>Ga0210405_10006640_pt1 | contig 10288 bp, 11 predicted proteins | sample IncBWH11MmetaG_FD_155492 | JGI IMG/M metagenome (GOLD analysis project Ga0210405, IMG submission 155492) | Forest soil microbial communities from Barre Woods Harvard Forest LTER site, Petersham, Massachusetts, United States - Inc-BW-H-11-M | ecosystem: Environmental > Terrestrial > Soil >... | reverse complement strand
CGTTACTCTGCCGACCACGGTCGCTTCGCTTGGCGTCTTAAGGCGACGAATCGGCTGCCGCGACAGAGGATGAGGCACGAGGGTGAGTTCCCTACCATCGATTTGACACCAGCGGCACGTATGCCCTCCGCTGTGCCAGACAAGGTAGACTGGACGGTCTCGAAGTCTCTGCCACGCGAAAATCTGGACCGTGTTCTGCGTCGTATCGACCTCCACCAACGAACCCGGCGGGAGCAGGTCGGCCATGCTGTCATCCTTCGACCCGATTACCGCATAACGGTAACGCACGGGATCATGGCGAGCCCGGAAAAGCGCCGGCAAATTTTCCAGTTCGTGAGGCTTGAGTCTCAGCAGAGTTGTTTCTTCTGAGCTGAGATTCATGTCAAAGTTAAGCTGAAACCTGAAAGCTGCTGGACGGGGAAGGTTAATCGGGAGGGTGGGAACATCCACTGCTGATTCGAGCCCAAGCGCTGTGACCTCCTCGATATCGATCCCAAAAGGCAACAACAATTCATTCAGTGGCAGCCTTAAGCAAACTGCCAGGCTGAAGAGTTTGTGAATGCTCGGGATGGAGCCGGCTTCGATATCGGCCAAGGTCGAGTGTGGAACGTAAAAGTCGGCATTCTGTTTGGCATCCGCAACGCTTCGCGTAATCCGCTCAACATCGCTAGGTTTGATCATTCGCTCTTCGCGCAACGCTCGAATCCATTTACCGGGTTCCATTTTCCTCCACCTGAATGCACCCACCCACCGCTTGCCTCAGCCCGCTTACTTTATCCGCCTCCGCCCGCGGCCGGACGAATCCATTCGCGACTCACCTCTCTTTTATTGTCAGCTTCAGAGTGCCACTTTAATCAAACGGGTAAGAGATGTTACGAAAAGCGAACAGGTTTACCCCGGGAAAGGGCAATTACGAAGAATAACTAAATCACGCACGCCCGCTCTCCCGGACGTGTGCCAGGGAGTCCAAAATGTGCTGGTATCGAGTCGCAATGGTCGGCACGGATAACTTCCAGGAGGGGTAGAGCCACTTGAGGCTCAGGCAAAACCTTGCCATGAGTATATTTAGCCGGAGTTCGATGGCGGCCGCGACCAATTCATTGGCCTTCCGTGTCAGATCCGGGTCACCCTTCATTCTCGCGATCTGTCCAAAGCGATTGAGGCGAGCTCTGCCTCATGACAATCGTCCCGAGCAGAGAGAGAGAGTCCTTCGTCGATTTACCGACCATAAGAACCTCGCGCATGTCGCTTAGGGGCGATGATTACCAAGCAGTACAGCGTTCGGAACCCAATGGATACGGCGGCGTGCAAGGCTGAATCATCGTTTAATTCGTGTCGGTAAACCGACGACTTACCCCCAAATATTGCGGTCTGCTGCCGAGGCATTATGCTGCCAAGAAGCGCCCAGTGAATTGTTTGGGGCTTTGCTCTCAGTTTTCAGAGGTTCCAACGGCGCGCGAATTAGTCAGTTACCGTGGAGGTAGAGAAGTAAAGCAGGGGTTCAGCATGAACTCAAATGATGTGAACAAACTCATGAAAATCGCACGGGCGGCCGAAGGCCATAAACTTTACCTTGCACCCGGTTTCAAGCGTTTGAGCCCGGTGGCAGCGGAGGGACTCCTCCTGCGGAAAGCTGATACTACCGATCCTCAAGTGCGACGCATGCTCGATCGCATCAAAGAGCTCCGGGAAGATTGGGGTTCAGGAAGCGTCGCATAATCTGTGCGGGTCGAAGCTGCTAGGTAATTATAGGTTGCTGTTGCGTGGATAAGCGCATCCAGCGCGGTACGTGCTTTGAACCGTGTCCCTTAGAGAAATCTGCCTTCTGCTGGGCGGGCTTCTCGCGACACATAACGGCTAACCGGAGTAGCGAAGCTTGTGCATTTCAAGTCAAGCAAATACTGAGGCACGCCGGATTGACGATGGCTAAAGTGTCAGCTTTGACAAGCATGCGTTTCGGGAAGAAGAGTCCATATTTCATAGCTCCAACGTTCCTTTACACACAAAAGCTCGGGACCACACCGCACATCTGTCAGATGGTAGCGCTCAGCCAAATAACAGGCTACCGGTTTGACGACTGGACGAATGTGTTTGGATTTGATCTGAAGCTCATTTTTGCGCTACAGCTCACAATTCACACCGAACGTACGGTGATCGTCACCCCGAATCACCGTCAACTCAAGCGGATTTCATTCGCTGGTCCATCGGACTTGAGCCGCCCGAAATCAGTCGGGCGTTATCTCTTTGCCAAAATCGGCACGTGTGATGCCGTTGTGTATCCCGAACTTCTTCCGGACAGTATCGTACGTGCTGATCGCTTATACGCATCGGATATTCTGGTTGAGCCTCCCGCTGACAGCCTGTGGCTTGTAGAACACTCCGGCGGAGTCACATGCTGCTATGTAAGGCGAGCTGACTCCGAACACGTTGTTCTCTTACCAAACCGTCCTCCGCTGTCAGCCTGGCCGCTGCGGCTTGCGCGGGAAGCGCGAATCTTGGGCCTCGTCGATCTCGAATTTCGTCCTCGGGAGATGGCGCAGTTGGAGCCGGTATCTGGCGTAAGGAAGGCGGATCTCGTTCCAACGGCGTCACGTGGCGGCCGTATGACCGTTTCAACGCTGCTTCGTTCGTCGCGCTCGCGCACAGGGTTGACCCTACGCAGAGCTCACGAAATGACACTCCGCATCGCGCGGCTCCTCAGAAATCAGGACTACGGCATCGCGTTGGGCTTGCTGTCGGACTACGAAGCAATGAACAGACTGCCGAGACATGTGGCGAAGATTATGAGTCTCTGCGCTATTTATGGGATTCGTCCTGTTGAGCTTCTGGAGGCAGCTGGAATCAGAGTCGACGATTAAGATAAGGTCAGTCTCTACCCGGATAACGGGGTACTCGCTCTGGGCGAGAGCGCATGATTCGGACGGTAGGACAGACAGCCAGTCGAAGGTCAGCAAATCGGGGCAGGGAAGGCGGGGGATAAGGAAGCGAATTTGCTTCGACTACTTCTCTGGGAGCATGCGGGTGGAAACCATACAAGACGCGATCAATAAACTAGTAGCCTGCTTGTTGAAAGTTTTAGCTCGTGTACGCGGCGGCAGGGAGGATTTTCATAACCGAGAAATCGAAGAACTTGCCCAGTCCATTTTGGATTATGCGCGAATGTTACCCCAACCGCGACCCGAAAAAGGTGTCCAAGTGGAAGTTGACGAACTGGCCTTTCGACTCAGAGAGACTCGTCAGACGATAATCGAGGTGCTCCATCTACTGGAAAGTCGAGAGAGAGCCGCACGAACTGAACTTAAGGGAGTATGGTACTTAAACCTTGGTCTGCGATACGCTTGTAACCGGGCGGTTGAAGGCGAGGCCTCGGGACCGCATCATACTCTGCTACCGGCTGATCGGCGTCGCTCCTCGTGAACACCCGGATGAGCACGGTCAGCAACACACCGGTATCCAATATTCAGGTTGCGGGAAATTCTCCTAGATGTGAGGATTCGCCGGAATTGCTTCGCTGGATTTCGATATGATCGTTCGATCATGTGGCGTTAAGGCATTCAAACCGGTAAGATTTCAGCCTGAAAGCCTGCTTGTTCAATCTTAGAGCTGCAAAGACCTCTTCCCGGAAATCTAGTATCGGTAGATGCTTGTGATCCGATGGACACTTCGCTCAAGGACTTCAAGATCGTAGTAGCCGACGACTCTCCCGTCTACCGCAAGCTGGTCGAATGCACGCTGGCGCAAGAGCCATGTGAAATTTTCTTTGCACGGAATGGTAAGGAAGGTGTGGCCCTTCTGGCTGAGCATCATCCCGAGGTCCTTCTCACAGACTGGGAAATGCCAGATATCAGCGGCCTAGATTTGTGCGCTCGCGTGCGCCGTGATCAACATTCTTACACTTACGTCATCCTGCTTACGAGCAATGCCGAAAAGGACCAATTGATCAGGGGGCTGGCCGCTGGTGCCGATGACTACCTAACCAAACCCTTCCATCCAGGCGAATTACTTGCGCGTGTCGCAGTAGGCCGAAGGGTGGCGCAGCTTACCAGAGAAATACAGGCAAAAAATCGTCTTCTCGAAGAACTGGCCCTGACGGATTCGCTGACTGGCGTGCCCAACCGCCGTGCGGTTGAAGAGTGGGCAACGCGTCAACTGAGCGGAGCTGCTCGCCACGGTTTTCCCGTCTGGATCGCAATGGCCGATTTGGATCATTTCAAGACCATCAACGATACTTATGGACACGAGGCCGGCGATATTGTCCTCAAGAAAATTGCGGAGATCATAAGGACAAATACGCGATCTTCCAATATTTGTGGCCGGATAGGCGGCGAGGAGTTCATAATCGTATTAGCACACGTCAATAAGCAGAGCGTACATACGGCAATCGAGAAAATTCGTGAGCAATGTGAGAATGAAAAACTCACCTTTGCGGGAAGATGTGTGGGTGTCACCGCCAGCTTCGGGATTGCAGGGTTTCATGGACAGAAATCTCCCGAATTCGGTCAGTTGCTGCGGGACGCCGATGCCGCCCTGTACCGAGCAAAGCGCAACGGTCGAAACCGTATTGAATTCGCTTCCTGAATCGAGGTCGTTCCTCTCACAATTTCTGGAAACATCCTACCCAGTCGAACTGCTCGCTAACCTGGTATGAACCAACCTATCCCAAGCTTCTTCCTCCAATGACGAATTCAGCAGCGCCAAAAAGGTAAATGTCGTACGAGTATTTCCAATTCCGACACGCCGCATTCCAGAAACCAGACAAGTGTTACCAAGAACGGCCGCACTCTACTCGCAGGGTACGCAAACGAACGTACTAAAATGCCCGCCTTGTTGAATATGGCCCAGCTTACCGAGGTAACTTCAATACTTCCACGATGGCACTCATCCTGCATGGTACCTACTCTCAGGGAATTGCGGTTCTTGCCTCCATTTCGCCAGTTGTTCCCTGAACATCGATTGGGCATCGCGATGCGGTTGTGGCGCCCAATCGCGAGATTTGGAGTGCTGGATTGCGTTCTTTCGAGTTACGAACTCGCGCTAACAGGACGGTGCCAAAGTGGGCTTCATGTCTGGCAGTGTTGCTTCTGACTTATGCCTCGTATGGCAGCGAGAAGTCAGACGCGGAGTGGCAGGAACGAATTTCCGAGCAGGTTGCCCATCACCAGCTTGATGCCGCTCTTGCCACCGCTAACCAGCGGATCGAGTCTTCTCCCGATGACCTCGAAGCCCACGGATGGCGCGGACGCGTCCTTGCCTGGAAGGGCCATTGGGCGGAAGCGGAGTCCGAGTACCGTCTGGTGCTGCAAAGGGTCCCATCGGATGTCGACATCCTGACTGGCCTTGCCGACGTGCTTTTGTGGCAAGAGCAGGCGCAGGGAGCTCTTGGCGTTCTTGATCGGGCTCGCCTTCTCGCTCCTTCGAATCCGGACGTCCTTTTACGCCGCGCTAGAGTGTTGCTGGTTCTAGGGCGCACCGCGGATGCCTGTGCGGAGTTCCGCGAACTGCTCGCCCTCGCCCCGCAGAATCAGGAGGCCCGAAAGGGTCTGGACGGACAAAACGAAACTCGGCATGAATTTCGGATCGGCGAGGATGTCGATAGGTTCAACTACACGGACACCGCCCAGTCGCAATCGTTGAGCTTGAGCTCGCGGTGGTCGCCGCGCTGGTCCACTTTCCTTGGCACGAATGTTTATCAACGCTTCACTGAAAATGCGGCCAAGGGCACGGCCAGTACTACGTTCCGCATTACTGCAAAACAGTGGGTGACGGTCGGCGGCGCAGGTGCCAACGATAACAGCGTTATTCCCAAAGAGGAAGCATTCTTTGAATATGGCTCTGGCTTCCGGCTCGAGAATCCTGTTTTTCGCGGGCTGGAGACTTGCTACCGGCAACATTGGTTCTGGTATCGCGGGGCTCATGTACTTACGATCGGCGCGTCGGACATTCTCTATCTCCCGCGCGACTGGACTTGGGCCTTCACGGCTACGGGCGCGCGGAGCGGTTTTGCCGGCACTGGAATCGAGTGGCTTCCGTCTGGGTCGACAAAGCTCGGCTTTCCCGTGCGGAACCGATTAGCAGGGAACATCTTCTTCGCAGTTGGCAGCGAGGACTTTGCCCAAGTGGACCAGATCGGACATTTTTCCGCGCACACCTTCGGGGGTGGATTGCGTTATCGACTCTCCCAAAACCAAGACATAAACGGCTACCTTGCCGCGCAGGATCGCTCGCAGGGTCACACGCAGAACAGCTTCGGGTTGAACTATGGAATTCATTTCTAAGCCACCGATTGAACTCGGACCTGCCATGCTGATCCTGAAGGCGGTTTTTGTTTCGCTCACAGGAATCTTCCTGCTGATCGCTTTCATCGTGCTGCGCCGCTGGCACCGCGGCCGCTATTTCGAACGTTTGAACCAGCGCACCTATGCCATCCGTACCCAGTGGGATGACATCATTTCCGGACAAATACCGTCCAAAAGCTGGCGATTGAAGTCTCTTGATTGCTCGATCGTGGAAGCGATTCTGCTGGACCGCATCGAGATGGCATCTCCTCAGGAACTGCCTCACTTTCTTAAGCCTCTACGTGAGAGCGGATTGCTGGACATGAGAATTCTCGAGGCCCGACGCCTAAGAGGGTGGAAGCAACGCACTGCACTAATAGCTCTGGGAAGGACCCGTACGCCCGAGGCGGTCCCCGCGCTGGCGGAAGCGCTCGACTCCCCGTCAAAGGACACCCGCATCGCAGCGGTCCGCGGCTTGGGACGAACCGGTGTGATTGAGGCTGCTGTGCCGTTGCTTGACCGCTACGTCGCTGGACAACTGCGGGTTCCGGAACACGTACTGAAAAATGCTCTCGCGGACTCATGCCGTTCTTACCCCAGCATTCTTCTGGGCTACTTGGACCAGTCAGGTGGTCCGAACCGCGAACTGCTAGCTCGGATTCTGGGAGAGTTGGCCGGTCCGGATCTGCTCGATGAGTTGCTAATTCTGACCGCCGATGCGCTCCCCGAAGTTCGCGCTTCCGCTGCCCGCGCCCTTGGCAATGCCAAGACTTCGGTCGCCTTGTCGGCACTGTCTGCGCTCGCGTCCGACCCGGAGTGGTTTGTTCGCCTGCGGGCGGTTGTAGCGCTGGGCTCGCTTGAGCATCCCGGAAGAATCAAGCCGCTCCTGCGGGCGCTGTGCGATTCCAATCGTAACGTTCGCCAGCGCGCCGGCTGGGCCCTGGCTCGAGTGGAGCCCGATCTAGATCACATCCTGGAGCAGGTGATCGAGACCAAAGACAAGTACGCGCTCCAGGCTTTCATCTCGGAACTGGAGCGTTCTGGCGCGGTCGACAAGGTCGTCAAGCTCCTCGAACTGCGTATTGACGATGCTCCCGCAAGGTCAATGCTTCTGGATGCCCTTACCAATGGTAAGAAACACCTGGAGGAGACGGCGCTTACCTCCGCTGCGGCGGCGGCAGGTCGTTGATGCTTACCTTTCTCCAAATCTCAAACGACACATTGTTCGTCTACTATCTGTGCTCCAACCTGATCTATCTCGTGCTACTGGTGACGGCGATCTTCAAGAACACCCTACATCGCCATCGCCTGGCAAGTTTGCGCCTGGAGCGCCTCAAGATCTCGCCCTTCACCCCGCCAATCACGCTGCTAGTTCCAGCCCACAATGAGGAAACGTTCATCGTTGAGAGTGTAGGATCGCTGCTGGGCCTAGACTATCCTGGTCTTGAAATTATTGTCATCAACGACGGCTCGTGCGATCGGACCTTGGCCGAGCTCAAACGCACGTACCGACTGGAGCCCGCACGGCTGCTATACATTCACGAAATCCCGACCGCCCGGTTGCGCGGGATTTATCGTAGCCCCATTGAGCCTCGCCTCTTGGTGCTCGACAAGGATGCAGCCGGAAGCAAGGCCGATGCGGTCAACGCGGGGCTGAATGCCGCCACCAGTCCTTATATCTGCATTGTCGATGCAGACTCGATTCTCGAGAAGGACTCGCTGTTGCGTATCATGGCGGGCATTCTTTCTGATCCTAACCGGGTCGTAGCGGTCGGCGGAATTGTCCGTGTGCTCAATGGTTCTCGAGTCGCTCACGGAGAGATAGCTGAGGTCAGACTTCCTGACCGCGGAATTGAGGTCTTTCAAGTCATCGAATATCTGCGTGCGTTTCTGATCGGGCGAGAAGCCTGGGCGCAGTTCAACGCACTGCCCATCATCTCAGGAGCATTCGGAGTGTTCCGCACCGACCTGGTTCGGCGCGTGGGCGGCTATCGTCCCAAGGCCATTGGAGAAGACTTTGACCTTGTCGTAAGACTCCACCGGCACTTGCAGGAACAAGGCGAGAGCTATCACATCAATTTCATTTCCGACCCCACCTGCTGGACGGAAGTGCCAGCTGACCTCCGTTCCCTCGCGCGCCAACGTGCGCGTTGGCAAAAGGGTCTCATCGATACCTTGTGGCCCAATCGAGATGTGCTGTTTCGCGGTCGCTACGGGCGCTTCGGATCAGTGATTCTGCCGTACATGTGGGTCTTTGAACTGCTGGCCCCCGTGCTCGAGCTGCTGGGCTATTCCACCATCATCCTGGCGGCGGCGCTGGGAATGCTTAGCCGGCAATTCTTCCTTCTGTTCCTGCTTTTCGGATATGCTTTTGCGACTCTGATCTCTATCGGTGCGGTCCTATTGGAGGAGATGACATACCGCCGATATAACAAGTCGCGCGAGGTTGCACGTCTGCTGCTCTACTGCTTATTTGAGCACTTCCCTTACCGGCAGGTTACGATGATCTGGCGTTTGCAAGGATTGTGGCAGTATTTCCGCGGAGACCTGCAATGGCGCGAGATGAAGCGTACCGGGATTTCCACACCCGTCGCCCAATAAACGTCGCTTCCCCGGGTTAGGCGCTTGTTGCGCAACCCATCACCACCGCAACCTCGGAACAACACAGTAGTGAAAGGCTGCGAGTTTCCCCATAGCCAGGCAGCGACGCAGCCCACTTTGCAACCTGCCCCAGAGGAGACGCAGCACCTCCCAGCATCTGTCGTGCAAACAACCTTCTGCTTGATGGCAGGCGCCATTCTTACGTCAGCGTCTCTCACGACCTCACTCAAAACCGCCTTCGTGGCGGTGTCTTCCGCGATCCGGAAGAACTCATCACGGCCATCGACACTTACATCGACCGTCACAACGAAAGTCCGAAACCGTTCATCTGGACGGCGCAAGGCGCCGATATCCTGGGAAAAGTGAAACGCGCTCGACGCATCCTGAATAAACGTCTATCTGTGTAACGCACTACAGCAGTGTAGTGCGTCACACAGAATGACCTCTACCTCTATTCTGGCTACGAAACTCAGGAACCTTGTTTCCGTTTTCAGAACAAATCGTGACCCGTTCGAGTTAAATTCAGGCTAGCAGGCATTATCAAGAGCCAGTCCCTCGATGTCTGAATGTCCGCCCTGGCCAACGGCTCTCGCCTGCTCACGGAAAGAGGCTCGTCGGGCGATAGGTGCGAGGATGCGCAAGGAACAGCAGTGGCGTACGGGACCCGCTGCCGTCCCTGGCTGAGAGAGGCTCTGAGGTTGCCGCCTCAACTCGGTTTTCTGTCCGTGTCAACTGTCGCGACACTTGGCGCATTCGATTCTGTTTCTCCTCCGCAATGTCACGGCATCAAGCTGTATCGGGCCCGGACGTAGTTCTAAGTATTGGACAGAGCTGTCCTGTCAGCGCTCCACTTTTCAATTATTTACAGTTGGCACGAGGTTTGCAGGAGAGGTGACGGACCCTCCCGCATCATGTTAGTGCCCGGAAAGCAGGTTTTGCTGTTATTACCGCTGACGACCTTCGAGAACAAAAGGCAGAAAGGGAGTAGCAAAGCCGGGGCTGGCGATCCGAAGTGACGCTTGAGAGTGAGCGAGGGTTCTGATCGTAAATTGCTCCGGCATCACATATGAAAAAAACAGCTCAGAGCTCGCTTCGGACTGACAAGGCTATCCCAGCCGGCGTCCTCGTTGGGCTGCAAACTGTCGAGCGAAGAGAGTGGTGGCTTTGGGCGTTTGCCGTTCTGGTAACACTACTGCTGACTCTAGGGATCGCATCCTTTGTGCCCGCGCTTCATGAGGGTCCCCTTTCCCATTTGCCCAATGCCACGCGCGGCTTGGTAGGGCTGGTTCTGCTTTTCGATATCTACACGATCTATCAGCAGCTCCAGATTCATCGCATCCGCCGCCGTCTAGTGGTAGGGGAAGAATTGTTCCGGCTTATCACCGAGAACGCTGTTGATATGATCGCCGTGG
>Ga0210405_10006636_pt1 | contig 10291 bp, 7 predicted proteins | sample IncBWH11MmetaG_FD_155492 | JGI IMG/M metagenome (GOLD analysis project Ga0210405, IMG submission 155492) | Forest soil microbial communities from Barre Woods Harvard Forest LTER site, Petersham, Massachusetts, United States - Inc-BW-H-11-M | ecosystem: Environmental > Terrestrial > Soil >... | reverse complement strand
CCGCAATGCACAACTTCATAGACAATGTTGCTAGGCATGGCAACCTCTACATGTCCGATAGGGATGAGGTGGCATACTGCGAAACGCTCCGCGAACGCGCATCGAGATTGCTTCATTGCGACACCACGCAAGTCGCAATTGTCGCGAGCGCAAGTGAGATATTGGGGCAACTTCCGATGTTGCTTCAGCCGAGACGAAAGAGCACAATTCTGGCCGTTTCATCAGACTTTCCTGCGATACCTCGGCCATGGCTTCGTCTGGCTGCTCTAAAAGATCATGCGGTGCGCTTTGTTGATGACCTGCCTACGTGTGATTTGACCGACACACTCATTGAGGCAATTGATGAGAGTACTTCTGTGGTTGCGGTGAGCAGTGTGCAATACGCTACGGGTACGGTAGTGGATATTTCTCGGCTGCGCAAAAGCACTGTCCAGGTTGGTGCGCGCTTGATTGTAGACGCTACGCAGGCGGCAGGTGCAGTGCGGGTGGACGCAGCGGCGTGGGATGCTGATACCGTCGTTGCCAGCGGCTACAAATGGCTTAGTGGGCATGGAGGTGTTGCACTGGCAATCATGTCGCCACTCTTGCTTGAGCGAAGCCCCCCTTTACCGGGTTGGATGGGCGCGTCGGACCCCTTTGGATTTGATGCGACCTCTGTGTCCCTGGCTAATGATGCGCGGCGCTACACGCAATCAACAATGTCGTATGCCTCTATGGCTGGTCTGGTGGTGGCAGTTGAGCAGTTGTTGTCCTTGGGTGAAGCTCGAATTGAGGCACATGCGCGAAGTCTGGCAGCAGTGTTGGTTCGCAATGCCAGCCAGTACGGTTGGCAACCGTTTCGTAGTGTTGGCGATCCTGCCGGGTCTCCACACATCATTTCGCTGGGCCACGCTCGCGAAAGCGTACAAGCAATTGTGGAAGGACTTCGTAGTGACAATATTGTGTGCGGTACACGTGGCGGACGCATTCGGATCTCGCTGGCCCCTTACAACGACGAAAGTGACGTCAACACCCTTATTGAAGCATTTGCAAGAGCACGTTCGGGATGAAAGTCGCCGTCGCCTAGTACCCAGCTTTTTTGTCGAAAATGCTAGGTATTTTGGACGGAAAACGGGGGCCTTCACCCCACGCGGGAGTTGGTTGTCTTTTGTAACCAGTAAATCCAAAGAGCAGCACCGTGCGTCTCGTAAGGCAACCACCTAAAATGGAGACACTCGGAGACTTAGATGCGCGGGACATGCAAAGCGGCTGAGCACGTTCTATAGCGGTCATTGCGTTGTTGCGTCTTGGCAAGGCGAGTCGCTCGACGACGCGAAAATGGAATCGAGCGCGTCCAGACTTCCATCAGCTTCTCAGAAGCTCAATTTTCAACCACAGATTTTCCTGGATCGATCAGGAATGCCCATATGAACGAGCCCATGAGCAGTACACCCGCAGAAACAAAAAATGGTGCGATCCAGGATCCTCTTTGAACGAGCACTCCAAAAATAATGGGAGAAACCGATGCGGCCAAACTGCCCGCCATATTCATCACGCTTGAGACGGTTCCGCTATATTCTCCGCCAACGTCCATAGGCACGGCCCACGCGGGGCTAATCACTAACTCCAAGAAAAACAGGGAGGCGGTTAAACAGAGTATCGCTGTCCAGGCGGAGTGGACCACGGCGGCGGGAATCAAACAAATGCCGGATGCCAACATCGACGGGGCCGCAACAATTCTGCGAGAAAACTTGAGCTTGCCCGTCTTTCGGTAGACTCGATCGGTCAAGGTTCCTCCGAGAATATCTCCCCCCATTCCAGCCAGCAGAGGTAGAGGCGCTAAAATGCCCATTTCTTTGAGTGAGAGATGGCGGTATTGCAGGAGGTAGGTGGGAAACCAGGTCACATAAAAATAGGTTCCGTAGTAGAAACAGCAATACCCAAGCGCGATGTACCACATGTTGAGAGAGCTAAATATCGTTTTCCAAGGCGCTTTGGGTCGCGCTCGCTGATCAATCGGAGGGTTGATGTTGCCATCTGACGAGCGGCCCCGTATGTGGGCGAGCTCAGCCGAGTTTACTTTGGGATGGTCTTCAGGAAGGTTTCGGTACTGCACGTAGAAAGCAAGCGACCAGAGCAGACCTACTGCTCCGAAGAGATAAAAAATCCATCGCCAACCGAGTGCAGCGGCGATGCTGACCGCCAAGAACGGCACAATAGCAATCGCGAGGCGGCTGAAGCTGTGAGTGACGCCTTGCACGATTCCGCGTTCGGACCGTGGAAACCAAAGCTGCATACCTCGAGTGGCCGTGGGAAAGGCACCGGCTTCAGCCAATCCGAAAATGAAACGGACACACGAGAGTGACAGCAGACCGCTGGGCGCAGCAGTCATGGCTGTCATCAGAGACCAGAAGGGAACGATGATCAGGAGGACCAGCCTGGGTCCGACCCGGTCCGCAAGCCATCCGACCGGAATCTGCCCTATCGCGTAGGCCCAAAGAAAAACGCTAAAGATGATCCCGATCTGAGTCTGACTGAATTTCAATTCGCGCGCCATGTAGGGGGCCGCGACCGAGATCCCAGTGCGGTCCATGTACGTGATCATGTACATGACGCTGATCAGCAGAAGGACCAGCCAACGAGTCTTGGTGGCGATGGGAGTTACGGTTTGCGAGACAAGCGGCAAGTCGGAAGTCGGGATCTGAGTCTCATCCAGCATTGACTCAGCGGTGCTCAGCCGTGGTTTTCTTTGTCGAATCGATTTCCTGCTGGCGAGGAGAAGGCGGTGAAGGCTGCAGGTCAACGGGTCGCCCTTGCTCCGCCGACTCATCTGCTGCTTGGTAGACCTGCATCACCATTCGCGCGTGTTCTGCTGTGACCAGCGGTTGCTCGCCTTTGGCCACACATTCCAGAAAATGAATTGTCTCTGCTTCCATGGGGCCGGCATAGACGTGGGAGACCTTTTCCCCTGGCATGGTTGAGAGCGGGAATTCAATGCCTCTCTTCATGGTGTTGACACTGACGTCTCGATGCGTATCATCCGCCAGAATCGCCCCCTCGGTACCGATCATTTCGATCCAGGTGGAGGAGAAATTCGGATAAGCAGGAGGAAGCACCCAGCCTGCGCCAATCGTGAAAACGCAGCCGTCATCGAGGGTGACAACGATCCAAACGCAGTCCGGCACATCATGCGTCGCCTGCATGATTTTGCGAACTTCCTGAGCGTAAACGCGAACCGGACGTCTTGGCGTGAAACACCAGAGAAGAAAATCAATATCGTGCGTCGCCTCCATGGCGGCAGGCGAGAGCTTGATGCGGCCTCCGATTTTGTGCCCGAGATTGCGCGTGATGTGGCGGCTTACCAATGCGCTGACGGGTTGACCGATAGTGCCATCGTCGATGGATCGTTTGATGTACGCAAACTTGGGATTGAAGCGCTGCGAATATCCGATGGTGAACAGCAATTCCTTTTTTCGAGCCAGATCAATTAGCTCGTCGGCTTCCCAAAGCTCAACCGCGATTGGCTTCTCCAGGAAGACATGTTTCCCAGACAAAAGGCTTTCCTTTGCCATGGGAAAATGCGTGGTCTCCGGCGTCGCGGAGATAATCATCGCGTCGACACTGCGGTTTTCGAGGAGATCGCGGTAGTTTGTCGTGGCCGTAGCTGGCTTGGTTTTGGCGGCGACTTCCTTCAGACGCTCCGGCTTAATCTCGGCCAAGTGGAGAGCGCTTACATAGGGACTTGCGGTGCAGGTCTCGGCTCGAATGCCCCCGCACCAGCCAGTCCCGATGATTCCGATCTCCACCTGCTTCATGAATCCCCCCAAGATCACTTGCCGACGGCTAACACTCCAAACGTATTTGGCTTCATCGGCGGCTCTTCCTCACCCTTCGGCGTCACTGCTTCGAACTCAGCGTAGGGAAGAAAAATGTTGTGAGTCTTGAAGTCGATCGCCATGGTTCGAGCGTACTTCTTGGTGGGTACGGTGTCTATCACCGTGTATTTGTCGGGAGAATCTTCGTGAACCACAGTGATATCTCCGGATTCGCCATTCGAGCTGAAAACCAGTTGCGTATCGGGATCAAAACCCGCGGCGTCAGGGTCGTCGCCGATGACAGGGGTCGCCACGATCTTTCCAGTGTCGGCATTTACGACCATCATTTTCTTGTTACCGCAAACGGAGAACAGCCGGCGATTTTTCTGATCGAAAGCCAAGCCCGACGGTTCTTTGCAGCCAGTGAGTTGCCAGCGATGCAGCACCGACAGCTTTTGCGCATCGATCTCAAGAAGTTGTGATTTGTCTTCGATATTCACGAACACATGACCCTGATCGTCACCGGCGGCGAACTCAGGTTTACCTCCTACCGGAATCATGCCTGCGACCTTGCCGTCAGCGGCCTCGACAACAACGGCGTTGGCGCTCCGGCCATTGAAAGCGAAAACGCGCTTCGTTCCCGCATCGTAGTAGATCGCGTCGGGATTTATGCCCCCGGACTTGACGGTAGCAATCGTCTCAAGGGTCTTGAGATCGAAGAGGACGACGGTGTTGGCCTTACCGGCGCTAATGAATCCGCGGCCCAAATCAGGCGCCAGCGCGATTCCGTGCACGCCTAGAGTATTCGGAATGTCTCCTACCTTCGCTCCGGAATCTGCATCCAGCACAACTACGTGCGTTCCGTGCGAAACGTATAAGCGGCGGGCGTTGGTGTCGACGACGCAATAGTCCCATCTTCCCTCGCCGCCAATCGGGATCGTTTTTGTAACGTGGTAGCCCGACGCTCCGGCGTGTGCGAAGCCGGCGAGAAGAAAAGTTGAGGCGATGCCGAAGGCCATGACACTCTTAGTCTCTAAACGCATGATGACCTATTCCTCCTCTTGAAAATGGATGCGGGTCTAACGATTCAAAGAAGCGCTTGTTTCGCGACTTGATCTCAGAGCTTCGGGGTTCACGGGATAACGAGGCACCTCTCCACCCAGGACGCGCACAACTTCCTCCGCAGCCTTACGCTGCAGCTCCATCAGAGAGTCTGCCGAATAAAAGCTCGTGTGTGGCGTCAGAATCACGTTCTCGCGGCCAAATAGTGGCGAGTTCGTTGGCGGCTCCTGCGACAAAACATCGAGTGCTGCCCCAGCTAGCTCTCTGCGGTCGAGAGCATCGGCGAGCGCTTGTTCATCCACAATCGATCCACGAGCGGTGTTGATCAAGTACGCTGTGGGTTTCATTTTTCGAAAGACGTCGGCGTTGAAGAGATGGTGAGTCTCGGGCATAAGTGGAGTGTGGATGGAAATATGATCGGAGCCACGCACCAGTTCGTCAAACTCGACTTTTTCGACCCCGGCTTCGTGCATCGTTTCCTGGAAGACGAAAGGATCACAACTCGCAACTTTAAGACCGAAAGCCTTGGCTTTGGGCGCAACCAACTGTGGAATTCTACCGAAACCAACCAGCCCCAGCGTGCTACCCCGCAAACGGTAAATTGGAACTACTGCTGGCATCTCCCATCGGCCCGCATGGGCCCGTGCATTCGACAGCGTAATTTTACGCGCTAAGGCCAAAAGCAAAGCCATGGCGTGATCAGAAACCTCGTCGACACAGTAGTCGGGCACCCGGGTTACGACGATGCCCGCATTGGTGGCGGCCGCGATGTCCACGTTATCGACGCCGATTCCGAAGCGGGCGATGATCCGACATCGTGACATCTCGCCGATCATCTCAGCGGTCACTTTGGCGTAGGTGACGAGCAGCGCGTCGGCATCTCGCGCGACTTGCACGATCGCGTCGGGCGTTTTGCCTTCGGCCAAAAGCAGTTCGGCGCCGATTTTCGAGAGCACTTCGCGAGCCGGGTCCAGGTTAGGGAAGACCGAGTCGGAGACGGCGATCGTTGGATGCCGCATAGTTACCGCGCCATCGCTTCTTCCATATGTTCCATCAGCGTGAATACGACCGGTCCCTTGCCAGAAACAAGAACGTTTTCTTCCAGGCGAGTCGTTTGGGGCAGACCGGGATGACCTGCGAAGGTCTCGATCGCGAAGTACATATTCTCTTTTATTTCCGCGGGATATTGCAGGGAGTAGGCGCGTGAGATCCACATTCCTTCGTACAGTGTCAATCCGATGCTGTGAGCGAACTGCTGCAAGGTGACTGTCCCATACTTGTCGTCATCGTACTTGGGGAAAGCAGCTGCCACATCCGCCGTGGTGTTTCCGGGGCGCAACTTTTCCAGCCCCGCATACATGGAATCATAAACCTCGCGGTATAAGCCGATTTCCTGCTGGTTCATCTTCCCCGCACATTTGAAGCAGCGAACAAAATCGATGAAGTAACCGGACGGGCCCACCGCGTTGATATCCACGATCACCAGGTCCCCTTGACGGATGAGCTTGTCCGTCGCCCAACGGCGGTAGGGACTCGTATTTCCGCCCGAAGCCACGATGATGTCATAGATAATCTCGCATCCTCGTTCCAGCATGAACTCATGCACCTTGGCTTCGATCTCCCGCTCCCTGACCCCCGGCTTGAGCCACTCGTATTTGATCTTCCACATCGCGGCATCGCCTATAGCGGATGACTGTTTCAACAATTCGATCTCGTCACGCGTTTTGATGATCCGCGCGGCCGACACTGCTGGCCAGGCATCGGTAATGTTGAGATGGCACTCTTCAAACGCTTTCAGCGCAGGCCAATCGAAGTTGTCGACACCGATCCGTTCCTTGCGAAGGCCGTGAGTTTCCAGAACGTCAACCACACTCTGCGCCATCCGCTCCGCCATCACAGGAACAGCACCCTCCGCCCATTGCCACGTGATAGCAGGCTTGATGCGGCCCTCCATCCAGGGAAGATCGATCTCGGCGCAGTGGAGGTCCGATCCCGCCGTTTCGAACAGAACGGGTTCGCCACCATTTGGTACGACGGCGTAGCGAATGTTGATGTTGTATTTCCAATTGCCTTGATAAGAAGCGGTCACATAGCGAATATTGGCGCCCGCGAAAAGAACCAAGGCTCCGAGGTCACGCTGGCTCATCTGTTCCTTGAGGCGCTGCAAACGATCTTTGCGGAGCCGGTCAAAGTCCACGCGGTGCTGCCAATCCGCCCCGGTCTGGCTGTAGACCCGGCGCGGATCCCATTCATGTGGCTTGCCAATAAAGCTGATATCCATTTGCTACGCCCCCCGGAGGCGCGTGAGCTGACATCCGCGTCAAAGATGCGGCAAAACCGTGAGCCGCGATGCGCTGCCCTTTAGCGGCCATATCGTAGACGATCAGAGACATCGCCACCACTAATATCTTGAAATGGTATTCATACGGTTTTATTATGTCTTGCCCATGGCGACGGACTCCACGCCCCGAGCTACACGCCTTCAGCCAAGAACGAGGGAGCTACCGATCCTCCCGCCGCGAGCGTTGCAGCCCATTGTCGATGGCATGGATCTCAAGCAAATTCGTTGCTTTGTAGCTGCTTACGAGGAGGGCAGTTTCAGCAGGGCGGCACAGCGCGAGCATTGCACCCAGCCTGGCCTGAGCGTTTACATTCAGCGACTCGAAGCCACGTTGGGTCATCGATTGTTCAATCGCAAGGCTCGCGGGGTTACGCCAACGATTGCCGGCAAACGTTTTTATTCCTGCTGCGCAGACGTTCTGAAGACCGTCAGTATTGCCCGGCAGCGGATGCTTGACATGGTGGGCAACATCACGGCCAACATCAACGTGGGTGTGTCCCCTACGGTGTTCAAAGGAGTGCTGCCATGGATGCTCCCCAACTACCTGAACGCACATCCCTACGTGGATGTTCGCCTTGCGGAAGCCTACAGCGGAACGCTCACCGATTGGGTAGTTTCGGGTGAGGTTCAGGCCGCCATTGTCACTCAGCCGCCGATGCACCTAGGGTTGGAGACGGCGCACTTTTTTCGAGACCGTCTTGTTCTCGTCAGGCGCGCAAATGAGCACCAGCAAAAAGGTCTTTCCTCACGAACGCACCGCGCGAGCGAATTACAAAACTTAAAGTTGATTCTTCCGTCGCCTAGGCACAGCTTGCGCCAAATTGTCGAGGCAGCTGCGATACGGTTGGGCGACAAAGGATCCGGCCGAATCCTGGAAAGTGATGGCATGCTTGGAACTCTGGAAGTCGTTCGCAACTCCGATTGGGCGACCGTGGTTGCCAGCATCGCCGTCGTTGACGAAGTGAAAAAAGGTACGCTCGTTGCGGAACCCATCTATGGACCCGAACTTTGGTTGGATTTTTATTTGGTCCGCACCAAAGATCTTCTGCTATCGCCACCATGCCAGGACTTTCTGGACCGGCTCAGAGAGACTCTTGTTCGTGTTGCCAAAACTCACGGACCCACCTGTCAAGCTGAGATCGTTTGATCCTGCAATCTGCAAGACGTCATTCGCCCGTGCCTTGATGCTATCCTGACCTTAAGAAAACGGCCGCGATCGGAACGGATGGCACGGTTCGTGACAGCAGCGGGGCCATGATGAAAGGGCCACGCACCGACGTCGGAGGCCCTGGGACATGAGTACGATTTCTCTAAAAGTAAACGGTGGCGTCCATCCGGTGGATGTCGACCCCGAAACTCCTCTGCTTTACGTGCTTGCCGACGAACTGCATTTGCGGGGACCAAAATTCGGTTGCGGGTTAGGTCAGTGCGGCGCGTGTACGGTCATTATGAACGGTCGTGCGGTTCGCTCTTGTATTACCGCCGTTGGGGGTGTCGGTGACGCGGAGATCGTGACCTTGGAAGGCTTGGGAACTCCGGAGAAGCCGCATCCCATTCAGCAGGCATTCATCGATGAAGAGGCGACGCAGTGTGGGTTCTGTCTGAGCGGCGTAATTCTCACCACGAAAGCGTTTCTCGACCGCAATTCGAAAGCGAATGATGACGAAATCAGGCAGGCTCTCGCTGGCGTGCTGTGCCGCTGCTTCGTGCACGCGCGAATGTGGAAAGCCATTCGCCGCTATGCGGAAACGAGACGCGCATGATGGCTAGGTTGTCGCGTCGCGATTTCATGGGCAGGTCCGGTGCGCTCGTCGTTAGTTTCGGCATGGCGTCCCTGGTCAAACCGCTCACCTGGGCACAAGGCCAGTTCGATACACACCTGTCGCATATCGATCCCGCGAAACTCGATTCATGGATTGCGGTCGGCGGCGACGGAATTGTCACCGGGTACACGGGCAAATGCGATTTTGGCCAGGGCATGTATACGGCGCAGACACAGTTGATCGCCGAAGAATTGTGTGTGCCCATCGATCGCGTTCATTTGATTCAATGCGATACTTCGGTGACACCAGACCAGGGCACGACCTCAGGCAGTCAATCGACCCCTACGAATTTCAACAACGAAGGCCTCGCCCAGGCAGCGGCGACGGCACGCGAGGCGCTGATCGCGATGGCGGCCCAACAGTCAGGAGTGCCCGCCAGTGGGTTAACAGCCGCAGACGGATTCGTAAGCGCAAAGCGCGGGCGTCGTCTCAGCTACGGAGAGCTCATCGCGGGAAGAAAGTTCAATCTTACGGTTGACTCACATGCCAAGCGCCGCTCGCCGCAAGAGTGGACGGTGCTCGGTAAGCCCATCTCGTCCGTGGACATCAAGGCGCTGGCGACTGGACAGTTTGAGTTTGTCCACAATATTCACGTCGATGGCATGTTGCACGGCCGGGTCGTGCGTCCTCCGGCGATCGGCGCAACCGTGGTGAGCGTCGACGAAAATTCGGTTCGAGGATTGCCGGGACTGGTTCAAGTGGTTGTGCGTAAGAACTTCGTAGGCGTGGTTGCCGACAAACAGGCTCAGGCAGTCCTCGCCGCGGCGCAACTCAAAGTTGTCTGGACGCCAGGTACCGGCCTGCCCCCACAGGAAGACTTCTACGACTACATCCGCAAGCAGCCATCGCGGGACGTACTCATGGTCGACTCGCGGGACGTAGAACAGAAATTGTCGCAAGCCACGAGCGTGTTGAAGGCGACTTACGGCCACCCCTATCAGGCTCACGGATCGGTGGGTGCGTCGTGTGCGGTGGCCGATGTGCGCACCGACGAAGCAACGATCTGGTCACCCACGCAATCCGTATATCCCACGCGCAAAGGAGTCGCCACTTTGGTCGGCCTGCCGGTCGATGATGTCCGCGTTATCTTCGTGCGCGGGTCGGGTTGCTACGGGCTCAACGGTGCCGATACGGTTTCGTTTGATGCGGCGCTTTTGTCGCAGTCGGTCCATAAACCGGTTCGCGTGCAACTCTCGCGCGAGGATGAAATGGCCTGGGGAGAAAATTACGGTGCCGCGTGTATCGTAGACCAGCGCGCCGGGATCGACGCG
>Ga0210405_10006634_pt1 | contig 10293 bp, 14 predicted proteins | sample IncBWH11MmetaG_FD_155492 | JGI IMG/M metagenome (GOLD analysis project Ga0210405, IMG submission 155492) | Forest soil microbial communities from Barre Woods Harvard Forest LTER site, Petersham, Massachusetts, United States - Inc-BW-H-11-M | ecosystem: Environmental > Terrestrial > Soil >... | reverse complement strand
GAATCTTCCGGCGCCACGCCCAGCAGCTCACGTACTTCCTTGTCCGGAATGACGTCGCCGCAATAGGCTCTCGCCTGTTCCAGCAGAGAAAGCGCGTCGCGCAGGCTTCCTTCCGCCATTCGCGCGATTACCGCGAGCGCGCCCGGCTCGATTTTCAAATCTTCTTTTGCCGCGATCTCTTCGAGGCGTCCTGTAATTTCCGCAAACGTCAGCGCTCGAAAATGAAAATGCTGCGAGCGCGAACGAATCGTGTCGGCCAAATCTTCCGGCTGCGTCGTGGCCATCACGAAAATCACGCGGTCCGGGGGTTCTTCCAATGTTTTCAGAAGTGCATTCGACGCTTCGCTGGTGAGCATGTGCGCTTCATCGAGCAGCACAACTTTGCTCCTCGAAGCCGCCGGCGCGTAACGCACCATCTCGCGTAATTCACGGATTTGATCGATGCCCCTATTCGAGGCAGCGTCAATCTCGATCACGTCTAGCGAAGTCCCAGCGGCAATCTCTTTACAGGAATCGCACTCGCCACAAGGCTCCGCGGTCGGTCCCTTCGCGCAATTCATGGCCTTGGCGAGAATTCGCGCGGCGGTGGTTTTTCCCACGCCGCGCGCGCCAGAAAAAATATACGCATGCGCCACGCGATCACTTTTGATCGCGTTTGCCAGCGTTGAGGTGACGTGGGATTGTCCGACCAGATCACTAAAGGTTTGCGGGCGCCACTTCCGGGCTATAACTTGATAGCTCATTTCGCGTTGGACGACTTGGAACTTCCACCCTGTTTCTTCACAGAAAGAACGACAAACAACAGCGCGGCGAAACCTAAGACCAGCGTCATTCCAATTGCTCCAGCCAGAATCATAGGTTCGCTCTTTCCCCCTGTTCGCTCTTCACTGTGAGCTGTTGGCCATAAGCTGTCAGCTTCTTTCCAGTGCGAGGAACTTCGGGTGATCTGCGGCACCCGAGGCACTCCCGATACCGTTGCTCCCTTCCGGGCCTGGCGGGGTTCGCGGGACCGCGTTGCACAGAGCCCGAAGTTCCACGCTCCGGCAGCCGCGCACTTCGCGCCGCTGCTGGGTTTGAGTTTAGCACACAGAAGTTTAAGCTGCGCCACGCCAGAAATTGTTCAGCGGCGTGCACCGTATTTCTCCGAACGAGACTTTTGGCGCGCCAGCTACCTCAAGACGAAGCTACGGTTTTGCGGCTGCGGCCGGCGCATCCGGCGGCTGCACTTCGGACGGATTCACCCAGTTCACTTTGAACGGACCCGTACCATGAACCTGCACGATCGTTTCGCCCTTGTTTACAGCAAAATGGCGCATCTCCTTCGGCATCAGAATGAAATTTCCAACATTCATCGTCTGCAGCTTACTTTCGTCAAACGATTCTCCCGTTCCGACGAGAAACGCGCCCTTCAACACGGTCAGATATTCGTCCGTGGGATGCCAATGCGCGGGCACCTTCGCGCCGTCCGAGCACTTCAACCGAATAACGAACTGAGTTCCTTCCGCGCTAGGGTCGCCAGCAACCGTCGCAATTTCGCAGCCCTTGATGATGCCAGTCCATTTCAAATCGCCGAAGTGTACGATCTTGTGCGCCGAGTCGCTTTCTTTTTTCTCCTGGCTGTAACTTGCGGCGGCGAGGACCGCCAGCGCCGTTGCCATCACGCAAACGCTACTGAAAAATCTCTTGTTCATGCTTGTTCCCTCCGTGGAGCTTTGCGGCAAACATACGCTCGAAGAGTGCGGAGAGCAAGACCGGCGGCGAATTCGTTCCTGTACTCGATACTTGGCAGAGGACTCGGCGGCTCCGTTTTTAGCGTGCTGTGCCGAGTCCTCTGCGGTTTTTCGTTTACTTTGTTGTTTGAGCGTTGTTAATTCACGTCCCCACTCGTTGATGGTTGCGTGTGCGTTGCTAGTTTTTCGGATAGTTGGGATCGGCTTTTACTTCCAGGATTTGTTTGGTGTGGCGTTCGCTGTGTGCCGCGATGAGCAGGACGAACTCGTAGCCATCGAGCTTTGTGCCCATGGGGCTATCGACGGCGTGATCGCGCAGCCCCGGCGTAGTCTTCACGAAATCCTCGGTCTTGGCGCGGCTTTCGACGAAGTGTTTCAAGGAACCGTCGGGCGAGCCGAAGCGATTCGTGGGAACCAGTGGCTCGGGCGCTTGCACTTTTTGCGAGCGATCGGGGACCATGGCCACCACGCCATCGTCAATTTTCTTTGTATCGCGGCCGGGAACCGCCGGGGCCACCATCACTTTTTCTGCGTCCATGCCGCGAATATAGTCTTCGGCGGCAGCGATGTGCTCCACACATTGCGCGATGGACCAGCGATCCGGTCCGGCTTTGAAATTCCACTGCGCTTCCGAGAGGCCTTTGGTGGCGTCCAGGACGCCCTTCTTGGTCGTTTCGAGATATTGGACCGCGCGATCTTTTTCCGTTTGGGTTAGTTCTTGCGCGCGAAGGGATGTGGCTGCCGGACAGGCCAGTACCGCAATCGCCGCTCCTGCCATGAGTCTCTTAAACATGTTTTGCTCGCTTTCGTTTTGTGATTGGTGAGGGAGACGGAAACTTTGGGACTCTGAAGGAGCGCGCCCGGACAGCTGGGGTTGGCAAATTTGCTCGAGGCGGGACCCTCCGTGTGATAAGCAATGTAGCAGTGATTTCGCGCCGGGTCCATTGCCTCCGTCCCACCGCGAAAGCTTGGGTGCATGGCTGGCTGCTCCCTTGCAAGGGAGTACGGGGGCGGAGCGGAAGAAGTAACGGCGGGGGACCCCCTGCCGGGTTTTTCCGTAAGTGCGGATTCTAAAGCGGTTAGTGGAGAAGAAGCATCGGCAGAGAAAAGTGCAAGCAAAGCACGAACCTAAAGGTTCGCCACTACAAGAGCAGGAAAGAACCTGACGGGCGGAGACGGATCCATCGGATCGGTTGGGTTGCAGAGGCAAGGTCATACTTCCTGTCTCCGCCGCGGTTAAGCCAACGCAGGTATAGCACATCCGTACTAGTTGTCAAGAATAAACTTGTAAACCATTTGTATGCTTGAAGATGGTAGGTGCGTAAGGTGCATCACATTTCCGAACATCAAATAGCGAGACAATGGTATTGACAACATGCTCTAACTTGTCTATAAATGCCCCGGTAGTAAGCAATAGTTTGTTATTCACTCCCCAGCCAAACTACAGGCCGAGCCAAGGGTTGTTTTTCCAGCCAGAACAATCTAACAGGAGTTCCAGCGTGCCACGATTTGTCTGTCAATCCGCCGCCTGCCGTCGTGAGATTACACTCCAGCCCGGCAACAGAACCGGACGAATCGCAAATCCGCGATGCACGTGTGGCTCCGAAATGAAGAAAGTCTATACGAAGCCTGCCATCCGGGAACTCTCTAAAGCCGAGGCCCTACTGCTCCCCGGCGATGGCGGGCCGCAATCAATACATATCCTGGGGGCTGTACCATGAGAAGAATATCGACCGTCTTTGAAACCATTTTATCCGCGACACTTTTGGTCCTCGGATTGGTTATGCTGTACCAAGGAAGCTCAAACAAATCGCCGAATGATCCTGCAATCCTGATCGTTGGAGCAGCCTGCTTTACGCTGGGGGTGATGACTCTATTTTCCGCCGTCAGGTCCATTCTATGGCACCGGCGTATGGTACGACACTCGGTATCGCACTAGGATTTGGATGGTGCTGCTTCTGGGCACAATCCCTGATGAGAAATTGCATATCGGCATGTCGAGCGTGGAGTTGACTCTAAACCCGGACACGCAAAACGGGCGCATGCGGCACCCAGAATCGTCTCGGAATTTATCGTCTGTGCCACCCGGCCGCCACTACAAACTCCACGCGTTGTTCATGTACATTCATAGTTCTCCACGGCATCCCTGCTCACCTCCGGCGCGCGAAACGCGCCGAAGTGTAGAAGTGTAAAGGATGTCCAGGGGACAATCTGTAAAGGATGTCATGGGCCTGAACATTTTAAGAGTGCGGGTTTTCCTGGGTGAAGGTGGAACGTGAGGAGTCGATCCGGCGTGGCGTTGTGAGAGGGATACGCAATGGCTTCCCTCGCGATGTTCACACGTTCTGCACAAGGTTTCCGGGTGACGAAAAAAGGCATGGAGCATCCAAGGAATTGCGCGTTAGAAGAGATATCCACAGGAACTTTCGCCTGCTCTCGTTCTGACCAGAAATTTGGCGCACTGAGGAGAAACCAATCATGTCGAGTACTTTGATCACCGGAGCAAATCGCGGGCTGGGATTGGAATTTGCGCGTCAATATGCCGCTGAGGGCTGGGATGTGATCGCCACGGCACGCAAGCCCACGCAGAGCAAAGAATTGGAGCAAGTGGCGAAGAACAAAAACGTGTCCGTGCAAGCGTTGGACGTGGCCAGCGATGAATCCGTAAAGAAGTTGGCGGCCACGCTGAACGGCAAGCCAATCGATCTGCTGATTCTAAATTCGGCGATTTTCACCCGAGACGGCAGCAAGTTTGGTGAGCTGAATTTTCCCGGTTGGCGAGAATCGTTTGAGACGAACGTTTTGGGAGCCATCCGGGTGGCGGAGGCACTCATCGAAAACGTGGCGGCGAGCGGAAGAAAACAGATCGTGGCCATCAGCACAGGAATGGGTTCGCTCGAGGCCTTGGAAAAAACGATCGCGTTTGGGCCGGCGTATCAGTACAGAACAAGCAAAGCGGCTTTGAACATGACGATGTCGATCCTAGCCAGGGACGTGAGGCCACGCGGAATCAGCGTTGCGATATTCAGCCCGGGGTGGGTACAGACGAATATGGGAGGCGCGAACGCCGCGTTGACGCCGGAGCAGAGCATTGCAGGAATGCGCAAAGTGCTGGCTGGAGATCCGATGGAATTGACGGGAAAATTCCTGAGCTATGACGGCACTGTCTGGCCGTGGTAGGCGGACCGTGGGTCAGTTTTTAGAAGCCCTCGGCAGAAATAAACCCGGACCCTTAAAAGCCAAACGGTGCGGCACCCCCACCACCGCATAAAGGTCGCCCGCCCGGGAAAAAACAATCAACCTCGTCTTAGCGCGTTAAGGGCGTTCTACCCGCCACCCGGAAAAAACAAGTCAACGTCGTCTCGGTGCGTTAAGGGTGCTCCGCCCGCCGCCGTCTAGTCAGTTTCAAGGAGAAGAACCGCGTCATCGGCGTATCCCTCAAGGTCTTCCGCTATCCAAGCCTCGCCCTGGCGAAGCTGATGGAATCTAGCCGTACACCCGTGGACCTCCACGGCGACTATCACCTGGCAGCTGCGGTTTTTCGCGATTCGGGCCAGACCCTTCTGCAATGCGATTGCGTAGCATAAGCAGGACTTGAGCGAAGCGCCCGTCCCATCGAATGGGAGGTGGACATGATTGATAAAGCATTCGAAGCCAGTTTTATCTTCATGATCTGCGGGTTGACATGCTTATTCGCTTCATAGTTGTTCTTCAACAAAACAAACTCACCCACCTCTGAGAGGGCTGGCGTCGAAAGTGTCCCTAGAGCGGGGTCGTCGACGAATGGCACGGGAATGTCTGCTTGTCGCAGGAGGGTCGACATTCTCTGATTCATCTTCATTGACCTCCCCAAGGTATTTTAAGGGCCTTTTGTGTAGCTTTCGAGAATGAGAATTGGGGACGGGGACTGTCCCCAGGGCCCCTAGATGCCCGTAACTGTCGCGTCCCCGTTTGCTCGGCTCGCTATTTTCGGGTTGCTTTCAAGATGTAGTTTTTTGTCGCACGAAGGAGAGCATTGGACGTAGGAGCACCGGTGATGATGCGGGAGAGGGTGATCGCTCCAACCATGGCGGCGGCAATGGCCAGGGAGCGGTACTGGGCTTCGTGCGCTGGCAAAGTTTTCAGCTGGCGGGCAATCAATCCGGCCAAGCGCAGGAAACCACTCGTGGCCGCATCACGGGTGGCGGCATCGGAGCGGGCAAGCTCGCTGCCCAGGGCGGCGAGCACGCATCCTGTAGCTGGCTGATCCCTGTGGGTTCGAGACAGGTATTTTTCGAGGAGCAGCGGCAGCGCGCGGTTCGGAGACTTTCCAGCAATGTGAGCTGCGAGCCCATCCGTCAGAGAGAGAAGCGCCTTATGGCACGCCTCGGTGACAAGCTGGTCCTTTGAGGCAAAGTGACGGTAGAACCCTCCATGGGAGAGACCTGCGGCGGCCATCAAGCGAGACAGGCCTGCATTGGAAATTCCGTGTCGACGAAACTGCTTCGACGCCGTTTCGACAATGCGTTCGCGCGTTCTGGCGGTATCGGTCTTGGACCTTCGCATGCGGGATTCTCCTGCGATTTCCACAACTTTTTCGTTGACGACTGCAACGTTTAGATGATATCAAACATCTTGTTAGATGGCGACTGACATCTAAACGGACCGGTTGTCAGATGCGGTTTAGGCGTTTGTGAGCGCAGATTTCATTCGGAGGCATCTCTGATGAGCGAGTTTGAAATTCGGCGGCTTGGGACCGCGGATGTGCCGGTCTACCAGGCTCTTTTTCTTGAAGCTCTGCGGTCTGCTCCTTCCGCGTTTGCAGCGGACTACGAACAGGAATCGATTCGCAGCCTTGCGGAAGTTGGCGAGCGTCTCCAACGGGAAGCGACGTACGGCGCGTTTGTGGAGGGGAGTCTTGGAGGAATCGTGACGTTCCAGCAGCAGATGACACCGAAGCGGCGTCATGTGGGAATGGTTTGGAATATGCACGTGGCGGAAAAGCATCGGGGGACAGGTTTGAGCGCCGCGATTTTTCAGCACGTTCTGGATGTGGCCAGTCAGCAAGTAGATCAAGTAGACCTGTATGTCGCGGTCGAAAACAAAAGGGCCTGGAAGTTCTACAAAAGATTTGGATTCGAGTCCTACGGCGTCATGCCTCGTGCCTTGCGGGTGGATGGCACGGACTACGATGCGCTGATGATGACGCGAAAGTTCCGATAGAGAGGCGTCTATGGAAGGACACGGGGCAGTAACGCGCCACTATGCGAGCGACGACGATCTCGAACAGCGCATCGTCGAACAATTGCGCAGCGCGGGGCTGTTGGAGGGGCAGTCCCTATCGCCTCGCGACCTGGCTGCGCTGGATCAATTCCACGTGGGAGGGCTTGAGGCCAGCGACGCCCTTGCTCGTTTGTGCTCCCTATCCAGCGGCATGCATGTTCTGGACGTGGGCTCCGGCCTCGGGGGACCATCTCGTTTTCTTGCCGCGACGTACGGGTGCCGTGTAACTGGAATCGACGTTACGGAAAGCTATTGCCGAATTGCCTCCCTGTTGGCGGAACGCATGGGACTCGCGCATCTGGTGGACTATCGTCACGCGGATGCGTTGCATTTGCCTTTTGCGGACCAGACGTTTGACGCGGTATGGACGCAACACGCATCGATGAATATCGCGGAGAAAGCGGAGTTTTATGCGGAGATCGCCCGCGTCGTAAAGGTTGGCGGCCGCCTTGCGGTGCACGATGTCGTGCAATCCACTGGAGGACCAATTTTATTTCCCGTGCCGTGGGCGCGAAGCGCCGCCTTGAGCCATCTGCTCACTCCCGAGGAGACGCGGGACGCCGTAGTTCGCTCCGGATTTTCCGTGGTCGTTTGGAATGATGTTTCGGAAGCTGCGGCCGATTGGCTTTCGAAGCTGGCGGCGAAGCGCGATCCTTCGGATGTTCCTCGGTTGGGACTACAACTTGTGCTCGGTCAAGAGCTTCCGGAGATGGCCGCGAACTTTCGCAGGAGCCTGGAAGAACACCGCTGCGGTGTGATACAGGCGATGTTTGAGCGCACGTCCTAAGTGGTGCTCGGCCTCGCTAAGTGGCGGTCGAGGCGGAACGGTTTTGGCTGAGAAAATCCGCGACAATCCACGCCGCTCCGGTTATCGCCAAATTCTGCGCGTTGCCGGCCCAATTGATCATTTTATGTGGATCAGCGAAGGGCGCGGGCAGCCACACCAGCAATCCGAAGCCGATGATCATCACTGTGAGTAATCGAGAAGCTAAAAGAGCCAAACGCCCGGAAAGTAGCGCGATAGCCGCCAGCGCAAACGCAATCGTGGTCGCTATCGCCCAGAACATTTGCCCCGGGGGAATCCATTTTGGAACGAAGGCTGCCGTTCCAGAAAGATAAAGGAGTTGTTCCATCGTAAAGGAAACAACGCAGACTCCGAAAAATATGTACCCGATCCGAGCTGCCATTGCTGCTCGTTCCGACTTGCCACGATCGAACGAGGCGTAAACGATGAGCGCGCCAGAGACCAGGGAAAATTGCTCAAAAAAGTTGCCCCAGCGATCAAAAACGCGCGGCTCCGCTGCAACCATCGGCACCCACAGCAACGCAAAGATAAGATAGATGGCGCCGAGTACGAGAGAGCCGGCTTGCGCCGTTCTAGGCCACTGAATCGCTATTCCCCCAAAGAGCTCGATTGCCGCGGCGATGTATACGAGAATCTCGCGGTGAGGAACGTTCCCCAGCGCCCGGATCTGTTGCCAACTGTTAAAGTCGTGCCAGACCAAAGTGATGATGCCAAACGCGATGGCAGCCAACCCATACACATGCCGTCCCAGATTGATTCTTGTCATCTCACCCTAAGGGCGCGGGCATTTCGGCGCATGGGGGAATGTGGTCTCAGAACAAGGAAGACTAAGCGGCGCAGTGGTGGTTTTACAATAGCCACTCTCCGGTGAATTCATATAGCCACTTTGCAGGACTCTCATGTTGAAGGGGTTGGGGACAGGTAGAGCGTTATCCGATAGCAGGTTTACCATGGCTTTTGGATACCCATCGAGTCATGCTCTGGTTTAGGGCCTCTCCCCACGATTTCCGTCCCTAATTTCCCCGATTTCGCGAAGATCAGAGTGAATCTTGGTACATAATGGTGTACACCATTGCGTACACAAGAAGATTCCATGACTACGATCAAAGTCGGAGTGCGCGAGTTTCGGGAGCGCATCGCAAGCTTTCTGGAGTCGGATGCGGCTGTGGCGGTCACCCGGCATGGCGAGACGCTTGGAGTATATATTCCTACTCGACGCAAGCGGCCGAAGACGGCGGAACTTGAAGAGCTGAAGGCCGCGTCGGAACGGCTCGCGAAACTGTTAGCAGACGTGGACGAAGAGGAAGTGGTGGCTGAGTTCAAGCAGGCGCGGCGCGAGAAAAAAAGCTCTAGCCGCTGACATGGTCGTCCTCGATGCAAATATTCTGGTGCGAGCCGTGCTGGGCCGGCGAGTTCGGACCCTCCTGGAGAATTATTCCGCACGCGGAGTCCAGTTTTTCGCGCCGGAGATTGCCTTCGAAGACGCCGCGACCTACTTGCCAGGCATACTGGCAAGGCGGGGCAGGCCGGCTGCTGACTTATCCTCGACGCTTGAATATCTCCGCCAGATCATTGGGTCCGTGGAGCACGATTTCTACATTCCTTTTGAAAAGGACGCACGCACCCGCCTGCGGGGCCGCGACGAAGACGATTGGCCCGTCTTAGCCGCGGCTCTCGCACTTGGGTGCCCGATTTGGACGGAGGACGCAGATCTTTTTCGGAACAGGCATTGCCGTTTGGACGACGAGCCGCATCGAGATTTTTCTCGAGGCTCGGGTGACTGGGCTGCGCCGGGAATCCGAGGACTAACCGGCAGGACTGAGCGCGGAGCAATTCAGCTATGCCGAGGCGGCGCTGGCGCCTTTGATGAACGCAAGCAAATCGGCGTTGATGGTGTCGGCTTCCGTAGTCGGCATGCCGTGCGGGAAGCCTTTGTAGCTCTTGAATATCGCGCCCTTCACCAGCTTGGCACTCAGGGGGCCGGCGGCGGCGTAAGGAACGATCTGGTCGTCTTCGCTGTGCATGACCAGCGTTGGAACCGTGAACTTCTTGAGATCCTCGGTAAAATCGGTCTGGGAGAAAGCCACGATGCCGTCATAGTGCGCCTTAGCACCGCCCATCATGCCCTGACGCCACCAATTCTGAATGTTAGCCTGGGATGGTTTCGCGCCCGGCCGGTTGTAACCGTAGAAGGGTCCGGTCGGCAGATCCAGATAAAATTGTGAGCGGTTGGCGGCAAGCTGCGCCTGAAGGCCGTCGAACACTTCTTTGGGCAGACCGCCGGGATTCGCTGGCGTCTTCACCATGAGTGGCGGCACGGCGCTAATGAGGGCAGCCTTAGCGACGCGACTTTCGCCGTGGCGTCCTATGTAACGTGTGACTTCGCCGCCGCCGGTGGAGTGGCCAACATGAATGGCATTCTTTAAATCGAGGTGCGCGGTAAGCGCGGCGAGGTCATCGGCGTAGTGGTCCATATCGTGACCGACGCCGGGCTGG
>Ga0210405_10006633_pt1 | contig 10294 bp, 7 predicted proteins | sample IncBWH11MmetaG_FD_155492 | JGI IMG/M metagenome (GOLD analysis project Ga0210405, IMG submission 155492) | Forest soil microbial communities from Barre Woods Harvard Forest LTER site, Petersham, Massachusetts, United States - Inc-BW-H-11-M | ecosystem: Environmental > Terrestrial > Soil >... | reverse complement strand
AAACCGGTTCGACTTCAACTGGATATCCTTCAACACTTCGCGCCGGAACACTTTGTAGCAGGTCTCCATGTCCGTCAGCTTCAGGTTGGTGGAAATATCGGAAAGCAGCGTCAACACCTTGTTGGCCACGTAGTGCCAGAAATAATGCACGCGCTGCGGCCCTCCCAGAAATCGCGATCCATACACCACATCCGCGCGCCCTTCCACGATTGGTTCCAGTAACTTCGGATAGTCGCGGGGGTCGTATTCCAGGTCTGCATCCTGCACCAGCACAATGTCTCCGGCCGCCATCGCAAAGCCCCGCCGCAATGCCGCCCCTTTTCCCTGATTCTTCCCTTGAAACAAGACGCGCAGGTTCCGCAACTGGATTGGGTCTTCCCCATCGCTCGCGGGCGCCTGGCTCTCTCCCCGGCTCTGCCTCTCCGCCAGCCCCTGCAGAATTTCCCGCGTTCCATCCTTCGAGCAATCGTCCACAACCACGATTTCCTTCCGCATGTCGGCTTCTTCCACGCGGCGAAGTATCTCGCAAATGGTGTTTTTTTCGTTGTAGACCGGAATCACCACGGAAACTTTCGGGTCAATCAGTTGGGATGGGTTTCTTCGCGTGTGGGTCATGGAATCCTGAAATTGTATCGGCCCCTTCAACCGCCGTAAAGCGAATCGCCCCCGCCAGCGCTGTGTCTCCTTGCGCTCCTATGCTTAAATAGAACGCTGGCGTCTTTCTCCGATGAGCACCTTCTATATACAACAATTCGGCTGCCGTGCCACGCAGGCAGACGGCGCAGCCATCGAGCGCCAACTGCGTGAACAAGGCTGTGCTCTCGCGCCCGAGTCTTCCACGGCCGACGTTGTGGTTCTTAACACCTGCACAGTTACCGCTGCCGCCGATGCCCAGGCCCGCGACGCCATCCGCAAAATCCACGCCGTCAATCCAGCCACGCGCATTCTGGTAACCGGCTGTTATGCCCAGCGCGCCCCTGAAGAAATTGCCGCCCTCCCCGGCGTCTCCTTCGTCGTCGGCAACTCCCATAAGCCCCAAATCCCCAAGCTTCTGCATTCCATAACTCCACTTCCACTGCCGTCCATGTCCGAAAGTCCCATTGTAGGGGCGGAGCTTGCTTGCCCCGACAACGGAGGGGCTCCGCCCGCCCGATCCGTTCACGAAAATTTCCCTCTCCACCCAGCTCCGATCCTAACCGGCGATATCTTCGAGCTGACCGACGTCCTCGTCGCTCCCGTACTCGGCGGGGAAGGGAATCACACCCGCCCCACACTGAAAATTCAAGACGGCTGCAACTCCCGTTGCTCGTTCTGCGTAATCCCGTTCGTCCGCGGCAAATCCCGCAGCTTGCCTCCGCAAACCGTCCTTTCCGAAATCCAGCGCCTCGCCGGTTCCGGATTCCGCGAAATCGTTCTCAGCGGCATCAACCTCGGCACCTACGGACGCGACCTCGCGCCGCGTGTTGAATTTCTCGATCTGCTGCACCGCATCCTCGACGACACTTCCGTCCAGCGTCTGCGCATCAGTTCCATCGAGCCGCTCGACGTCACCCAGGATCTGATCGATTTCTTTGCCTCCAACAACCGCATCGCGCCGCATTTTCACATGCCGCTGCAATCCGCTTCCAACCGCATCCTCGCCGCCATGCATCGCTGGTATCGCGCCGAGCACTACGCCCGCCGCGTCGAGCTGATTCACGACCGCCTGCCCAACGCAGCCATCGGCGCCGACGTTATTACCGGCTTCCCCGGCGAAACCAATGCCGACCACGCCGCAACGCTCGACTTCATTACCGCGCGCCCCTTCACCTATCTCCACGTATTCTCCTACTCGCAGCGACCCGGTACCAAAGCCGCCGCGCTCACCGGCCAATTGCCCGGCAACGTCATCAAAACTCGCGCCCGCGAACTGCGCTCCGTTGCCGACTCCAAATCCGCCGCATTTCGCCGCGCGCAAATTGGTAGCACCTTGCGTGTCCTCACCTTGCGTCGCAACCCCGCCGACGATCCGGAGTCGACTCCAGCCCTCTCCGAAAATTATCTTCAGGTTCGCTTGCCCGTAGTTCTGCCTCCAAACCAATTCGTCGACGCCACAGTCACGCATCTCAACGACAAGCATCTCTTCGCCGCGCCCGCTGAATCGCTCACCCTCGCAATCACGGGGGCCTGCCCATAGGATCCCCCATGCACATTCTCGGCATCTCTACCCTGGGCCGTGGCTCCGCGGTTGCCCTGCTCGACGAGACCTCGGTTCTATTTGCCATTGAAGAAGAAAAACTCAATCGCCTGGAAGACACTCTGGAAATTCCACGCCTGGCGCTGGCCCGTTGCCTCAAGGAGAATCAGCTTCAGCTTTCCGATTGCCGTGCTATCGCCGTGGCAGAACGGTTCCCTCGAACCTCGAAATCTTCCTCGCGACGCAAGCGCCAGCCGCCCTCCGCGACCCTGGAGCAACTTCGCGGCCTTTTGGGTGGTGGTCCCCGACCATCCCACTTCGATCATCATCTCTGCCATGCAGCCAGCGCCTACTACACCTCGGAATTCGATGGCGCACTCATCCTTTCTCTCGACCAGGGAACCTCCTCGCAAGCCGGTCTGGTTGCCCTGGGCGAAGCCGATGAAATCCGCTCGCTGCACTCGCTGGATTTTCCGGATTCCCTCGGCTGGTTTTACTCACGGGTCACCGAACTGGCGGGTCTCCGTCCGAGTCGCGATGAGCACAAACTCCAGTGGCTCAGCAAGGACGGCGAACCGGAATTTCTGCCTGCGTTTCGCAAGCTTTTCTCCTGGCGTCCCAATGGCCTGCCCACGCTGAATCGCCGTTACTTCGCCGCAAGCCCCAACCGCCGCGGCGTCTTTTCCCCTGAGTTCTATCGCGAGCTTGGCCTCTCTTCGCGTAACCTCACGGTTTCTCCCGCACTTCGCGCCAATCTTGCCCGCAGCGCCCAGGATTTCCTGGAAGAGCTGGTTCTGCAGCTGGTCGCAAATTTCCAAGAATCCACCGGTGCACGTTCCCTGTGCCTCGCCGGCGGGGTTTTTCTCAACGTTTTGCTGGTCCGTGCGCTCGAAACGCGCGGTCCCTTCGATCGCGTTTACGTTCAGCCAGTGGCGGGGAATGCCGGCACGGCGCTCGGCGCAGCGTATCTTTCGCGCAAGAAAATCACCGGCCGCTCAGGGCGCGGTCCGCTCCCAAGTCTCGCCGTTGGCGTCCACTCCAGCTCGCAGGAAATAAAGGCCGTCCTCGATAACTGCAAAATCGCCTATCGCTATCTCTCTGGCGAAGACCAGGCCGTTGACGAAGCCGCCTCCCTCTTGCACCGCGACAAAATCGTCGCCTGGTGCCAGGGCCGCTCGGAATTCGGTCACCGCGCTCTGGGCAATCGCAGTCTCCTCGCCTCACCGTTTTCCGAATACGTCATCGAAAACGTGAATCAGTTCATCAAGCATCGCGAGGGCTTCCATCCGTTCGCCCTCTCCGTGCCCGCCGAACGCGCCTCCGAGTACTTCGACGCCTCGCCCAATTGCCTGACGATGTCTTCGCTCGCCGCGCTCACCAAACCGGTCGCCGGCCTCGAACGTTTCGCTTTTCACGGCAAGGAAGTGCGCGTTCACACGGTCGACAAGCTAGCCAACCCGCTCTTCTGGAAACTCCTCCACAAATTCGGCGAATCGGCTCCTGCTCCTATCCTGGTCAACACCTCGTTCAATCTTTTTGGCGAGCCCCTCGTCACCGACCCCCGCGGCGCGGTCCGCAGTTTCTACTGCGCCGGCATCGACGCCCTCGCCCTCGGCCCCTTCCTCCTCGTGAAGTAGCTTTGGACGCGAAGGCCACACGCCACACGCGTGTCATCCTGCCCGCCCGTCGCAGGAGGGAGCCCGCGTATTCTGCGGGCGAAGGACCTCAACTCAAAATGCTTTGGAAACTCAAATGATAGGCAACTTCCGCTCTTCTCAGTGAACTCTGTGCTAAATCTTCCTCTTACCCCTCGAAAATCACTTGAGCGATCGCCTGCTCCGAAGTGTGCGTAATACTCACCGCGATATTCTTCACGCCCATCGCGTCGGCAATTTTCTTCGCCTCGCCCTTTAGCGCCAGGTTCGGCCGCCCGCCTCTTTGCCGCACCACTTCCACGTCCACCCATCTCACTCCGCGGCTCCAGCCCGTCCCCAACGCCTTCATCGCCGCTTCTTTCACCGCAAACCGCCCCGCATACCGCTCATACTTGTTCTTGAACTGCTCGCAGTACGCCACTTCATCCAGCGTATACACCCGTCGCAGAAACCTGTCCTTCTGCGATTCAATCACGGCCTGAATCCGAGGCACTTCCGCCACATCGATTCCCATGCCCACGATCATGTGCCCACCTGTGCGGCCGATTCTGCCTCGCCGCCATTCCCGCGATTTTTCCGTTCCTACTATTGCGATTATACTGGTCTGATTGTGGCTACCAAAAAAACTTCATTGAAGCGGCGTCGCCCGGGCCAACCTGCGCCCCCCGTGCCTCCTGTCCCACGAATTGCCGCGCCGTGGCGCCTCCGCAAGGCTCGTGGCTTGCAAATTCTAGAAGTTGCGCCTCTCCTCAAGCTCCCCTGGCTGGTCCACGGCTTCAGCACACGGCCCGGCGGCGTAAGCACCCTAGAATCCGAAAAAGTCCTCAATCTCGGCTTCATGGAATGGGACTCCCGCGAAAACGTCCTTGAAAATCGCCGCCTCTTCCAATCCGCCCTCGGCGCAAGCGATCTCGAACTCATTCCACTAAAGCAAATCCATTCAGACGTGATTCGCGTATTTTCTCAATCATCCGCCGACACCTGCAAAGGCGACGCCTCTGCCACAGACCGCCCTGGTCTTTTGCTCGGCATCCAGACCGCCGACTGCGTACCCATTCTCCTCGTCGATCCCAAAAAACGCGTCGTTGCGGCCATTCACGCTGGCTGGCGCGGCACGCTCGCCCGCATCACCCAAAAGGCCGTCGGCCGCCTCCAATTCGAATTCGGCAGCAAGCCCGCCGATCTCCTCGCTGCCATCGGCCCCTCGATCGGCCTCTGCTGCTACGAAGTCGCCGCCGACTTCGTCACCAAATTCACCGCGCAATTCTCCGACGCCACCGACTATTTTGATGAGCCCCGCTCCGGCGAAGAGCCCAATCCCCTCCAGTGGCTCAACATGAAGCCGCCCGGCCACCAACCGCCTCCGAAAAACGTCCATCTCGATCTTCGTAAAGCCAACCGCTCGCAGCTCGTGTCCGCGGGCCTTCTCGCGGAAAATATTTACGTCAGCGATCTCTGCACCGCCTGCCACAACGGCCTGCTCTTCAGCCACCGCCGCGAAGGCCCTCTCTCCGGCCGCCTCATGTCCGCCATCGGTCTCCACCCCACCCGATAAAACTAGCGATCGTCATCCTGAAGGCATCCGACGAGGTCCGGTTTGTAGACTCCGGTGGTTTTACCGGAGATGCCCGCAGGACCTCAACGTAAAATCTGCTCAAAAATTATCTGTTAGCGCCGGTCTGCATTATCCCTCAACCCAAAACCGTCAATCCCGTGCCCGCCCCCTGCACTTCCTTCAGCGCCAACTGACCGCACGCCGCCATCACGTCCCGCCCGCGTGAATAGCGCACAAAAGCAGGCACGTCCTTCTCCACCAAAATTCGCCGGAACTCCTCAATCGTTTCCGCGCTTGATTCCTTGTACGGCAGCTCCCCCGGATTCCACGGAATCAGATTCACTTTCACACGCGTCAACGGCCCCAGCAATCGCACCACTCGCCGCGCATCTTCCGGCCCATCATTCACGCCACCCAGCATCACGTACTCAAACGTCAAATGCTCCCAATTCCGCAGCGGATAATTTCGGCAAGCCTCCATCAGCACTTTCAACGGATATTTCTTGTTGATCGGCATCAGCACGTCCCGCTGATCATCGCAGGAAGCGTTCAGCGAAATCGCCAGCTTAGGCCGCACTTCTTCTTTTCCCATACGCTCAATCCCCGGCACAATCCCGCTCGTCGAGAGCGTCACATGTTTCGGCGAAAGTCCCACGCCCTCCGCATCCAGCAGTATCCGCAGCGCCCCCATAACATTCTCAAAATTCAGCAGCGGCTCGCCCTGCCCCATCAGCACCACATTCGTACGCGCCGCAAGCCCGCCAGTTTCTCCTTCTGTGTAGCGGCCGCCGTCTGCTTGCCCTGACGAAGGAAGGGCGGCGGGCGTTTTTTTCTCGGCCGCCTTTTGCCTGCCAGTCTCGCTCCCCTCCATCTCCTTCAACGGCATCAACACCTGCGCCACCATCTCCCCCGCCGTCAAATTCCGGATCAATCCCAGTTGCGCCGTCAAGCAAAACTGGCAATCCACCGCGCAACCCGCTTGCGTCGAAATACAAATCGTCTGCCGCCCCTCGCTCGGCATGAACACCGCTTCCACCGCCGCCGGTTTCTTCAGCGCTTTCTCTTCCTGCGCCGGCAGCCCAAACAAATACCTCACCGATCCATCCGACGAGACATACCTCTGCCGCACCGACGGCAAAGTGATCGTCGCTTCCCGCTGCAGCTTCTCCCGCAGCGCCGCCGGCAAATTGCTCCACCGCTCAACCGAAAACTCCCCCTCCGTGTACAGCCAGTGATAAATCTGGTCCGCGCGGTAAGCCGGTTCGCCCACCCCCGCGCAGTATGCCTTCAGTTCATCTCGGCTTTTTCCCAGCAGTTCCAAGCTCTTCCCCTCACTCTATCCATTCTCTCACCGGGAGCACGGTTTGGGCCATTTCCTCTGCCTCGTCTCGACATTCGCTAAGCCCCAGAAAATAAGGAATTTGCTATCTTGCTCGTCAATTTGCCACTCACCACTCGCCACTTGCCATACCCTATGCCACAATAGCTGCATGGTCTCCAACGCGCGCGATATCAATCGTCACGCACTATCGAACGGCCTCGTCGTTATCACTGAGACTATGCAACACGTCCGCTCCGTCTCCGTTGGAATCTGGGTTCGCCACGGTTCCCGCCGCGAAGCCGCCTCCGAAAACGGCACCGCCCATTTCCTCGAGCACATGGTTTTCAAAGGCACCGAGCGCCGCTCCGCCGAAGACATCGCCCGCGAAATGGATTCCGTCGGCGGCATGCTCGACGCTTTCACCTCCAAGGAACAGATCTGCTTCAACGCCAAGGTTCTCGACGCCCATCTCCCGATCGCTTTCGACGTCCTCTCCGATCTCGTCCTTCGCCCCAAGTTCGATTCCGAAGACGTCAAAAAAGAACGCCAGGTCGTCCTCGAAGAAATCAAGATGGACATGGACAACCCGGAATATCTTCTCCACGACATCTTCACCCGCGGCTTCTGGCCCGAACACTCTCTCGGGCGTCCCATCCTCGGCACGCCGGACACGGTCCGCAAGTTCGAACGCGAACCCCTGCGCACCCGTTTCCAGGATTGGTTCGCTCCCGATCATCTTCTCGTCACTGCGGCCGGCCACATCACTCACCAGGAAGTTCTCGACCTCGTCGAAAAGGAATTCGGCAAACTGCCGCCGTCGCGCTACAACCCCGACGATCCCGCTCCTTCCACCGCGGCGCCCATCGTCCTCGAAACCAAACGCGACCTCGAACAAGTCCACGTCTGCATCGGCGTTCCTTCCATTGCCCTTGCCGATGAGCGCCGCTTCGCTGCGGCCGTCCTGAACAATCTTCTCGGCGGCGGCATGTCCTCGCGCCTCTTCCAGAACATTCGCGAAAAGCAGGGTCTCGCCTATGCCGTCTTCAGCGAACTCACGCCCTATTCCGACGCGGGTATCTTGAGCGTGTACGCTGGAACCGCAAAGGAAACCGTCGGCCAGGTCGTGGACATGACCATCGCGGAATTCCGTTCCATGAAGGAATCTCCGGTCAGCGAAGAAGAACTTCTCCGCGCCAAGAATCACCTCAAGGGCTCGCTCATGCTCTCGCTCGAGTCCACCAGTTCCCGCATGTCCAACCTCGCGCGCCAGGAACTCTACTTCGGCCGCTTCTCCACGCTCGACGAAATCCTCGCTGCGATTGACGCGGTCACCCGCGACCAACTCCAGGCCCTCGCCAATCAGTTCTTCCAGCCCGACCGCATCGCCGTCACCGTCCTCGGCCCCACTAACGGCTTCAAGCTCGACCGCGCCCGCCTAGCCTGCTGAGCGCCTTGCTGGCCAAATGTAGCGGCCGCCTTCTGAGGCGGGCGATTCTGATCTTGCGCGCTCGGACACTCTTGTAGGGGACGGGCCCGTCCGTCCCGGTCCAATTTTCCACCACCTAGATTCCTTACTCGTTGACGTGTTCCCACCGCTCTGCCATCATTTCCAATGTTTCTTAGCATTCTGTGGCACAGGGCGAGTCTACGAGCCCTTAGATACTTTCCCGGGGAGAATTTCTCATCGGTTTACGCGTCTCCATCCTCGCCTCAGGCAGTTCGGGCAATCTAACCCTGCTCGAAACCGAAAGCACCCGCATCCTCGTTGACGCCGGCCTTGGAAAACGCGAAACCCTCGCCCGCCTCGCCGCCGTCGGGTGCGATATCAACCGTCTCGACGCCGTCCTCATCACCCACGAACACACCGACCACTGCAACGGGCTCCCGCAGGTCCTCGGCCTCTGGAAACCCCCGCTCTATGTCACCCAGCCCACCCTGGAAGCCCTCCAGCGCATTCTGCCGGACACTTTCGGCAAGCGCCTCCGCGGCGTAGAGCCCATCCAAGCTGGCCAAAGTTTCAGGATCGGCAACATCGACGTCCACGCGTTCGCCATCCCTCACGACGCCGCCGACCCCGTTGGATTCACTTTCCGCACCAACGGCACCAAGGTCGCAATCTGCACTGATCTCGGCTACCTGCCGAATCATGTCAGAGTTCATCTCCGCCAGACCGATTGCCTCATCCTCGAATCCAATCACGATCTCGACATGCTCAAGGTCGGCCCCTATCCGTGGGTGGTCAAGCAGCGCGTCCTTTCTCGCACTGGCCATCTTTCGAATCACGCGGTCAGCGAATTTCTTGCCGATCCCGAGGCCTTCGATTCCTGCGTCCGCTATCTCGTCCTCGCCCACGTTTCCCAGGAAAATAACAATCCCGATCTCGTTCGCCTCTCCGCCGAAGAAGCCCTCGGCCGCCGCCCCGCCGAATCCCCCTTCACCGGCGAACTCCTCATCGCCTCCCAACACATCCCCCTTAAACCCCTCGAACTCTAACGTAATTTTCCCCTGCCCCCTTCTCACATAAAATTGGCGTGGCACCCATCCCCGTTTTCCTTTACACTTTTATTGTTCTTGGTAGAGGTGCGGCGGCCATGAGTAACCGGGTGCGTTGTCCCAGTTCGGTTTGGGGCACTCCGGAGAAAGGGGCCAGGTTTCAAAGTCCGCCGAAATCGCTGCGGGTTCCGAATCCAAAGCGGTTGGGGAACACGGTCTAAGGCCGGTTCACTGTCATCCGTGTTTACGGGTGGAGCGCTATCGAGAGGTGGCTGCCACGGGGTTCGCTCGCGGTTCCTTCCTTTCTGAATGCTCTCTCCCATTTGCCTAAACGACGATGCACCTTTTTGAACTAACGCGCGCGTTGGTGGACATCGACTCCACGACAGGCCACGAAAAGCCCGTGGTGGACTATCTTTACGCTCACCTCTCTCATTTGGAATCAAAATACAATGCACGCCTCGATCGCCTCGCTGCCGAGCCCGATCGCGACAACCTCTTTCTCTCCTTCGGCGAACCCCACATCACCCTTTCCACTCACATGGATACCGTTCCACCCTTTTTCGCCTCTCGCGAAGACGCCACGCACATCCACGGGCGCGGCTCCTGCGATGCCAAGGGCATCATCGCCGCCATGATCACAGCGGCCGAGTCGCTTCTCGCCGGAGGCACGCGCAATTTCGCGCTCCTCTTCGTCGTCGGCGAAGAACGCAGCAGCATCGGTGCCATCACCGCCGCCGCTTCTCCCCGCGGCTCTCGCTTTCTTATAAACGGCGAGCCCACCGAAAATCATCTTGCTCTCGGCTCCAAGGGCGCTCTCCGCTACGAATTGATCGCTCGCGGCAAACTCGCCCATTCCGCTTATCCCCAGCTCGGCCATTCGGCGATCCACTCGCTGCTGGACGCCCTCCAGGAAATCCGCGACTTTCCCTTGCCATCCGATCCTGTCCTCGGCCCTTCCACGCTCAACGTTGGCACCATTTCCGGCGGCCGCGCTCCCAACGTCATCGCCGACGAAGCCCGCTCCGAAATCATGTTCCGGCTTGTCGGTGACCCCGCTTCCACTCGCGCCGCTGTTGCGCGTATCGCTGCCG
>Ga0210405_10006632_pt1 | contig 10295 bp, 4 predicted proteins | sample IncBWH11MmetaG_FD_155492 | JGI IMG/M metagenome (GOLD analysis project Ga0210405, IMG submission 155492) | Forest soil microbial communities from Barre Woods Harvard Forest LTER site, Petersham, Massachusetts, United States - Inc-BW-H-11-M | ecosystem: Environmental > Terrestrial > Soil >... | reverse complement strand
GAACGCCCTGCGCGGTGGCTTTTGACCGGTCGGGATTTATATGTCCTGGCGCGGCATCCGCGGGCGAGCGGTTTTGTTTCTGCGAGCCGGCTGGCGCTGGGGCGGTCCCATGTTGTGCTGTGCGTGGAAGAATTGCTGCAGCCAGTCGAGGCAATTCTGAAAGAGGCCGGCTGCGAGGGATATACGAAACTGGCCGAGGCGGACGGGATTCCACCAGGGTGGGTTGGCCTCCGGGGCGTATCGCCGGCAAATGCAATCGCCCTGGATTTGGGCAGTGACCCGTTCTACGCGATCAAACCGGCGCCGGATATTGAAATCGATCTTGAAGGCGGAATTTGCTTGCGCGGTTCGGCTTGGCTGTCTGGATACCCGCCGGAAATCAAGCTGTTGGGAGAATCCGGCGGAGCAGTGAAAGTCCTGATCGATGGCAAAGAAGCCAAACGTACAGCGGACGACATGCTCATCGTTGACGGTTATGATGTGCCTGGGCAACATACGGTTTATTGCGAAGGGCTGTCTTGTTCCCGCACGTATTCGATTGAAGAGGGGCCGGACTCCTGGCAGAGATGGCCTGCATACCAATTCGGTCAAGCTGATGTATGTGGTCCCTTAGTTCAGCCCGCACCTGACGCCGCCGGGAGCCGGGCGGTCACTGTTCCGATGTCCAATCCCGTGTTGCTGGGCGCACAACCGGGCGAAATCTTTTACTGCTCACGCCGGGGTGTGTCTCACTGGAAAGGATTTGTTCCGTTTGAAGTCGTGTGGGCGCTCCCCGCGCAGCCGCTCCGTTGCGACAAGAAATCCGCAACCATCCTTCAATTTGCGAACGCACCTGTTGTCCCTACGAAAACCCGGACAAAACGAGGGCTCGACTGGAGCATCGCAATCCTCGATGCATCACGAAAAGGATTGCGGGTTGAAAACGGGTTTCCGGATTCCGCTGCCCGATGGCGCGACTACAAGAAAATGGCCCGGAACATCTGGAGGACAGGGCGATGACACCGAACGAACTTCTCTTGTGGCTTTCGGCGCGCAAGCAAGGTTCCTGGCCTCAGTTCCGGGGTGCGGTTGAAAAGCTCGACCTCGCGAACGACTCCGATGAATCAGAACAAGATACGAAGCTTCCGGTGCATCAACGAGTCCGCTTCAACCTTGAGCGGCTTGGCCACGTTGAATTTGACGCGGCAGAATGCGAGGACGGCTGGCGCGTGGTGCCGCCCGCGTTGGCAGTCTTTCAGCACGACAACGGATTCACAGGCATCTTGTGCGGTGCGCGCACCGCGAAGCTCATGCAAAGAATCGAGCAGGCAGCCAATGGCGTCTCTTTCGAACGCGTGGCACACACGGATTGCCCGGACGTTGTCCGTGTGCACGCGGCGGAGATGGAGAAACTGACAGACCTCGCGCAGCGCGAGGGCCTTGATTGTCAACTCGACAGCCCTGCCGCTTTGCTTTCACGCCTGCCGTCCATTGACGTTGTCAAAGGCTGGCGCCGCGCGCCGCTGCCCGCATCGGGCAAAGATTGGGAAGTGAAGCAATTTATGGTTAGAGGAAAATCGATGAAGTGGCGGACGGTTACAGTCCAGGAAGCGAATGCGCCTGACGCGCAGGGGTTATTTTGTTTTACGCGTTTCCAGACGCCGCACTATTTCGTGCGCGAAGGGCGGGAGACGATCGCATTGCCGGGGGCAGTCGGAAAATACCGGGTCTTGTCACACCGTCAACGCCGGGTCCTGAGATACGATCGCCGCGCGCGGTGTCTGACTCTACCGGCGATTTTGCGGCCCCCGTTTCTGACTGAGCGGGGCTTAATTCTTTGTTCAGGATTTCCCCCGGCGCTCGGCTTTTCTTATGGCCGCCGGATGTTGACTTACCGCGATATTCCTGACGAAGTGGCCGGCATGACCGCAGAAATTCTCAGGCAGGATTTCGTATGAGCAACCCGATCGCTCTGTTTGAGGATTTGCGGGATATGTATCTGCGCTATTTGGATAGCCCGTTTGATTTGCGCTATCCGGATCTGGTCGCCGAGCGGCGTGCCTTGTTGAATGTGGATGGCCGTCTTTTCCGTCAGCCGTTGATTGAGCCAATTCCTGCCTACCAGTCGAGTAATCAAACTTTTCAGGCAATTGCTCAGGCCCGCCTAGGGAATTCATGGAGCCAGAGCGAAGTTACGGACCTTGCGAATTTTGTGTCGCTGGAGCTTTTCCCGCCGAACCGCCTTCCCTATACACATCAGGAGCAGGTATTTGCGGAATCCGTCGTCAATGGAAATGATGTTGTTGTGACGACCGGGACAGGTTCAGGAAAAACAGAATGCTTTCTCTTGCCGATCATTGCGGCTCTCGTCCGCGAGTCGGCGGCGTGGAGCCAGCCAGGCCCGCGCGACGCGCAATGGGATTGGTGGAATCATCGTCAGAACCAGAACCCGAACCGGTGGCTGCCGCGAATTCCGCAACGGAGTCACGAACAGCCTGCGGTGCGCCCGGCCGCCATGCGCGCCATCATTCTCTATCCTCTCAACGCGCTGGTTGAGGATCAGCTCGGACGGATGCGGACCGCTCTGGATAGTGACAACGCTAGGACATGGCTACAGACAAGGCGGGGCGGCAACCGGTTTTACTTCGGCCGGTATACCGGACGCACGCCGGTGTCTGGGAATCAGAACTCCGCCAAGATGGCCAGACTGAGAAGTGAACTCCGGCTCGCCGAGCAGGAAGCCCAGCGGGTTGCCGGATCGTCCGCGGCGCGGTTTTTTCCGCGCATTGAGGGCGGAGAGATGTGGTCGCGCTGGGACATGCAAGACTATCCGCCCGACATTCTCATCACCAACTATTCGATGATGAATATCATGCTGATGCGCAGCATGGAGATGCCGATTTTCGATCTCACCCGGCAGTGGCTGCAGGCAGACACATCAAGATTGTTCCACCTCGTGGTGGACGAGCTTCACACGTACAGAGGAACTCCGGGGACTGAGGTCGCTTACATTATTCGTGTTCTGCTCGACCGTCTAGGCCTGGCGCCCGATTCCAGTCAACTTCGTATCATCGCATCCAGCGCCTCACTGACAGATGACGCGTCCGGCCTCGATTACCTGGAAGGATTTTTTGGCCGTGACCGCAGCCACTTTCAGATCATTGGCGGGAACACCGTAAATCCGAATCCGGCATCAGTGCAAACACTGCAAAGTCAGGCTGCCGCTCTTCGTAATTTGGGACAGAGTCTGCGTGGCCCGGCTGCGCCAGCGCTGCAAGCTGCGGCGCAGGCCTTGCATTCTGCGGTAGGGGCGCCGGCAGCCGCGAACGGCGCGCCGGCGGAACAAGTGATGTGGACCAGCCTTGAACATATTCTGGCACCGGATGCCTTGCGGATTGCCTGTACGGCGGCGGGGCCGGGGACCGCGGCTCAGCCCCGCTTTCCATCGGAGATTGGCGACAGGCTCTTTCCGGCGCTCTCTCCCGCTGACCGGGAAGCTGCGGTGTACGGGTTGATTGGCGGCATCTGCGCTGCGCGCAGCCCTCAGGATACGGCGCCGCTGCCGCTGCGGGCGCATCTGCTCTTCCGAAACCTTCAGGGATTGTGGGTTTGTTCAGACTCTCAGTGCAGTGCTGCCCCGGCCCGGACATCTCCGTGCCCTGTCGGTCAGCTTCACTACACGCCGGCGCTCACCTGCCAGTGCGGAGCGAGAGTTGTGGAGTTGCTTTACTGCGAGGCGTGCGGAGAAGTTTTTCTGGGAGGTTACCGGAGGCCGGGGATTAACCCGAACGAATGGTATTTGAGTCCGGACCATCCGGATTTGGAAGCGTCGCCGGACATGGCGTCGTTTGACCGCGATTACGCGAGGTACGCGGTGTTCTGGCCGGCAGAAAACGGTGCGCAGCCGACGACTCAGGGATGGTCTCAAGATAATGTGCGGCGGGAGTGGCAGCCGGCGTTTTTTGTTCCGACGGAGGCCAGAGTCGCGCTGGGCGGCAACGCGCAGGCGAGGCGGGGTTTTCTGTATAGCGTCCCGCAGATGCATGGGCCGAATGGGAACATCCTTGATCCCCGTCCGCAAGGGGTGGCTGCAAGTGCGGGGCAGGCGTATCCGTCCCGTTGTCCGAGGTGCGATACGAACTGGGCGCGCCGGGACATCGGATCGCCAGTCAGGACGCAGCGGACCGGCTTCCAAAAGCTGGCGCAGGTTCTTTCCGACGTATTGCTCCGTGAAGTCGGCTCTGAGAATCCAAGCGGGCGCAAACTGGTTGTTTTTTCTGACAGCAGGCAAGACGCCGCGAAGCTTTCTGCCGGCATGCGTTTCGCGCATTACCGGGACTCCCTCCGCCAGACACTCGCGAGTGCTTTGACCAGTCAAGGGGCAGGCGCTCTGGCCTTCATCGCTCAACTGAATGGTCAGGGCCTGACGCCACAGCAGCAAAACATCGCCAATGCATTCGCCGGGGCCTACCCTGCCGAAGTCGCAGCTTTGTCCATGGCTCAAGGACCGATGGCAAACCAGCCATCGCCGGCATTTCTTGGACTGACTTACCGGCAAGCCGCACAACGCATCCAGCTCCGCGCCAGTCAGGGACCGCATGCCGTTTCGCAGCTTGCGATAGATGTGTCCTCGCAATTGTTGCGGGAGGGGATTAATCCGGGCGGGTATTCACAGGATGTCCTCTGGACGGACCCCTTGAACCGTTCGGGACACTGGCACGACCTCTACAATTGGCCCGCGGGCATGACGCCAAGTGCGAAACCAAACAGCCAGCTTGACGCGAATCAGCAAAATCACCTGGCCCGGATCAGGGGCGAGTCCCTCGCGGAATTAATGGATATTGTTTTTGCGTCTGGCCAGCGCAGCCTGGAGTCTTTATGCATTGCATTCGCTACGGCTGACCGGCTGACGTTTCCCGCTCCGAGCGCGGATGTGCAGGAGGGGGCAGACGGTGTCATCCGCCTGCTAGGCTCGCGCAAGAAACTTTCTTCGCATGATGCGTCTCCGCCACAGAATACGCCGGCCTATGTGCGGAATTACTTGAGGGCCGTTGCGAACCAGCGGGGGCTGAATGCGGCCGCGCTTGAGACTGACGTAATGAATTATTTGACAGGCTCCGGGTGCCTGAATCAGTTTGTGCTGCAAGCCCCAGCTTTGTGTCTTGTGCGGGCAGGAACACAATTCTACGAGTGCCCGCAATGCAGGCGGGTCCATCTTCATCCGGCGGGCGGCGTCTGCACCGACTGCCTGACTGTGTTGAACCAGCCGCAGCCGCTCACAGCGGCGCAACTGCTCTCCGATTACTACAGCTACCTGGCCACGCAAACTGTTGGACTGTTTCGCCTGAACTGCGAGGAACTCACCGGCCAAACGAATAAAGCCGATGGGCGCAAGCGGCAGAGACTCTTCCAGGATGTCGTGCTGCCAGGCACCGAGAATGCACTTACCGACCCTATTGATTTGTTGAGCGTCACCACGACGATGGAAGCTGGCGTGGACATCGGAGGCTTGCTGGCTGTCATGATGGCGAACATGCCGCCGATGCGCTTCAACTATCAGCAGCGGGTCGGCCGCGCCGGACGGCGCGGCGCCGGTCTCTCCGTTGCGCTCGCTCTTTGCCGCGGCCGTAGCCATGACGACTACTACTTCCAGCGTCCGCAACGCATGACGGCGGACCCGCCGCCGCAGCCCTATGTCGATGTTGAAAGACTGGAGATTATTAAACGCGTGCTCGCTAAGGAAGTTTTGAGGGAAGCATTTCAGGCGCTCAGTCTCTTCGGCGCTCAGACCGCAGACAGCGTTCACGGTGAGTTTGGAGACGCAGGGCAATGGAGCCAGCCAACCCCTCCGGCTCAAGCCGGCGGCCCGCCTGGGCCAACCATCGAGCAACTGGTCTCCGCGTGGATTCAGGGGAATCAGGCTGCAATTTCTCACACGGCTGATGTTCTTCTAGCTTATACCCACACGAATCTGGTTGCAGGGCGCCAGACGTTGATCAATTTTATTAACCAGCAGCTCGTTGGACGAATTACAGCAGCAGCCAACGACCCCACGCTCGTTCAGGATGCGCTGAGCGAGCGGTTGGCGAACGTGGGCCTGCTTCCCATGTTCGGTTTCCCGACTCGTGTGCGCTATCTTTTTCACAAGCGTCCGACGGCGGGATACGACTGGCCGCCTGATGAGGGCGTGGTGGACCGTGATTTGGATCTGGCCATCAGCCAGTTCGCGCCGGGGGCGGAGACTGTGAAGGATGGTTTGATTCACACGTCCGTAGGAGTTGTTCACTACCGCCCACAGGGAAATACAGTTCAGGAGCAGCCGAATCCGCTCGGACCGCCGCGCCCCATCGGTTTCTGCCGCAGTTGCCAGGCGGTGGACGTGCAGCCAGCGTCTCCCGCAGCATGCCCTGTTTGCGGAGCAACGCCGGTGCAGAACCCTGGGTACGAAGTGATGCAGTTGTCACAGCCGCTTGGCTTCAGGACGTGGTTTGGCAGGGACAGGGACTTCGAGGGCTTCTTCGAGTGGACACCCCGTGCGTCGCGGCCAAAAATGGGGGCAACGCTTCAGCCTCTGACCCCGAGAGCAAATTTTGGCATTTGGTCCGGTCAAGAGACCATCTTCGTCGTGAACGACAACGGAGGCAGGGGTTTCGACTTTGAGAAATTGAATCCGGGGGAAACCTGGGTGACGCGTGAAGCCCTCACGCAGATCGGCGTCAACAACCCGCCGCTGAACGCGGCAGCCGGCCAAGACCGGCGCGCCCTTGCGTCCATCAAGCCGACCGACGTTTTGGTGCTCGGGATTCGGTCTTGGCCGGGGGGGATAGTTTATTCACCGCTTGATGTTAACAGCCGCGCAGCCCTTTACTCCCTGGGGTTCATGATGCGGCGTGCCGCCGCTGTACGCCTGGACATTGACGAGCGCGAACTCAGAGTAGGCTTGCGCGTTATACGAGATCCGAATGCTCAAGTCAGAGGAGAAATCTTCATCTCCGACAGCTTGGAAAATGGTGCAGGCTACAGCTCTCATTTGGGAACGCCAGCCGAGGCCGAGAGCCTATTGAGATTCTTGACCGGTCAGGGAGATCCCAGCTTTTACGATCCGCTCGTTGCGCAACCGCACGCAAGTGCCTGCCAGACCTCGTGCCCTGATTGTCTGCGCGATTTCAGCAATCTTGCGTTCCACAATATTCTCGATTGGCGGCTAGGACTGGACCTGGCGCGCCTCGCTCTCGATCCAAACGCACCTATCGATTTTACAGTCTCCTACTGGCAAAACCTGGCGAGTGCCACTGCCGCCACATACTTTGCAGCCCAGCCGCAATGGCAATCCCTGACATTAGCCGGCGTTCCCGCTGGCCGCCGGGGAAATATTATCGAGATCGTGGTCCATCCGCTTTGGAACATCAATCCCAACAATTTCTGTGCTTCGTTGAATGCGGCCTACGCGCTAGCTCAGGCTGCTGGAGCACAAAGGATTACTTGTAAGTCCCTCTTCGAGGTTTTGCGTAGACCGTTTTGATCGGTATCTCCACGCTTGAGGAGCGGCTTGTTACTTTCATAGGCGCTGGCATCCGCCCGACGACGCGTTCTTTACCAAGCTCAGGAGAGAAGTCGATGAGGACGCCGACGAGGGTGACGAGGACGAAGAATAGCCCGGAATGAGGGACCGAACGTGCCCGACACCGGATGCGGTTAGACCGGGATTCCGCGGTTAGTTACCGGGATTTTGGTTGAACTATGACGATCACTTGCAGAGCGCCATGTTTCTTTGTGAGATCGTTTTCAAGCGCCGTGGGGTTGCTGCATTTTCCAGCGGGATCGTAGACAAAGCATATAAGCGTTCCGCAGTCTTGGTGTGATTGATAGCGGAGAATGTCCTCCGCCAGTTGCGTGACGAGTTCCTTTTGCCCCAAGCCCTTGCGGGTCATCTTTGCTTCCACCACAACCTGCTCGGGCTTAAGCAGGAAGTCCATCCGGCTTGCATTTCCGGCGTAGGACGGCGTCCACTCCTCTGGCCGAACGTCTGTGAAATGGAGTTTCAGGAGAGCGCCCAGAAGATCCTGCACATCGTACTCATCGGTGATTGCCAGGGTCTCGCGGTTGTCGTGCCGCGTCGCGAGCGCGTTGGCGACAATGGTGAATCGGTCGCAGATGGCGCGTACAAGAGCCGCCGCGGCCTGCGTATTTCGTGGCGCTTTCCAGGTCTCCTCGACGCTCGCCTGAATAGTGCGTTCGACGATGCTTTTCGTGGCATAGAGAATCAGGCCGGCGTCGGCCAGGTCGTCGCAATTGTTCTGCTGCAGAAAGGCCTTTTGAAGTACGGCGGCGGCGAGGTCTGGCTCATTGATCGCTAGGCCGATGCCGGTCGCGAGTGTTTTATGACCCGTAATCCAGTAAAGAAGACTGAGAGTTGCGAGGGAAAGATCCTGAAGCCGCGGCGTGCTGTGCATTGTCCAATTCACGCCCAAGTGGTTCGCGGCGACGGCTCCCAGGTAGTGCGCGCGGGAATTCTCCGGCAGCCGCGTTGCGCCCGTCTCCAGTATTGTCTTCAGCCATTGTCTGTCGCTATCTGTAAGTGCAGGACACGATTGCGCGCCGATGCAGATCCCAAGAAGGTCCAGCGGTCGGTAGAAATAGGATTCCCTGTCGATGGGAAACGCTTGCCGTTGCGAGAGGCGCTTGAAGTAACGCGTCCATTCCTGATCGTACTGCACGTCACGTTGGAATCGCGGATTGGCGTATTGGTACCCCGCTGCGGCGAGCATCGGCGCCTCGTCGAGTCGGCCCGTAACGAGGCTGCGCTTCGGGGCGGTTTCGGTTGTGGATATTCGGAGATAGTCGAGGAATCCAGCTTCCGGGCTTGGCCAAACGGCCTGACTCGTTGATGCCTGGAGCAGGTCGCGGAATAGCGCGAACGCGGTGGCAATGCAGGTCATAGGAACCACCTGCTCGCGCGGAGTCGCGTATTAAGTACGGCCGGACTCCAGCCGGGAACGTGGCGCAAGCGCCCCAGCAAACCCGCGATGAGTTCGGAATAATAGATACTCACGGGTTTCTTGGCCGGAAGCGTTGATCGCCAGCTGAGGCCGGTGAATTTGAGGACTTGTTCGCTGAGATAGGTTAGGTCGTTGAAGGTCGATCCCTTGTGTATGTGCACGAGCAGCGGAGCAGGCAACGGCGCGTTTTCATGCTTTATGAGGAAGGGACCGTTCGTGCATACGAGGCGCGTGTATCGGCCGAGTTGCGTAATCGTGCCGCGGTCCGGCACCAGAATTCCCTTGGCGTTTCCACCGTCGCCATACCTGCTTGTGATGCCGGGTTGTTGCGGATCCACGAGTAGGAAAGGATGCTCGATGGTGACGGTAAGGAAAGCGAATTCGATGGTTTGCTCGCTCCCCACCGCGAGCGCGGCCCGTTTGGCGATTTCGGCGATTTCTACGGACTTGAGCGGTTTGTATGTGTGGAAGATCAGCCTGACGTTGTCGCCGGGGTTCCAACCGTTGCGTTGTTTGATCTCCTGCAGCAGTCGCTCGGTGCTTTCCTGCAGGACCTGGGGATATTCCTCGTAGCTGCACTGCTTGCCGACGTGGCTGAGCAGGTAGTTTCCGTCTCCTCGGAACACCGTGGTGATGCCGACATAGCGCGCTCGATCACTGAATCGGTTCTTCCTGACTTCGCTGGTGCCAATCCCGATTATCAACTCATCGCTAATCGTCGTGTCCTGGTTGACCGTCCACGGCGTGCCGTTCATCTTTGCGTACAGCGCGACCGCGAAGTTGGCGAGCAGGTATTGCAGTTCGTACGGCTGCTTGGAAAAGCGGGAGACTTTGATTTCCTGGGCGGGAATCCCGGCGAGCATGAGCGTCGCCTTGGCGGTGAGATAGGGGCTGCTCGTATCTGGGAGCGCGGCGTGCTGGTCCGTGAGGACAACGATTGCCGCGTCGATGTTTGAGTTCGCGGCAAGCGATTCCTCGATGGCGCGTTGGTAGGCCGTCGCGGGATTAGTCGCGCTGACCAGCGGTACTTTGCAAAGCGTGAACGTCGGATTGAGCAGACCGAACAATTTTGCGAAGCCGCCCTCATACTGCGGTTGCGGCGTGGCCAGGCCATTGCGGAAACTGTTGAGAAATTTTTCCGTGGCTCCCTGCGCGGTGTCGGGAAGCACCACGAGGATAGTGGGTGTGCGCTTGGGAAATGTATCCTTGCTGAAGGGGCCGTACTGCTTTATTCCCACCCAAGGGTAAGGACTTGCCTTGGTGCGCGCAGGGAGCCACGGAAAAATTTCTCAACAGTTTCCGCAATGGCCTGGCCAC
>Ga0210405_10006631_pt1 | contig 10295 bp, 7 predicted proteins | sample IncBWH11MmetaG_FD_155492 | JGI IMG/M metagenome (GOLD analysis project Ga0210405, IMG submission 155492) | Forest soil microbial communities from Barre Woods Harvard Forest LTER site, Petersham, Massachusetts, United States - Inc-BW-H-11-M | ecosystem: Environmental > Terrestrial > Soil >... | reverse complement strand
CGGCGCCGGCATCGCCGACAAAAGCATTTTTCCGATTGCCGTCGCATGAGCCGGTCGAGCCGATCCGACGCGTTCGGCCAATCTGATCGAGGCCGTGCCATCACACTTGCCGATGATCACGACTTCGTTCGCTGACTTGACGGCGATGTGGCTGTTTTCTCCGGTCTGCTGCGCCAGGGAGGTTAGGTAGGGTACGGCAATGTTAAGCAGTTCAAGTTCGTCCAGCGCACCGGATGCCAGGCTGAACAGCCGTGGACCTATCCGATATCGCTTGCTTTCCGGGTCCTGCCGCATGAGGCCAAGCGTGACCAGGGTTTTTGCCAGATGAAACGTCGTGCTAGAATGGAGTCCAAGTTCCTTGGTGAGTTCTGCGAGGCCGATGCCTGGGCGGGCACCGGCGACCGCTTGCAAGATGGCGACTGCTCTATGAAGCGATTGCACGCCGCCTGCGGCGTCCGCTATCTTAACGGTCTCCGGATTTGTGTCTCCGCCGCCAGCCTTTTGCATCCCATTGCCTCATCTGCAACGATATAAGATACCGTGTAGCAAATAGTACTATATAACAGAGTTTCGTTGCGACGCTTCACGATTTAAAATCGAGATCGCTCACTTGCACGAAAAACGTCAGGTGCAGCCCGATCCGAGCTGGTTAGCGGGTGCGGACGCCTCGATGCGTATGATCGCTGCTGCCGGATACGGACGATGCTGACTGAGGCCATCGCCATGCTCAGAGATTAAATAGCATGAGACGCTCCTCAGTCATGTCGCGGATGGCGTAGCGCGGGCCTTCGCGTCCGATCCCGCTGTCCTTCACGCCACCATATGCCAATTGATCGGTGCGCCAGGTCGAGCTGCCATTGATAATCACGCCACCAGTGCGAAGCGAACGGAAGGCGCGAATGGCAAGATCGACGGATTTTGTAAAGACGCCGCATTGCAGGCCGAACGGACTTGCGCTGATGGTCTCGCAGACGGCATCGAAATCGTCGTAGGGGATCACGCTGATTACTGGACCGAAGACCTCGTTGCAGACCACCTTCATCTCCGGCTTCACGTCGATCAATACGGTCGGTGCATAAGCCGCTCCTTGGCGCATACCGCCGGTCAGGATGCGCGCGCCACCTTTGACCGCCTCGTCGACCCAGGACTCGACACGCCTCGCGGCGGCCTCGTCGATCAGCGTGCCGACATCGGTTGAGGGATCCAGCGGATCGCCTGTCTTCATGCTCCTGGCGGTTTCGACCAGTTTCTCGACGAAGTTCTGATAGATGTGACGGTGGGCATAGATAGTCTGAACCGAGATACAGCTTTGTCCAGCCAAACGCATTCCGTTCCGTGCGCACAAAGGCGCAGCCTCCTCGATGGCGGCGTCGCTGTGAACAATGGTTTGTCCAGCGCCGCCCAGCTCAAGGGCCACTCGACGCAGGCCGGACGCCGCCTTGATATCCGCACCAACCTTCGATGAGCCGGTGAATGTGATGAAATCAACGCGGCTATCGCGCACCAGGAGAGGACCAACTTCAGAACCATACAGAACATTGAGTACGCCGGCAGGCGTTCCCGCATCGACGAACAGGCGAGCCAGTTCGTGCACGGTGCCCGGCGCCTGAGGGGGTGCCTTCAGGACGATTGAATTGCCTGCCGCGATCGCCGGCCCGACCTTGTGGCACGCCAGATTGAACGGCGCATTATATGGCGTGATCGCTCCGACCACGCCCACCGGGAAACGCAGCATCATTGCTATCTTGCCCGCGCCCATCGCGCTGCCGTCAAGCGGAATATGCTCGCCCTCGATCCGAATTGCCTCTTCGGCCGACAGATTGATGGTGTCCTGCGAGCGCACGACCTCGCCGCGAGCGTCCTTGATCGCTTTGCCTGTCTCCCGGGACATGACCTCGGCGATCACGTCCGCTCGCTCGACCAGCAGCGCGGAGACGCGACGCAACAATGCAGCGCGTTCGTATCCAGGCATGCGCCCAATCAATGGCCTGGCCTGCACGGCGGCGTCCAGCGCGGCATCAAGGTGCGATGCGGCCGACCGTGGTTGATAATTGACGATGCGGCCATCGAACGGAGAACGCACTGCGTCGCGTTCGGCTGGCTCAATCCACATTCCACCGATCAGCATCGGCAGCACCGCCGGTTCGCCGGATGCGATACGCGGTGCGCCGGCCGTCGCGGACACATTGATCATCATAGCCTCCAAAACCACCTGGACGAAAACGGTCAATACGCCCGCGTTCGGTGTCGTTTGTCAGATGAGAACGCCTCTAGAGGGCCGCCCGCTGGCCAACTTGTCCGGAAGGTCCGTAACCCGCTGCAGCCAGACGGTGAACGCTATCGCGCATATCGGCGTCTGGATTTCGCGATATCACCTCGAGGAAAGGCAGTTCCTTGTAGCCAATCTCGGCGAGGATCGGAGCAACAGCCTCGAAGGGAACGTCACCCATTCCGATCGGATCATGTTTGTAAACGGCTCTCCCGGTATCTGAAAAATGGATGAGCTCGACGCGATCCTTCAAAAGGCGAAGCTCCTCGCGCGGATCCTTGCCGATGAAATGTCCATTGGCGACATCATAGATCACGCCGATCTCCAGGTTGCCATAGTCGTCGATCAGTCGCAGCAGATCCGCGGCACTGGGAAGGAAACCAAAGGGCATGTTTTCGACGAGAAGCCTGGTGCCTGCGGACTTCGCGATCGGAAAAAGATGATCGAGCCCCGCGATGGTATGTTTGAGCAGCTCTTCCCTGGCCGGTGGAAACAGCGGGTTGGCCTTTCCGGTGCCGATGATGATGTAGGGCGCTCCCAGATCACCGGCGAGCCGGGTGAAACTCGCGAGCAGCTTGAGGGAATAATCCCTCATTTCCTGGGTTGCGCCGGCGATATTGATGTCGATGTTGGGCATGTTGATGGAAGTGATGCGAATGCCGGCCGTTTCGCTCGCCGCTCTCAGGGCGCGGCGTCCCGCCGCGTCAATCTCTGTCGGCCACAGATGACCGGGATACATCATCAACTCGATGCCACGATAGCCTTGATCGCCGAGACTCCTGACGCAGTCGAGTGCTGTCCGGTCGAGTGTGTAAGAGTAGGTATTCACGCCGAAGTAATTGCAGATGTTGGTCATCGGTGTTCCATTCAAACAGCCGCGTTGGGAGTCATTTGGACTTGCTGAAGTCCAGGCGCGTAAAGCGCGGTTCGTAACCGAGCTTTTGGCGCGCGTGCGAAATATCGAAGATGCCGGCATTGGGCAGCGCCGCGTAGATTTCCGGCTTGCGGACGATCGGCTCGTAGCCGAAACGCTCCTTGAACATTTCGAGCGTAGGACGTTCGTTCAGGCCGTCGGCGCCACCGAGGAAGATGCAATCATATGTTCCGTCGGCGAGGCCCAGCGCCAGCTCGAAGCCCTGCGCGACATCTTCCGGCGCCACGAAACCCCAGAGATGGTAGTTTTGCACATCGGAACCGCGTGCCGAAAGCTCCGGATATTCCGGCTCAAACACGATATGTCCGGGGCGAATGGCGAGCACTTCAACCTTGCCGCGCACGGCGAAGCACCGGCAAATGGACTCGGTGATTTCCTTGGTCAGCGAATAGACTTCGCTCGGCCGTAACGGATGCGCTTCGTCCACCGGTAGATATTGCGGTGCCCAATTCTGTGGATTGTAGTGAAGGCCGGTCGCGGCATCGCTAGAGGCGACGACCACGCGCTTCACGCCGGCGTCCTCGGCGGCCTGCAGGATTGTCCAGGTGCCTTGCGTGTTCACAGTGAAGCAGGCCTGCGGCGTAGACGTGCGTGGGTTTGGCACCGCGGCCAAATGCACGACGGCGTCGACACCCTTCAATGCAGCGGTCAGTGCTGCAAGATCCGTGATGCTGAGGTTCAGATAGTCGACATCACTCGCTTTCGGAGGCATGATGTCGAGGACGGTCACGACATGGGTCTGCTTGAGCCGGTCGACAATGTAAGTTCCGAGCCGGCCGCTGCCGCCCGTGACAAGGACATGTTTCTTTCTGGACAACTTCGCTCCCCGCGATACGGCGCGTCGCAGATGCGCGCTGCTTCTCGATTTTGATGACTTTTGTAGTGACGACTGCGAAACGGTTGACCTCCAACCGGGAGCGCTCAATCTGTATGCAATAATGCTGTATGTCAACTGCCATTATGGCAAGACAGATCACGACTGGGCAGGGGCTGGAATTGCATCGTGGCCGTGGCTGATCCGGATTTCGTTTGGCATCGCCGCGGTGTGAAGTCGAGCCAGAGAGTGGTATTTTAGCTCATTTTATTCGCATATTTGATACAACGACAGATCGCCGTTTGCCGCTTCCGCCGACACTGCCCTGATCGCCGTCGCCCACACGCTTGCTGCAAAACGCTGTTGACAGATTAACTGCGACCGGCCACAATCTTACAATGTTGCATCGCTTGCAGCATTATGAAACTGCAAAAGAGGGGCCTGCAGGCCTCCAGTTCATTGGAAACGCAGCCAACGGAGATTCGCTCAATGTGCCAAATGCCCTCGACACGCGCGATCTGGTTCGCCGCGGTCGTCGCCTCTACCGCCGGTATCGCGCCGGTGATTGCTCAGCAACCCCCTATGACGAAGGAGGCGCCGACGACGTCTTCCCCCGAGGCAACGCCCGGGTCGAAGAATGCGAGTCTGCCGACGCCGAGGAAAGATCTTCGTCTGGGAATGTTGATTCCGCATCGCACGAATCCATTCTGGGTCGCCTTCGCGAAATCGGCCGAGCAGGCAGCGAAGAATCTAGGTGTCGACCTACGGATCGTCGATTACGAAAACCGGGAAGAAAAGGAGATCGACACGCTTCAGGGCTTAATCGCGAGCGGCATTAACGGACTCATCGTCGTTCCGCACAACACGCAGATGGGGCCTGCCATTCTCGATATGGCGGGCCGGAACAATATTCCAGTGACGGTTGCGGACCGTTGGCCGGGCGTTGGCCCGGAATCGGGCAAGTATATTGGCTTTGTCGGATCCAACGACGAGAAAGCCGGTCACGACATCGCTTCCGAACTGCTCCGTCAGGGCTGTACCAAGATCGTGGTGAACAACGGAGTGCGGGGCCACTCTGGATACCAGGCCCGAACCCGCGGCCGGACCAAGGCGACATCCGAGCATCCTGAAGTGAAGGTGCTGCGCGAGGAGTGGGCGAGCAGCGTCCGGGCCGAGGGCACCAAGATGATGGAAGCGTGGCTGACCGCTTTGCCTGGACCTGAATTCGACTGTCTCTACGGCGGCAATGACGACTGGGCGATGGGTGCCTGGAAGGTGTTGTCGGATCGCGGAGTGGCCCCCAAGGTCAAGATTGCCGGCCTGGATCTCATCCCGGAAGTCGTCGAAAAGCTGCAGCAAGGGACCTTCGCCGTTTCAGCCGGCGGCCACTGGTATGAAGGCGCGCTGAGCGTAGTGCAGATGTACGACTTCCTGCACGGTATCAAGCCGGCGCAACCGATTACGCTGGTGACTGACATCGTCGTGACGAAGAACAATGCGGCGAAGTTCGAAGAACAGTTCATCAAGAACCCGATGGAGATCGACTGGAAGCAGCGTTCCCGTGTCTTCAATGCGGAAGCGCCCTCGGGATTCGTAGTTCAGCTCAGACCCTGAACAGACGCAGCAGGGACGACAGGCGACATCTCACGGTCCGAAAGGGGGATGTCGCACCTTGTAGCGGCATGCCGGCCGAGAATGTCAGGTCAATAAGGGGCTCATGTGACGGTAACGCAGACGGCAAAGGTTGATCGGTTCTCGGCGGAGAGAATGAAGTTCTCATTCCGGGGCGGGGTCTTCATCCCGTTGATGTCTTTGCTACTTATCTTCGTGATGTTTGGAGCACTCGCTCCGACGCGATTCCTTACCGTAACGAATGTCGAGGTCATTCTGACCCAGGCGGCGGTTCTCGCCGTGGTCGGCTTCGGGTTGACCCTCGTCATCATCTCGGGTTCGATCGATCTCTCGGTCGGATCGGTGGCGGCACTTTCGGGTATCATCGCAGCTCAGTTGGCCGCGGCGCTGGGCCCCGCGCCGGCCGTGCTGATCGGCGTGGCTGTCGGCGGCCTTGCGGGCTTCATCAACGGCCTGGTTTTCGTGTATCTGCGCGTGCCTTCGTTTCTCGTGACGCTGGCGATGCTGACAACGGCGCGCGGGATCGCGTACTTCATTTCAGATGGCGAATCTTTCGTCGTTTATGGTATGCCGATCCTTGGTTATATCGGCTCCTATCCCACGGTCGTATTCGTTGCCGTAGGCCTGTTCGCTGCCTTGTGGCTGCTTCTGAACAAGACGCCGATGGGTCTCTACATCCGTTCCATCGGCGGCAGCGAGCAGATCGCGCGCCTTGTCGGGCTTCCGCTCAACCGCATCAAACTGAGCATCTTCGTTTTGTCGGGCGTGACGGCCGGCATAGGCGGTCTGATCCTCGCATCGCGTCAAGGCGCCGCCACGCCCAATCTCGGAACCTCGCTTGAACTCGACGTCATCACGGCGGTGGTTCTTGGCGGCACGCCGCTGACAGGCTGTGTCGGCAACGTCACCAATACCGTGATTGGGGCGATCGCGATCAGCGCGCTCTCGAACGGCCTCATCATCATCGGGCTGACCAGCGACGTGCAAATGATCATCAAGGGGGTGGTGCTCATCCTGGCGATCCTTGTGGCGCTCGAACGCTCGAAGATCGGTATCATCAAATGACCGGGGAGCACGCAATGAAAAGCCGATCCGCCGATCCTGCTCTCATCGTCCAGATGCGCAACATCGAGAAGCGCTATGGACAGGTTTCGGCCCTGCGCGGGATGAATCTCGATCTCTACAAGGGCGAGGCCGTCGGCATCGTTGGCGATAACGGTGCCGGGAAATCCACGCTTGTGAAGATCCTCTGTGGTGCGATTCAGCCGACAGCCGGTGAGATTCATCTGGATGGCAAGCCGGTCAATTTCAGCTCGCCGCATGAAGCCCGGCTGAGCGGAATCGAAATCGTCTACCAGGACCTTGCCGTCATCGGGCATCTCACGATCACGCAAAACGTCTTTCTTGGCCGCGAAGAAACCAAAAGAGTTCTCGGTCTCAGACTGCTGGACAGTCGCAAGATGGACGGCATCGCACGCAAGCTGATCGCCGGGCTCGATCCGGTGCTGGAGAACCGCACCCGCGTCAGCGTCGACAGCCTTTCCGGCGGCCAAAAGCAATCAGTTGCGGTTGCGCGAGCCATGGCGTTCGGGCCGAAGGTCATGATTCTCGACGAACCGACCGCAGCGCTGTCGGTAGAGAAAATCGAGCGCATGCTGACGCTAATCCGGACGCTGAAGGAATCCGGCCTCGCGGTGATTCTAATCAGCCATCGTCTTCAGGACATCATGACGGTCTGTGACCGGGTAGTGGTCATGAAATCAGGCGCGCTGGTCCGCGATCTCAATGTCGGGACGACGGATATCGATGAGATCGTGAAGCTCATGGTCTCCGGCGGCGAGATGGGTGCCATGCCGAAGGCCTCCGCTACGGCGTGGTCCGATCATCCAACCACCCCGCCCGCAGCGTGACTATACGGTCTGGAACATCATCGTCGGTCGCTGCGACCGAATGGCTAACCGAAATTTAACGGGACGATCGGGATATTCCGGTCGAGTGGAGAACAACTATGCCTAAAGGCGGCGAACTGATTGCGGAATTTCTCGTCAAGGAGAAAATTCCCTACATTTTCGGCATCTGTGGCCACGGCAATGTGGGAATGCTCGATGCCCTCTACGACGTAAGGTCTGACATTACCATGATCTCGCCTCGCCATGAGCAGGTCGCCGCACACATGGCCGACGGCTATTTTCGCGTGAAGCATGAGGCGGTAGCGACACTCACGTCATGCGGTCCGGGGTCAGCGAATCTCGTCATGGGCACCGCGCTTGCGCTGACTGATTCCTCTGCGTTCCTCGCAATCACCGCGAATGTGCCGACATCGCAGTTCAACCGCAGTCCATTTCAGGAATTAAACCGTCACAACCAGGCCGATTTCTTCAATGTCATGCGGCCTGTGGTGAAGCGAAGCTTCCAGCCAACGCGCGTCGAGATGCTGCCGCTGGCGCTTCGGCAAGCGACCGCCACGATGCTGAACGGTCGTCCGGGTCCGGTAAACGTCGATGTGCCCTTCAACCTCTTTCAGGAAGAAGCCGACGTCTCGCTCGATTCCGGCGCTCGCGCTGAGTTGAATGAGCGTCGTAGTGCTGCGTCGCCCGAGGACGTCACCCGGGCGCTTGACATGATCCTTGCAGCAAGGAGGCCGGTCTTCTTCGTCGGACATGGTGTTGCCCTTTCGGAAGCCTCAAAGGAACTGACCGAGATCGTTCATCGTCTCGGCATCCCCGTTATCAGCTCACCCAACGGCATGGGCTGTCTGGACATGAACGATGAACTCTCGCTCGGTTTCATCGGACGCAATGGCGCCTATCCGGCAAATCAGGCTGGCCGCTATTGCGATCTCGTCATTGCCGTCGGGGCACGCTTCGACGATCGTTCATCGTCATCCTGGATGACGGGATACTCCTGGAACTTTCCGTCCCAGAACTTGATTCACGTCGATGTGGATCATGCTGAAATCGGCCGCAACTACGCGCCCACTTTGCCGATACTTGCCGATGCGCGCAGCTTTTTGCGGCAGATACTGGCCGAGGTGGAGGCGCGCTCGGTCCCGAATGCGCCGCGGCTGCCGGAATGGCACTCGCAGTTGAATGAATGGCGTCGCGAGTGGGAAGCATACATCGCGCCCAACTTCAACTTGCACACGACGCCGCTGCGCCCCGAACGAATCGTCGCCGATTTGCAAGCCGTGTTGCCTGACGACGCTATCCTGACGTTTGACGCCGGCGTGCATCACAATTGGTTCATGCAGTTCTGGAAATCACGGCGCCCGCAGACCACCCTCAATAGCTGGGGATTCTCGGGGATGGGTTTTGGCCCATGCAGCGCACTCGGCGCCAAGCTTGCCGCTCCCGATCGTACGGTAGTATCGGTCTGTGGCGACGGAGGTTTCACCATGGTGCCGCACGTGCTTTGTACTGCGGTGGAGTATGACATCCCGGTGATCTGGGTGGTCTGGAACAATTTTGCCTGGGGTGCGATCCGCGACATCCAGTACGGCATGTTTGACGGTCGCGAAATCGGCACCGCGTTCTACGCTGGTCCGAATGGTGAACCCTACAATCCCGATTTCGCCGCGATGGCTCGCTCCTGCGGTGTATCTGCGGTGACCATTACGCGCTCCGAGGATTTTGCCGGAGCAATGGAGGTGGCGATTACGTCAAATCGTCCGTATCTGATCGACGTGCACGTCGACGCCAATATCCGGCCTCCAGCGACCGGCGCGTGGTCGCTTCCGCCGCTTCCACACAAGGAGCCGGTTTTCGGGCAACGCCATCTGGTAGATCCGGCTTGAATCGCCGCAGGGGGCGCACCGCATTCAAGTCGCGGCCGGTCTGGCGAATAGGAGTTATTCATGGATTTCAAGCGCGTATTGGTGACGGGGGCAGCAGGTCTACTCGGTCGCTCCATCGTTGACGAGCTACGAGGCCGTTGCGCCGTCAGCGGGTTCGACTTGAGAGCCGGTGCCGCGCCGATCAATTGGCATCTCGGCAATTTAACCGATGCGGCGGCTATCGCGGCTGCCGTCAAAGACAAGGATGCCATTTTGCATGCCGCCGCTGTCCCCAACATCTGGTCGGGTAGTGGCGAGAAGATCATGCAGGTCAACGTGCTCGGCGTCTATCTGCTCCTCGCGGCGGCGGAAGAGGCCGGCGTGAAGCGCGTGGTGCTATGCTCCAGCGATTCCACCGTCGGATTCACTGTTCGTGAAGGCGCATTGAGACCTCCCGAATACTTGCCGATCGATACCGACCATCCCCTCAATCCGACTGATGCTTATGGCCTCAGTAAACTCCTGGGTGAGGAGATCGGACGCAGTTTTGCGCTCAGGGGTAAGCTCGAAGTCATAGCTCTCCGGCCTGTCTTCATCGCCTATCCGGAAATGTATGGCGAGATCAGAGCTCGCTCGGCGTCGCCCCAGACTTATAGCGGGACGGCTGCCGGCGGGCCGTCGTCGGCCGGTGGCGGGCCGTGTTGGCACCATGTTGACCCGCGCGATGTCGCCGCCGCTTTCCGCAAAGCGCTCGAGCTAAAGGATGTCAGCTTCGAGCGGTTCTTCATCTCCGCCAATGTGACGCTTTCACCCAAGCCGACACTTGATCGCCTTCGTGAGGTTCTCGGCGCGTTACCGCCATTGCATAAGCCGG
>Ga0210405_10006629_pt1 | contig 10298 bp, 9 predicted proteins | sample IncBWH11MmetaG_FD_155492 | JGI IMG/M metagenome (GOLD analysis project Ga0210405, IMG submission 155492) | Forest soil microbial communities from Barre Woods Harvard Forest LTER site, Petersham, Massachusetts, United States - Inc-BW-H-11-M | ecosystem: Environmental > Terrestrial > Soil >... | reverse complement strand
GGGCACGCGGCGCCAAGCCGGACAAGGCGACGGAACCAAGGCGGAGCAGAACGTGACGGCCGTGCTGCCGCGACCGGACGGCCACGTGGCCTGGACCGGCGACGACCAGCAGGACCTGCTCAACCATTTGCCGACCTGGGTTCGGTGCCGTCGCGCTAACACCCTGGTCCGTTCGGAAAAAATTTTGATACTGAACGGACCGGGTGTTGAGTACCGCCCCAGCTGGTTAGTCCGAGCACCTCGGTCAGGCGCGCGTCCGGGTTTCGCGCGGTTGCTGACAGTACGTACGCTTGCCGTGTGGCTCGGGCGACTCCCTGGCTGATTGACCGGGGTGATCTTGTCGCTGCTCTGGATCGCGCCTCAGCGCGGAAGGTGACGGTCATCTCGGCTCCGGCTGGCAGCGGGAAGACGTCGCTGCTGCGCGCCTGGGCCGGCCGTCCGGAGCAGCCGCGCCGGCTTGCCGTGCTGCAGGTGCAACGCGACCAGCAAGACGCCCAGCAGTTCTGGCTGGCCCTGCTCGACGCGGTCCGTCATGGCACCGGTGCAAACAGCGGCGCGGAACCGCCGGCCGGGACACCTGACTTCAACGCGCCAGCGATGGCCGGCCGGCTGCGGTCAGAGCTCGCCGATGCTCGCGGCGGCGTCACGCTGGTAATTGATGATCTGCACGAGCTGACCTCGCCAGAGGCACTCGCTCAGCTCGCCCGGCTGCTGACGGACCTTCCGCTGGACGTGCACGCGATACTGACCACGCGCCACGATCTGCGGCTAGGCCTGCACCAGCTGCGCCTGGCCGGCGAGCTGGCCGAGATCCGGGCGGCCGACCTGCGCTTTTCCGAGGCCGAAACCCGCGAGCTGCTCGACGCCTCGGGCATCACGCTGTCCGAAGCCGGAGCAGCGCTGCTGTACCAGCGAACAGAGGGGTGGGCCGCGGGCTTGCGGCTCGCGGCGATCTCCCTGGCCGGTCACCCCGACCCCGAGCGCTTCGTCGCGGAGTTCTCCGGCAGCGACCGAATGGTCGCCGAGTACCTGCTCGCCGAGATGCTGGACCGCCAGCCGCCCGACGTCCAGGATCTGCTGCTGCGCACCTGTGTACTCGACCGGGTCAACGGCGAGCTGGCCGATCTGCTGACCGGCCGCCCTGGTTCGGAGCGGATCCTGCTGGCCCTCGCGGACGCCAACGCGTTCGTCGAATCGCTGGACCCCGAGCGCGCGTCGTTCCGCTACCACCACCTGCTGGCGGATTTCCTGCGGCTGGAGCTGCGCCGGACGCTGGCCGAGGAAGTGCCGGCGCTGCACCGGCGAGCCGCTGAGTGGTTTATCCGGCAGGGCCAGGTGGTGGACGCCATCCGGCATACCCAGGCGGCGGGCGGCTGGGCTGACGCGGCCCGGCTGCTCGCCGACCACTCGTTCAGCCTGACCCTCGACGGGCAGGCGCAGACCATGCAGGCGCTGGTGCGGGCCTTCCCGCCGGGTACGGATCACCCAGAACTGGCCCTGGTACGCGCGATGGGTGACCTCGCCCAGGGGCGCCTGGACGAGGCGGCCGCCCACCTGGCGGCCGCCGAGGCGCACGTCCGGACGACGCCGCGGGATCGCCGGCGCCGCCTCGGGGTGGCGGTTGCGTCGCTGAAGCTGTCGCTGGCCAGGCGGCGCGGTCACCTGGCCGACGTCATCGAGCAGGCTAGATTCCTGGCCTCCCCGGTGACCGGGCCGTCCGGTGAGGACATCGCGCTGGGCAGCGATCTGCGCGCGGTGGCGCTGATGAACCTGGGGACCGCCGAGGCGTGGACGCTCGGGCGGCCAGACGCGCCGGGCGCCGAACGTCACCTCCGGGAGGGTGCCGCCCTGGCCCGGGAGATCGGCCGCCCCTACCTTGAAGTCGGCTGCCTGGCGCAGCTCGGGTTCGCATCGCTGGTCCTCCACTCGTTCATCACGACCCAGCGGCGCTGCCGCGAGGCGATCGCGCTCGCCGAGCGGTACGGCTGGGGCGCGGAACCGGTGGTCGCGCCCGCGCTGATAATGCTCGCCGGCACGATGGTCTGGACGGGTGAGTTCGACGAGGGCGAGCGATGGCTGCAACGAACCAGACAGGCCCTGCAAACAGACACCGGGCCGGACATCACGTTGCTGCTGCACCAGACGGCCGGGCTACTGCACGCCGGCCGCGGGCGCCACCACGAGGCACTCGAGGAACTCAGCGCGGCCGAATACCTGGGCTCGCAGCTCGCGGACTCACAAGCGCTGGCCAGCCGGGCGACCCGCTGGCTGCCGGCCACGCAGGCCCGCCTCGGGATGACCGCCCGGGCCCGCGCCTTTATCGCGGCACTCGATGACGAGCGGGCCAGCTCCGGTGAGATCCGTAACGCCCGTGCGGTGATCTGCCTGGCGGAAGGCGATCCGGCCGCGGCTCTAGCCGCGGTGGCCGGTGTTCTGGACGGCACCGCCCCGGTCCTTGGCCACATCACGGTCATGGAGGCGCACCTCCTCGCCGGGCTCGCTCACCGTGAGCTCGGTGACCAGCACGCGGCGAACCAGGCGGCGGAACGGGCGCTCGCTCTCGCCGAGGCGGACCGGCTGGTCCTGCCGTTCGCGATGACCGGTTCGGCCGGGCTGCTGGAGGCGCTGCCCCGGCACCAGACAGCGCATAGCGCGCTACTCGCCGACATCCTGGATGTCCTGCACGGGTCATCCCGGCCAGTCAAGGAGCAGTCCTCATCGCCGCCGGCGGAGGAGCTCAGCCCGGGTGAGCTGCGGGTGCTGCGATATCTGCCGACCAACATGTCCCGGCCCGAGATCGCCGGCGAGCTGTCCGTCTCGCCGAACACCGTCAACGCGCATATCCGCAGCATCTACGCCAAGCTCCAGGTTGGTGACCGGTCATCGGCCGTTCGGCGCGCCCGGGAACTGCGGTTGGTAGCGGCGGCCGGCCGGACACGGTAGCCGGGCAGTACCGGATTCCGGTGATGCTGGGTAACCTGCCCGCCCTCGACCATGGCGACATGGACCCGGCACCCGCCCCGTACATGATCCGGATCAACGGGCACCTGGGCGCCACCGTGCTGTCCGCGTTCCCGGCCATGGCGCCGCATCATCACGGCGCGCACACCGTGCTCACCGGCCTGCTGGACCGGTCCGCGCTGTACGGCGTGCTGGCTGAGATCGAGGCGCTCGGCCTGGACCTGCTCGAGCTCCGAAAGCTCATCCCGGACCGCGAACCACCAGAGTCAGCTCCCCGCCGCCCACGGTGACCGCCACTGCCGTCGGGGGCTCGACAATCACCGGAATCCGGTAATGGCCTCTCACCATCCCGGCAGGGAACCTGGACATGCCCTAGCCGGTACCCAGATGGGAGATCACGATGACAACCGATACCGAAGCGCTCGTGCGCCGCGCTTACTACCGGGTCGGGGACCTCGACCTCAACCGGATCGGCTACGGCGCGATGCAACTCGCCGGGTCCGGCGTCTTCGGGCCGCCGCGCGACCGCGCGGCCGCGATCTGAGCAGCGGATGCCCACGGAAGGCAGGAATTCGACATGAGCGACGCGCTCGACTGGAACGCGAAGGCCATCGCGGAGTTCCGAGCGAACGAGGGCAGGGTTGGCGGGCCCTTCGAGGGCGCTCCGCTGGTCCTGGTGCATCACCGCGGCCGCAAAAGCGGGCGCGAATACATCACCCCGATGATGTACCTCCCGCACGACACCGAGCCGGAGATCATCTACGTCTTCGCAACCAAAGCTGGAGCACCTACCAATCCGGACTGGTACTACAACCTGGCCGCCGCCGCTGACGGCCGTGTCGAACGTGGAACCGAGACATATAAGGTGGTCGTCCGCGAATTGACCGGTGCTGAACGCGACCGCGTCTACGCCGAGCAAGCGCGGCGCTACCCGGGCTTTGCCGAGTACGCACGCCAGACTGCTGGAGTCCGCACCATTCCCGTGCTCGAACTTAAGGCTGCTGAACCTGATCCGCCGGTAGGTGCGCGTTAGGCAACCCGGACCGCAAATCACCTGGACCAGGTGAGGGCCGCTTACCTTGACGGCAGGTACCTCGCGGGGACCAGGTCACTCTCACGAGAAGGTGCCGTCCCCCGACCAGTGCCTAGGGCCGCGCCGGGCGGCCCTGCTCGCTCGGGGACCCTTGCTCCTGCTCAAGGCCGCGGGCTCCAGGGGCCAGGACCATCAAGACCTTCGGTGCCCAAGGTCCGGTCGCGTGAATCACCGTGATCTGGTGAGGCTTCCTTACCTGGCTGGCGGCCAGCCTGGTAGTGGCCCGCCTCCCCGGCAGGAATCTCGGCATCGCTTTCGCATGGGCGAGTCCGTCTGGGAGTGCTGCCAATCCGACCCCGACTGAAGGGAGATCCTCGGTGAGCACCGAGCAGAAAGAGAACCTCGACGCGATCCTGCGGCAGTCAGCCTTTCCCGCCGACATGGACGTCAGCGAGCAGCGCCGGCTGCTCCGGGAGCTGACCTCGGCCCAGCCGCTGCCCGCCGACGTGACCGTGACCGCAGCCGCACTGGGCGGCGTCCCCACCGCCGAGATCACAGTCGACGGAATCGAACCTCGCCATGTCATCCTGTACTTCCACGGCGGCGTGTACGTCCTGGGGGACGCCTTCCAAGCCGCCGGCCTGGCCGCGCAGATCGGCCGGCGGACGCGCGCCAAAGTCATCTCCGTCGACTACCGGCTCGCCCCAGAAAACCCGTACCCGGCGGCGGTCGACGACGCTCTGGCCGCCTACGAAGCGCTCCTGCAGGACGGCGCGGCCCCGTTGGATATCGCCTTCGCGGGAGAGTCCGCCGGCGGCGGGCTCGCCGTCGCCACCCTGGTCAACGCCCGAGAGCACGGACTGCCCCTGCCGGCCGCGGCCTTCGTCATGTCTCCGTACGCCGACCTCACTCTGGCCGGGACCACCATGGACACCAAGCGCGAGGCCGACCCGCTGCTCAGCCGGGAAAACCTCCGAGCCCGGGTCCCCGACTACGCGGCGGGACAAGACGCCGCGGCCGGCCTCATCAGCCCGGTATTCGCCGACCTGTCCGGCCTGCCGGCCCTGATCATCCAGGCCGGAAGTCACGAGGTCCTCCTCGACGACGCGGTGCGCCTCGCGCGGCAGGCTGCCACCGCCGATGTCGAGGTCACTCTCGACATCACCCCTGGGGTACCGCACGTCTTCCAGGCTTACTACCCGGTCCTCGACGAAGCGGCCGCGGCACTGGACAGAGCCGGGCAGCTCCTGTCGGCGCATCTCGCCAGCGTGGAACCCGTCACCCCATAGCCACACGCAGAACGCGAGGGATGACGGACCTGAGAACGAGTCGAGGCCCGACTCCGAGGATCAGCCGAAACCGGCCCGAGCCGGATCGCCCGCGATGAGTATCGCCCACCGGCCAGGCCGCCGGCTGCCGATCCCGGCAGCCTGGTCGGTGCGCTCCAGCCCGGCAGTGCACCGGTGTCCGGGCGTCCCCCCGTGCCTGCTGACCGTGGCGGGTATGGCCGGCCTCGGCATCGCCGCATCCCCCGAACCCGCCAGCGGCGCGACCCCGCGGCACCTCGCCTGGACCGTCCTCGGCGCGGTCACGATCGCCGTGTGGCCCGCCTTCGCCGCCCGGCGCGCCTCACCGCGGCCGCTGATCCTGAGCGTCTGCGGCTCCGCCGCCGTCCCGTCCAGGCTTGGTGATGACGCCCGGGCCGGGGTCACTGCGATCATCGTCAGCGAGCGCTTCGGCTTCTCGTCACCGCCTTCGCGGCCAGCGCGGCCAGCAGGGCGGGCGGGTCGTAGCCGCCGCGGTACACGACACCGTCGATGACCAGGGTCGGGGTGCCGAGCACCTGGCCCGAGGCCAGGCCGCTCGCCACATCCCGGCGGATCCGGCCGGCCACCGCAGTGCCGGCCCGGTCCCGGTCGAAGACCGCCACGTCCAGGCCGAGTTGGTCGGCGTATCCGCGCAGGTCCCCGTCTTCGAGTGCCTTCTGCCGGCGGAACAGCAGCTCGTGCATGTCCCAGAACCGGCCCTGCAGCGCAGCAGCCTCGGCCGCTCTGGCCGCGGCGAGGGCGTGCGGGTGGATGCCGCTCAGCGGGAAGTGCCGGAACGCGAACCGCACGTTCCCGTCGAGCCGCTGTTCGACTTGCTCGATGGCATGGAACGCCTGCCTTGAGTACGGGCACTCGTAATCGCCGTACTCAATGATCAGACGGCCTGCGGGCGCGCCGCGAACATGATCGACCTTCTCATCCAACGGCGCCAGGACCAACTCGCTGTCCTCCGGCCTCGCGTTGACAGTTATGGAACACCTCCTGGTGCCCGCGGGCAGATCGAGCTGCCCAGCGACTCAGAAGGTACTGGCCACCAGAGTGAGCGGCTGCCGCCTGATTCGGGTGATTTTGCGGGCAGGTAGCCGTGGCCGCCAAGCAGGTGGTGATGGCGTGCCTGCTAGCAGAGCCGGCAAGGACGGGCTGCCGCGGCGAGGGCGGCTCGGGCCTCATGCACCTGCACCGTCCCGAGCTGGGGTGCCGCAGGCTGGGGTGCCGCAGGCTGGGGTGCCGCAGGCTGGGGTGCCGCAGGCTGCGATGCCGCCTGTTGTGGCTCGGGCGCGGCACCGGACAGTTCCTGGCGGCGGACCCGGATGGTGGCGATTGCGATGAGCAGGGCGAGCAGCCCGATCCCCGCGGCAACGACGAACCCACGGGAAAAGCCGACCGTCAAGGCGTGATCGTAGATGGACGCCGGCGGGGGGGTGCCCGGCTTCGGCAATGGCCGACCCGCCTTCACGGCGGCCGCCGCCTCCTGCGCGAGCTGAGTGCTGGCGCTGTCCGCGACGGCCGTCCAGGCGACGGTGCCGAGCAGTGCCAGCCCGACCGCTCCGCCGACCTGCTGGGCGGCGTTGAGCAGGCTGGAGGCGACACCGGAGTCCTGCTCGGCCACCTTGTGCAGGGCGACCAGGGCCAGCGGGACGAACACGAAACCGAGCCCGAACGAGCTCACGAGCTGCGGGCCGAGCAGATGGCTGGCGTAACCGGCGTGCTCGGTCAGCCTCGAAAACCAGAACATCCCGCCCGCGACCATGGCGCAGCCGGCCAGGATCAGCGGCCGTGGGCCGATCCGCGCCACCAGCGGCGCGGCCAGCGCGGAGGCGATCACGACCCCGACGGCGAAGGGCAGGTAGGCGATGCCCGTCCGGATCGCGCTGTAGCCGAGGACGTTCTGTATGAACAGGGTGAGGAAGAAGAACAAGCCGAACAGCCCGGTGGCGATGCACAGCATGATCAGGTAGGCGCCCGCCCTGTTGCGGTCGGCGAGGACCCGCATCGGGAGCAGCGGGTGCGAGCTGCGCATTTCGATCAGCACGAACGAGACGAGAAGCACCACGGCCGCGGTCAGCGATGCCAGCACCTGCGCGTCACCCCAGTGTGACACACCGTCAGCCCCGGTGGCGGCCTTGGACAGGCCGTATACCAGCAGCGCGACGCCGCCGCAGCCGGTGACTGCGCCGGCCCAGTCGATTCGGCCCGACCGGCGGGGCGATTCGGCCAGCACGCGCGGCGCCGCGGCCGCCACCAGGAGCCCGATCGGGACGTTGACGAAGAACACCCACCGCCACGACGCGTAGGTGGTCAGCACCCCGCCGAGCACCAGGCCCACCGCCGCGCCGGCGCCGGCCATCGACGCGTAGACGCTAAACGCCCGGTTGCGTTCCTGGCCTTGGGGAAAGTTGGTGGTGATCAGCGCCAGCGCGGTCGGCGCGATCACCGCGCCGCCAGCGCCCTGGACTGCCCTCGCGGTCAGCAGCCACCACTCGCTGGTGGCGAACCCGCCGAGCAGCGACGCCCCGGAGAACAGCAGCAGCCCGAAGACGAACACCCGCCGCCGGCCAAAGATGTCACCGGCGCGCCCGCCGAGCAGGAGCAGGCCGCCGAACGTGATCGCGTAGGCGTTCACCACCCACTCCAGGCCGGTTCCCGAGAAGCCAAGTGCCTGCTGAATATGCGGGAGGGCAACGTTCACGATGGTGGCGTCGAGCACGACCATGAGCTGGGCGGTGGCGATGACCAGCAGAGCCAGGCCGAGGCGGCGGTTGCCGCCGCCGGCCGTGGCGGCGGGTGAGGCCGAACGCCCGGTCACGGATTGCGGGCCCGGCTCCGACTGCGGGACGGGCGGGCCGGGGGCGCTGTCTGCGCCGGAAGCTGGTGATGCCACGGTATCTCCCTGGGATCTCGAAGCACGTCCCCTCGCGGCCGTGCGAGCTTTCGCGACGGGCCCAGGCTTGCCGCCAGCCAGGTAAGAGATCATCACCGGATCCCGGTGATTCACGGCGCTGCATCAGCGTGACGCTCCAGGGCAGGCGCAGGCCAGCTTCGCTCCGGCTGGCCGCGATCGCCACCTCTGCGCTCATGGCGACAACGGGAGGTTGCTACGAGGCAGGTAAGAGGTCATCACCCGATCGTGGTGATTCGCCGAGGGACCCGTCTGGGGACGCCGCGGACCGCAAGCTCGATGGCGGGGTTATGCGCGAGCCAGCACGGTCACGCGACCGGGTTCGCCGTTGCACTCGACGACGGTCAGGCCCTGGTCCTCGACTAGAGCAGGGAGGGAGTTCGTGTCGTAGAAGCGGACGACGCCAGGCACGAGGTGGTAGCACGCTGCGCGCAGCCGCCAGTACAGGTTCGGGGACGTGCGCGACGTGCGTTCGCGGGCGGGAGCGGTGATCAGCAGGTGCCCGCCCGGCCGCAGGCAGCGCCGGATCTCGGTGATGAAGGCCGCGGGATGCGGGAGGTGCTGGACGACGAGGATCGCGAGGACACCTGCGAGCGACGCGTCCGCGAACAGGAGCGGCGCGCTGACGTCGTGCACGTCGAACCTCACGTCGACCTGGTCGCGGGCGGCTCGGGTCCGGGCGACCTGGATCATGCGCGGTGAACCGTCGACACCGATGACGTCGTAACCGCGCCGCGCGAGTGCGAGCGCGTGCGCGCCAGGCCCGCAGCCGAGGTCGGCCACTGGTCCGGGCGGTGCGACCACGTTCGCGAGGTCGCCGGTGATCTGCTTGACCAGCTCACGATGCTTCGGCTCGTCGCGTCGCCGCTCCCAGGCCGCGCTCTCGCGGTCGTAGATGAACCGGAAGAACCAGCGCGGGGCAGGCATGGCGGCGACGCTACAGCTGGCCGATGTCCGGCTTCGAGCCGGGGTGACGCTCGCGGTGTTCCGAGGTGCCTGGGTGGTAGGTCAGCTTGAGGCCCAGCCGACAGAAGATCTCGGCCTTGTCTGCCGGATCACCGGCCCGGCGCGGCCAAGTGGCGAGGTCGCCACGTGCGACTAGGGTTTCGGGATCCTCGGTGCTGAGGATGCCCTCGCAGAGGGGCACCAGGGATGACGCGGGTCTGGGCGATGAGCGTGCCGGGCATTTTCCGAGTTCTTACTGCCGTCTCGGATTGTTCGCGGATCGGGCGGCCCGATACCATCGGTCCGGCCGAGCCCGGCCATCGGCGGAGGCCGGCCAGCACTCGCGAGCCGGAGGATGAACATGGACCACGATCCCCTCCCCGCCGACCACCCTGCGACCGAACGAGTATCGACTGGGGTACTCCCGCCCGATACCGACGTGCAGGCCATCATCTCCGCCGGCTACGAGCGCTATCTCCATGTCGACGAGGGGGCCGTCGCCGACTACATTCCTGCCCTGGCAGCAGCGTCGCCCACCGCCTTCGGCGTGTGTGTTGCCGGGGTTAAGGGGCGCCTGTTCTCGGTCGGCGACGCTGACCAGGAGTTCGCCATCGAGAGCATTTCCAAGCTCTTTGTCTTCGCCCTGGTCTGTCACACCCTCGGGCACGAGGAGGCGCGCCGGAAACTAGGCGTCAACAGCACTGGCCTGCCCTTCAACTCGGTGATGGCCATCGAGCTCAACGTCGATCGCACGATGAACCCGCTGGTCAATGCCGGCGCCGTGGCCACTACCAGCCTGGTGCCGGGCACGACTGCTGACGAGAAATTCGAGAGCATCGTCGCCGCGATGTCGCGATTCGCCGGGCGTCGACTGGTGATGGACGAGGACGTGTACCAGTCCGAGGCGGCGACCAACGACCGCAACCGGGGGATCGCCCACCTCCTCGACGGCTACGGCCGCATGTACTGCGACCCCGATCTCGCCACCGATGTCTACACCCGCCAGTGTTCTGTGCGTGTCAGCGCGCGGGATCTTGCCGTGATGGGAGCGACGCTGGCGAATGGCGGAGTGAATCCGGTCACCGGTGAGCAAGCCATCGACACCCGCTACTGCAAGCGAGTGCTGGCCGTG
>Ga0210405_10006626_pt1 | contig 10302 bp, 7 predicted proteins | sample IncBWH11MmetaG_FD_155492 | JGI IMG/M metagenome (GOLD analysis project Ga0210405, IMG submission 155492) | Forest soil microbial communities from Barre Woods Harvard Forest LTER site, Petersham, Massachusetts, United States - Inc-BW-H-11-M | ecosystem: Environmental > Terrestrial > Soil >... | reverse complement strand
CTGGAGATCGAGGTGTTGCAGGTAACCTGATGCGCCCCTTGGCAGCCGTGCTTCTCCTCGCAGGGCCGATTTGCCAGGCCGGCGCGGCGAGTTATGACCTGATCATCCGTAACGGGCACATCATCGACGGCACCGGCTCGCCGTGGTATGCGGCGGATGTTGGCATCACGGCTGGCCGCGTTGCTGCCATAGGCGGGCTTGGGAGTGCGAGCGCGACACGCAGCATCGATGCACATGGATTCATCGTTGCTCCGGGTTTTATCGACATGCTGGGCCAGTCAGAGCTGACTCTGCTGGTGGATCCGCGGGCTCCGTCCAAGATATTCCAAGGTATCACCACCGAGATTACCGGTGAGGGCGAATCGGTGGCACCGCTCAACGATACCATGCTGCGCGAGAACCGCTCGACCTATCAGCACTACGGGATAAAAGTCGACTGGCATACGTTGGCGGAATACTTTGCGCGGCTGGAGAAGCAAGGCATCGGGATCAATTTCGCGACGTATATCGGTGCTACTTCCGTGCGCGAAATGGTCATCGGCTACTCCGCCCGTGCTCCGACCGGGGACGAGCTGCGCAAGATGGAGGATCTGGTGGAACAGGGCATGCATCAGGGCGCGATGGGGCTCTCCACTGCCCTGGAGTATTCGCCCGCACCGTATGCCAGCACCGAGGAGCTCATCGCGCTCGCCAGGGTTGCAGCGCGTTACGGCGGCATCTATGCCACGCACATGCGTGATGAGGGTAATGCTGAGCCGGCAGCGCTGGAGGAGACCTTTCGTATAGGGCGCGAGGCACAGATCCCCATCGAGATCTTTCACCTCAAGATCGCCGGCAAACGAAACTTCGGCGGCATGCCGCTGCTGCGCGAGCGCATCGAGCAAGGGCGTGCTCAAGGCGTGGATGTGGCAGCCGATACCTATGCGTACACGGCGTGGAGCAATTCGCTGGCCGCATTCACACCGCCCTGGGCCAACGACGGCGGTACCGATCAGCTCCTGCGGCGGCTCAAGGATCCGGCGACACGCTCGAGAATGCGCCAGGACATGAGGACGCCATCGGAGAAGTGGGACAACGAGTGGCTGGAGATCGAGGGCCCGCAGGACGTCCTGATTTGCGCGGTGAATCACAAGGAGCTGCTGCGCTACCGGGGGAAACGTCTGAGCGAGGTCGCGGCCGAATGGCACGAAGACCCCATCGACACGATCTTCGACTTTCTGATCAGGGACGACGCGGCGACCAGCGTCGCGGTGTTCGGCATGTCCGAGTCCGATGTCGCGCTGGCGCTGCAACAGCCCTGGGTCTCCGTCGGTACCGACGACTCGGCCACCTCACCAGAGGGCATTCTCGGTGTCGACCATCCGCATCCACGCGCCTATGGCACGTTTCCCCGCATCCTTGCGAAGTATGTGCGCGAGCAGGGCAAGCTCAGCCTTCCGGATGCCATTCGCAAGTTCACAGCGCTTGCGGCGCAACGCGAGCACCTCTCCGACCGCGGGGTGATCAAGATCGGAATGTGGGCCGACCTCGTGGTGTTCGACCCCGGTGCGATTCATGATGTGGCGACCTATGACGACCCCAATCGATTCTCCGAAGGGATGTCGTACGTACTCGTCAACGGGGTACCCGTGATCGAGCAAGGGAAAATGACCGGGGCCCTGCCGGGGAAGGTCTTACGCGGGGCCGGGTTGAAGAGCGATAGGATGGTGGCCAGGTCGGCATCCGCGCAAGATTGACCACTGCGGCACGGCCGTTGCCGTTAAAGGAGCCGGAGACTCCGCTGCGCGGCGGAGCCTCCGGCTTTTCAGGATCAGGTGTCGTCGACCGCGGTCCTCATTCGTCGGCCGGCCGCAGCAACGGAGCGAGCGTGTGCGTGCCGGGGTCCCGGGCGTGACCGAGGAAGGGCAGGTCGAACGCCGCTTCGATCGTCTTCAGCAGTGAGTAATGATCGTAGAAGTGGTTGTCCGTAAGGCCACGCTTCCCATAGTTGGTGATCACGATCATGACCACTTTGTCGTTGAAGTTGCTCGGGTTGTAGCAATCCGGCCCCGGCAGCAACGTGCCCGGAACGACATCGGTGCCCGTATCAGGGTTGTAAGTGGGGCAGGTCAAGGGTCCATTGCCCTCGTCGAAGACCACAAAGATCGCGTTACGACCCTGCTTCCAGACCGGACTGCCGGTGATGGCATTCACCAGCCAGAAGGTCTCGTCGTCGCCACGGCGCACATCGATGTCGTCGGTGTCGTTGACACCGCCGCAGGGGGCCAGCACGTTGCTGATCCCGTGCATATCGCGGCACTGGTCGGGCACGATGTACGAGAAGGCGGGTGCAGTCTTCGCGCCGAGATCGCTGAAGAGTTGCTCCAGCGGAACCTGCTTGGCGAACTGCACGGGGTCATCCTGTACCTCCGCGACGTACGGGAACGGGTTGTGCTTGACCGCATAGAGCTTCGCCGTGTTGTTGTCGCCCGGCCAGTTCGCGATGGAAGTACCCGAAGTGGGAACATTCTGCAGGTATACGCGCCAGTCCTTCCCCGCGTTGGTGAGTTGGCCAGCGAGCGACGGCAGATTGATACGCCATCGGTGGGTCGACGTGTTGGCGGGCGGCGGCATGTCCGTCGCTACCGAGGGCGAGTCATCGTCGCTGATGCCGACGGTGCTGCCAGCCGGATAGGCGTGACCCGTCGCCACGCCATCCGTACCGATCCAGTCACCGGTGATCATCGCCACATAGTTCGGCAGGCTCGGGTGCCACACGGCGTTGTAGTTGGCAGCGAAGTTGTATTTTTTGGCGAGCGCCTGAATGTGAGGCGCCTGCGGATTATCGAGAATCCCGTTGGAACCGAAGCTCGTGAACGCATTGTGGTTCTCGAGCACGAGTACGAACACGTGATCGAGGCCGGCCACGGCCTCGCTTGATTCGGCCAGCGCTGCTGGTGATGTTCCCGCAATGACCGTCGCCGCGGTGAGACCGATCACAAGACTTTTCATTGAACATGCTCCTTGGGTGTGAGAGAGCGGACTAGCGTTGGCTGCGCCGACAGCACCCGGCGATTCCTGTGGTGGCACGGTGCGTCGCAGCGGCTCCGGCGAACGCAGCGCAGGCGAGTGTGCGCGCGGCATGTGACACGACCGGGATTCTTCCGTGTCAGTGTGATGAAGCGGGGAAGGCCGGACCCGCTTTGAGTCCGAAGGCCAAGTTCCAGCCGTCAGAGCTGAGCGCGAGCGCTGACAGGGAAGCAACGGCCACGTTCACTTCGGCCGAGCCTTGGCTACACTCGTCATCGCAATGAACTACGATTCCCGCACCGCGCGCGGCCGGTATCTCATCTCCGTCGTCCTGTTGCTGGTGGCGATGGGCTCGATTCAGGTCGGTGCGTCCTTTGCCAAGATGCTGTTCCACAGCGTCGGAGCTCCGGGAGCGGTCGCGATGCGCACCGCATTGGCTACCCTCATGCTCGTCGTGGTGCTGAGGCCCTGGCGCGTGCGCGTGGGCGACGGATCCTGGACTGCGCTGGCCGTCTACGGCGTCTCGCTGGGTGTCATGAATCTTCTCTATTACATGGCCCTGCGGACTTTGCCGCTCGGCATTACGGTGTCAATCGAATTCGCCGGGCCCCTGACCGTCGCCGTACTTACATCGCGCCGCGCGATTGACTTCCTGTGGATCGGGCTCGCAGCCGCCGGCCTCGCTCTGCTTCTGCCGATCGGTCAAAGCCAGGGAAACCTCGATCCGACTGGCGTGTTGTTCGCGCTTGGCGCCGGCGCATGTTGGGCGCTGTACATCGTGTTTGGCCAGAAAGCCGGCGCCGGTTACGGCGCACAGACCGTCGCCCTCGGCAGTGTCATAGCTTCGATCATCGTGGTGCCGATCGGTGTAGCGGCAGCGGGCGCCAGGCTCTTTTCGGCTGCGGCTCTGCCGTACGGACTGGCGATCGCGCTGTTGTCGACGGCACTGCCCTACACGCTGGAGATGATCGCACTCACGCGGCTGCCCGCACGGAGCTTCGGCATCCTCATGAGCGTGGAACCGGTGTTCGCCGCGGTCGTTGGTTGGGCGATGCTGCGCGAGCAGCTCTCCGCCACTCAATGGACCGCGATCACCCTGATCATCCTCGCCTCGGTCGGCACCAGCTGGACTGCGACCGCGCAGCGGTCATCGCCGGTGCCGATGCCCGAGTGAGCACGCCTCGGCGCCTTCGCGGGGAGCCGACCATACGCGCCGCAACGAGCGCGAGCCCTCCGGCTGAACTCGCTCCCGTAACGGCAAGCAGCGCCGAGCCGATGCAAAGCGGACACATCGCAAGTGCTCGGCTTCAGCTGCTGGCGCAGCAGGAGGGCTTCTTCGCGACGACCGGCGACTCCCCGACCCCGCCCGGCAGCAGATCGAAGAAGTGCCACAGTGTGCAGAAGTCATCGCCCGGACTGAAGCCGGTGTCGGAAACGCGCAGCAGCGTATTGCCCTCACGTCTGAAGACCGACACCCCTGGCATCCATCCACCTTTCGGGGACACGTAGCCCATGTCTGTGGCGAACGTCGATCCCGCATGGCTCACCATGGTGAATTTCCACCCGCGGCTCGCGGCGAATTTGTTCTGCACGGTGGGACGGTCCGGGCTCGACACGGCAAAGCCTGCGCGCGTGACCACGTGTGGATGGAGGCCGTTGTAACCGTCGGCCCACAGCGTGCAGTACGAACAGGAGACCCCCATGTTGTGGATCAGAATGAGATCCTCGTGCTGGCCGAAGAGCTCGGACAGGCGGACCGTGCCCTCGGTGTTCGTGAACTCGTAGTCCTGCACCTCTTGCGGCTCGACCGCGGCGAGGGTCTCGCGCATTTTCTCCCTGATTGCAGTGATCTGCCGGCGATAGTCAGTGAGCTTGCCATGCACGTCTGCGTATCTCATATCCGCTCTCCATTTGTCCGCTACGATCAGCTCTCGTAGGCGATGCGGTGCTTCACCCACTCCATCGGATAGGCCAGCCCCGCCTCATCGCGTCCCTTCGGCGCGATGTCGAGGTATTGGTAGGCCGCGTTGAGCATGTCGAGCCCGCGCGCGTAAGCGGAATAGGAGTGGTAGATCTGGTTGCCATCCCTGAAGAACGCGCTGATCCCGGGCATCTCCGTGCTGTCGAGCTTCTGCGCGGTGTAGTTATACCAGGCTTCACCCCGCGCGAGTGCCTCGGGTGAGAACGAGACGTGGTAATCGAAATTGAAGTCGTTGCCGAGCGAGGAGACCCACTTGAAGGTCCAGCCGAATCGTCGCGCCTGGGTCTGTAGCTTCTGCAACGGTGCGCGTGACACGGCGACCAGCGACGCATCGCGCGCGGCCAGGTGCGGAACGATTCCGTTGAAGTTGTCCGCCCAGAAGGAGCAACTGCGGCAGCCGATCTCCCAGTCCGGGCCGTACATGAAGTGGTAGACGATGAGCTGGCTGTGCTTGCCGAACAGGTCGGCGAGCGCCTCCCGACCGTTGTTGCTTTCGAACACGTACTCCTTACTAACGCGCTCCCAGGGCAGCTCGCGCCGCTCCCGGCTGAGCTCATCGCGCAGCCGTGTGAATTCCTTTTCCTTCGCAAGGAAGCGGCGCCGGGCAGCGATCCATTCATCGTGGCTCACGATCGTGTGGTCGGTCATGGGTCTCTCCTTGGCGATGTCCGGCGGGACCCGCGCGTGCGGGTCCGCTTCCGAGCCGGTTGTTTCGCGGCGCGCTCGGGGCGCCGTGCGTCGATCTCTGCAAGCGTCGCCGCGAGCAGCTCGAACTGCTGCTGCCAGTACTTGCTGTAACGGTTCATCCACACGGCCGCATCGAGCAGCGGGCCGGCGTCGAGACTGCAGCGGCTGATGCGGCCGCTGCGCTCTTGCTGGATCAGGCCGGCACGCACCAGCACCTGGATATGACGGGAGACGGCCTGGAGCGAAATGTCGAAGGGGGCAGCAAGCTCGGACACGAGCAGTGCCTGACCATCGAGCCGCTCGAGGATTCTGCGGCGCACGGGGTCCGAGAGTGCGAAGAAGAGGGCGTCGAGCCGCTGCTCGGCCGCCTCCTCGGGGCTCCCCCCCGGATCGCCGACCACCTGCAGTTGCGCGCCAATATTCATCATTGGCATTTAATATCAACTCGTAAGTTGATTGTCAACGCAAATGTTGATTATTGGCGCGCTGCGCCGAGGAATCACGGTGTGGAGTCATCGTTTCGGCTGATCCGCCGGCGTCGCGCTCAGGCGCGCGTGCGGTCAGTGGAGCCTGCGGAGGTAATCGTAGGCCTGCCGCGCGGCGTCGAGCTGGCTCATGCGGGTGAAGGGGCCTTCCTGCTCGGCGAAGTAGTGCTGCAACCCCGCCTTCTCTGCGGCCTCGAAAATCGGTCCGTAATCGATCATGCCGTGCCCGAGCTCCGCGCCGGGATGGTCGGCGCCAGGCACCGGCATCGGCAGAAAGTCCTTCACGTGGATGAGCGGAAAACGGCCGGGGTAGTGGGCGAAGTAGTCGCGTGGACCGCGGCCGCCGAGGACCATCCAGCCGCAGTCGATCTCGAACTGCACGAGCCCGGGGTCGGTTTCCCTGAGCAGCAGGTCGTAGCCGATTCCACCGGGCTGCTCGGCGAACTCGAAATCGTGATTGTGATAGACGTATTGCAGTCCGGCGCGCCGGGCCTGTGCGCCGATACGATTGGCGAGCTGCGCGGTGCGCCGGGCCTCGTCCAGAGTCATCCCTCCCGTCGGCGGTGCTGCAGCTTGCGTCTGTCGCGTGGCCCCGACCGAGGAGAGGGCCGCGCGCAGGCTGCCACTCGCTGCATAGTGAGCGCCCAGTGCGTGCGCCTGTTCGAAGGCCGTGCCGAGATTGCCGGGGTCGAACTGGAGGTGCGCGCTCGGGCATTTGAGCCCTGCATCCTCCAGCAACTTGCGGAATTGTTGCGCGGAGAGACCCGCGAATCCTGCCGTCTCCACCTCGCCAAAGCCGATTTGCCGCACGGTTTGCAGTGTCCTGGCAGGATCCGCCTGCAGTGCGTCCTTGACCGCATAAAGCTGTATGCCAACCGGCCCACCGAGGGGACTCGCGCGCAGGCTATGCGCAGTCCCCGCTGCGAGCAGCGCACCGACCGAGACACGCACGGTGCGTGCGAGAAAACGCCTGCGCGTCCACGAGGCATTCGACACCGGACTCATTGCGGGCGACTCGGCGTCGAACGGCGCGGTTTCTCGAGCATGGAAAGCAGAGGCGCGAGGCTGGCGTGCGTCAACGCCTGATTGAACGCTGGCAGATCGCTTTGCAGGATCTCCCGCAACTGCGCATCGACGCTCGCCATTTCGCCCTCGAGCGTTTGCAGGGACTCCAGCTGTGCCTCGGTGGGGGCGAAGTCAGCGCCTCCCGCGACGTCGCCGCCACCGGTTCCCACCTCGGCGTTGAGCCAGACGAGATCGAGATAGACCCCATCGGCCTCGACGAAATACTTGTCATCGCTGTTGCGCAGCGCCCGCGAGACCAGTCGTGATTCGAGCGTTTGCAGCTTGTTGTCCAGCAGCTCGGCGGCTGCGAGCAACTGGACCCGCTGCTGCTCCTGCGCATCGCTCAGCAGGCGCGGCGGTGCGGGCGGAGGCTCCGGCTCCTCTTCATCGCCCTCCTCGACGATCAGCGGCTGAGGCTTCTCGCGCGGCTTCGCCGGTCGCAGCATCGTCTGGATGACCTCGAGCTGCTTGCGCAGCCACTCCATCTGGTTGATGGAGTCCGAAGCGTGGCTGATGTTGTCGCGGATGCTGAGCAGGGTCCTCACCGACAGCTGCAGGTCTGCATCCGTCGCAGGTGAGCGCGGATCGCTCACGATGGTGAGCGGCTGCACGAAGGGCTGCCCGTCGACTTTCAGGCGCACGGAATAGCTGCCGGGGGCGGCGATCGGCCCCACTTCGGCCGGCTTCGATCCCCAGTGCGTGATGGGTCGTGAGTCGGCATCGCGGAATCTCGGCTCCTGCCAGATTCGCGGATTGTCCGGTGCAACGGTGCGTAGTGCGACGACCCGCGGAGACTCGTAGCGCAGGTCCCACTTGAAGCGGTTGAGGCCGGCCAGAGCTTTGCCTTCGAGTTTCCGCACGACGTTTCCGGCGGCGTCGAGGATCTCGAGCTGCACCGGATCCTTGGGTGCGGCCGACAGCGAGTAACTGAGCAATGCCTCGCCGCCGCGCGCGAATCGGTAGGTCTTGCGCGGCTCGAACAACACCACCGCCGCCTGCGACCGCTGTCTCGCCATCTGCTCGAGCGGGCCGATGTCATCGAGGATGTAGAGTCCGCGGCCGTAGGTGGAGAGCACGAGATCGTGAAATTGCTTTTGCACCACCACCCAGGTCACGGGAGCGGGAGGCAATCCGTTCTGCAGTGAGCTCCAGCGCCCACCGTCATCCAGTGAGTAGTACAGGCCGTTACCGGTCCCCGCAAACAGCAGCCCCGGACAGTTGGGGTCGTCCGTGACGCTGCGCACGTATGCCAACGCGTGTTTCGGCAGGTTGCTGCTGATTCGTTTCCAGCTCCTGCCGAAATCGGCGGTCTTGTAGATGAACGGATCGCGATTGTCGAGCAGGTGGAAATCGACGCTGACGTACGCGCTGCCGGGATCGAAGCTCGAGGGGGCGATGCTGGTGATCGTGCCGCCTGCAGGCAGTCCCTTGAGGTTCCCCGTGACGTTGGTCCAGTTGGCGGCGCCGTCCCTGGTGACCCAGACCTGGCCGTCATTGGTGCCCGCCCAGATGAGCCCCTGCTGAATCTTCGAGGGTGCGATCGCGAATACCACCTCGCCGTAGAACTGCCCGAGGTTATCCCCGACGATGCCTCCGGAGGGCATGATGTGCGCCGGATCGCGGGCGGAGAGATCCCGGCTGACGACGGACCAGCTGCGGCCTGCGTCGCTCGTTCTGAAGATGACCTGGCAACCGTAATAGACCGTGTTGTGGTCGAAAGGGTCGATCGCCAGCGGTGGAGTCCAGTGGCAGCGGTACTTCAGCGCGTTTGGCGGCGAGTCGAGCGTGTGCTTCCACGGGCTGACGGAATGCGCCTCCTTGTAGCGCGCATCCCAGCGGGTCACGGTGTCCCCGTAGCAGGTTGCCCACACGACGTTCGGATCGCTGGGATCGGGAATCGTGAACCCCGACTCGCATCCGCCCATGTGACGGTCCCAGCCCGTCTCCTCGGAATCGATGGGGACACTTGGGCCACGCATGTTCCCGTCGTCCTGCATGTTGCTGTAGAAGTAGTAGGGAACCTGGTCATCGACTGCCACGTGGTACATCTGGCCGATGGGCAAGGTGACGCGATGGAACCCGCGGCCGTGCACCGTCGTGATGAGCATCCCTGCGTCGTCGGTGATGACGAAGCGATCCGGATTGGCAGAATCAATCCAGATGTCGTGGGTGTCGCCGCCCCAGCGCACCTCGTGAAAACTCTCACCCCAGTCCAGTGACTGGTGGAAGGAACTGTTGGCGACGAAGACCTCGTTGTCGCGTCCCGTCGATACCGCGAGGCGGATGTAGTAGCCGGCGCGCCCGATCAACGCGCGCTGCGAGTTGACGAGCTTCCACTGCTCGCCCGCATCGTCCGATCTCCAGACCGAGCCCTGATCCTTCGTCTGTATGAGCGCATAGATGCGGTTGGAGTTGGTCGGCGCGATGGCGACATCGATCTTACCGAGGGGAGCATTCGGCAAACCGTGTCCCTCGAGCCGTGTCCACTTGTTCCCGCCATCGTGGGAGACATAGATGCCGCTGTGCGGGCCGCCGCTGTATTCACCCCAGGTGTGCATCTCCAGCTGCCACATTCCCGCTATCAAGGTACGTGGGTCGTGCGCATCCATCGACAGTCCCGAGCAGCCGGCGTTCTCGGCGGCAAACAGCACACGCGCCCAGTGCTGGCCGCCGTCGTTCGTGCGATACACGCCACGCTCCTGCTGAGGTCCGGTCGCGCGTCCCAGCACGCAGGCGAATACGATGTCCGGATCCGAGGGGTGGACGATGATCCGGCCGATGCGACCGGACTCCGGCAGGCCCATGTTGGTCCAGGTGCGTCCGGCATCGCTGGATTTATAGATGCCATTGCCCATCACGTCGCTGTCGCGGATGACCCACGCTTCGCCGGTGCCGGCCCACACCGTGCTCGGCTGCGAGGGCGCCACTGCCAGCGCGCCGATCGCCGCAACCGTTTGTTTGTCGAAGATGGGCAGCCAGCGGTTACCACCATCGGTGGACTTCCACACCCCGCCTGAAGCCGCTCCCGCGTAATAGACACTCGGATCTCCGGCAATCCCGGCGACCGAGGCGATG
>Ga0210405_10006624_pt1 | contig 10303 bp, 8 predicted proteins | sample IncBWH11MmetaG_FD_155492 | JGI IMG/M metagenome (GOLD analysis project Ga0210405, IMG submission 155492) | Forest soil microbial communities from Barre Woods Harvard Forest LTER site, Petersham, Massachusetts, United States - Inc-BW-H-11-M | ecosystem: Environmental > Terrestrial > Soil >... | reverse complement strand
CACAACGCCGGTTCGGATGTGAATGTCCAGCTCCAGAAAGGCGATGTGCGGATCTCCGATGCTCCCGGCAACGTCCGCATCAGCGGTAAAGGCAGCCAGATTGAGATTTCCGATGTTAGCGGTGACGCTTTACTCGAAGGCGATTTTTTCGGGCCGATTCGCGTTCGCAACGTGAAAAAGACCACCCACTACGCATCGCAGCGGAGCGATATCACGCTGTTGCACCTAACTGGCCAGCTCGAGCTTGATTCTGGTGACATCGAAATTTCCGACGTCGCTGGTTCCGCGAGAATTACGACACACAATCAGGACATAGATATCGAGAATGTTGCCGGAAAGCTCGACGTTTCGAACGCGCACGGCGATATCAAAGTCCGCTGCTCCGATCCCCCGCGCGAGGATATCAATGTGGTGAATGATTCGGGCGAAATCGATCTTACGCTTCCGTCAAACTCCAATTTCCAAGTCGCCGCTTCGTCGCGCTCTGGAGAAGTGCAGAGCGATTTCGAAGATGCCTCACTCAAACTCGCGAACGAAAGCGACACGGGGCGCCTGAACGGAACCGTTGGCTCACACGGCCCGCGCATTACTCTCACAACGAGTTACGGCACAATTTACCTTCGCAAGTCATCTTGACTTCGTCATGCGCCGGCGCCGCGTAACCGCTCAAGCGTCTCGAAAAACTCTGGAAAAGAAACTCCCACACATTCCGCGTCGCGTATCACTGTCTCACCCTCCGCTCCGAGGGCCGCCACCGAGAGCGCCATGGCAATGCGGTGATCCCCCTGCGGGTCCACTTTCGCTCCGCGCAGTTTTCCACCCGAGCGGCCCGCCACTCGTAGCCCATCGGAGAATTCTTCCACGTCTGCGCCCATTTGGCGCAACCCCATCGCAAGCGTCGCAATCCGGTCGCTTTCCTTCACGCGTAATTCCGTCGCGTCGTGAATCTCAATTCCCTTCTCCGTGTACGGGCCGAGCGCTGCAAGCATCGGCAATTCGTCGATCATTTCGACCACTTGCGCTCCGGCGATACTGCCGCCGGAAAGCTGCGAGTACCTCACAGACAAATCCCCGATGAGCTCGCCATCGCGTAATTGCACCGAAGCGAGATTGATTTGCGCTCCGATGGAAATCAGAAAGTCGAGCACTTTCGCTCGCGTTGGATTCAACCCCACGTTGTGCAGCATGAGGGACGAATCGGGGAGAATAAGCGCGGCGCTGGCTAGAAATACCCCGCCGGAAAGATCGCCCGGCACCGTCAGCTGTCGCGCGATGAGTTTTGGCCGCGGCTGAATGCGAATCGAATCTTTCACGGTCTCGACCGTCGCGCCAAATTCCCGCAGCGCAAGTTCAGTGTGATCGCGTGTGCGAACAGATTCGTGCACCGCAGTCACACCGTCGGCGTACAAACCGGCGAGCAAAATGGCCGACTTCACCTGCGCGCTTGGAACCGGGAGCGCGTAATCAATCGCGTGCAAGTTTCCGCCGCGGATTTCAAGCGGCGCCAGGTCTCCATCGCGCCCCCGAATCTCCGCGCCCATTTGGCGAAGTGGCTCAGCCACACGCCGCATCGGCCGTTTTCTCAGCGAGCTGTCGCCCGTGATTGTGGACGTGAAGTTCTGCCCGGCCACCACTCCGGAAAGCATTCGCATCGTGCTGCCGGAATTCTCCGCATCGAGCGCGCGCTTCGGCGCCTTTAACCCGTCGAGACCGCGCCCGGCGATTCGAACTCGTTCTCGAGTCGCGTCAATCTCAATGCCGAGCCTTCCCAAGCATTCAAGCGTGCTTCGGCAATCGGCCGCCGTGGCGTAATTGAATATTTCGCTGCGCCCTTCCGCCAGCGCCGCCAGAATCGCATACCGGTGCGAAATGGATTTATCACCGGGCAATTCGACAACGCCGGTCACGTTTCCGCCTGGCGAAATCGTTTTCTTACTCACCGCGCGATTCTAACACGCAGCTCTTGCGCTCCTGCTCTGCCGCAACTTTATTCCCCGTCAAAAAACTTGAGCGCCATCGCGCCATGCGTAGCTGCTCCTCCGGCTCGCAACGCCGCCGCTAAAAATGCCGATTCGGCCATCTCCTCCCGCGTTGCACCGGCCGCCTTGGCTGCTTTTGAATGCACCTCGATGCAGTACGGACATTGTGTTGTGCAGCCCACAGTGATGGCGATTAGCTCCCTGTATTTCTTGGGGATTTTTCCATTCTCGTTTTTGAATTTCGATTGGCAATACTTATAGCCGTGAACTGCCGCTGTTCCAGATGGCTTGCAGGAATCGAGGCCAAACAACCGTTTGCATAGCTTTTCGCATCTTGCTACCGTCGTGCTTGGGCCATGAAATTGCATGCTACAACCGGTAGGCAGGGGTTGATGGCGCGGAGGAAGAGCCTCCGCCAACTATCCATCGATTGCGAGCAGATGTCTAATAGCAACATTGCCCAATTCAGAAATTCGATTAAGTCCCATAGAATCATGATTTACGTGATTTCTAATCGCAACAAAACCGGCACTGGCGCCGAGACCGTGTCCAACGGAAGCCTGAGAAGCGGCGCGGAAGTCCCCCTGTTTGCTTCTGGATTTACCTCCGCGTATCATCAGGGTTCCATGTTCATGCTTTTTAGAAGGTTGTGGATGGCGGCCCTCGCTCTCCTATTTGTCTGCTCGTTTCCTCTTTACGCCGGAGATTCTCCTGAAATCATGCCCCTGAGCCAGATTCAGCCGGGCATGAAAGGCGTGGCTTACACGATTTTCGAGGGCGACCAGATCGAAAAAATGGATCTTGTAGTCCTCGGTACGCTGCGCAATGCGCTCGGTCCGAAGCAGGACGTGATTCTAGTGAAGTTGGTCGGAGAGAAAGTCGAGCGCACGGGCGTCGTCGCCGGAATGAGCGGCAGCCCGGTCTACTTCGACGGAAAGCTCGCCGGAGCGCTTTCGCTGAAACTCGGCATTTTTACAAAGGAAGCGATCGGCGGCGTTACTCCCATTGAAAATATGCTCGACGTGGAAAAAGCCGCTGCCACTCCTGCCAGCCCGATGCCTGGTGCGACGCCCGCAAATCCCGCCTCGACCTCCGATGCGCGTATCCCCTTGCCCGAGAATTACGCTCATCAGACCGGCGCTGGCGGCGGTCAATTTCTCGCGCCGATTGAGACTCCGCTGATTTCCACCGGCCTTTATCCCGAAACTCTCGCACAATTCGGAAAACAACTTTCTGCTTGGGGCATGACGGCAATGGCTGGCGGTACCGCGGCTCCGTCACCGGAAGATGCCAACCTCAAACCCGGCGATATGGTTGGCATGGAACTCGTTCGCGGAGATCTTTCGATCGCTCCTGGATGCACGGTAACCCTCGTGGAAGCTGATCGCATTTTCGCCTGCGGACATCCGATTTTCGGATTTGGCGCAGTAGCCATGCCGCTCACTCGCGGGCATGTGATTCTCACACTCGCCTCATCAATGGCTTCAACGAAGGTGATGTCCACTGGCGGCACGATCGGCACCCTCACGCAGGATCGTCTCACGGCTGTGATGGGCAAAATCGGCCCGGGCCCCGCGATGATTCCGATGGATGTGCAACTTGCCACTCCCTCGGGGGAGAAGAATTTTCACTTCGAAGTCATCGAGAGCCCGCAATTGACGCCGCTGCTCGTGGCCATGGCTACCTTCAACGGAATTGTCGCCAGCCCGGCCTACAGCGAAGGCTCCACACTGTCGCTCGAAGGCTCGATCGATATCAAAGGCCACACGCCAGTGCGCCTCGAAGATCTCTTTGCGCCGACCGACGCGCCGGTTCCGACGGGATTCTTCGTTGCCACTTCCGTGCAGGGCGCTTTCGCCCGCGTCTACTCGAATCCTTATGAGCTTCCCCATTTGTCGCACATTCAGATTCGCGTCACCACGATGCCGGAGCGCCGCGTCGCCACCATCGACAACGCCTGGATTGAAAAGAGCGAAGTGCGGCCGGGCGAAACCGTCGCCGTGAAAGTACAGCTGCGGCCATACCGCGGCGCGCCGTTCATCAAGGAAATTCCGGTGACGATTCCGGCGCAAGCGGCCCATGGCAGTTTGCAGCTCGTGGTGAGCGATGCGGAAACCCTCAATCGCAACGTGCAGATGCTCGCCGGCACTTCGCAGACACAGCTTCCCGGTCTCGAAGAACTGATTAATCTGATCAATCGTGAACGCCAGAACGACCGGCTCTACGCCACACTGTTCCAGTCAACGCCCACGCTTCTCGTCGAAGACAAGGAGATGCCGAACGCTCCCTCTTCCGCCATCAATGTGCTCGACCAACGCCAGAGTTTCGGCGGCGCCCGGCTGCTTGGTCAATCGAAAGCCGGCGAGTGGTCCGTCGAGATGCATCAGGTGATTGCTGGTGAGCGCTCGTTGACGATCACGGTCAAGTGATTTCCGGGGCAAAAGGAGATGTTGTTTTGAAGATACGGCGAACGATTCTGGTGTGCGCACTGGCGGCGGGACTGAACACAGTCACCGCGATTCCAGCGCGAGCCGAACACACGCGCACCTGGCGTCAATCTGATTCCGGCGAATTCGAGAAAGGTACCGCGAAAGGCGTCGCAATCCGCAGTGACGGAAAGTTGATGCCGGCGCCGCGTTTCGCTTCGTTCTCCGATCCCAACCTGGCCTATCTCTGGACTCTTCGCCTCGATTCCAAAGGCCGCCTGTATGCGGCGGGCGGCTCCGACGCGAAAGTGCTTCGTTTCGACGATGCAGGAAAACCGGCCACGGTTTTCGAATCTCCCGAGCTCGCGGCGCAAGCAATCGTTTTCGATTCGCACGACAATCTCTACGTTGGCACTTCGCCCGACGGCAAAGTTTACAAAGTGACGCCCGACGGACAGAAGAGCGTCTTCTTCGAGCCAAAAACAAAATACATTTGGGCGCTCGCGATCGATTCGAATGGCTCGCTGTTCGTCGCCACAGGCGATTCCGGGCAGATCTTCGTCGTCGGGCCAGACGGCAAAGGCAAACTCTTCTACCAGAGTGATGAACGGCACGCTCGCTCCCTGGCGCTTGATGCGAAGGGCAATCTGCTCGTGGGCACCGATCCCAATGGTCTCATCTTGCGGATCGAAGTGGCGCACAAGAGCGGAGCTGCTTTGCCCGATGCAGGTGCTTCGTTCGTGCTGTACGAAACCGGTAAGAAGGAAGTCACCGCACTCTTGACGGACGCGACCGGGAATCTTTACGCCAGCGCCATCGGCGAAAAAACTCGTCCCGTGACCCCTGGTGTCCCGGCCGTCATTCTGCCCGCACCTTCACAACCACAGCAAATCACCACTCCGCAGCAATCCGGCATCTCCATCGCTCAGATTCAAGCGCAAACGCAGAACCAAGCGCCCTTTTTGTTTTTTCCGTCCACCTCAGGCGGCTCTGAAGTCATAAAAATTGGTTCCGACGGCTCGCCAGAATCTCTTTGGACCTCGCGCGAGGAACTCGCTTTTTCAATGGCCCTTTCGCCGGCGGGAAAAATTCTGCTGGGCACGGGAAACAAAGGCGCCATCATCGAATTGGACAGCCAGAACATTTATTCGACCGTGGCGAAAACAGCTTCGGCGCAAGTGACCAGCCTTGTCGCCGGGGTCGGCGGCAAGATTTTTGTCGCCACCGCCAACCCCGGAAAAATATTCACGATGGGCCCTGGATTTGAATCTGATGGCAGCTTTGAGTCTGACACTTACGACGCCAAGATTTTCTCGCACTGGGGCCGGCTCACCTGGTGGGGCGACAACGGCGCGACCGCCGGCAAAGTCGCTTTCTATGTCCGCTCAGGAAACACTTCCAGTCCCGAGAAGAACTGGAGCGCATGGTCAGGACCTTACAAGAATGCCTCCGGCGAAACAATCAACTGCCCGCCCGCGCGCTTCGCACAGTGGAAGGCAGTATTTCTTGATACCGATCACGGCGGTGCTCCAAATGTTTCCTGGGTGAGCCTCGCATATCAGCCCAAGAACGTCGCGCCGGTGATTGACGACGTCGCGATTCAGGACCCGGGTGTTCGCGTTCAGGGATTTGCGCAGCAGATCTCCGGCCCTGGATCTCCGATTCCCGCTCAGGTGAAAATGCCGCAACGCCAAGGCGCCGTAAATTTCGCTTCGCCCCCACAGCTGCCACAGAAGATCGATGTGCCGCCGCAGGGATTTCAGGATAGGGGCTATCAAAGCGTTATATGGACAGCGCACGACGACAACGACGATGATCTGGTTTTCTCGGTGTATTACCGCGGCGAAGGCGAGCAGAACTGGCGCTTGCTAAAAGACAAAATCACGCAGCACTTTTATTCCTGGGACACGACGACGATGCCGGACGGCGCCTACTATTTGAAGATTGTCGGCTCGGATTCACCGTCAAATCCGCCGGACCAGGCGCTCTCCAATGAACGCGAAGCCGACCGCTTCGAAATCGCAAACACTCCGCCGCGCATAGAAAATCTTCATGCGCAATCGAATTCACCCACAGCAACGGTGACCTTCGAGGCTGTCGGTTCATCGGCCGCGATCGAACATGCACAGTACAGCGTGGACGCAGGCGAGTGGCTGGTAGTGTTTCCCACCGGACTTCTCTCGGACTCGCCGAAGGAAACTTACAAGATTCAACTCGGCGGTCTTGCACCAGGCGAGCACACCATCGCGGTGCAAGTCTCAGATCGCTTCGCCAACACAACCGCCGCGAAAATCACATTCTCAGCAAGCGGTCACTCGAGTAAGTAGACCGTGTCCCAGAACTTAATTATCCCAGGTGCGAAATCGCTGGAGCGGCTCAAACTGCTCGACGGACGCGCCGACTCCCGTCCACCCCCGCTCGTCCGCGTGCTGCTCGACGTGAACCACGCGGGCGCTGCACCTCACCGGCTCCGGGCTTCGCCCCGTCAATTCACGCGGCAGCGTAAAATAAAGCTCCATCGCCTGTCCGATTTTCACCTTCTGCGCAGTCTTGAAATAGATTCCCCGCTCGGACAGATTCACCGTTTCGCCTTCCTGCATGTCGAGCACCCGAGCAGGTCTCGAGCCTGCGGGAGCAGGGCTCATCTGAGTGACTGCAACGGAAACGCCGGCTACGATGTTGCTGCTGGTCACATTTCTGGAAACCGTTGAGCCTGCCGCTACGGACAGAGATTCTGCAATGAGCGGCCGAATGCGGACTGGAATCGAGAAAATCTTTCGGGGTGCGATACGGCGTTCGCTGCTGGACATAGTGCCTCCTGGGCGCGGCATTTTTGAAAATGTCAGAGGAAATTCTTCCAGAAGGGGTTCGCCGAGAATCGCACTGCTCTGCAAACGAGTCAAGGATTTTAATGTTTTTTCGCGCAGGAAATTGCGCGACGAGCATACGCGGCGCGTTTTGCATCCAACGAGATGTGCCATAATGCACGTGTCTGTACCATGGCGACACAAACTCAAATCCTCGTTCCCGATATCGAAGCGATCCGCGCTGCGCACCGCCGCATTTCGCCCCGAATCCATCGCACTCCGGTCCTGACGTCCGCATCACTCGATGAAATCGCTGGGGCACGCATGTATTTCAAATGCGAGAATCTGCAAAAAACCGGCTCGTTTAAAATACGCGGCGCGACAAATGCAGTGTTTTCGCTCGCCGATGAAGAAGCTCGCAACGGGGTCGTGGCACCCTCGTCGGGCAATCATGCCGCAGCGCTGTCGCTGGCGGCGCGGTGGCGCGGAATCCCAGCGTTCATCATCATGCCGTCGAATGCGCCCGCCACAAAAAAACGCGCCGTTGAAAGTTACGGCGGCAAAATCACAGAGTGCGAGCCCACCCTCGCGTCGCGCGAAGCCACCGCGGCACGGGTCATGAAGGAAACCGGCGCGCATCTCGTCCATCCCTACAACGACGTGCGCGTAATGGCCGGGCAAGGAACCGCTGCGCTCGAGTTGCTGGAGGAAATCCCCGATCTCGATGTGATCTGCACGCCAGTGAGCGGCGGAGGCCTGTTGAGCGGCACTGCGATTGCAGCGAAAGGCGTCCGCCCTCAAATCCGCGTCGCGGCAGGTGAACCGGCTAACGCCGATGACGCCTATCGCTCGCTTGCTTCGGGACGGATCGAAGCCAGTTCGCCAAACGAGACGATCGCCGACGGCTTGCGCGCGCTGCTTAGTCCACTTACTTTTTCGGTGCTTCGCGAGCGCGTGGACCAGATCTGCCCGCTCACAGAAGAAGAAATTATTTCAGCGATGCTTCTGCTTTGGGAACGGATGAAATTGGTGGTCGAGCCTTCCGGCGCAGTAGCGGCTGGCCCAGCGCTTTTCCGCAAACTGGGAGCGGAAGGCAAGAAGGTGGGAATTATTCTTTCCGGCGGGAATCTCGATCTGACGAAACTGCCGTTCTCTTCCTAGCTACACTTCCGACCACATTTCGCGCCGGCATGATACGGAGACGCGCTAAAAATCATCCGGCGGGCGCCAATCGGCCGGCGGAAATGCAATTCCCCAGAAGTTCGGCTCCGTCGCGTCAAATTCCAACGGCGTGTGAAATCCTTCCGGCATCTCCCGTGGCACGCGAGCTACTTTGCATGCCACCTGCTTTTTCGTGAGCGCGTGTTCGAGAACCAGCTGAGTATCGAGCGCGAGGCTGCGTGGCATTGCGATGAGCGCGCCGTGGTCATTCACGCTCAGCGTGGTCACTTCAAATGTGGAATGTTTGCTGCCGAGCGCAACATGGACATTCACGCGTACCCGCAAAAGCACGCGCTGGCTGCGCCGCCGCTCTTCGCCGGCCACCGCCTGCCGCACTCCCGCGGCGCCCTGCGCCGGTGTGACGACTGCCGGATTCGGCTTGGGTGCTGCTCCGCCGGGCTTCACGGGCGATCCGGCGGTTTTCACCTGCGGCATTCCTGGCTTTCCAGGCGCTAATTTCAGATTGTCAATTTTCAAAGTTCAACACCCCAGAACTCTAAATCGGCCGAAACAAACTCTACCCCCAGGTCCCAACCGTCCGGCCGCTGCATTCCCTTCCAAACCACCACCGCTTCCGACCTTTGCCGCGTAGCGAGATTCGTGACCCGAATTCTTTGCTGCAAGTCGAGTTCCTTTGGACTCACCAGCAGGCAGCCATAGGAATTCACAACTCGCGTGTAGCTTGTTTCAAAATGGAGCGTTCCGCTTCCTCCGCTCCATTCCATCGCTATCGGCACGCGCGAATTCATGCGCGGTCCGCGTCGTTTGCGCCGGCTTCTGATATCTCGCGGTAGATCGAGTAGCGCCATTCTGAAGTACTCCCCGTGGGTTAGACATGAAACACGGGGCAAAATCCCGCATTCCGAATCATTTTGAATTCGAAAACGCATCGTAAAGGGTGAACCTAGCGGGGTCAATGGTACGCAACGACAGGCGAAACTGTACCGAAGGGCGAGTAAAGTACAGAATTTGCAAAATTGAGCCTGCAAGACAGATTCGTATCTGCCGAGGAATTTCACACTTGGCGCGGCGTAACGAGTGGTTCACTTCCCGTTTTAGCGCAAGTTCCCGAACTGGCTCAACAGAGTTTAACCAGCGTTATCCAGCTGCGGCCTGATCCAGATACCAAACCACTCCTCGAGCGGGGCGAATCCTGCCTGCCGGATATTTACTCTGCGCATTTTGAGGTTCGCTTCGAAGTGCCGTTAGAATTTCACGTTTGTCTTCCCCGGCGACCAGAAAAAATGTGTTGAGTCCCTGATTCAAGACGACAGGAGTCAGAGTGAGCCGCTGCGGCGGATCCGCAGGCGCCGTAACCGCCAGCACCCAGCGCCGCTGCTCGTCGAGAGCGGGCGATCCAGGAAATAAAGAAGCCGTATGCCCCTCGACGCCCAGTCCAAGCAGTTGAACATCGAATGCCGGTGCGCCTTCGCCGAAGAATTTACGCAGCTCCACTTCGTACGCTTCAGCCGCTTTTTCCGGCGAGGGGAAATTCGTCAGCATGGCATGCACGTTTTCCTTTGGGATCGGCACGTGATCGATCAGTGTTTGCTGCGCCATTCGGTAATTGCTGAGGAGATCGTCTGCCGGCACGAATCGCTCGTCGCCAAAAAACAGGTGAACACGGTCCCAGGGCGTCTCTGTCTTGTATTTTTCCGCCCAGAGAGCATAGAGCTTTGCCGGAGTGTGTCCACCTGCCAAGGCGATTGAAAAACGGTTCCGTTTCGAGACGGCGTCATTCAAGATGCGCAGAATCTCATCGAGCGCCGCTTCGCTCATTTCTGCGATGGAGGGAAAAATCCGGCTTTCGAAAAACATCGCTTTATTTTGTGCCCGCCGTTTTCACGGCGTGTCCGCCAAATTCGTGGCG
>Ga0210405_10006622_pt1 | contig 10305 bp, 4 predicted proteins | sample IncBWH11MmetaG_FD_155492 | JGI IMG/M metagenome (GOLD analysis project Ga0210405, IMG submission 155492) | Forest soil microbial communities from Barre Woods Harvard Forest LTER site, Petersham, Massachusetts, United States - Inc-BW-H-11-M | ecosystem: Environmental > Terrestrial > Soil >... | reverse complement strand
GCTGAATTGAGAACGCCCAACGTGCACCGAGCGACGAAGATCGCTGATCGAGAGTGCGGATGGAAGCATGGCGACAGTGGCTGCTCGGCGGGCGAAAACTTTGTCGAACAAAAACACCAAACGGATTCACTTGACTCCGACCGGCCTTCTCATGGAAGGCGATTACACGTTTTGACCCGATGATGAGTGCTATAGGGATTTTTCAACAGGTGCTGGCGCTTCGTGTGAGTCTCTTGAACCCGGATATTGGCCGGGTCTATGCTTTGCTTTAGTCTCGGGGTGAGGGACGGCGCAGGTTTTTACCGTTTCCACTGCCCTGGGTTCGACCGAAGGCGAACGGTTGGCAGGCCGGGCCACGTTTCTCACCCCGCGACGGAATGCCTTCCCGTCGCGCTCGCAATCTCTGAATTGTGGTGACCTGCCCCGTATATTTTTTCTTCCGGCGCGCTCAAAGTTCGGGATGAGGGTAGAAGCCGCGTTCGGGCCTCCTACTCACCGGATGGCAATTCCTTGAGCGTTGTACGACACTTCGTGTAGTCTTCCGTCATTTGTAGCGACAATGACGTGACGAGTGTTGGCGTCTGGTGTGAGGAAGCCGGCCACTCCAACGATGCCGTCAAAGTGAGCCAGCACATAATGCCCAGTGCCGAGTTGCGGGTTATAGAAGAAATCCGTCACATCACCGTCATTGGTCGCAATAATCGCATGGCGAAAGTTGTCATCCGGGGAAAAGAAGCCTGCAACGCCGACGATGCCGTTCAGGTTCGTGAGCACGGACTGCCCGTGTCCTTGCGAGTTGTAGAAAAACTCCGTCACGTTGCCGTCATTCGTTCCGATGAGGGCGTGACGGGTGTTGTCGTCCGGGGAAAAGAAGCCTGCAACGCCGACGACGCCGTTTAGGTTCGTGAGCACGGACTGCCCGTGACCCTGCGAGTTGTAAAAGAACTCCGTTACGTTGCCGTCATTCGTTCCGATAAGGGCATGACGCGTGTTGTCATCCGGGGAAAAGAAGCCTGCAACGCCGACGACGCCGTTCAGGTTCGTGAGCACGGACTGCCCGTGTCCTTGCGAGTTGTAGAAAAACTCCGTCACGTTGCCGTCATTCGTTCCGATAAGGGCATGACGCGTGTTGTCGTCGGAAGAAAAGAAACCAGCAACGCCGACGATCCCCGCTAGGTTGGTAAGCACGGAACTCCCCGAGGAATTCGGCGTTTCATAAAAGACCTCCGCTACATCGCCATTACTCGAGCCGACGATGATGTGGCGGTCGTCGTCGTCGGACGAATAAAAACCGCCGATACCAGTGGGGTTCACAAAGATCGGAAGCGATATCGGACTCGGTAGGCCGCCAGCGACGCATCCACCGTCCTTGTTCGACCAATACTTCGCAACGTGTAACGTCAACGGATTGGTGGAGTTTGGAGGAGTGTAGGGATAGGGGACCGTCGCACCGAGTCTGCACAGATCGGCGACCTCCGTGTCCTTCGCCTGCAGGACTAGTTCGTCTAGATTAGGTATGGCGAAACCCCGTGATTCGTCGTACCAGTGAAACAGCGGAAGCGGATCTGTCGCTGCTTCCGCCAATTCGTGCGATACATTCGCCATCATCGTATCGATATCTTTGGAGCATGCCGTCGGTATGACCGTGAAGTACAACGGCCGGCCCTGCGATCCTGGGACGTAACCGAAAGGCGGCACTGGAATAGGCAAGGATGGGATTTGAAAATGAAATGCATCGTAGTTCTTGCAGGAGACGAAGGCTCCGGCCCCGTCGTTCAGGATTGTACTTTTGGGAAGAAAGATGTTGTAAATCGTGTTCCCCGTAGCATTCGGCGTGAGAGCGCACTGATCGGCCACATTGTTGGTGTAGCACCCTCCAGGCACCGTAGCGCACACGCAATTACCCGTCGGCGCCGCGACCTGAATGGGAACTCCCCCAAGGACGGGCCCCGCAGCCTCCATGCAAGCCATGAAAGCGAAGACCGAGAAGATCGTGTCTTGAGCCAAAGGATTACGAACGCATGGAATTAGAGCGCGGTTCGAGTTCGTGGAACCATTCCAAGCCAGACCTTGGACTCCGTATTGGCCCAAACCGTCGAAATATTTGGAGCTTAGAAGCGCTTTGGTTGCGTTGTCAATGTCAGTGATCTGGAACTGACTGTGCTCGGGGCGCTGGTCCCAATTGTCGGCCCAATATAGGTTAAAGACTTGTAGTCCGCCGGGGTATAGAAGCGGCGTATGTGATTTCAACATGCACGATACCGGCTTCGTGCTCCAGCACGGTGCCTGAGCGCGCGCCGTGGCGGTCGTCAGCAGGCACAGACCGACGAGAACTATCCAGCCGCGATGCGCATACGGGATGCGTTTTGTTTCATCACGATTCTCTTTGCGCTCAGCGTGATCATGAATGGACAGTAGACTTAGACACCGGATCATAAATGCTCCTGAATTTGTGTTTTTCATTCTTGATCCAGAAGTTAAATGCATGATGAGCCTCCTTTGACCCGCCATTGATGACTCGCTTCGACCCGCAAGTCATTCACACGTCGCCAACCTAGATCGGCTGCGAAAAGGAAGCAATGGACGGACGCTACTGTTTGCGTAACTTTTGTCTAACCCTGTAAGCCGCTGACAACAGGGCCACTGTGTGGATTTCGCGGCGCCCGGTGTATAGTTAAGCGCCTGTGAAAGCTGTCCGGTTGTGGCCAACCACCAGTTTCAGTTCGGACAATTCGTTCTTGATCTTGAGCGGTATGAGCTTCGGCGCGATGGCCAAGCTGCCAAACTGGAACGCCAGCCCATGGAGTTGCTGATCCTTCTTACCCAAAAGCGCGGGGGGCTGGTCACGCGCGATGAAATCATAGCCAGGCTCTGGGGCGAAGATGTCTTCCTGGATGTCGATCAGGGTATCAACAACGGGATTCGCAAGATCCGGACGGCGTTACGGGACGATCCTGACCGGCCTCGATTCGTCGAGACCGTGGTCGGGCGGGGTTATCGGTTTATCGCGAAGATCGACGAAACCGGCCCGGGCTCCGCGACGGCAGAGGCCACTACGGTATCCGTAGAAGACAGAAGCAAGAAAGCAACCGATCCGCAGACCAAGCCAGAGCTTCAAACACCGACAACTCGTGCGCCAGTGCGGCCGTTCTGGCAGCGATACCGGAACCCCCTCGCTCTTAGCGGCCTGGCAATCCTAGCCCTGCTGATTGCGGGTTTCTACGCCCGACAAACCGATTCCTGGCTCCCACGCCGCCAAAGTCCTCTCGTCCGATCGATTGGAGTGTTGCCGCTAGAGAACCTTTCCGGCGATCCAGCGCAGGACCATTTTGCCGACGGCATGACGGACGAACTGACCACGAACCTGGCGAGGATCGGTTCACTGCGCGTCATTTCACGCACCACTATGATGCAATACCGTGGTACCCGCAAACGATCTCCTGAAATTGCACGCGACCTCAATATCGACGCCCTGCTTGAGGGCTCTGTGGTGCGTTCCGGTAGCAAGGTGCGGATCACTGCTCAATTGATCGACGCCCGTCACGATCGGCATATGTGGGCTCAGAGCTTTGAGCGCGAAGTAAGTGAGATCCTGGACGTGCAGGACTCTGTTGCCCTCGACATTGCCTCGGAAGTGAAGGCTGAACTCAGTCCGGAACTGCGAGAGTCGTTGTCCAAGCACCGGTCGGTCAAGCCCGAGGCTTATGAGTCCTACCTCATGGGCCGCAGTAAGTTGCGCACACAGAGTCCCAACGCCATCAGAGAGAGTGTTCTCGATTTCCAACATGCCATCGACCTGGCTCCCTTGTATTCCGAGGCTTACTCCGGGCTGGCAGACGCTTATACCCTGATGGCAGATTATGAGGTGCTTTCCCCGCGAGAGGCATTCCCGCGAGCGGAAGCTGCGGCCGTGAAGGCATTGTCCCTGGACCCCCTGGCTGCCGAGGCTCACGTATCGCTCGGCTTAGTGAAAAACTACTACCAATGGGACTGGGACGGGGCGGAACGCGAATTCAAACGGGCCATCGAACTCAGCCCGAGCTATGCATCTGCGCATCTTCAATATTCCCGGTTTTTGACCATGGAAGGGCGGCACGATGAGTCCATCGCTGAAATCGATCGCGCTCGCGGACTGGATCCGCTTTCTCTAGTCATTGCCAGCAATGCCGGCCACGCGTTTTATTACGCGCGTCGTTACGATTCGGCGATCGAGCAGTTTCGTCAGACTCTCGCGATCGATCCCAATCGCGTCTATGCCCGGCTTTTCCTTGGAATCGCCTACGAGCAAAACGGTATGTACCCGCAATCCACCGAAGAACTGGAGAAAGTCAGGGTTCATTTCAACGGTACGCCCAGCGTTGCTCTTGCGCACGTCTACGCACGCACCGGGCGTGGCACGGAGGCGCGTCAGATCCTCACGCAACTGGAGTCGGACGGAAGCGATGCTGATTGGTTTTTCATAGCGGAAGGTTATGCCGGTTTGGGCGACAAAGAACTTGCCTTTAGGTGCCTGGAAAAAGCCTATCAAAAACATGATTTCTTTCTTCCCTGGATCAAGGTGGATCCCTGGATGGACCCTCTTCGATCGGATGCACGCTTCAAGAGTTTCTTGCGAAGGGTCGGGCTGTAGTCACACGCGAAGATCCAGGCGACCCGCCTGAAAATCCACGTCGGCCTTGACTTTTTGTGACTTCTCATAGAAGGCCATTACACTCATGTTCCGAAGTTTCAAATGGTTCCGATGTGAACTGAATCAAAAGAAGTCGAAATTTGAGTGTTAAGGCCTGATAGGTTCAAGCCGTGGAGCAGCAAGTCGAACACCGACTGCGACTCCTCCGACGTCAGGTTTCGAAAGCGCGCTAGCAACTCAAAAGCGGTGACGCGGTCGCCGACACTACGGTTTCCTGAGTCGACTAGTTTTGCAATGTCCTTCGCGGCGTGCAGGCAACCTTCATCCCCTTCAACGCCGAGGTCAGACATGTATCGCACTGCATAAAGGCGGAACTCAGAGGGGAAACTCTCATCGGCGCACATCCTCTTCAGTTCATCGCGTCCAGAAGGATCACCGAGTAGCCCGAGAGCGAATGCGATATTGGCTTTATCCCGAGGGACGCTCTCTGCTGCGAGTGCTGTTTTCATTGCAGGGACTGCACTTGCGACCTTGTCTTCAGCAAGCTTCATGGCCGATAGATATCTCACGTCAGCATCCGAACTCTTCAAAGCCGCCAACAGCGCCTTTTCGGTTAGCTCTACGTTCCGTTCTCGCAACAATTCACCAAGGTGTGGAGTTTGCCGCCAACTTCAATCTTGGGCGGGGTTTGTTGAGCAAACGAGTTTAGGGCCCACCACGAATGAAAAAGGCAAGCGAGTAGCGAGTAGCGAGTACATACGTGCGCGCACGTCGAGAAGTAACTCTTGGGCTTCCAGTCCGCTACGGAATGCCTTCATGTGGCGAATTTTACTCCTGCCAACTGAACAGTGGTGATTGGTTGGCGTAACTCCCTATAGCACTCATTATCGGGTCAAAACGTGTAATCGCCTTCCATGAGAAGGCCGGTCGGAGTCAAGTGAATCCGTTTGGTGTTTTTGTTCGACAAGGTTTTCGCCCGCCGAGCAGCCACTGTCGCCATGCTTCCATCCGCACTCTCGATCAGCGATCTTCGTCGCTCGGTGCACGTTGGGCGTTCTCAATTCAGCCGGTGCTGCCATCTGATTGGCGACCTGTCGTTTCACTGCAGAGTAGAACGTGGGCCAGGCGATTAACGCAGACGCCATGTCCCTTATAGGCAATCGACGCGGCGATTTCCAAGCTAGACGTCGGGGGGCGGGTACCGTGTCCTGCTTGAAGGACAACTGTGAATAGGGAATGATAAAGGACGTTATCATGGGGGGGCAGGATTGGGGCCGCTCATCCTGGCTGTCCAGAAGTCGGCTTCTGGGAGATCTGCCCCGACCGCCAGCTACGACGCTTTAACATGTTCCAGAAGCAGTTTGTCGACCCCACCACGTTTGTTCCTGGGTTCGCGACCACTCGAAAGAGATGTTCCGCAACACCTACGGCGGCGGTGTTAGAAAGCCTTCCAAGAATTGCTCCAAAGGAAACCCTGTAAAGATTGGCCTTCTTGATTTCCACACATCGCATTAGGAATGGGTAGTTTTCTAACACAAGTCCCGAGTAGGGATGTGCTGGGCAATGAATGTAATCGCGCAAACTTGCTGTTCACCGTGTCTGCCGCAGGCGAGCGCAAACGTGTGAGAGTCGTCGGCACAAAGGCTGCGTCCTCGGGCGTCGTCGTCAGCACCTACAGGCCCAGCGGGTCTTTGCGGACCGGCTCCTTCGACGACGCTGCGTGAGCCGACGTCTTTTTTCCCAACTTACGCAACTCGCCCTGGCATTGAATGGCACACCGTTTCCTTCGGCCGATGCATGCGCGTCAGTCGGGGAAGAAGTTGGATGGCGTGTTCTCGTGCATCATCATGCACCTGAGCAGTTTGTGCGGACGCGCCATCCGATTGCAACGTGCCGTTGACTCACCGCTATTCCGCAAGAAACGAACCGCTACCGATCCGGAATTCTGTGAGGGATTGGAGACTCTTCATGTATCCGCGGCTGACTGCGTATTCTTTCCCGCCTTTAACGCGAAGACCATACTTTCCCGTCGAGTACTCCTTGATCTCTAACACAAACGCGGTATTCACGAGCACAGATCGATGGATCCGAATGAATCCGTATGGTTTGAGCTTTTCTGCCACCACCGAGAGTGACTCGCGCAGGAGGTAGGAGTCCGATTCCCGCTGCAGCAAAACATAGTTGCCCTCAGCTTGAACTGCGACCACATCGCCAGGATTGATGAAGAGAATCCTTCCTTTAGCTTTGATTGCGATCATCGGGTGACCCGGATGAGACAGCTTCTGCAACTGCGGCAAAGCGTCGATCAATTTCGCAGCTAGCTCCCCCCTTGCTCTGCGAGAGGCGCGGTCCAGGGCCTCGCCGAACTGTTCGTTCGAAAAAGGCTTTAACACGTAGTCTACAGTGTGTTTCTCGAAGGCTGCGATCGCGTGTTCAAGGTGTGCCGTTACAAACACGATGGACGGTACCGGAAGGTCTCGTTTCCTAAGCTGATCTACTAGTTCAGCACCCGACAGGTCCAGCGTATTGATGTCGAGAAGCAAAACATCGTAGGAGTCCATCGCCAGTTTCTCGAGCGCCTCGGGCGCATCGTTGGCCGAATCGAAATGCTCCACGTCGCTCCGTGACGACAGAACATTTGCCAAAGCTGTTTGGGCCAGGGGCTCATCATCCACGATCAAGACGCGCATGGTTTCCCTCATCTATGATGCGGCAATCACCGCTGATCGTGGCACCACATAATACATATCAAGTGTGGCCTCGCGGCAACTCGGTCTTTTTCTAGCAACTAACATACCAGCTAGTATGCAGGTTTAAGAGTGCAGTTCGCGAGCGGAAGACGAACAAGGGTGAAGAGCAGTTTCAATATCGCAAACTCAGTTCTAAATTCTAGCCTACCGAATCTCACAGCATGTCCAACCATTCCTACTGATATCCGTATGAATTGATCAGTGAGCTTGTTTTACTTTGTTTCCGTAATTGGTCAATTCGTCACTCTTTCTGCAGAACACGCACCTGACATTCGACCCTCACGTATTTTCCTCCAAAGAAGGCCCCCGGCTTGCTTGTCCCAAATCAGCACTCTACGCGAGTACACCGCAACGTTGGTCAGCTAGTGACAGGCGGTCGCACGGAGCGGTCAGCATTCGGCCAGTTTTCGAAAGAGCTGGTTGAAGAAGAGAAACATGACAGAACGAATAATTGATTTTCATTTCGTCTTGTTCGCGCTGATGGCGGTGTCGCCGCTATCGGGGGCAAGTGCGGGTCTTGCCCACTTCGGCCGGATAGATCCGCAGGACCAGTTTCTCAATTGAGTAGTTCGCGCCGAATTTTTGTTGTCCAGGAGAATTCAAAATGACTTTCAATTTTGGAAACACGTTGATCACGTCGCTGCTGGTGGCCAGCCTCTTGGCGCCGGCCGCCTTCGCACAATCGCTCATCTCTGGCGATATCGCGGGAACGGTCACCGACCCGAGCCATGCCGTCATCGCCAATGCGACCGTCGACCTCAAAAGCATCGACGAGGGCACAACCCAAAGCACAAAAACGAACGGTACCGGCTACTATCGCTTTTCCCTGTTGAAGCCTGGGAAGTATCAAGTCACCGTCAAGGAAACTGGCTTCTCCTCCGTCGGGATTCCTGTAACAGTAGCCGTAGGCCAGACCTCGACTACTGACGTATCGTTGACTATGTCGGCCTCGACGGTGACCGTCGAAGTCACCGGCGCAGCGCCGGTCATAAATTCGACCAGCGCCAGCATCTCCACCCCGTATACGCAGCAGGAAGTTGCATTGCTGCCCAATCCCGGTGGCGACATCACCAACATCGCCCAGACCTCACCTGGCGCCCAGATGAACAACACCGGCGGCTACGGCAACTTCACCATGAACGGCCTGCCCGCGACCTCGAACTTGTTCACCATCAACGGCGAGAATGACATGGATCCGTACTTCAACATCAATAACGCCGGCGCCACCAACCTGAGCATCGGCTCGAACGAGATTGAAGAAGCCACGGTGATCGCGAACGCCTACTCCGGCGAGTACGGCCAGTTATCCGGCGCCCAGGTCACCTACGTGACCAAGTCCGGAACCAATAAATTCCACGGCAACGCCCAGTACTGGTGGAATGGGAGCACCATGAACTCCAACAACTGGATGAACAACAACTCCGACCCAGTGGTGCCGCGGCCGTTCTCCAATGCCAACCAGTGGGCAGGTTCGGTGGGCGGCCCCATTATCAAGAACAAGACCTTCTTTTTCTTCGACACCGAGGGATTGCGATTTGTTCTGCCGAACGTCATCGCGACCAATGTTCCCACCCCGGCCTTCGCAAATGCAGTCCTAAAAAATGTAGCCATTTTGCAGCCGGCCTCCCTGCCGCTTTTCCAGCAGATGATGACTCTGTTTGCTAACGCGCCGGGTGCCGCCAGCGCCACGCCTCTCGCCCCGACGCCGGGCGATGCATGTTCCAGCCTAACTTTTGTGGGTGTTCCTGGGACTTTTAACCAACCCTGCTTTGCCTCCTTCAATGCAACCCCGTCCGCGCTCGCGAAAGAATGGATTATCGCTTTCAAAATCGACCAGAACATCGGACAAAACGATAAATTATTCGGGCGTTACAAGATAGACCATGGTGTGCAGCCAAGCTACCTGGATCCCATCAACTCCAACTTCGACGCGCTGTCCAATCAGCCATCGTGGGACCTCCAGTTGCAGGAGACACATATTTTCTCTCCCACGAAAACCAACGAATTCACCGCAGCCGGGAGTCACTATGTCACCCTGTTTGCGCAGAATGAAGCCCAAGCCCTGGCCACATTCCCGCAGTCCCTGCAATTCGGGGGCAATACCCTCCTTGGCCCGCAGAGTGGCTTATATGCCAACATCGTCGGTTACCAATATGATTTTCCCCAGGGCCGCAAAGTCACGCAATATCAATTCATCGACAATTTCACCTGGACGCACGGAAACCACGGCTTAAAGTTCGGTGGCAACTTCCGCCGCTATGACGTCAGCGATCACAACTTCTTCTACAACAACGCCCGGACTTACTTTTCTTTGGCCGCCTCGGACGCGAATGGCAATCCGGTTAGCTCGTTACAGTTGATGGCGGATGGTTTGGCCGGCCAGTACCGGAGGGCTGATAACATGGCCACGAATGTACCAGTTGCTCTATGGGGCCTTGGCGTTTACGGCATGGACGAATGGAAGGTAAAGCCCAACCTGACCTTGACGCTGGCCTTGCGCGTAGAGCGCAACTCCAACCCGGTTTGCCAGATCAACTGCTTTTCCATCTTCAAGAGCGATTGGTTCTCCCTGCCCAGCGTAGAGGCGGGCGCCAACGCCGGCAATGTTCCATACACGTCCGACATCAAATACAACCAGCACCAGGCCTACCCTGGGGTGGACGCACTGAACTGGTCACCACGCTTCGGGTTTAGTTGGTCGCCGCGAGGCACCGGGAAGCAAGTAGTGAGCGGGGGCTTTGGTCTTTTCTACGACAACCCTCCGGCTGGCATGGTGGATTTTCCCGGTCCCCTTGGCAATCCGCCGGTTTCGGTTCAGATTCGCGTCCGCCCGACAACGGGCACGCCAGCCTTCGATCCTGGCCCGAACGGGTCGCCCAACATTTGGAGCCAATCTGCCACGGCCTTTAACAATGGCTTTGCCAG
>Ga0210405_10006620_pt1 | contig 10307 bp, 5 predicted proteins | sample IncBWH11MmetaG_FD_155492 | JGI IMG/M metagenome (GOLD analysis project Ga0210405, IMG submission 155492) | Forest soil microbial communities from Barre Woods Harvard Forest LTER site, Petersham, Massachusetts, United States - Inc-BW-H-11-M | ecosystem: Environmental > Terrestrial > Soil >... | reverse complement strand
GCCGACTCCGGGCTGATTCTCGTGAGCCAGGATAGGCGGACGATGCCTGCGCATTTCGCTCGATTCTCGGCTGGCGCTCGGAGTCCCGGAGTCATTCTGGTCCGCGAAGCAACTCCCATCTCGACTACAATTGAAGAGCTTGTTCTCATCTGGCATGCCAGCGAGGCTCAAGAATGGGTCGACCGGCTCGTTTGGATACCGCTCTAGGCCCCTGCCGCAGCGGCTGTAAGCTGGGCGAGACTACCGTTTTGATCGTGACTTCGGCGTCGCTCCGCTCTTCACGATCAAATCGGTCAGCAGCTCGACCGCTTTGTCGATCGGCAGTGTGTCCGCAGTTTCGATCGGCGTCCGGCCGCGGGCGTTTTTCTCATCGAGCGGGGCGCCTTTGTCGGCGAGAAATTGAATGACGCGGCAGATTTCCGGCTGCGTGGAATTGGTCATCGTAAAAGTCACTGCGGCATGAACCACCGTGTTACCGCTGTCGCTGACCGCCTTGACGTTCTGATCGAATTCGTAGGCATACTGCACGGGTTCCAGATGACCGCTTCCCGCCGCCGCCATCAGCAGCGTGCTGCCATCCTGCGCCTTGAGTTTCGGATCGGCTCCCGCCGCGATCAGCGCGCGCATAGCATCCACGTGGTTCGCCTTGGCTGCGACCATCAGAGGAGTCTGTTCGCCGGCGACCCGTCCGAAAAATCCAGCGGCCCCGCCCGCGCCTGCGCCACGACCTCCACTCTCCACTTTAGCCGTGCGTGCGTTGGGATTGCTCCCCTTTGCCAGCAGTTTTTTTAGAAACTCCAGGTCGCCGACCTGCGCCGCCGTATGCAGCGGCGCGTTCCCGCCGCTATCGGCCACGTTCGGATCGGCGCCGCCATCCACCAACGCTGCCGCCGCGGAAGTACTGCGATGGGATGCCGCCACGATCAGAACTTTGACGCCATCGGGCAGCGCGTAATTCGGATCGGCCCCGGCGGTGAGCAGAGTTTGAACGGACTTGGCATCGTTCTTCACCGCGGCAAATACCACAGGCGTCCAACCGGACTTCGAAGCGGCTTTGACGGCGGCGCCGTGATCGAGGAGCGTTTGAATGACGTCGGAGTGCCCTTCGGCCGCAGCCCACATCAGCGCCGTTTGACCCCGGCGCGATTCCACTGCATTCACATCCGCGCCGTGCGCAATTAGCTGCTTCACGGCTTCGGCGCTGCCGGCGCTGGCGGCGATCATCAACGCAGTCTCGCCGTCCCATCGCGCGGCCTTGGCGTCCGCGCCGGCATCAAGCAATTTTCGCACCAGGATGGCGTCGCCGTTGGCGCAAGCCAGCGTCAATGGTGTTTCGCCATACTCGTCCGGCGTGTTCACGTTTGCGCCGGCGGCAATCAGGAGCGCAGCCGCCTCCCCAGCGCCAAGATGCGCGGCCCAGGCGAGTGCTGTGGCGCCATCCGGCTGGGCGGCGTTCACATCCGCGCGCTGACTAATTAAGGACGCCAGAGCCTTCTGGTCGCGCCTCTTCACAGCATCGACAAGCCTGAGATCGGTAGCGGCCAGACACGATGCGGCGACGAGGATTGTCGCGGCGGCGAGTCGCATATGGCTTCCTTTATACATCCGATAGTAAGGCCAGCTTGCCCGTGCTATCGCCAAAATTCTCCACCTGTACGCCCGCCTTGTCAAGCAGATTCAGGTGAAGGTTATTCAGCGGAGTATCCTTTGCATACCGGATGTGGCGTCCGCCCTTGATCTGGCCCGCGCCGCCGCCCAAAAGGCAAATCGGCAGGTCGTGATGCGTGTGAGCGTTTGCGTCGCTGAGGCTGCTGCCGTAAACGATCATCGAGTGGTCGAGCAGGTTGCCATCTCCATCGGGCGTGGCTTTCAATTTTTCCAGGAAGTAGGCGAAAGTCGTCACAAGGTGGGCGTCGATTTTCGCGACGTTGTCGATCTTCACCGGATCGCCCTGATGATGGGTGATGGAATGGTGCCCATCGGAAACGCCAATAGAGCGGTAGCTGCGATTGCTGCCCGCGCGACCCAGCATGAACGTAATCACGCGCGTCATATCCGTCTGGAACGCCATGACCTGCAGATCGATCATGAGTTTCGCGTAGTCTTCGAACGCTTCGGGAACCGAGCTGGGCCGCTCCATCAGCGGCAGTCTGACCAGCAGGTTCTGCTGCTCCGCCTTCTGAATGCGCCGTTCGATGTCGCGAATCGCTTCCAGATATTCGCTGAGCTTGCTGCGGTCGCTCTTGCCAAGCTTCGTTTCCAGCCGGTCGATGCTGCCGGCCACGTAGTCGAGGATGCTGCGCTGCTCCTTGAGCATGGCCAGGCGCGCCGCCGGATCGGTGCTATCGCCGTCGCCGAAGAGACGCTCGAACACCATCCGCGGGTTGACTTCCACCGGCAGCGGAGTCGTCGCGCTGCGCCAGGAAACCGTATTGGTGTAGGCGCAGCTATATCCGGAATCGCAGCCGCCGGCCAGCGACGGACTCTCCAGGCCGAGCTCGAGCGAAGCTAATTGCGTGATCTTGCTGAGCTCCTTCGCCGCAATCTGGTCCGCCGAGATGCCCGCCCGTATGCCTACGCCCTCGGTCTTCTTGGGATGCACGCCGGTGAGCCAGGTGGCTCCCTCTCGCGCGTGATCGCCCGCGCCATCGCCCAACGCCCGCCCATTGACCTGGGCGAGGCCGCTCAGCACCACCAGCCGATCGCGGAACGGCTCCAGCGCTTTCATCGTCGGAGTGAACTCGAACCCCGCTCCTTCGGCCGCCGGTGTCCACCGGCTCATGATCATGCCGACCGGGTGATAGACAAACGCCAGACGCACCGCCGGCTTAGCCCCGACTGTCGCCGCCGGAAGCATGGAGTCCAGCAGTGGCAGCGCCATGGTTGTGCCCAAGCCGCGCAGGAACGTGCGGCGTGCGAGTGATTTCTTAGTGATAATCATTGTTCCGGAGTCCTCCTCATCTGAAAGGGTGTACTTTTCACAATTGCGGTTACCAGCGCCGATATCCGGTAATTGTCCTGACCCGCCTCCCGCGCGATCGAACGCACAGCCGGCTGATCGTAATATTCTAGCCCTCTACCAAGGGCGTAGGTTAACAGCTTTTCGGTTACAGTCTCGACGAATTCGCCCCGATAATTGGTAAGCAGAAGATTCTTAAGTCCCGCCGGTCCCTGAAACTGCACACCACCCGGGAGCTTACCAGACGGGTCTATGGTTGAGCCGCCGTCCTGATTCCTCCACTTCCCTACCCCATCGTAATTCTCCAATGAGAACCCGATGGGATCCATCCGGGAATGGCAGGACGAGCAGATCGGATTCGCCCGATGTTGCTCCATCTGTTCCCGCATGGTTAGAAGCCTGCCATCCTTGGCGTGGGGCTTCAGATCCGGAACGTCCGGCGGCGGCGGCGGTGGCGGCGCGCCGAGAAGATTCTCGAGAATCCACTTGCCGCGCTGCACGACCGAAGTCCTGTTAGGATACGACGTCACCGTGAGAATGCTGCCCTGCCCGAGCAACCCGCCTCGATTCGGATCCGTCAGCGCCACTTTCCGAAACTGCGACCCATACACGTTCGGGATGCCGTAATGTTCAGCCAGGCGCTGATTGAGAAACGTGTAGTTCGCGTCCAACAGCTCAATCACGCTGCGATCCTCGCGCAGGATGGTTTGGAAGAACAATTCCGTCTCTTGCTGAAACGCCTGGCGCAAGCTCTCGTCGAACTCGGGAAACGCGTCCGGATCGGGCTTCACCTGCGCCAGGCTGCGGAGGTAAAGCCACTGTCCGGCGAAATTGCTCACCAGGGATTCCGACCGGGGATCGTCCAGCATGCGGTGTACCTGTTGCTCCAGAACAGCGGGATCTTTCAACTTGCCCTTTTCCGCCAGATCCAGCAGCGTGTCATCGGGAATGCTGCTCCACAGGAAAAAGGAGAGCCGCGACGCAAGCTCGAAATCGCCGATGCGGTACACGCTTCCAGGCCCGGCTCCGGCAGGATCGCGTTCCATCCGGAACAGGAAGTCCGGAGAAACCAGCATCGCCCGCAGCGCCATCTCGATTCCGTAATCGAAGTCGCGCTCGCGCCGTCCGCTTTGATAAAACGCCAGAAGCGGCTTCAGGTCCGCGTCAGTGACGGGCCGGCGAAACGCGCGGCGGCCAAGCGAGGAGAGGATCGCGCGGGCGCAAGGCGCTTCGTCTTTGCTCGTCTCCGGCCGGCACACAAAAAGCTTGGCGCGGCTAGAGGTCTCCCCCGGCCCGCTTACTTTAAAGGGCCCGGCCACCACCAGGCTGCTCACTTGAGGCGGAAAGGCATTCTCGGGAACTTCAAACCGCTGCACCCTTTTCCCATCCAGCCGCAGGTCCAATTCCGCGGGTAGCGCCTCTCTTTTGGACATCACCGGGTTCACCACAGCGCCGCCGCGGCGGCTCGCTGGAGCTTCCACTTCGGCCTTCGTCGATTCCCTTAAGAACGCTACCCCCACCGTTCGCAAACCAGCCTTCACAGGCAGCCGGACTTCGAGCGGGCGCCGCTCGGCGTTTCCGTTGAGCTTCACTCGAAAGGTGTATTCGGCATCCAGCGGGAAATAGCGGCGGAAGGCCAAGCCCCCGCGCGAATCGAAGGGCAGGTCGTCGCTGACGCGCTCATTTCGGACGCGTCCCCCCGCCTCTCGATTGACTGTGTACTCATCTTCCGACGGCTTGATGGCAGGGTCGCCCACGGCGAGGCGGCTGATCAGCCGGGCGGTGGTCATGTATCGCTCCAGCAAAACGGGAGAAACCGATAGCACGTCGCCGATGTTGTCAAACCCATAACCGGAATCGTCCACGGGTAGCAGCGAACCAGGCTTGATGTCGACCGCCAGCAGATCGCGGATCGCGTTGCTGTACTCGGCTCGATTGAGCCTGTGAACCGCCGGCCTGCCGGGATTCGGATTAGCTGCCGCAGCCTGATCCAGCGAATTTTCCAACGATTTGGTAAAGGAAGCCGATGCCGCCGCATCCGGGCGCGGTAGCCCTATAGGGGGCATCTGGCCGCTGCGAACTTTGCGCAACACTCGCTCCCACACGCTGGCGTGATCGCCGACTTTGCTCAAATCCAAGCCTTCCAGCGATACTCCGGCTGTGCTGACCTTCTGGTTGTGACAACCCACGCAATACTGCTTCACCAAGGTGGACTGGGCGCGTGCTGGTGGCGCGATAGCGAGGACCGCGGCTATCGCCACAGCAAACCAGCGTGAGGAAATTAGTTCCATCTTGTATACACTACTACATCTCTATGGTACAACTATTGACGGAAACTCCGCTTCTGGCGACCGCTCGCTGACGCGCGCGGCTCTGTCAAGCACGCGACACTCCAACAGAGCCGCGCGCGTCAGCGAGCGGTCGCTTAGGAGCACCCCCAGATCATGAGAGGCACTTTCGCATGAAGAAATCTACACCAGCCATTGCCTTTTTATTCGCCACTCTGTCGTTCGCGCAACCCGGCCAGGTGCAGCCGGCATTATCGCCGCCGCCTGGCAGGGGACGCGCCGTCCCACCTCCCATCCAACCCAAGCCGGAAGAACTGGCCAAAGTGAAGGAAAAGACCGAACAGATCGAAGCTCTCGTGAAAGACCTGAAGGCCAAACACACGAATCCCGATCAGGTGACCGACGTCGAGATCTACAGCAAAGCCGGCCGGATGCTACTCGAGTTCCCCGAGCTTTTCGGCACACAGAACGCCATCGACCACTCCTTCCGTGTCCTCGATCAGGGCATCGAGCGCGCCCAGCACCCTCCATCGAATACGGACAAGAAACAGATTCACGCCTACGTTTCCGAAATCGACGGCTCGATTCAGCCCTACGGCATAACCCTGCCGGCAAATTACGATCCCGCCAAGCCGGCCCGTCTCTATGTCTGGCTGCATGGACGCCAGAACAATACCACCGAATCGGAATTCATTTTCAACTTTCTCACGCCGAGGCCGCCCGGCAATGCGCCCGTCGCCGATCAGGGACAGATCCAGCTCGATTGCTTCGGCCGTATCAACAGCGCAGGTTGGCACTGGGCCGGCGAAGCCGATATCTTCGAAGCGATCGCGGCCGTGAAGAAACGCTTCAACATCGATGACAAGCGCGTCATGCTGCGCGGCTTCTCCATGGGCGGCGAGGGCGCCTGGCATATCGCCCTCCACTATCCGGACCGCTTCGCAGCCGCTGAAATCGGCGCCGGCACCGTGTCGCGCCGGGGGCAGACTCAGCAATTGAAGCCGTATCAAATCGAGACGCTGACCATCTGGGAAAACATCTCAGAGTGGGCGCTCAATATTTTCAACCTGCCGCTGGCCGGGCACGATGGTGAGCAGGATCCAGGACAGCTCGAATCGTCACTCCGCGCCCGCGCGCAACTGGAGCGGGAAGGCTTCCCGTCCGAAGGCGACCCCGACTACCTGCACTCGAAAGGCGCGCCCGGCCTCTTCATGGTGTCGAAGAATACGGGCCATGGCACCAGCCCTTTGGTCCGCCAGCGCCTCGATGCCTTCCTCAAAGAATGGGGCGACAAGGGTCAGACGTCTCCCGACCACATCCGCTTCCTCACTTACACGACGCGCTACAACCATGACTACTGGGTATTGTTCGACGGTCTCGAAAAGCACTACCAACGCGCCGAAGTTGACGCCCAGCGGAGTGACGGCGGTAAATCATACGACATCAAAACGAAAAACCTGACCCGCCTGGTCCTGCGCGAAACCGAACACGCCAAAGAGATCAAGATCGATGGGCAGGACTTGAAAGTGAAGTCCGGTCCTGAAATCACACTTGAGAAAACTGCCTCGGCGTGGAAAGTCGATAAGAACAACGCGCAGCCTGGTCTGCACAAGACGCACGCGCTGCAAGGCCCGATCGACGATGCGTTTCTCGACCCGTTTCTGCTGGTGCGGCCCACCGGCACACCCTGGAATGCCCAAGTAAACGATCAGGCGCTTCGCTCGCTCGCGCGCTTCGACCGCATGTGGGCGAAGTTCTTCCGCGGCCATCCTTATATAAAGGATGACAAGGACGTAACCGCGGCCGACCTCGCAAAGTATCATCTCGTACTGTTCGGCGATCCAGGCAGTAACAAGTGGATTGCGAAGGTGAGCGCCAAGCTGCCCATCAAATGGACGAAAGACACTGTTACGCTCGGCGGGCAAAGCTTCCCGGCGAATGAAAACTTCCCCGCGCTGATCTACCCGAATCCGCTCAACCGCGCAAAGTACGTTGTGTTGAACACCGGACTGACGATTGTCGATCGCGACTACAATGGCGATTACGGCCTGCCGCAATGGGGCGACTACGCGATAGTGAAGGCGAAACCGGACTCCGAAGTTCCCGATTTGCAGACCGCTGGATTGTTCGACGAAAACTGGCAATACCGGCGGTAGGGCAGGCTGGCAGCCGCTTATTTCTTCACCGCCAGCACGCTGTTTCCCGGATCGAGAACAACCTTCGCCGGCGCCTGCCGCAAAGCAATCGTGAACACAGCCGGCTCGCTGCTCGAGCGCACCAGACGCGTGACCGGTTTCGCCTTTCCGAACTGGATCTCCACCGGCGCCGACACGCTGAATTCGTCATCGACGCCGCTTTGTTCCACGGTTACAGTCAGCTTCAACGCCGGCGCTTTTCCCGCCAGTGAGTATTTCAGGCGCAGCGTGGGTATTCCGGTCGAGTATACCCACTGGTCGAAGAATGCCTCGAGCTTTGGATCGGGCGATTTGGGAGGCAAGAAGCCGGCTGCCAATAGCCGGAAACCTTCCGTGTCCACCGATTTCCACTCGAACCGGCGTCGCAACTCGGCGAGGAAAGCTAGAAATCTCGCGTCCCCCATGCGCCTGCGCAGCATGTGCATAATCCAGGTCCCCTTCTCATACACGATCGTCCGCCAGGCGGTGGGATTCTGCGATGACAACAGCCGCACACCCAAAGCGATAGGTCCGGCCGATTCGACGGTGCGCCCGTTCTGACTGGCCAGAAGATCGCTGCGGTACTCGCTCAGCACCGAGTCCGTCGCGCGAATTCCTTTATGCTTTTCCAGATATAACAATGCGGAATAATTGGCCAGCGCTTCCAGCAGCCAATCGTGCTGATAGCCGGAGGACGCGACCACGTTGCCCCACCATTGATGCGCCGTCTCGTGGGCATACAGCATCTCGGAGAAGAACAGTTGCTGGCTATCGCGCAGGCCGGCGATGGTCTTGTTGTTCGGGCCGAGGTAGGACAGAGTGGAGAGATAGATCAAGCCTGGGAATCCCTGTCCAAAGGTCCCGGGCACTGGCGAGACAGTGAGCGTCGATAGCGGCGGCGGACCGAATCGCGCGGCCATAAACTCGAACGCGGAGGCGATGTCGTCGGCCAATTCCCTCAGACGCGCCGCCGGGTTGGCGGTCTGCGGCTCCGAGGGCCCGCTGGGCCCGCCGAGCGTGGGCGGCTGCATCACCCGGCGTCGCGGAAAAGCTGGCGGCGGGATCTGGACCGGCTCAACCGGCCGGGGTATCAACGCGTGTTCCAGATTGCGGTTCGAGCACAATTCCACGGTCTCGGTCCCTCGCACGATTTTGGTTCGCTCGTACACCCCCAGATTGAACCCCGCCATGCGGATCGGCGTGCTGGCCTTCCGCCGCGTCACCCGCGACTCGCCTTCCACGCTATCGGAAAGCAGCTCGCCGGTTGCCACCAGATCCAGCTCCTTCGGATAGTGGAACGTGAGATCGAACCTGGCGAATTGCAAGCCCCGATTCGGATACCAATTGGCGCGCGATCCCACCGCGTATACCTTGTTCCCAACGTCGGCGATCACCGCGCCTTCATGGTGGAATTCGAACTCGTATTCCCGTCCTGGCGTAAGCGGCTGCGCCGGGATCAACAGGAAAAGGTCGTTGCCCTGGCCCTGAATCAGGTTGGCGCGCATCGATTCGGGCTCGAAAACCTCCGCCGGTTGTCCATCCACCGAAGCCGATCTGACGCGCATCTGCCTGGAAAGGTCGAATGGGAAAACGCGCCCACTGCCGCTGGTGGGTTTAACCTTGACGCGGGTCACCACCTGTAGGCGGAGATCGGGTGGCTGCAGAGTGGCGTCGATACGGAAATCGTACAGGTCGAACTCCGGCGCCGGCGCGGCGCGCGTGCCGTTGCGCACCGGCCGCGATTCAAACGCCGTCCACACATCGAAGAAGGTGCGATTATCGCGATATCCTACTCGCCCGATCGTGATCTGTTGCCGCGCCCGGGAATCGTAGATCGCATCGAAATTGCCGAGTGGCCCGCCGCCGATCGCGGCGAAAAAAAATCCTTGGCTGGCGCCAGCGCCGGAGAGCAGATCCAGAACCAGCCGGCTCTCGAAGCTGGCGGCCAGATTGCGCGTGACGGAAGCCCACTCCGGAGCCAGAGTCAGGCCCATCTCGGGACTTTTCTTATTAAACGCATTCTCGCGAATCTGGGCCATCAGGTCGCGATAGGTTTCGCCTGTGAACAGGAGCACCGCTACTTTGAAGTGTTCGTCCAGGTTGGGCGAGGCTGTGTAGGACGCGAGCGACTGCCGCTCGCTCTTGTTGGGCGCCAGAGCGAGGATCTCGCCATCGCCACCCTGCATGCCAGTGACGAAGACCGCCGACACGGGCGCGTCTCCAACCGGTTTGCCGAAGATCATGTACCCCTCTGTGAAATACAGGCGCAGGTCGTCCTTGGTGAGCGTGAGATCCCGAACCCGGTAGCAGCCTTCCGGATCCAGCCCCGCTTGCGTAATCTTGTGGGCGAGATCGGCCGCGGCGCCGGCATGCAAGAGACGCGTCGCGAGCGCAAGGATGATAGGGCCCGCGCCACACTTATTCATACAACCAGTGTAGCGAGCGCCACCCTAGACCCGTTAGAATCGACAGTTTCTTTCCAGCGTTTGCTTGCCTACGCGCGCGGCTCGGAATGGGTTTGGTGAACAATGTAGTAGCGGTCGATCCGACTCGTATCCTGACTAATCTTATTGCTGGTCAGTCGCGGCAGATCCGCGCTTCTGGAGCCAACCCGTGACACGCTGCATGACGTTCAGATCCGTCGCATCCTGCAGAATCCTCGGCAAGAGAAAACCGGCTAGACGGGCACTGTCCTCAAGCTGGGGGATCCCTTGTGTCTCCGCGGCACGGACCAGTCGGGCGTGAAATTCATCGCGTGATGCCTGGTCATGCATGAAACCACTGTCGAGATTGAACTGCTTCAGCAGGTCACGGGCTGTCTCGTACAGTTGAGTAAGATCGAGACTGGATCCGAGCACGTTTCGAACAGCGTTATCCAGTTTCACG
>Ga0210405_10006619_pt1 | contig 10307 bp, 11 predicted proteins | sample IncBWH11MmetaG_FD_155492 | JGI IMG/M metagenome (GOLD analysis project Ga0210405, IMG submission 155492) | Forest soil microbial communities from Barre Woods Harvard Forest LTER site, Petersham, Massachusetts, United States - Inc-BW-H-11-M | ecosystem: Environmental > Terrestrial > Soil >... | reverse complement strand
ATGCGCCAGATCTGGGTGATCATCTCACCATAGCCGGGGAATGCCTCTTCGGTGATTTCGGCCACCGACTGGACGTCGTAGAGCGTGCCATAGGCGTCGAACACAACGGCTTTGATGCTCACTTGGCCTGTTCTTTCGTCAGCTCTTTTCCGCCGATCGTCGCATACAGGAATTCGCGTAACGCGTCGACCGATAGCTCGGTGGCGGCCTGGTTGAATTCGAGGTGATGGCCGAAATACTGCACGGGCTTTTGAAGCGCCGGGATGTCGAAGCCATGATAGGCGCCGGGATAGACGATGAGGCGAACCGGCACGCCGTCGCCCTTGCGCCGCGAGATGCCCCAATCGTCGCGGCCGTCCACCATGTTGCGGCATTCCACCGCCGGCGTCCAATCATCGAGTTCGCCGATCAGGATCAGCGTGGTCACCGTCATGTTGTCCTTGAAGCCGAGACAGGGCGGATAGAACGCGATCGCGGCGCGGAACTTGTTGGTCGAATTCTGTTCGACGACGCCGCGCTCGACCGAGGTCAGCGCGAGCCAGCCGCCTTGCGAAAATCCCAGTACCGCGACGCGCGCGGGATCGACGGCGGGTTGCTGGACCAGGAAGTTGAGCGCGCGGTAGGCGTCAAAAGCAAGGTCGACCGGCGCGCCGCTGGTGCAGGTGTTGTCGATGCCGCGCGGCCCAAAGCTGTCGACCGTGAGCGTCACATAGCCCCAGGACGCGATCTGCTTGCCCCAGCGCTCATCGAGCCGGTGCCAATTGCCGTTGCAGCCATGCAGCAGCACGACCGCCGGCGACGGACCCGTGTGATGGCTCTGCCGCAGATAGCCCTGCAGCGGCGCCTTGCTGGCGAGCGGATTTTCCAGTTCGACAACGAAAGCTGCCGGTTCCGCCGGCGCCGCGGCGCAGGCGATCGCGCTGGCGAGCGAGAGGGCAGTGACTGATATCGCAGCTGCGGAAGGCTTCATGGGAACCATCCTCTCGCCCGACGCTACATCTCCCCGCGCGTGCCTGCCACTTCGGATGCAAACGATGCCGCAGATCTTCAGATCCCCAAAATCTTCCTTGCGTTGGCTTTCAGCACTTTCGGCCGGATCTCCTCGCGGATTTCGAGCTTGGCGAAATCGGCGAGCCAGCGGTCCGGCGTGATCACCGGCCAGTCCGAGCCGAACAGCATCTTGTCCTGTAGAATCGAGTTGATGTAGCGCACGAGAATCGGCGGAAAATATTTCGGCGACCAGCCGGAGAGGTCGATATGGACGTTCGGCTTGTGGGTCGCGACCGACAGCGCTTCTTCCTGCCAGGGAAACGACGGATGCGCGAGGATGATCTTCAGGTCGGGGAAGTCGGCCGCGACATCGTCCATATACATCGGATTGGAATATTTCAGCCGCATCCCCATGCCACCCGGCATGCCGCTGCCGACCCCGGTCTGGCCGGTGTGGAACAGCGCAATCGCGCCGCCGTCATTGATCGCCTCGTAGAGCGGATAGGCCATGCGGTCGTTGGGGTAGAAACCCTGCATGGTCGGATGGAATTTGAAACCCCTGACGTCGTATTCCTCGATCAGCTTCCTTGCCTCGCGCACGCCGAGCTTGCCCTTGTGCGGGTCGATGCTGACGAAGGGGATCAGGACGTCGAGATTTTCCGATGCCACTTCCAGCATCTCGTAATTGTTGTAGCGGCGGAAACCGGTCTCGCGCTCGGCGTCGACCGGGAAGATCACGGCGGCGATCTTCTTGGAGCGGTAATAGGCCGCGGTTTCCGCGACCGTCGGCGGATGCTTGTTCGGCGACTTGAAATATTCGGCCATCTGCGCCTGGAAATCGTCATAGCCGTCGTCGCCATGCATGCCGCAGGGTTCTTCGGCATGGGTATGGATGTCGATCGCCACGACGTCGTCGATGTTGGGCAGCTTTAGTTTGGGCATTTTCCGTTTCCCGGATGGGTCGCCTGGTTTTTTCGGCGCGGTAAATTGATTATAGGATATAACAAATTCCGCAAGACCGCAGAAAACCTCACCAGCGAGGCCATGGTCGAGTTCCCGTCATCCTGAGGTGCGAGCGCGGCGAGCCCCGAAGGATGAGAGCCCGGGCCATCGTCCTTCGAGGCGCGCAAGGGCGCGCACCTACGGGTGAACGCAATTGCGTTCATCCCGGGGATGACGGGGAGGTCCTGCATATACCGCCTCGGCTCCGGTTCCCGGCCGCCGTTCAGGTCAAATCACCCAGCAAAACGGTCCGTTTGCATTGACATTTGCACCTTCGATGGCTTAGAAACCGCGCCGTCCCGGGCGGCGTGGCCGCGGGCGGGATAAATCCCGTTTTTCCATTTTTGGCCTGTCGAGCGCGGCCTTCAAGACAATCAGGATTCTCCCATGAAGGTCCGTAACTCGCTGAAATCGCTGCGTGGCCGCCACCGCAACAACCGTCTGGTCCGCCGCAAGGGCCGGGTCTATGTGATCAACAAGGTGCAGCGCCGCTTCAAGGCTCGCCAGGGTTGATCCAACGCCCGCGCCAGGGTTGATTCCGGGGCCCCGCCAGGGGTTGATCTAAGGGCAGACCAAGCTTGAGCTGCTCCCAATCAGGGGCAGGGAGCGAAATTATCTTTTTCACGGCTGTTTGACGCGGGTGCTGCTTTGCAGCGCTATTTTTCGTGTCTAGACTTGGTGAATGGCTCCTAGATTCCCTGGCCCACGAAAACTTCGGCTGGCGATCCTCATCGCAGCATTATCGGCCGCGCCGATCGCAGTGCTTGCCCAGGACGATCCCAAGCTCACCCCGCCGACCAAGCAGAAGAAATTACCGGAAGCGCCGGGCAAGCTGCCGAAGGTCGGCGCGGACCGGACGCGCGGGCTGGATTTCCTGTTCGGCGCGCTGAAGGCGGCGCCCGACGAAGCCAGTGCCAAGCATGTCGAGGCCCGGATCTGGGCGATCTGGTTGCAGACCCCGAGCGATACGGCTGCGCTATTGATGCTGCGCGCCAAGGCCGCGATAGATGCCCAGCAGACCGATGTCGCGCTAAAGCTGCTCGACTCCGTGATCAAACTGCGTCCGGATTATGTCGAGGGCTGGAACCGGCGCGCGACGCTGTATTATCTGCGGAACGATTATGCACACTCGCTTGCCGACATTCAGCAGGTGTTGGTTCGCGAACCGCGCCATTTCGGCGCCTTGGCGGGGCTTGGCATGATCATGCAGGATATTGGCGACGACAAGCGCGCGCTTGATGCCTTCCGCAAGGCGCTCGCCATCAATCCGCATCTGGAAAAGGTGCCGGAACTGGTCAAGTCGCTCACCGAAAAGGTCGAAGGCCGCGATATCTGACCGGCCGGATGAGCCGTTTTCTCAGGCGATCAGTTGCGACGCCCGCGCGCTAGTCGCACCTGCCGCGGGAGCGATACGAGGAATGATGGCCGTCCTTAGTGCAGTACGCTGTCGCCGCGTTCAGCCAGGCCGCCATAGGCCGCCGCTGCATAAAGTTTCGCCAGTTCCGCCTCCAGGTGCTCATTGACCATCAGCAGCGCTTGCAGCGCGCCGTGCAGGTCGCCATTGCAACTGGCCACGATTTTGTCGATGGCGGCTTGGTTTGGTCTGATCGTCATCGAAAAACCCTTCCCATTCCTGTCGGATCAATTGGCCTGTCGGATCAAATTTGTCGTTCGATCCTTGTTCCCAGTGGATTGCGTGGATCGTGTGGATCGTTCGGGTTGTAGCCGCCTCGATGGCACATGTTCTGTGAGACTAAAATGTGCCGATCATGGTTATAAAATGACCGGCGACATCCGTATGACAAACCTCTGAATAGTGTGGAAAACTCCGCCATAGGCCGCGAAACCCGTAGCGGGTAAACCCGTAGCTGGCTGGTGCGAAGGATCATCCGGATCATCTCGATGCTTGCAATCATTGTCGTGGCGGCGCTGGCGGTGCTGGCCGCCGTCACGCAATTAGGCGTCGTTGCCTTGCAGCGCGCGCATCCTGCACAGGGCCGTTTGATCGACGTCGAAGGCGCGCGCCTGCACGTCGTCGAGATCGGGCCGCGCGAGACTGCTTCTCCGCCGATCGTGATGCTGCACGGCGCGAGTTCGAACCTCGAAGCGATGCGGCAACCGCTTGGCGAGCGGCTCGCCAAACATCATCCCGTGATCCTGATCGATCGGCCCGGGCATGGCTGGAGCACACGCGCGCGCAGAGAAGATTCGACGCCGGCGGTGCAGAGCCGGATGATCTTTTCCGCGCTGGACCAGCTCGGCATCGGCGAAGCGATCTTCGTGGTGCATTCCTGGAGCGGCGCGCTCGGTGCGCGGATTGCGCTCGATGATCCGAAGCGCGTCGCGGGCCTCGTCATGCTGGCGCCGGTCACCCATCCCTGGCGCGGCGGCGTCGGCTGGTACAACAATCTCGTCACGACAAAGCTGATCGGCCCGCTGCTCGCCTATACGGTCACGCTTCCGTTCGGCACTTTTGTCGCCACGCCCGGTGCGCGTAACGTGTTCCTGCCGCAGGTGATGCCGGACGGCTACGTAAAGGACACCGCCACCGCGTTGCTGCTGCGGCCGCGCGAATTCCTCGACAACGCCTGGGACCTCGTCAGCTTGAAGCAGGCGGTCGCGGAGCAGGCGCCGCGCTATGCCGAGATCACGGCCCCGACGGTCGTGATCTCGGGCGATGTCGACAAGACGGTGTCGACCAACATCCATTCGCGGCCGTTCTCAGCCACCGTGCCCAACGCCAAACTGATCGTGCTCGAAGGCGTCGGCCACATGGTGCAGAACGCAGCTCCCGATCTGGTGATCGCGGAGATCGAGGCGATGATCAGCAAGGCTCGACCGAGCGCAGCCGCCGCCAATTAGGATTCGTAGGGTGGGCACGCTTCGCTTTGCCCTCCTGGTGCAGCGCAAATTCGTTCCGCGCACCAGCCTTGCCTATGCGGGCCTCTTGGCGAGCCTGCTGCTCGGCTATTTCTCGGCGCGCAACCACGATCTGATCGCGGTCTCTTCGCCGCTCGCGAGCCTGATCGTCAACTGCGTGCTGCTGACCGTGCCGCTGTTCTTCTCCGGCATCGTGTTCTCGACCCTGATCGGCAAACCGAAGATCAACGTCTCTACCGCGCTCGCCTACAATCTGATGGGTGCGCTGTTCGGCGGGCTGATGGAATATAATTCGATGTATTTCGGATTTGCCTTCCTCTATCTGCTCGCGATCGGCTTCTATTTCCTCGCCTTCGTGTTCTCGTTCGAGCCGTCAGCGGTTTTGGCGCGGCGTCCCGGCGTGCTGAGCCAGGATCAAGCGTCTTAACGCCTCGTACGGTGGGTTAGCCGTAAGGCGTAACCCGCCATTTCCCCTCAACCGCCCGTGATTGGTGGGTTACGCTTTTCGCTAACCCACCCTACGAAATTTAATTTTTCGTGGGGACCACGGCAAACAACGCGACTGATTTGCCCGACGGGCATTTCGCACATGGCCGCCATGCGTAAATTGCCCGTCGTGTTAATCTGTCGCAGGCCGACGGCGTTGCCGAGCACCCCAAATCAGCCTCACATTCGCAGCGTCCTGTTCCTACAAGAGGGGCGTTGGCCATCGTCACGAACGTTGGGTGCGGGATGCGGTGGACGTATCAGCGTCGCAAGACGAGCGGCGCTGATGCGGACGGCGAAGCCGTGTGGTCCTGACGCCCCGACGCTGGCGTCAAGTTTGCGGAAGCTATTCCGCAGGCGACGGTGGCAAAACAGCCCGGTCACCGGGGAGAGCGCGGAATAAGCATTAAAACCATCGCGCAGGGAATGCCGGTTGATGCGGCTCTACCTGTGGTGACTACGCTCATGTGCTTTTTTCATTTGCACGTGAGGCTACGGGTGCGAGCTGCGCACCCGGCTTTCCCTGCGCCCTTGTTATCGAGGGACAGTTTTCTTGGCAAAGCTCGGGCGCTATCCGCGCCGCGGGAATGCGGTCGCGTGTGGAATGGCTGTTTGAAAATTTGTGTAGGATGGGTTGAGCGGAGCGATACCCATCGCCTCGTCGCAAGCATTGATGGGTTTCGCGAGTGCTCAGGCCATCCTACAACCGTATCTACTTCGTCTTGCCGTCCTTGTCGTAGGACGAGATGTAGGCCCAGAGGTCGCCCGCCTCCTTCTCGTTCTTGATGCCGGCGAAGATCATCTTGGTGCCGGGGATCTTTCCCTTCGGGTCCTTGATGTACTCGAGGAACTGATCCTTGTTCCAGGTGATGCCGGAATTCTTGTTGGCGTCGGAATAGGAATAATCCGGCGCGGTGCCGGACTTGCGGCCGTCGAGCCCGTTGAGCTCGGGGCCGACCTTGTTCTTGGCGCCGTCGCCGATCGAATGGCAGGCCATGCATTTGTTGAACGAGGTCTTGCCGGCGGCGGCGTCCTGCGCCAGCGCGGCGCTGGCGGCCGAGGAGGCAATGATGACCAGCACGCTCAGAATGAATTTATTCATAGGATGCTCTTGGTGGGTTTCGATGGGAGGGGGCGACGGTGCCGCCGCCGTTGTTGCACGGGACATTCGAGATCGACAAGGCGCGAAGCGGGTTCCGGTTTTATCGATTGTCCCTATTACATTGGTGATGGTCGAGATTTCCGGGTCGCTCACTCTTTGGTGAGCTACCCAAAACGGTTCAGACGTGCTTGATTTGCCACGACAAATCGGTGTGACATCTGGGACGTCAGGAGAAGCAAAATGGCCATCATGATGCCCGCATCGGATTCCGCGGTGCTTGGCCGCCGCGATGAGATCGTGGCCGCCTTGCGCGCGATCGTGCCGGGCGAGGGCGTCATCGACAGCGCCGCCGAAATGCTGCCTTACGAGTCCGACGGGCTGACGGCCTACCGTCAGCCGCCGATGGTCGTGGTGTTGCCCGACACCACCGAGCAAGTCTCAAGAGTTCTGAAATATTGCCACGAGCAGGGCATCAAGGTGGTGCCGCGCGGCTCCGGCACGTCGCTATCCGGCGGCGCGCTGCCGCTCCAGGACGGCGTGCTGCTGGGCCTCGGCAAATTCAAGCGCATCCGCGAGATCGATTTCGACAACCGCGTGGTGGTGACCGAACCCGGCGTCACCAATCTCGCCATCAGTCAGGCGGTGGCGCATGCCGGCTTTTATTACGCGCCCGACCCGTCGTCGCAGATCGCCTGCTCGATCGGCGGCAATGTGGCGGAAAATTCCGGCGGCGTGCATTGCCTGAAATACGGCATGACCACCAACAACGTGCTCGGCTGCGAAATCGTGCTGATGACCGGCGAGGTGCTGCGGATCGGCGGCAAGGCGGCGGAAAATTCGGGCTACGATCTGATGGGCATCATCACGGGCTCCGAGGGGCTGCTCGGCATCATCACCGAGATCACGGTGCGGATCCTCCAGAAGCCCGAGACGGCGCGCGCGCTGATGGTCGGCTTTGCCCAGGTCGAGGCGGCCGGCGAATGCGTCGCGCGCATCATCGGCGCCGGCATCATCCCGGGCGGCATGGAGATGATGGACAAGCCCGCGATCCACGCCGCGGAAGCCTTTGTGCATGCGGGCTATCCGCTCGACGTCGAGGCGCTGTTGATTATCGAGCTCGATGGTCCCAGCGTCGAGGTCGACGAACTGATCGGCCGTGTCGAGGCGATTGCGCAAGGCTGCGGCTCGGTGACCTGCCAGATTTCCAATTCGGAAAATGAGCGCAATCTGTTCTGGGCCGGGCGCAAGGCGGCATTTCCGGCCGTGGGGCGGATTTCGCCCGACTATCTCTGCATGGACGGCACCATTCCGCGCGGCGCGCTGCCGAAGGCGCTGGCGCGGATCCGCGATCTTTCAAAAAAGTACGGTCTTGGCGTTGCCAACGTGTTTCACGCCGGCGACGGCAATCTGCATCCGCTGATCCTTTACGACGCCAACAGGCCCGGCGAGATGGAGCGCGCGGAAGCATTCGGCGCCGATATCCTGCGGGCTTGCGTCGAGTTCGGCGGCGTCCTGACCGGCGAGCACGGCGTCGGCATCGAGAAGCGCGATCTGATGGGCGAGATGTTCAGCGAGATCGACCTCAACCAGCAGCAGCGGCTCAAATGCGCGTTCGACCCGCAGGGCCTGCTCAATCCGGGAAAAGTGTTTCCGACGCTGCATCGCTGCGCCGAGCTTGGCCGCGTGCATGTGCACGCGGGCAAGCTGGCTTTTCCGGAGATTCCGAGGTTCTAGCCGAATGACATCGGCCCATTTTCCGATCGTCATACCCATCCGATCGTCATACCCCGCGAAAGCGGGGTATCCAGTACGCCGGGCCGTGTCTATTCATCTTCGGCTCCGGCGATTATCGGATCGTCCGCCTTCGGGGACGATGACGAAAGGTGCGCGCCTTCTACAGCAACGCGTATTGCGCGCGTTCGCGCTTGGCGAGCAGCGGCAACGCCTGGCCGGCGATATAGGTCTTGAAATAACCGCTCTCCAGATGCGCCTTGAAGGCGGCCTCATCCCGGAACAGTTCGTAGAACAGGAACTGTGCGGGATTTTCCTTTCCGCGGCCGATCAGGAACAGCTTTGCGCCGGGATCGCTTTGCGCTTCGGGCAGGAAGCGGTTGAGGATCTCGGCAACCTTGTCAGCCTGTCCCTCCTTGGCTTCCCATTGCGCAACGACCAGCAGACCGCCGCCGCCGACAGCTTCACTTACGGTTTTCTTGTCCATTGCATATTGGTTCATGTTCATCGCTCCTTGGTTTTGCGCGGATCGGGATGGTGAAATGGCCCATGACTGGAAGCTAGTGCTCGCCATGACCACGCCGAATGTTCCGATGGCTGATCGTCGGCTGAACATCTCGGTGGTGACACTGGAACGCTTCATGTTGTCTCCATCGCTCCGTAGTGGTCCGGGCCAACGCGACACTGCGTCGATGGTTCTGCGGATTCAATTCGGCGGCGATCGAACTATCGATGCCGTGAACGGTTCGATGGATAGCGAATGATGTGTGATAATGCTTCGATAGAGGTCGAAGTGAGAACGTCGCGCGTCGGTGCCGACCTTGGGTCAAGCCCGGCCTTGTGCCCGTCAGCCACGCCTTTAGAAGGATGGTCAAGCAAAAGGATGGCTGCGACAAACACGGCCGTTTCAAACTGTGGTCGTCGCAGGGAACGCGAGACGGGCGTGGACACTCTCAAAGTACGTGATGCCGGCGATGTCGAGGAGGCGGTGCGCGCGGCGATCGCGAGCGAACAGCCGCTCGAGATCATCGGCCATGGCTCCAAAAGGCTGATCGGCCAGCCGATGGCGACCAATGCCGTGCTCGACCTCTCGGCGCTGAGCGCGGTGACCTCTTACGAGCCGAACGAACTGATCATCACCGTTGAGGCGGGGACGCCGCTGGCGGACGTGCAATCGCTGATCGATTCCAAGAATCAGCAATTTGCGTTCGAGCCGGTCAATACCGCGGTCCTGTTGGGCACGCCGCAGCTCGGAACCATCGGCGGCATGATCAGTGCCGGCCTTGCCGGACCCCGCCGCATCAAGGCCGGCGGCGCCCGCGACCACCTGCTGGGGGCGCAGGCGGTGTCGGGCTTCGGCGACAGCTTCAAAACCGGCGGCAAGGTGGTGAAGAACGTCACCGGCTATGATCTCTGCAAGCTCTTGGCAGGCTCCTGGGGTACGCTCGCGGTGATAACCGAAGTGACGCTGAAGGTGATGCCGCGGCCGGAAAGCGAGCGAACGGTGGTGCTGCGCGGGCTGGACGCCATCGCCGCCAATCGGGCGATGACTTTGGCGCTTGGCTCGCCGTTCGACGTATCGGGCGCGGCGCATGTGCCGAGTTCGGCATTTCGGTCCGATGTCGCCGGTCTCGGCGAGCTCGGATCGGGCGGGGAGGCGCTCACCTTGCTGCGGCTGGAGGGCATCACGGCGTCTGCCGACCATCGCGCCACGGCCCTGGCCAAGGCGCTTGCTCCCTACGGACCGGCGCAGATCCTGGAAGATGCGGTCTCTGCCGAGGTCTGGAGTTCCATCCGCGACGTCGTTCCGTTCGCCGCCAGCGGCGCGCTCGGGGCCTGGCCGGTGTGGCGGATCGTCTGCCCGCCCGCCTCCGGCGGCGCGCTCGGCGAGCGGCTGGCGCGCGATGCCGGGGGCGACGTGATCTATGACTGGGGCGGCGGCCTGATCTGGGCGGCGCTGCCGCCCAGGCCCGATGCGCAAGCCGCGCTGGTGCGGCAGCGCGTCGGCGAAGCGTTCGGCCACGCGACGCTGATTCGCGCGCCGGAACAGGTTCGCCGCAATGTCGACGTGTTTCATCCACAGCCGGGCGGGCTCGCGGGCTTAAGCGAACGCGTC
>Ga0210405_10006618_pt1 | contig 10308 bp, 10 predicted proteins | sample IncBWH11MmetaG_FD_155492 | JGI IMG/M metagenome (GOLD analysis project Ga0210405, IMG submission 155492) | Forest soil microbial communities from Barre Woods Harvard Forest LTER site, Petersham, Massachusetts, United States - Inc-BW-H-11-M | ecosystem: Environmental > Terrestrial > Soil >... | reverse complement strand
GAATGGACGGCACACTTCATGGCATTCTCCTCTCACCAATTGAGCCGCTCAAAACTGGGCATTGCGCCGCCAGAACACGCACGTTCCTGCCGAATTCGTCGGCGCGGTTCTGCTGCTTCGGCGCGGACGGATTTGTCTTGTCGCTGCGGCCCGGTTGCTTCCCGGGAGAATCCTGCGGAATCGTTTGTTCCCTACTGGCGGGATTCTGATTGTTGTCGTTCAAGCGCGTTTGAATTTCATAAACGACACGCAAATCGCTGACGAATTTGACGCTCTGGGCGTAAACCAGATGCACCTTGCTGTTAGTATTGCGATAAATCGTGGCTGGTCGAAGTTCCGCCAGCTTCGGCTTGCTGAACGAAAAACCGGAAGCCGCAAGAATGATGACCATCGTCGCGGCCACCGAAACCATGCTGTAAACAAACCGCGGCGATCGCAAGCTCTTCAGCCAGTGCCTCAGGTTGCGCCAGCTCGGCGCACCCAGCGTGGCGGTCAGGATGGCGTTCTCGAGTTCCGCTGGCGGTTCCACCGCTTCCAGCGCGTACAGACCGCCCAGCGTGTGCGCGACCGCGGCGACCAGTGGCGCGCACTTCTCGCAGGTATTCACATGGACGTTAAACGCGGATTGCTCCACGGGCTGCAGCAGTCCGTCCAGGTAATCGCTCAGTCGCGCTTCGGTTTGTTCGCAAGTCCAATTCATAAAATGCTCTGCGTTCGCGTCGAAATTCCAATCTCGTTCACGACGGCCGTACTCCCATCTGCTGCAAAATGCGCGCCAGCTCGATGCGTCCGCGGTTGATTCTCGATTTTACCGTTCCTTCCGGCACCGCCAAAACTAGTTGGATCTCGCTGTACTCCAGTTGCTGCAGGTCGCGCAGGATCACCGCCTCGCGCAATTCCGGCGAAAGCCGCGTCAGCGCCGATTGTACCTGCCCGCTCAATTCGCCGAGCAGCGCCTGCTCGTCGGGCCGCCGCCCCGCCGATTCCTTGTTCTCGACTATCGGCATCTTGTCGTCCAGCGAGTCAGTAATGCGGTCGCGCTTCGTTCTACGATAATGGTCAATCAGCAGATTGCGCGTCACGCTGGTCATCCAGGTTGCGAAACCACCGTGGGCCGAACGATAACTGCCCAGCGTGCGGTATACCCGCAGGAAAACATCCTGCGACAAGTCCTGGGATTCCGTTCGGTTTCCCGTGAACCGGTAGCAAATATTAAAAATGCGTCTGGTGTGCCGACGCACAAGTTCCTCCCAGGCCGACCCGTCGCCCTGGAGGCATTGCTGGACCAGTTGGGCATCCTGCTCCAACGTATCATCAGCCTCATAACCTGCTACGGTGCAAGGCGTGTCTGCGAGCCGGCTTCTCTCTCAAAAGCCGCTTGGCAGCCCATCTCGGCCTGCCAACTATGGAACGTAAAATGCTCTCGAAATGTTCCCCTCAGGATCAGACCCTGATTGCCAACCGTTCTGACTCGAATCTTACGCACCACCGTTCCAAGACACAAGCGCGTCGACCGAAGGCCCTCAAGCGGACACCTCGTCGGAAGATTGCTCGGCGCCCAAAAGTGCTGGCTAGCAACACGCAATCCTGGACTTCGCTGCTTGGGACTTGCTCGGGCTGCTCCCTCTCAAGCGGTCCGATCGAAGTACACCAAAAGCTAGGGGAAAGGCCGTATATCATTCAATATAATGGCCTTAGCAGATGATCGGAGCCTGCTCACAAAAGTGGTCGGACGTCCCGGCTTGACAGCAAGGTACGCGATGCTCAAGATTGACGCGCCATGGAGCAATCGCTCAGCGCCGAGTTGGCGGGGATCGCCCTTCCGGATTGCGATGGGAGGGAAATCGTTCTCGGGTCCTTGTGGTCGAACCGTCCAGCGGTGCTTGTTTTCCTACGGCACTACGGCTGAATCTTCTGTGGTGAGCACGTCGCGCAGTTGCGCGAGCACCAGAAAGCATTCGAGGAAAGGGGAGCCGGGTTGGCCGCCATCGGACTGGGGGACCGCCAGTACGCGCGGTTCTTCCGCGAGAAATCGGGGATCACGTTTCCTCTGTTGATCGACGAGCAGCGGCTGGCTTATCGAGCCGCAGGACTGAAGTCCGCGAACCTCCTGCATCTGCTTCGCCGTGACAACGCCGCGGCTCGAACGCGCGCGCGGGCAGCCGGCCATCGCCAGCACAAAACGGGGCAGAACCCGTTTCAGCTTGGAGGGAGCTTTATCTTCGGACCTGGCAACATCGACCGCTTCGCGCACATCAGCGAAACGTTCGGCGACAACGCTTCCGTCGGTGCTCTCCTTGCAGCTCTCGCCTGAACACTGCAAAAATCTCGCGCCGGGCACACGCCGCGACTCGTGGGAAATAGCCAGTGGCTCTTGCCGTTTTGGCGCTCACAGCTTTTCAAAGGGCGACGACATTTCTGAAGCGCCCAGCTTGACGCAAGTGCCTGCTCCCGCTAGGCTTGCCAACGCATGCAATCATCGTCGAGGAAGCTTCTTGTCGTCCTGATCGGGCTGCTGCTGTTGGGTTTCGTGGTTTATCTATCGGGCGGATTTCTCCGCCACCAGAATTTCAGCTGGGGAAAACTGCTGCACGCGTTGCGCGGCGCAAATCCGCTACTGCTCCTCTTATCCGTAGTTGGCATTTATGCCTGCTATGCCCTCCGCGCCTTGCGGTGGCGAGTGTTCCAAGCGAATCTTGGTCCTTCTCATTTTTGGGAGATTTACAAAATAACGCTGGCCGGCTTTTCCGCAATGTTCCTGCTCGGCCGCCTGGGAGAGCTGGTCCGTCCCGTTTTGCTGGCGCGAAAAGAGAAGCTGCCAGTAGCGGACATGTTTGGGATTTATGCGCTGGAGCGAGTGCTCGATATTGCCAGCATGGTGGTGATAGCGGCAGTCGCGATGTTGCTGTTCCAGTCGAACCCTGATGTTGTGGGCGCGACGAGAACGACGGGGTCGGTGCTCGTTTTGGGAGTAATGGGGGGGATTGCGTTTCTGGTCTACGCGAAACTGCACGGAACGGCGTTGCTGGAGCGGCGGATGCAGAATTGGCTGAGAGCGCACGGCTGGCGAGCGAGGATTGCTGGAATTCTCATCGGTTTCGCGCGGGGCGTCCAGATGCTCAAGACCTGGGGCCAACTTGCGCAGGCCGTGGCCTATTCGGCCATCCATTGGTTTCTCGTGCTGCTTGTGTATTTTTGGGTGTCGCGCAGTTTTGGCGGAAGATTGGGCACTATCAGCTTGAGCGAAGCCACACTGGTCATGGCCTTCACGCTGGTAGGGTCGATCGTCCAATTGCCGGCTGTTGGCGGCGGTTCGCAGCTTGCATCGATTCTTGCCTTAACGACAATCGTTGGAGTAGAAAAGGAGCCTGCGACTGCGGCAGCCATTGTTCTCTACCTTGTGACCTTCGCCGCGTGCAGTCTTGTGGGTGCTCCGTTGTTGGCGCATGAGGGTTTGTCTTTGGGAAAGCTGCGCGAACTCGCGGAGCACGAAAAAGAAGCGGCCATGGAAAACGCCGCACAGCAAGGAGAATCAGCCCAGTGAAGTGTCCTTTTTGCGCGCATGTTGACGACAAGGTGATCGATTCGCGAGAGGGTCGCCTCGGCGATACCATTCGCCGGCGGCGCGAATGCCTGAAGTGCGGGCGCCGCTTCACCACGTACGAGCGCATCGACGAGATTCCGTACATGGTCATCAAGAAGGACGGGCGGCGCGAGCGCTTCGAGCGGCAAAAAATTTTGCAGGGGCTTTTGAAAGCGTGCGAAAAACGTCCGGTGCCCACGCCCAAGCTGGAAGCCATCGTCGATGAAATCGAAGGCGTGGTGCAGGAGTCCACGGAACGCGAGCTGACCACCACGGAAATCGGCGAAATGATCATGCGCGGGCTGAAGAAGCTGGATAAAGTGGCGTACGTGCGATTCGCTTCGGTGTACATGGACTTCAAGGACGTGCAGGAATTCATGAGCGAACTGAAGAACCTGCTGAAGGACCGCGTCAAGAAGTAGCTCCTTTTTCTCGAGGTGTCTCCATGAAGAGATATGTGGTGATTTTTTCGCGCGTCCTGCTGGTGTTCGCGTGCGCGTTCTCCGGAGTGAATCGCGCGGCGAGGCAGGGGACGAACCCACCGCAGACGAAGAAGACGGCGCAAGCGAAGAAGGCGCCGGTGGCCGAGGCGTCGTTGCCGCAGATTGACAAAGAAAAAATTCGCGCGCACGTGAAATATCTTTCGAGCGACGAGCTGGAAGGGCGAGGGACGGGGCAGCGCGGCGGCGACATGGCGGCGGATTACATTGCAAAACAGTTTGCCTCGTATGGGTTGAAACCGGCAGGGGACAACGGCACGTTTTTCCAGGACGTGCCGATGGTGGGAGTGAAGACGCTGCCGGAGACGACGTTCCAATTCGTGGAGGCGAACGGAAAATCCTTCGAAGCGAAAAACCTGACCGAGTTTGTGACCAACAACGAAAGCCAGACGGAAACCGCGGACATCGATGCGCCCATCGTGTTCGTGGGGTACGGCATCAAGGCGCCGGAATACGACTGGGACGATTATAAGGCTGTTGATCTTCACGGGAAGGTGGCGCTGCTCTTCGTGAACGAACCCAGCTCGGACGATCCCGATTTTTTCAAGGGCAAGGCGCTGACGTACTACGGCCGATGGACCTACAAGTTCGAGGAGACGGTGCGGCGCGGGGCAGTGGCGACGCTGATCATTCATCGCACGGACCTGGCGAGTTACGGCTGGGAGGTGGTGCGCAATTCGTGGGGAGCCGAGCGGTCGTACTTGAAGCGCGACGAGACGCCGAAGCTGCAAGCGGCTTCGTGGATTCAGCTGGACGTGGCAAAAAGAATTGTGGGCCTAGTGGGACTCGATCTCGACAAGCTGTTTCAGCGGGCGCAAATGAAGGACTTCAAGCCGCTGCAACTGCCGATCCGCTTGAAAGCGCACGTGGCGAGCCGGTTGAAACCGTTCGTCTCGCGAAATGTTCTGGCGATGCTGCCGGGGACCGATGCCGTTCTTGGCAAGGAGGCGGTGCTGTACACGGCGCACTACGACCATCTGGGAATCGATCCGAGCCTGCCGGGCGACAAAATTTATAACGGCGCGAGCGATAATGCCACGGGTTGCGGAATCCTGCTGGAACTGGCGCGCGTGTGGGGCGCGATGCCGATCGCTGCGCCGCGATCGATTTTGTTCGCGTCGGTGACCGCGGAGGAGCAGGGGCTGCTGGGGTCCGAATATCTGGGGAAACATTCGCCAGTGCCGCCGGCAAGGATCACGGTGGATTTGAATTTTGACGACGTGCCGCCGATTGGGACGCCGGAAGAAGTGGAAGTGAGCGGCGCGGAGCGCACGACGTTTTATCCGGTGGTGCAGGCGACGGCGCGGGAGTTCCATCTGGCAATCCGGCCCGATTCTCGCCCGGAAGCCGGACATTATTACCGGTCGGATCATTTCAGCATGGCGCGCGTGGGCGTGCCGTCGTTTTCGATCAATGAAGGGATGAAGTACGCCGGCCATCCGGTGGAGTGGGGCGAGGAGCAGGCCAAGGATTTTACGGAACACCGCTATCACCAGCCGAGCGACGAGTACAGTCCGGACATGGATTTTACCGGCGATGCGGTGATTGCCAGATTTGGATTCGTGCTCGGGTCGAAGGCGGCGTGGCTGCCGACGCTGGCGGGCTGGTTGCCCGGCGATGAGTTGGAGGCAGCACGAAAAAAGAGCGTTCAATAGGCAGGCATCTCGATCGGTCGATGCAAGGTTACGAGCGAAACCAGGGCCGCTGCCATCAGCTGGGCCAGACGCCGGCGGTGAAGGATTTGATGGTGTGGAAGCCGAGCTGCTCGTAGAGCTTGACGGCGGTGTGGTTGTCGGAAGTTACCGTGAGCGTTAGTTCGCGGAATTTCATGGAGCGCAGGGCCTCGACGGAAGTTTGCATGAGCATACGGCCGAGGCCGTGGCCCTGGTAACCGGGCAGGACGCAGAGTTGCGTGGTGTGGCCGACGCCGGAGGAGACCTCGCTGGTGAGCACGGCGGCGATGAGGTCGTCGCTGCCGGGCTCGTGGAGCACGAAGGAGGCGGCCGGGACGAACTGGCCACAGCCGGGAAGCAGAATAATGTTTTTCAGGAATTTCAAGGCGCCGTGGCGGCTGCGGTACTGGTCGTTGATTTCGCCGTCGACGTGATTGGCGTAAGCCAGAAAAATCAGCTTAGCGCAGGACTCGAAATAGCGGTCCGTCCAGCGGTTGAGGCGCAAGGCGGCGGAGGCGCCGGATTTAGCTTCGTGGATCTTTTGCAAATCGAGGAGCATGAACTGGCGGGTGAAGAGTTTGAAACCCTGGTCGAGCAGCGGGGTGTCCACGGGGCCGCTGAAAGGCATGAGCTGGGCTTCGATGCGCTCAAGGTGCGGAATGGCGCGCATGGAGTAGAGCATCTCCGCCAGCAGGCGGCGGCCGATGGCGTCCTGGGAGAATTTGGAGGAGACATAGAGGCCACCAATCAGGCCCTTCTGATCTTCGAGAACGTAAAAGGAATATCCGGCGGCGACTCCGTTTTCAAAAGAGACGCAGCCGGCCAGGGCGTGGGCATCGAGGAAGCGTTTGATGAGTTCGAGAGCGCCGCGGTAGTCCCAATGCAATTCGTCGCGCCAGTGGCGCGCTTCTTCTTCGAGGAGCGGTTCAATCTGGCGGACGGTGGTCTGACGCAAATCGACAATGTTCATGGATGAGGGGAAAGCGGCGCGGCCCCTGCCGCGCGATTCCATGATAAAGGAGGTAGAGGAGGTAAAGGAAGTAAAGGAGGCCAAGGAAGCAGAGGAAGCAAAGGAAGTAAAGGGAGCAGAGGAAGTAATGGAGGTAAAGGAGGTAAAGGAGGTAAAGGAGGGGACACAGGGAAAGTTGCTGGTTCGGGGAGCGGCAGAAAAGATGTGCTAGGATGCAAATCGCCGCACTTGTAATGTGAGGTAGATGTACGCGGCGCTAGCCGCCAGCCTAGTTGCGCAGACTACGAATGCAGATCCTTCACGAACTCCGCTATCCCTCGAGGTGGTATACCAAGCTGCTGATGGCGTTACTGGCGCTGGCGTTTTTTGCGGTGCTGGCGACCACAGCCATCGCGGAGTTTCTCGTCTACCGCATCGTGAAGCCGCAGCGGAGCGGCAGCGAAATCAGCATGGCAAGTTTTCCCGGCCGGCCGGAGGTGCTGGAGTTCGACGTTCCGGGAGGGCTCGGAAAACGGGAAGGGTGGTACTTTCCCGGCTTGCGAGGCGCGCCGGTGATTATCCTTTGCCATGGCTACGAATCCAGCCGCGGCGAATTGCTGACGCTGGAATCGGCGCTGCAGGACCACCAATACAACGTTTTCGTTTTTGATTTCGCGGGGCACGGGGTGAACGGGGGAATCAGCACGTTGGGGTACCGCGAAGCGGACGAAGTGCGCGGGGCCGTGGATATGCTGGCCAAGCGGGACGACGTGGACCCGGCGCGGTTCGGGCTGTGGGGCTACAACCTGGGGGCTTACGCGGCGCTGCGCGAAGCGGAAAACGACAAGCGCATTCGCGCGCTGGTGCTGGACTCCGTGTATGACGAGCCGAAGCAGATGGTTAAAGTGGGCGTGGAGCGCAACGGCCTGGGCGGATTTCCGTTCATGGTGCGCGCGGCGGAGCTTAGCTTTGAGTATTTGAACTACGCGCACCGCGACGACCCGCCGGTCTCGAAGAGATTGGCGGCGCTGACCGGTGTTCCGACGCTCTATATCCAGGCAGTGGATGATCCGGAGCTTGCGGAAACCACGCGGCAAATGTTTTTGAAGGCCCCGGACCCGCGCGAGCAGGCCATCATTCCGCGGGGGAATTTTGTGAGCTTTAACGACGATGAGAAGCGCACGTATGAAAACCGCGTCGTGACGTTTTTTCTAGTGCGGTTGCCCGCCGTCGGGAGGGGCGTCCGATAGAGTTTCCTGCTTCAGGCAAATCCCGGTACCTGGAAATCCTTCCATCTGAATCGAAACGAGGCCGACCTCTCCCCACCGTAATTCATTTGAGGCCTTCTCCGAATACAAAATGTAGCCCGGTGTTGGGAGATTGGGATTCCATTCCACCAATGGTTTGTGTAGATAGTATTCCAATCCGTACTGCAAACTACGATCGAGCTTAAAGGAGTAAACGCCCAAATTCGGGCGAGTGCTCTGAACGATTGTTTGTGCGAATTGTCGGGTGGAGATGATCTTCTCTTCCCAGGGAAGCAGCGTCCTCTCTGTACCATCCAATAAGACAACGGTGAGGATAGCCGTAACAATCAGAAGCGCGTCGAAGCGTTTTCTAAAACCACAGATGCCTACCATTAGCAGTCCTATACAACCGATCAGCCTTAGCAGAAAGATGAAATCCGGCGGGATACGAACTGCCGAAAGTGTCTGGGGGATCTGCCGATTTATCCACGAAACATAAAAGGAATGTGCTATAGGCCATATGCAGAACGCCGCAGCGGTCAGCGTGAAACCAAGGTTTTCGAGACGGCGATCCCGCTCACTATGGGGCGCAGACTTTGTGGAGGGCAACAGCAGCAGAACGAGTGGCGGAATCGCGGGCAGGATATAACCGGGCAGTTTTGACCAGGAAAGCGTGAAGAACACCACGGTAAAGAGTATCCAGGTCCAAAAAAAGAAAGACTTGGGATCTCGGGTTGGTTGCTTTCCCAACGCTCGGTCAGGCAAGAGGAATTTGACAACGAGCTGAAACGTCCAAGGGACTAGTCCAACTGCCACAATTCCACCGTAATACCAAAGAGGCTGAGTGTGCTGGAATTCGGAAGTGAGGTAGCGCTTGAAATTGTGTTCGATGATGAAGATGCGGAAGAAATCGGGGTTGCGGCGGGCGCAGAGGATGTACCAGGGGAGAGCGGTGAGGCAGAAGGACGCGAGTGCGATGGGATGAAGGAGGCGGAGGGCGTCGCGCCAGCGCTTCGTGAAGAGCGCCCAGAAAAAAATGGCGCCGCCGGAGAGAATGATGGCGGCGGGGCCTTTGGCGAGGACGGCGAGGCCGAGGAAGAAACCGAAGAGAAGGAGCGCGAGCCAGGGAGTTCGCGGGAGGATCGGCGTGTGTTCGTTGCGCGCGAGACCTAGGACGACGGCGGCGCAGACCATCGCAATGGTGAGCATGCCGCTGAAGGGCATGTCCGTGGCGGCGGCATGAGAAAAGCCAATCATGCCGACGGTAGTTGGAAGCAGAAGCAGCAGCCAGCGGGCGGCTTCCGCACCGTAGAGACGAAGTGCCAGCCACGCCAGCGCAAGCGTGGCGAGCAGCGCGGAGATGGCGCTGGGCAGCCGCGCGGCGGCCTCACTTATGCCGAAGAGCTTGAAGCTGAGCGCCGCTCCCCAATAGAAGAGCGGAGGCTTTTCGAACCACGGCTTTCCGTAGAGACGGGGCGTGACCCAGTCACCGGTTTCCGCCATGTCGCGAGCGATCCAGGCGTAGCGCGGCTCGTCTGGCCCGACGAAGCCGATCGCCCCAAGATGGCTGAAATAGCAAACGTAAAGAGTCGCGAGGATAAGGATGGCCCAGCCGATGCGAGCGGCAGTGCTAGTGCGCAGGATTTCGGCGATAGGAGCAGTTGATTCGGTCACGGAAAACTGAGTCTAACATCGAACCACTATCTTCCAGCGACGGACCTCTTGCATACTGTCGCCCGGCGGGAAATCGCGCAAACTTGAGTAAGCTATGAAGGAATGGGCCGAATACGCGGCGGTGTGGATGATTTTGAAGGGGCTAGGGGTGTTGCCGCGGCCGATCGCCCGGAGTCTTGCCGCGGGAGTGGTGCGGATTTTCCACGCGCTGCTGCCGGAATTGAGAAAAACAGCTGAAGTGAATCTGCGGATTGCCTTTCCGGAATGGAGCGAAGCGCGGCGCGAGGCGGTTGTGCGCGGGATGCTGCGCAATTTAGGCTGGATGGCGGCGGAGTTTGCCCTGTTCCCGAAATATTCAAAGGAGAATATCGAGCAGATTGTGGTGCTTGATGGGCACGAAAATTTTCTGGAAGGGCAGCGGCGCGGGAAAGGCGTGCTCTACCTGACGGGGCATATCGGCGCGTGGGAGCTGTCTTCCTTCGCGCACGCGCTGTATGGATTTCCGCTGCACTACATGGCGCGGCGAATCGACAATCCGAGGATCGATGCGCTGGTGAACGATTACCGGTGCTTGTCGGGGAATCGCCCGATTTTCAAGAACGATTCGGCGCGTGTGATGCTTAGGGTTTTGAAAGAGGCGGGAACGGTGGGAATTTTGGCGGACCAGAACACCATGCCGCAA
>Ga0210405_10006614_pt1 | contig 10310 bp, 6 predicted proteins | sample IncBWH11MmetaG_FD_155492 | JGI IMG/M metagenome (GOLD analysis project Ga0210405, IMG submission 155492) | Forest soil microbial communities from Barre Woods Harvard Forest LTER site, Petersham, Massachusetts, United States - Inc-BW-H-11-M | ecosystem: Environmental > Terrestrial > Soil >... | reverse complement strand
GACACGCGTCCGCTTTGCGCCCTCGCCCACAGGTTACCTTCATATAGGGGGCGCTCGAACATTCATCTTCAATTGGCTGCATGCTCGCCACCAGGGCGGCGCCGTCGTTCTCCGCATCGACGATACCGACGTCGAACGAAACACGCAGACCTCTCTCGATTCCATCTACGAAGGTCTCCAATGGCTCGAACTGGGCTGGGACGAGCTCTACCGTCAATCCGACCGCCTCGATCTCCATCGCCGGGCCGCCTGGGCTATTTTCGAAAAGGGGCTTGCCTATCGCGACTTCACGCCCGCCTCTACGGCGCTCGAGAATCCAAGCGGAGGATGGCTTTTTAATCCGGGCATGCGAGAGCTCACGCGCGAGGAGAGCGATCGCCGGGCTAAAGCCGGCGAACCCTTCGTCCTGCGCTTCAGCGTACCGCGGGACTCACGCCGCGAGATCGTTGTATCGGACTTGGTCTACGGGACGGTGAGCAAGTCTACCGGCGACCTCGAGGATTTCGCGCTGCTGCGCTCGACCGGCATGCCGACCTACCACTTGGCCTCTTGCGCCGACGATGCCGATCTGCGCATCACCGACATCCTGCGTGGCCAGGAACATCTGGCGAACACGTTCAAGCACGTGCTGATCTTCGAAGCGCTTGGCGTCGACCCGCCGAAGATGGCTCACTTGCCGCTGTTGATGGCGCCCGACGGCGCAAAGCTATCCAAGCGTGTCCATGGCCCGGTGGTGAGCGTTACAACATATCGTGACGCTGGTTTCCTCCCCGCTGCGTTCGTGAACTTCCTTTGCCTGCTCGGATGGTCGCCAAAGAACGACCGCGAGAAGATGTCGCGCGACGAGCTGGTCGAGCTGTTCACGCTCGACGGCGTCAACCGCAGCAACGCAACCATCAACTTCACCGACGAGGACCCCTTCGATCCCAAAGCCGTGTGGCTGAACGCCGAGCATCTCCGCGCGCTCGATCTCGATGACTTCGCTCGGGCGTTGATGCCCTACGCTCAACAAGCCGGGTTTACCAATGCCACGCCGGAGAAGCTTCGCGCCATAGCTCCGCTCATCCATGAGCGAATCCGTTTGTTGCGCGATGTGGGCGCCGTCGCCGATTTCTTCTTCACCGAACCGCGGTCGTACGATCCCGCGGAATTGATCCCTCAAAAGGGAGATGCCGCCCTGGCTGCGCAGGCGCTGCGTAAGTCGAAGGAAGTTCTCTCAACTGTGCCCGCCTTCGATCACGCAACACTCGAGGCGGCGCTTCGCACCGCTGCTGCTGAACTCAGGCTGAAGACGGGACAGATGTTCCAGCCCATTCGCGTCGCGGTATGCGGGCGCAAGAATGCGCCGCCGCTTTTCGAAACGCTCGAGGCGCTGGGGCGAGACACCGTGCTGACCCGTCTCGATTTTGCTTTAGGACTTGTTTAATGAACGACACAGATTCCCCCCGTTCGAATTTCATTCGCGACTGGATTCTCGCCGACAACGCCAGCGGCAAACATGGCGGACGCGTTCACACGCGCTTTCCGCCCGAACCCAATGGCTACCTGCACGTCGGCCACGCCAAGAGCATCATGCTCAACTTCGGCCTCGCCGAGGAGTTTGGGGGCAAGTGCAACCTGCGCTTCGACGACACCAATCCCGCCAAGGAGGAGACAGAGTACGTCGACTCGATCATCGAGGATGTGAAATGGCTGGGCGGCGATTTCGGCGACCGGCTCTTCTACGCATCGGACTACTTCCAGCAGCTCTACGATTGGGCCGTCGACCTCATCCAGAAGGGCAAAGCCTTCGTCTGCGATTTGAGCAGCGACCAAGTGCGAGAGACGCGGGGCACACTGACCACAGCAGGGCAGAACAGTCCGTATCGGGATAGAAGCGTCGAGGAGAATCTGGACCTCTTCGCGCGCATGAAGGACGGCGAGTTTCCTGACGGCTCGCGCACCCTGCGCGCCAAAATCGACATGGCGTCGCCGAATCTCAACATGCGGGATCCCATCATGTACCGAATCCTGCACGCCGAGCATCACCGCACGGGCAATCGTTGGTGCATCTATCCCATGTACGATTGGGCGCACGGTCAGTGCGATTCCATTGAAGGCGTCACCCATTCGATCTGCACGCTCGAGTTTGAAGATCATCGGCCACTCTATGACTGGTATCTCGATCAGCTCGGCGTGTTCCATCCACAGCAGCTCGAGTTCGACCGATTGAACTTGACGTACACGCTATTGAGCAAGCGCAAGCTGCTGCAACTCGTACAACAGGGAATGGTAGAAGGCTGGGACGATCCCCGCATGCCGACCATTACCGGGATGCGCCGGCGCGGCTACTCGCCGCAAGGTCTGCGCACTTTTGCGCGCAGTCTCGGCGTGTCCAAGACGAGCGGCCTTACCGAATTCGAGAAGCTCGAATATCACATCCGGGAGGATCTGAATCGGACGGCTCAGCGTGTGATGACGGTCTTGCGCCCCCTCAAGCTGGTGTTGACGAACTATCCCCAAGGCCAGGTGGAGTTCCTGGAAGCCGTCAACAACCCCGAGGACGGAGACGCGGGCACGCGACCCGTGCCCTTTGGCGGCGAGCTCTGGATCGATCGGGAGGACTTCCGCGAGACGCCTCCCAAAGGCTACTACCGTCTGTATCCCGGGAATGAAGTCCGGCTGCGGTATGGCTATATCATCAAGTGTCACGATTTCGTGAAAGACCCCGCTACCGGCGAGATCGCGGAAATTCACTGCACATACGATCCACAGACGCGCAGTGGCGAGCACACGCGGAAAGTGAAGTCCACCATTCACTGGGTTTCGGCGGCGGAGGCGATTCCGGTCGAGGTTCGGCTCTATGACAAGCTGTTCACCGCCGAAAATCCAAATGAGACGCCGGAAGGTCAAGATTTCACGATGTACTTAAACCCGAAATCGCTCGAAGTCGTGCAGGGGAAAGCCGAGCCGTCGCTGGCGGGCGCCCGGCCTGGCGACCGCTATCAGTTCGAGCGTCTTGGATATTTCTGCGTGGATAAGTCATCGCGGGCCGAGCGGCTCGTCTTCAATCGTACTGCCGAGCTACGGGACACATGGGCTAAGCTCCAGAAGCGATTGTAAAGAGCCTCGGTGGCCGGCAGACCGGGATCCTCAAATAAGGCCACTGCCAAAATACCTCGGTTGCCGCGAGAGAACGTGGCGCAGGGGACCTGCGGTCAAATCGGCAAGGGGCTGACTTAGTCGATCGCTCACTGCAACCTGGCGTATTCCGCTTTGGCTTGCTGAAGAATAGGGATGTCGGGGTCGGCGTCCTTCCACAATTCGAAGAAGTCCTGGAACGCCTTTCTGGCGTTCGCCGTGTCGCCCGCGAGCGCGGAGCCGCGCGCCTGCCCCAGGTAGGAAAGCGAATAGTACAGCCCCCAGTTTGGGTGTTGCCAGGTACTGCCCCAATTGGCGCCCTTGTGATCCACGATTTTCTGGAACTCAGTCGCCGCCTCAGCGCCCTTTTTCAGGCGCAGGTAAGCCAAGCCGCGCAAGTACACTGCCTCGGGATAAGCACGCTCGTATGGCGAGGCCGAGGCCAGCAGTTCCACGGCTTTTGCCGGCTGAGCGCCCTTGAGCTCGATCGCGGCGCGAATACCGGGGAGCTGTACTGTATTCCAGATGGTATCGTTTGGAAAAAGCTTCGATGTCTCCGCGGCGAGCTTCTCGGCTTGGGCCGCATCGCCGCACATCGCCAGTGCCAGAGCGGGACGCCCCAGACGGCGCACGGTCTGGCAATTGCCCGACAGCGCGTCTGCGCGCGCATCAGCCTCTTCGAGTTCGGCCGCGACATTCCGGAGCCCGTGGCGCAGCGCTATCTGCGCGGCTCGCTGGTACAACTTGCTCGACTCACGACGTTGGCCCAGAACATTCCGATAGGCCGCCTGCAAACCAAAGCTGAGGTACTCCTCCGGCTTGCCCGCATACCATTGAGTTTCCCTGGCGACGGCTGCCTGATCGCCCTCGATGTAGGCCATTTCGAGGAAGCGCTGGTGAATCCTGCCTCCGCCGATTCCCAGTGCTCGCACCTTCTGCGCCACTTCCTTGGCCTCACCGAGCCGATCCAGGCAGATGTAGGCGTCCAATAGGCGCCGGTAGGGAAATTCCATACGCGGCTCTAGCCGAACGGCTTCCTGACCCTCCTTCAGCCCCTCTTCGAACTGCCCCAGGGCTATCAAGCTTTCGCTCAAATCGTTACGGAACAACCACAAGCGGGGATAGTCCTGGTTAGCCGACCGATACGCGTCAATCGCTTTGTCCAACTCGCCATTGAAGCTGTAGTAGTGGGTCGCGATCCAGTACCGCTCATACGCGGAGACGCGGTCGATCAAAGCGAAAGCCTTATCGACGTATTCGCGCTGGCGCCCTATGTCTCCGGCGTTGTGGAAAGCGCCAGCAAGGAGGACATAAGCCATGGCGAAATTCGGATCCAACGCGATGGCGCGTTCAGCCAATGGAATGGCGGCTAGAAAATGACCCTGGGACATTTCGGCATCGCCCGCGGTGTAGGTTTGGAGAGCCTCCAGCGAAGGGGTAGTCGCCTGTTCCAGCGGACGATTCAATTTCTGGATCGAGCTGAGCGATTCTCCCAGCTTGGCGCGCATGGCAGTCGCGGCGGTTCCCAGCGCGTTCAAGACGTGCTCTTTATCTTGCGCTTGAATCTGCTCCTGGGCGAGCGTGGCGCCATCCTGACAAGTAATTGCCTGCAGCGTGATGACATAGTTCTTACCGAAGCTCGCGATGGAGCCGTCGATGGTGGCCGCAACTCCTTCCCGCACGCAGATGTCGTGCGCGATCTGGTTTGTGATGCGCGCTCCGGGGGGCAGGCTCATCAACCGCAGGTCCTGTTGCACCTGCTGGTCGTCCATGATCTTCAGAAAGGGCGATTGCTCAAGCTGGATGGCGAGCCCCTGCCGCAGCGTCCCATCAAACACCGGATCGCCCGTTGTGTTTACGAAATCGGCGAGGACAATCGTGTCCTTGTCGGTGAGTTTTGGTGGGTGATGGAAATAGAAGTAACCTGCAACAAAGAACGCCAAGACAGCCGCGGCGGCAGGCGCAATCAGCTTCCAGCGTTTGGCTGGCTTGGCGCTCGTGGCAGACGGCAAGACCGTCCGCCCCACGTTCAGGCGCTGGAGGTCGGTGCGAATTTCCGAAGCGTGCTGGTAGCGCAGCTCACGGTCGTTCTCCAGGCATTTCGATAGGATGGGCTCCAGATCCGGCGACAGCCCGGCGCTCGGCCGGACCGCAGCCACAAGACGCGCGCCTGTAGCCATTTCATACAGCACCAGCCCGAAGGAGAACAGGTCGGTGCGGGTATCCAGTGGCTTTCCCGCCAACTGCTCCGGACTCATGTAGGCGGCCGTGCCGACGACTGCGCCTGGCATGGTGATCCCCAGGGTGACGGTGCTCGAATCGGAATCGGAAGTTCGTGTCTCTGTCGCCAAGCCGAAGTCGAGGATTTTCGCGTGGCCTCGCGGGGTGACGAAAATGTTAGCCGGCTTGATGTCGCGGTGAACAATACCGGCTGAGTGGGCGGCATCGAGCGCATCGGCGATCTCAATCCCGAGCGCCAGCAGCGTTTCCATCTCCAAGCGGCGCCCTGCGATACGTTCTTTCAGCGTGGCGCCCTCTAGATGCTCCATTGCGATGAAGGAGCGGCCGTCCTGCTCGCCGATGTCGTAAATCGTGCAGATGTTCGCGTGATTCAAGGCGGAAGCGGCACGGGCCTCACGCCGAAAACGATTCAATGCCTGCGGGTGGCGAGCGAATTCGTCAGACAAGAATTTGAGAGCCACGAACCGGTGCAGGCGTGTGTCCTCGCCTTTGTAGACCACACCCATCCCGCCACTGCCCAGCTTCTCGATGATGAGGTAATGGGAGACGGTCCGGCCGATCAGGGCATCGGCGCTTTCCTGCCCGGCCACTTCATCCCGCGCCAGCGCCCGCGCCGCCAGCTCCATGGCCGGCAACTCCATAAAGCGCTCTGCTTCGGTGGCGCGCACAAGCAGCGCTTCGACTTCAGAACACAGGGCCTGATCAGCCTCGCATGCCGCTCTGAGAAAGACAGCCCGCTGGCTCGCTTCACGCTCCAACGCCGCGTGATACAGCCGTTCGATTTGCTGCAGGCGCTCAGGGTCCATCGCGCTTCTCGCCCCGTAGCTCGTGTAGGAGCCAAGCTTTGGCGAACTGCCAGTCGCGCCTCACAGTCACTTCGGAAACTTTGAGCGCTGCGACTGTCTCGGCTACGCTCAGCCCGCCAAAGAAGCGCATCTCCACCACCTGCGCCTTTCTCCGGTCGAGGGCGGCCAAGCGGTCGAGGGCTTCGTCGAGCGCCATGAGGTCGGCGTCCTGACCGCGAGATCCGATGAGATCTTCCTCGAGGCATAGGTGCGCAACACGGCCTCCACGTTTCCCCGCGTGCCGGACGCGGGCGTGATCGATCAGGATCTGACGCATCAGGTGCGCTGCCATGCCATAGAACTCCGACCGGTTCTGACAATCCGGCGCATCGCGGCCCACCATACGAAGAAACGCCTCATGCACCAGGGCCGTTGGTTGTAGCGTGTGGCCGGGCGCTTCGTTTCGCAGGTAGCTCGCAGCGAGGCGCCGCAACTCGGCATAGACGAGCGGTGTCAACGCTTCCAGAGCTGACTGGGCGCCGTTCGCCCATTCGTGCAGCAGCCGTGTGACATCGTGCTGCGAAGCCATTGAGGACGAATATACCACTCGCCGAATTGCGCCTGCTGCCGGAAAAAAATTCGCAAATGATGACCGTTTTTTCTTCCAGTCTTCGCATGAGGGGGTGAGAGGCGATGATGGCGCCGGCAAACCGGCGCAGAAGAGACCTCCAAAAGGAGAACCACATGTCAGCTCACACGTTGTCCACAACAATGAAACATGAACGGAGGAGCATTATGAAAACGATCGTGGCTTCGATTGCCGTGAGCAGTCTGTTCGCGGCGCTGGCAATCCCAGCAGACGCGCCACCACAGTATACCGTCGCGGACCTCGGCCCCGTAGGCGGATCGCCTGGCCAGCCGTACGGCATTAGCAACGATGGCTTGGTCGTTGGGGCGGCGGCCGCCTCCGCCACCATAATGCATGCAGTCCTCGGGCAAAAAGGACGCCTATCGGATATCGGAACACCCGGACTCGGAGGACCCAACAGTGCAGGTTTCGGCGTCAATGAATCTGGCCAGGCCGTGGGTACGGCCGAGACTTCAACTCCAAATGAGGAAGATTTTTGCGGGTTTAACGCCTACGGATTTCCCTCATTCACTGCATGCCTCCCCTTCGTGTGGCAATTCGGCCAGATGACCAGGCTCCCGACGCTCGGGGGCGCCAACGGCGAGGCCCTGGCGATCAATAACGAAGGCGAAGTGGCCGGGTATGCGGAGACTACCAACGCGGACCCGAACCCGGCCTGCGCAGTATCTCAATTTAAGCCTGTCATCTGGGAGAGGGGCCAGATTCACGAACTCCCTACATACCCCGGCGATACCGATGGAATCCCGCTCGGGATCAACGACAAGGGTCAGGTGGTTGGCGCGTCGGGGGCTTGCGCATCCTTTAACCCGCTTAGCGGGTTCTACTTCGTGGATTACCACGCATTGCTTTGGGAAGGCGACGGCTCGTACCACGACCTGGGCAACCTCGGCGGGACCGGGGGGTTCCCTGTGGGGAATTTCGCCATAGGGATCAATAACCAAGGTCAGGTGGTTGGTCATTCGAACCTGCCCAACAACACAACGTTTCACGCTTTCCTGTGGACCAGCAAGACAGGCATGCAGGACCTCGGCACGCTACCCGGGGACATTGCGAGCCTGGCCATTCACATTAACGACGGAGGCGAGGTGGTTGGCGCGTCACTAGACGCGAACTTTAACCCACATCCGGTTCTATGGGAGAACGGCGCGCCGGTCGACCTCAATACCCTGGTTGTTTCCAACGCGGCGAAGCTGACTCTGCAGTTCGCATGGTCTATCAATTCCCGCGGGGAGATCGTAGGCTTGGCCGTGACAAGCACCGGCGAAGCTCACGGCTTTCTGGCGACCCCGAGCAACCGATGAGTCGGGTTCGGAGAATGCCGGATACGCCAGCGCGAATTACTGCAAGCCTGGCGTATTCCGCCTTGGCTTGCTAGAGAATAGCGATGTCGGGGTCGGCCTCCTTCCACAACTCGAAGAAGTCTTGGAGCGCCTTTTTTTGGCTTTCGCCGTGTTGCCCGCGAGCGCGGAGCCGCGCGCCATCCCCAGATAGCAGAGCGGCTCGTCTTTAATCGTACTGCCGAGTGGCGGGACACATGGGCTAAGCTTCAGAAGCGATTGTAAAGAGCCTCGGTGGCCGGCAGACCGGGGTCGGTTCGTAAGATCGGCACACCGCAGCTCATGGGCTACAGAACCGCCATGCGTTAGCACGCGGGCAGACCCATCGGGTGAAAACCGCATGCTCACGCATGGCGGTTCTGTAGCCTACTCGCTTGCAGCCTTGGGAAGCTTACGAACGGATTACCGGCAGCCCCCCGCGGTCGGCTGAAGGGAGTAGAATGATCCTGGAATGCACAATCGAGAGTACGAGCCGGACCAGTTCTTTCGAGGCTCCATTGACACGATGGACGAGATCGAAGATTTCAAAACGTACGTGGCAGAGTACTTTTCGTGGAAAGTGCCGCGGCACGGCGAGGCAGTCTTTACGGAGTTGGATGATGCAGAAGGGTTTTTGTTTAAGATGTATGCAGAAACGACTCCAGATCTTCTTCCAGCCGAGCGCCGGTCACGATGGCTCCGTGCGACCGGCCGTCCAGGAGTAATCGATTCGGATTCGCACCGAGAGACGCCGTAGCGTTTCCTGACTCCCCCGGTTCGTCGGTGAGTCGGACACTGGCCACACAAACGGCGTTATGGGATCACTTCCCGTGAAGTCCCCACTGGCGGCGTCAGGAACTCAGGAGGATCGCGTTCGACCCACTCGACTTACAGAGGAAGCCAACCTCGCTGGATTCTTTCGCTGTCGACCACGCAATAGACCTTGGTAATTCTGGGTGCGCGATTGACATCAGGACACGCCGCACGCAATCCCGGCTTTGTGCATCGCTGTAGTTCCCGCCGCGCAGCAGAATCAGCCCGGGTCCAGGAGAGCCAAGTTTACCCAGAAGCCTCGGGAAGTCCAGATCCGCCGTGATGACGACGCAGCCATCGCGAGCTTGCAGCCTGAAGGATCTCTGCATCCGGACTACGGTTCACCATGCTGATTGAAAAGCATGGCCCGATTAATGTAATGCCACACGTCGCATAGGGCCAGTAGCTCCACACGGTCTTAAAGGGCTTCGCTGTTGCCGAGCGTGCCTTGTCCGCCCACAAGCGGAGGCCCCACGGCCCCTTCCCCTTTTTCCCCGTGACAGTGAGGGTAGCGGCTCGCGCAGACTTCCCGCCCCGCCGCTAAGTTTGGAATGTTTTGGTGGACCTGGTCAGGTTCGAACTCACGACCTCTGCCATGCCATGGAAGCGCGATTACGGATCTACTTCTGCCAACGCTTCATCCAATGCTCGGGAGAGCTCAGGTAGGTCATCGCTTACCGTCGTCCACACGATGTCGAGATTGACTTCGAAATAAGCGTGAATAAGGCGGTTGCGCATCGAAATTATCTTGGGAAAAGGAATGGCGGAAAACTTCGCGCACACCTCTGGACTGATCTTTGAAGCGGCTTCTCCGAGGATTTCCAGGCAGCGCGTCAACGCCATAACCAGCATGGTGTTCGTGGAAAGGTCAGTTCGGTCATGCCCGGCCGCCATTTCCAACGCTGTAGTCGCGGCTTCACGCATGTGGCGCAACCGTACCGCGTCAGGGCTCGGCATACAAAACCAGCGCGTCCCGAACGACCTCCTCGCGGAAATAACGGCTGAGATCCAGGGGTGTGCGTAAGTCGACCTTACGTCCACCAAGGAGGCGGCTCAACTCCGACTCAATGTCCGCGAGCTTGAAAAAACCTACGCGCTCGCGGGGCCGGAACTCGACGAGGAAGTCCACATCGCTCGAATCCGAGAACCGGTTGGTGAGCACGGAGCCGAACAACGCCAGCTTGCGGATGCCATTGTGCCGGCAAAGATCAGCAATCTCGGCCTCGGGGATCTGGATTTGCGACACTATCATACCTCCCCAATTATGGCTCACAGTCCCGACTTCTGTCCCTTCCGAAGCGCTCCTGGAGGGAGGGTACTCCAGGGCACGCGTCATGGCTTTCGGCTCGCAGCCACGGCGCCAGTAACCGGCGACAGGGGCATATC
>Ga0210405_10006612_pt1 | contig 10312 bp, 12 predicted proteins | sample IncBWH11MmetaG_FD_155492 | JGI IMG/M metagenome (GOLD analysis project Ga0210405, IMG submission 155492) | Forest soil microbial communities from Barre Woods Harvard Forest LTER site, Petersham, Massachusetts, United States - Inc-BW-H-11-M | ecosystem: Environmental > Terrestrial > Soil >... | reverse complement strand
TCACGCGCGTTTTCACGCATAAACGCCACAGGAACGACGATATCGCCGGGAACCTCCCGATGGTCATCACGGTGACGAACCTCGCTCCTGCGTCAAAACTGGCGGGTCTCGGCACGTCTGGGAGTGGCTCCCGTCGGCGGTCAGCGGTCGGGAAAGCGGTCTGAAAATATTTCCGAAATATTTCCGTGCGCGTCTCCCGGCCACGACCGGACACAACCTGTTGACCTACAGGACGTTGTCCTAAAAATCCGGCTCCGACGATTCCTCTCCAAGAATGCCAAGGGTAGGAAAGTTTTCGGGTCGGAGTGTCGGACGCGCGTCACTCGCGTAATAGACAAATTCGGAGGTCAGATGGAAGCAGAAGTTATCGAAGTCAAGAACAAACCCGACCGATGGCAGTCCCGCGTCTGTCTCATCAACGCTCGGACGCGATTGCTATGCAAGACGCATGAGCGATTGGAGGCTGTGGCCGACTTCCGGCCACTCGCCCGTCTTTGCGTCCTGAATTGTGGATGCACCAGAAAGGTCACGACATGACACATCAAATTCTGCCAGCCGTCCCGAAGAAAAGCACAAGTTCTCGTTGTACAACAGGCGACAACGCATTCGTACCTTGGCGCACTCAGGACGCGAAAGAGTACCGGGAGCGAATGGCGCAAATCAATGCCCCAACACCGCAGCAAATCAACGCTCAACGGTGGGAGCAGTGGGAACGTGACTGGCAGGAACGTATCCGCGAAAGCGACCGACGGCAACGCGAAGAAATGCAGGAACGGATTCGCCGTGACGAGCAACGGCTGGCGGAATTAAGAGCACGGAACGAGAAGGTCAAAGCATTTCGAGCCGCTGAGAAACTTGTCGAGATTGCGCTGGACTCTTTGACGCCAGCGGAAAGGTCTCGCGTCTTTGAACGACTGACAGCAATAGGAAAACCGCTGGACGCATCTCTAGCCGCCGCCTTCGCTAACGAGGAAGTTTTGAAACGAGACAGCGCACAACCTGTTGAACAGTCGGACGGAACTGAGATTGACTGGCGCAGTGCATTGCGGAAGTAACGGAGAAAATTGAATGAGAAAAAATCGTAAAAACCGAGCCGTGGTCAACAGATTCGACCTCGGACGAATCCAGCCAACGAATATCGACGTTGCGAAGCCTGAGACGCTTCGTGAGCTTGCGGTTCGATTGGAAAGAGAAGACCGCGAAAGACGGGAAGCACCAATTCGTGCGGCTGAGAATCAACTCACCGTGACGCTTCGCCAGATGACTGATGAATACCGCAAGGTCTGGTCGATGCCTGTCGATAAGTTGCGTCGTGCCGACCGCGATTACCTCGACGCATCTACACCCGACCTCGGCTTGCCGACCGCCGATTACGACACAATGGACGCGGAGTCTGGAGCCGTTGCTGCTCAAGCAGCAAAGCGAACTCTCGACGAGTTCCTTGCCACGTTACCGCAACGCGGGGTCACGCTGACGGATGAGGGTCTCAGTCGTTTCCGCTTGTTTGCGTCGGCACTGACTGTGTTCCGTAACGCCGCCGTGACCGTTGAAATGCTACAGACCGCACTGGCTTGGTTGTACGAGTGCCTTGGTGATGAACTTCATCACTCCCCGACGACCGTTGCGGTGCCAGTACAGGAACCGCGACCGTTGACCCTCGATGATGTCCTGCGGCAAGGGACTGACGGCAGTCGAGATTCTGACAAGCGGCTTCGAGACGCCACAGAATTCGACTGGCTCAATGAACACCGCCCGATGGTGGATTCGTTCTTGAACCACCTCAAAACTGTCTGGTTGTTCACGCCCTCAGATGAGTCATGGCGATTCGTCTTTGGTCAACACACAGGGTTGTTCACAAAGATGAATTGGTCTCACGGTGACGCCCGAAATTACGATTCAGCCAGAAAGTTCATGGTCAAGTCTGGTCGCTGGCCGTCGAGCATGTTGACGGCGGGTGAAGTCGTCGAAGCGGAGTACGCACGCGACAATGACTGGTCGAAATTCAATTTTCAAGTCCAGAACCTCACCCGACATGGGCTTTACAACCGTCCACGGGCTGAGGCTGGAATCTGATGCGACCCTACGACGACAAGTTTGTCCAGCCATCCTTCTCCCCCTGTCACCGTCTGAGGCTGGACTGAAACCCATCAGACGGTGACGTTTTATTTCTGGAGGACAAAGTGAAACTTGAAGTTGATTCCGAACCAAAACTTCCTGTGACCGATGTCGAAAAATCGGCGGTCAAGGAATTACTAACACTCAACCCAAAACTGTTGGCAGGCGCAGAAGCCCATGCCGCACGAGCCAAACTGCTTCAAGAGCAGAGCCGCACTGAGTAGTTCGCCCCGAGTGGCGAGAAAGAGAATCTATGTCTAACCCGACCTTAACACCGACGCCGTCCGTGCTTGACCAAGCGATGGCTCAACACGCCGCGTCGTCGAAGACTGGCGATGCATTCGATGAACTCCACCGCCAGCAGACCGCTCCATCGACGCCGTCCGTGCTTGACCAAGCAATGGCGTCCCACGGTGACGCATTCGACCAACTCGACGACCAGAAAACACAGAGTCCGTCGTTCCAAAATGACCCACGCAAAACTGGTGAAATTGTGAACGATGTCGGCAACAAAGTCATCGTTCCGAAGGATGGTGAGAGCTTCGCGGACACGATGAAGCGTGCCGTTCAATATCACAAGTCACTGACACCAGCGCAACAGCAAGCAGCGATTGACAAAGAGGTTGCGACGATGCCGACAAAGACCGCACAGACTCTCGGCGCAGCCGCGACCATCGGCGTCCTTGGCCCTGCGACGTTAGCCATTCCCGGCGAAATCGCTGAGGCAGTGCCTTCAGTCCTGACTCATACAGTCGAAGGCGTCAAGGCTATCGGAGCATGGGCAGCGAAGAACCCCGTACAGGCTTACCTGCTTTATCAGGTGATGAAAGACCTCATTCCGGGCGCAAAGAAGGCGATAGGCATCGTCAAGGGAATGCCGGACGCGGAATAGATGGAGGACGAAGTGAGTGTGGACACGTTTGTAACGAAGGAACTTTGCTTTGCCGGATTCTTGAGCTATCTCTTCGGGGATGAATCGCTCGTGCGGATTGACTTCGATGAACGGCGAAAGGCGTCGTTCACGTTTCATGTTCCATCGCTGGATGCGGAAGAGTACCTCCGCGAATACCACGCGGGGACGTTGGCGATTGCAGACTTGAAAGAGTTCTGGGGTCGCAACGTTCAACTCGGTCGGTTGGTGCGAGACATGAACCGTAGTGACCAGACCGTGTGGCAGAGGGAAGAGTTCACGGCGACACAAGACCCCGGCACATCAAAATCTGACGAATGGTGGGCGAATGCGCGACGCGTATCTGAGCAACGTCGTGCGGAGCGAGATGCGAGGGAACGTCGATGAGTGACACTGAGAAACCTAAACGGGTTCGTCGCCGTAGTATCGACCTTCAAATCCAGCAGGCGTTAAACGCAGCACAGGAACTTGACGGTGCTCCGCATGATGAATTGAGCGTCTCGAAAATGAAGCTCGTTCAGACGCGGTTGACGATTCTGGCGCGAATGCAGGCTCGTCGGGAAGTCGGAGACCTGAAACGACTGAAAGACGCACTCGCGAAGGCAACGTCTGAGGTCGAACGGTTGACACGTCAACATGATGTCGATGTTGCGGAACTTGCGCGATTGGGTGCCGTCTGTCGAACGGACACGGTCAACTCTTTCGACGACATCGCCTCGCGAAGTACCCAAATGACGGGAGGATAAATGGCAGACCCTAGAAGTTTAGAGACAATGATGCAGGCGGCACTCGACGCGGACACTGTCGCGGACATCGTCGCACAGTTTGAGTTCAGTTCGACAGGAAAGCATTTGTCTGAGGAGCACAATGCGACGGCTGGCGCACTCTTACAGGAATTGCAGAAGCGTCTAGCAACGACAACCGACCTCGATGAGCAGTTGACCCTTGCTCGTCAAGCCCGTGCAGCATGGCACAAGGTCATCCGGCAAGCGTCAAACGTCGTCTGACGATGCAGGGAAGCCTGACTCGATGCGTGGAACTATTGGCCCTTCGGCATGTATAGTATCCTCAACAAAATGAAGGGGATATTAGAATAGTGACGCCAGACAAACCAATTGCGCTTGTGCACTTGTCCGACATCCATTTCAAGAAAGATGCTGATACCCCTTACGATGCATTCAAGGACATTCGAAATGAAATTGAACGCGATGCCACAGCTCAGGCCAAAGTCCTCGGAGGCGTCTATGGAATTGTCGTGGGTGGGGACGTTGCTTTCTCTGGCCTTCCCGAAGAGTATGAATTTGCAAACAAGTGGCTAAGAAAATTCGCGGAGCTACTTGGAGTAGACCCTAGCGAGAGAATTTGGACGGTTCCCGGAAACCACGATGTTCACCGAAAGTCCATCGAAAACAGCTATTTGATTCAGGGCATTCACAAAGAGTTGAGAAGCGGGGCAGAGACCCTCGACGAGAAACTTGCTGGGTACATGGTCAAGGACGAGGAGGCCAAGAAGCTCATTTTCAAACCGCTTCAAAGCTACAATGATTTCGCCGCGAGGTTTGAATGTGACATCAGTCCGGGCAAGCCGTTTTGGGAAGATGATGTCATCCTCAATGACGGTTCGGTGCTGCGCATTCGAGGTCTGAATTCGACCATTGTGTCCGACGAACAGGACAATGATGCCTCTAACAAGCTTGTGTTGGGCAAGCGTCAGGTGGAGATGACAAGGCAGGACGGTGTCGAATATCTAGCTCTCTGCCATCATCCCCCACAGTGGTTGTTCGACCAAGATTCTGTCGAAGACTTGTTGAAGCGTGCGAGATTACAGTTGTTCGGTCATAAGCACCGGGAGAGGCTCATACAAATGGACAACGCGGCACGAGTTTCCGCTGGCGCTATGCATCCCGATGTTCGAGAGCCAAATTGGCAGCCGCGATATAACTTCATCCAAGTGTCGATTGGACGGGACAATGAAAAGAGGGTAATGCTCATTCATGTCTATCCACGGGTTTTCCGACAGGATGCAGAAGGAGGGAAGTTCATGGAAGAAATTCAGGAGAGCGGCAAGGAGTTCCGCGAGTTCATTCTTCCGCTGCCGGACTGGCAATCCCCGAAGACAGTGGCGAAAGCCCCACCAACATCCGCCGATAAGCTCGTCACACAAATGACGACCCAGAATGTGGGAGGTACCAACATGAGGTCGGCCCGAAAACTCACGTACAAATTCCTCAGCCTTCCACACCATCGGCAGTTGGAAATTGCTCAAATGCTGGGGCTCGTCCGCGACGAAGATGAGGGAGTCCGTGACAACGAGCTTTATAGAAGATATTTCAGTCGCGCACAGCATGAGAACAAACTCGATGATTTGTGGAAGGCTGTCGAAAAAATCTCTGCAGAATTGGAGACAACTCAAGACAGCAGTGGAGCGGCGTAATGAATCCTTCTTTTGGCGAATGGTACCGCAAAGGTAAGATACAGCCCCGAAACGAAGATTTGCTTGCGAGGTCGAAAGCGATTGAAGCCTTCACGAAAAAGGTTGATGAGAACAAAATTGCTGAACTCATCCGCTGCTTCGTGGGCCTTCCCGCCAAAGGAAAGGAGGTTACGGAGGCTTTCACCAAGGAACTGTTGTCCAGTGACGCGGCGTTTCCTACAGAGAATAACGCAGTAGAGATGCAAGTACTCTGTGGAGCAGCCCTTGCGACTATTCTTGAGCAACCGTCGGCAATAGCTGACAGTACTGCCCTGTTTCTCGTTTCCGCCGTGGGGCAGGGTTTTCGCAAGCCCCCTATTCTTCCCGAAGTGGTTCAACTCGCTCGTTCATACTTATCCGAGCGTTCCGGTGCGTTGCGCAAACTTGATACCCGGCGGAAGCCCGTGGGAGTCAAGCACGACCAACTGATTGAGGCCGTTAAGGCTTCTGCTGCGACCAATTCCGCGGTTCAAATGCAAGCACCTTTGGAGGCGGCGCTGAAGGGATTGTCAGAAGCAATCAATAATGTCTCGTTAATGGCGGAGCACGCGGCCCAAGTTCTGGAACGTGCCGATGGCGTACTTTTGGAGGAATCGAATATCGTCTGGTGGGTCTTCGGCGAGCACAGTCGAGATACCGGAGAGCGATTTTCAAAGATTCCTTCTGGCTTTGCAGCGATTCTTGCCGGGAAAGAGCTAGCAGACCTCACGCGAATATTACCGGGCCCAAAGGCGTCCCCCGCCTACTTGGATAAACAGTTGGAGGCGCATCGGGAAGAGAAAGTCAAACTGACCGAATTGATGGCGAAGGTTCCTGTTGACTGGTTAAAGGGACTCCAACCCAACACAGAGTTTTTGGACATGGCGCCAATTAATTTCATTATGTCGAACATTGCTGCTGGCTTGGATGCAGCAGCAGCGATAAAGCTTGCCAAACAACAACTAGACGTAGGCTCTGGCACAACGGACATTCTCACAATCAGCACGCAGGCTTATACCGAATTTCTATCGATGAGAACGGTTTCTCACAAGTGAGGCATCAAAGTGGGCGATGTTGAGACACAGAGTTCGCGTCGCTGCGTCGAACCCGGTTGCACGTTCGATAGTGACGGAGTCTGCTTAGAGGGATTTCCCGGAGCGAAAGGTTGTCCGTACAAGTCGCAGCCATCTGAGGGTGAGGCTTCTGAATCGACGACCGGGCCTGATGCCCCCTCGGATGGTTGGGTTTTGCTGCCAGATGGCTACGAGTTAAGCCTAGAGGCTACCGCTGACATCACGCGAGCAACTGAAGCGAAAGTTATTGTTGTCGCGGGGGAATCCGCCGCAGGTAAAACAACTCTCGTCACCTGCATTTTCGAGCAAATCAGTGAGGGAGTGTACGCGGGACAACAGTTTGCAGGGTCAGACACTGTGCTTGCATTCGAAAGAGCGTGCTATCCCTCTCGGATTGCCTCCGAAGCTGAACAACCGGAGACCGAACGAACAAAAAGACTGATACCGAGGTTTTTCCATCTACAGCTGAAGAACGAGGCCGGGAAACTCACCGACTTGCTGCTAACGGACATGTCCGGGGAAGTTTATCGCAGAGTCGTCGACAATCAGGAAAACGCCACCAGCTTGGGAGGGTTTATCCGGAGAGCGGATTTTTTTGTTCTGCTACTCGACGGCAAACGTCTAGCTTCAAAAGAGCTTCGACAAGATGGATTTCGACGTGGCTTATTGCTTCTAGAGGCTTTGTTACAAGCGCAAGTGCTGTCCAAGATGTGTCCAGTACGCGTGCTCATTGCGAAATATGATTTATTAGTGCCGGAACAAGATAATGAGAACACCGTCAAGTTCATCGAGTATGTTGAAGCGGAGTATAAAAAGTTTGGAACCGAGCACTTCTCTGATTTTAAGGTTTCTCGCATTTCCTCCCGCCCCAAAGAGAATTCGTCGCTAGATTACGGATTTGGAGTCGAACCGCTATTCTCGGAGTGGGTGACCGCTGACCGCCCTGAACTGAACGTCGATTTTCTGGTGGACGTGAAGGAACTTCCAAACGAGCGCGAATCCATAAACTATCTTTGGCGGCAACTGGGGCGACAAAAAGAATGACAGCATCGGCGCGTGAGATTCTGGTCATGGGACTGCCCAAAGCGGGTAAGACCACGTTTATTGCAGCCTTGTGGCACGTTATCTCTACGAAAGAGATTCCGTCTGAGCTGCAAATGGCAGAGCTGCAGCCTTCGAGAGACCACCTCAATGCCATTGCGAAGAGATGGAGGGAATGTGTCGCAGTGGAACGAACGATTCACGGCAAAGACCGGAAGGTTAGCCTCAACCTGCAGACAGCAGATGGGTCAAAGGTGTTTCGTCTCACTCTGCCCGACACATCTGGGGAGGTGTTTACTCGAATTTTTGAGAACCGTCGATGGGCCACTTCTTTTGGAGAGACGGTAGACAGTAGTGATGCGCTGATATTTTTTCTGCATCCCGATTCATTGGTTGTTCCACAACGAATTGACGACGGGGTGGAGGAAGCAGTTCATGTTATGGAGACCGTGGAGTCTTCAGGACAAGAAACATCGCCGCAGAAAACCTCGAACTTTGTTCCTTGGGAAGCAAGTCGTGCATCCGCGCAGGCCAAGATTCTTGACCTGTTACAGCTTGTGATTAGGGCAAGAAAGAGTCGTGCTCTTCGCATTGTCATCATCGTATCGGCGTGGGACTTGTTGAAACACAAGCGAATTTCGCCCGACAAGTGGTTGGCAGAAAAAGCACCGCTAGTTTGGCAGTTCTTGAATGCGAACAAGGAAAAGCGCCCTTACATCGTCTATGGAATCAGTGCACAAGGTGACGATTATTCAAAAGCGAATACGCTCCGGGAGTTCATTAAGCCCTCGGAACGAATTCGTGTGGTTTCGGAGCAAGAGAGTTCCAGCGATATCACAAAGCCACTGGTGTGGGCGCTCGAATGATTCAAGAGGCGCGAACCATAAAATTAGGACAGGCCCTCCACGGTTACCAAGATGGCCATTCCTTGTTAGCGAGTTCTGAGAATCTTCCGCATAGTTCCGAGTCTGCCCTTTTTGACTTGAGTGACCTTTCGGGTTCACAGCTCGTTCCGGGGTTCGACGAGTATCTTACTGGCTATCCCCTTCCTGAAATTGCGACCTATGCCTTCGCAAAAACTTGGTATGCGCCAGAGATGCCGCGACCCGGCTGCGTTTGGACTCATACTCTTTTCATTCGGTCTTCAGATGTCGCGCAGGTGCAAAGCTTTCGTGAGTTACTTCAATATTTCAAGCGGCCTACGATAGACTCGAAATCTTGGACTGGGTACAACAGCTACGTTGAAGTACCAATCAACTGGCCAACGGAGTACGAGTACGGCAATGAAGTGCCGTTCTTGCTTGAGCTATACAGTGCGCTTTACGAAACCGCAGATGTTCCGGTGATTCTTCCTGCCAGCAGTGCAAGACAGTACGAATCTCTGGTGCTACGAGTGTGGAGCCAACAATGGCCGAGGCTAAGACGAGCTTTCAAATTTTGCACCGGGGCGATTGAAGGCCGGACTCTTGAGGGCAAGCCTTTTGACTTGCAGGTGATTCCACTCAAGAGCATTGGGAGAATACAAAACGAGATTCCCGATGCCTATGTAATTCACGAGGAGACTGCTCCTAGAGAAGTCAGTACGGAAAAGTGGGTTTTGGAACTGGCGAATGATTTCTCTTCCAAGAATTTTCGTTTCCGCGATTTCTTGAGGGAGTTCGGCGCAGACGTAGCGCCTAGAAGAAGCTCCTTCAAGAAGCTGGTCGAAGCTTTCAACCTCCAATCATCTGACATCAAGTTCGACGAGTACTGGGATGCTCTCCTAACGCTTTTCCCGACTCAAAGCGAGGCTGCCAAGCTCAAGATGGCGGCTGTTGTACCGGGGAGCGACGATTTCAGGACTATCAGTGCCCCGTTGCCAGAAAGAGTGTCCGTTTTAGTGGCGAGTCACCGCGATTCAAGTTACCCCAAGCGCCTGCTCGAAACCACTGACTTGGACGAACAGTTTGTTTCAAGTGACTCACTGAAAGAGATTTTACAGGCGTTAGCATCGGCCCGTTACATAAACTCTTTTGGCGAAAACCTAATTCAAAAAATTGCGGCTGCTATTAGGCCCGACCAGCTGACGACCATTTCATCCACACCTTCTGCATTGATGCTGCTCCTGAGCAGAAATCCAAAGCTGGCTCAGTTGCCAGAGCTTTGGTCGGTCACAAGCGGTCGTCATCAGCAGGTCTTAGACCTGATTTCTACAAGTCACCTTTCGCAACCCGATTGGGAAGACATAATGAACGCGGCAGTCCAAGCTCGTGCTCCTCAACTCGCACGCTCTTTTGTGCGAGTGTTAGGTGTTTCCGCCGTACAATCGGCACTCAACATCTCGCAGCAACATACCATCAATCTTCCGAATGACTGGGACTCTGTGTTGGGGGAGCACACGCCTGCTGTCGCGGAGTGGTTACGTTCTCGACCAGATGCGCAAGTCTCGTTGCTGAGCACGCTTGCCAAAGACCTTAGTCCCTTCGATTCGGCCTTGCTTTCGCTAGGCTCAGGAATTTGGCAACCCGTCCTCGATGCTGATGTGAAGCCGTCACAGAGAGCGCGTGCTTTTGTCTTATTGTTGGGGCTGCAAAATCCGGTCGGAAAACCTTACGAGTTGGTATCGCAGACCTTCGAAGGTCTACATCTAGACGCTGAGATGGAACGGCTGGATTCGTACACGTGGGGTATTTTGAGAGACTCTCTTCCCGTTCTTGGATGGGGGCGCGATTGGGATGTCTG
>Ga0210405_10006610_pt1 | contig 10313 bp, 11 predicted proteins | sample IncBWH11MmetaG_FD_155492 | JGI IMG/M metagenome (GOLD analysis project Ga0210405, IMG submission 155492) | Forest soil microbial communities from Barre Woods Harvard Forest LTER site, Petersham, Massachusetts, United States - Inc-BW-H-11-M | ecosystem: Environmental > Terrestrial > Soil >... | reverse complement strand
CCGGAGAACCTCCAAATTGCTTCTAGTGCGTTGAATGAACTCCAATTGATGAGTAAACCAATCGAGTTGTTCTTTCCAATAGGCCGTCTTGAATCACCGCCGAGTTGACGAACCACCGGCCAACTAATCGAGCGAGAGTTGCGGGTTCCCATCTCTGGCTCCAAGAATCCAAGACTTGTCCGCGATCTCCCAGGCTGGCTCCATGCGCAACAGTAAAGTCAAATACAGCTGCCCGGAGTGTGCCCTGAACGCCTTGGCCTATGCCGGACGTCTCTCTGGTATGTGGTGAGTGCCATCAGCCGATGGAGGCCGAATGACCCTGGGTGCGATGTGCGCCAGAACATTCTACCCTAATTGGCGACAAAGCCTATGTTCGAAAGAAATCTTTTCTCTCGGATAGGAAGCAAAATTCAAATGCATCGTCGGCATAGCCATCGAGGACGAATCCTTGGCCAGGCGAAACGCAGCTCCGTTTTGCAAAGGAAAGGCTGAGCCGTTTAAAAATCTACAAATCTAAAGCCTAAGGTAACAGGCGGCGCAGAGGCGCACTGGGTCAGTTTCTCGTGGTTTCCCCGGCATAGCCACTGGCCACGCAATTCGCTTTTTTTGCGAGCAGCAACCATCGCAAAGAACTCTGCCGCATCCTCGGCAATGATGTCTCCATCTGAACGTACCAAACTCCTTTCCGCATTGCATACACACGGTGGTTGAGTTATCTGCTTGCCAATCAGCGAGCCACGGTGGCTCTACAATTACAGCGTGACCGGATCCAGTATATCCATTGTAAAAAATTACCTTCCACTGAAATCTGTTCCAGTTTCGCCACACATAGCGAAGCTCACGCCCTGTAACGTTGAACGCAAAATCGCCGGACTTACCGGCTATCCCGCTGATGTCTCCCATTCCGTCCAAGTGGAAATGAATTCTTTTGCCCCCTCCATGGCTGGCGGCATGCTCCAAAGCGGTCTTCGACCAGCGCACGCCATATTGTTCGCCGTCGGCCTGATGTTTGTGCGTGGCGCCTACATCATATCCCTTGGCCTGACCACCTACGGCGACCCTGGTGTGTTTCGCGCCGACAGGGAAAAGCTCTTTACCGGGCTTGATCGGCTTATTTTGGTTAAAGTTATCAAAAAAGACTTGAAAGCCGGGCGTCGCTCCGCGCACGCGTGGTCCACCACCATAAACCCTACGACCCATGAGGACCCTCCACGTATCTTCGGCCGTCCTACCTCCACGATGTTTGATATCGAGAATACGGGGGCCAAGGCCTTCGAGGTCTGCCTCGGCCGGTATCGTCATGTCGAGCTCAACATCAAAGTCATCAGTGTTTATCCCGAAATGCACGTCTAAATTATCGTCGAGACGGTTCAGGGCTAATCCGACTTCTGGAATCGGTACTCCAAGTCTTTTTACAGCTATGTCTGCGTTATGGGTTTGTTGCTGAGCTAGAGCCATTAAAGCATTGTAGCTATACGCATTGCATTTTCGATATGTTTTTTTGAATTCGGAACATCCAACGGGTGTGAGCTAGGTGGGTTGCTCTGACGGATACATTCTTCCTGAACGACATTCACGCGACCTGGTTAGGTGAAACCGATGACGGAAACCTAAAAGCCTTACTGGTCCCTATCCTGCCGACCAGATGCAAATGTGGGAAATTTCTCGCGGGTAAACAGCCCGAAGAATGATGATCCATCGCTCTGGGAATCCGTTCATGCAGAGAGGAACAAACGATGCGCTAGAACTGTTGCGCGAGTAGGGATGCTGAACAGATAAGGACCAGATGGGCGGACACGAATCGCCGCGCGCGACCAAGCTCTACGACCGGACCAAGGACGAGATCACAATCGGTGAAGTCGAGCGGATTCAACTTTAACTGTTGGCTCACGAAGTCTCGATTATGTTATCGCGTAAAAAGAAATGTAAAAAACTGATCAGTATATAATTACATTAGTATATAAAATATGGCAAAACAAAATGACGGACCGAGGGAAGCTTTAGTTTCTTCACTAAAGCTGAACATCGATAGTTGAGCCTGAGCGGAGCTCCCTATTTCGAGTTACCTTCGACAAAGAGCGAGGAGACCTTTCGTCGATTCGGGTTGGTCGCAGAGCCGGCACCTACGGATACAGATGACGTACCAGGATTGTACCGAGATTTGAGGTCCCTCTGATGGCGTGCTTGTTACACAAGCTATCCCACAAGTCGCCCTCATTCTTATATGCAAGTCCTTGGCCACTGGCCACGGTTAGTGATTCACTTCTCATTAGTTAGACTTTAGTTGATCTAATATCTATCTAATGAACACTGGCTGAATGCGAACCAGTAGGCCGGGTGCGAAAAATCTGTGTCCGGCCTTTACGACGAGGGCAAGTCAGGAGTCGGCCGTGCGTGCCGGTATAGGTTGGGGCACGCTTCGCCGGAGCGGCCCCGGAACTCTATAAGCGCCAATACCACTGACCGGTGGTACTTTTATCGTCCCGTCGCATCTTCTGCTGCCAAATCGGTGTGCCGTCGAAGTCCTACCCCAGCGGTTACCGTCTGCAATGCGATCGGGGGAAGTCCAATGCAGGAAGGCGCGTTGCTATAAGGTTGGGTCTCGATCTGGTCGAGCACCGTTGGGCCTCCAACGATTGAGCCGCCCATCAGATACTGGACCTTGTTGGCCGAGGCGACAGAGAAGGAAAGAGCGAAAGAGCGGCGAGTCCTGCGCTTTTGCTTATGCCATATTGCAAAAAAGAACCGATTGGCGCGATTACAAGGTATTGGCCGATTGTCGGTTCAATCTGACTGCCGCCGATAGCCGCCAGGACATCAGCAGGCACCGGCATCGTCGACTTAATAGCGACCGAACCCGTCAACTGCACCGGGACGGAAAACGGGATCGAGTAGGTCTGATCAGTAAACGTGACGAGCCAAACCATTGTCGTGTTCGCCGGGATCGGAATCGGAAGGTTCTCTTGGATCTGCTCCGTTTTTGTGACCGTCTGCGACTGCGTAGAGCTGAATGAGAGGGTCACCTGCCACTCGCTGGTCGTATCCGCTGCATCCGGTACTTTCACGGTCGTTGAGTATTTCCACATCACGCTGAGCGTCTCGGTGACCGACCAGGTGAAGGTCGTCAACCGTGTGAGTGTTTTCTGGAACGTGTAGGTGGTGGGACTCGGCGAGTTGTTCTGCCAACAGCCGGGGTGTTGTTCGGTAGCCCCTGGAGTGATCGTCCATTGGTCTTGCGGTGCATAGACCGGTTCGGTCACCGCGTTTGCCTGCACCTCCTGAGTGACAAATTGCGCTAGCTCTGGGTGCGCCTTCGTAGTGGGCTACCAATCCGTTCTCTGAAATTGTTCATCTTGCAGCGTTACGTTCAATACCTGACCGTCCGTTCCTTCTCACAGATACTTCCGAGCGGCAACGTTGGGCACCTGATTGGCACTTGATCAATGGAATCGAATCCATCGAACGGCAAATACAACACGTAAACACTTGGTTGGCATCATTGAACAGAAAGGATACGGCCTACAATGTGTGCGCATCTCAGTGGAACATAGAAAGGACTATGGAGGGCGTTCCTGCTGTAAAGGTCAATCACCTCCGTTTCGAAGGGATTATGGATCGTCAGCGCCGAGTCGTGGTTCCCCTATCCGAAACCGGAACTGGATTCAGTCAGCTATTGCCTATCCTACTCGCCGCATTTTCGGGCAACGGTGCTCTGATCGCGATTCAACAACCGGAACTCCATTTACACCCCGCTCTTCAATCCGAGCTAGGTGACTTATTTATTGCGAGAGCATTGGGCAAGCGGTTCGATGATAAAAGGTGGAATGGTTGTAATCAGTTTGTCCTGGAAACACATAGCGAACACCTACTTTTGCGCATTATGCGCAGGATTCGGGAAACGACCCTCGGTACACTTCCAGACATGGTTCCACCGGTTTACCCGGATGATGTAAGCATACTCTACATCGACAATTCGGAGGATCATGCCGTCGTGAGTACGATGCCGTTAAGCGAAGGAGGCCACCTTTTGTATGATTGGCCGGGTGGATTCTTTGAGGAGGGATTGCGAGAGGTGTTGATGTGAGTATTCTCGAGGAAATCGGGCTCGTTCCGGCAGTGTTTGATCAAACAACTGATCCCAGCAGGAAAGGCTGCGGATGTTTATATTTGGGACCCAGGTGACATTCCTGATGGCTTCCATGAACGTTTTCTCCTGACAAATCTGATTGGTATTCGGCTTGATCAAGGCTTCCAATTCATAGTTGGTTAAATAACGATGCGTCCATCATCTCTCGGATTAAGGCCCGGGATCTGTGGAGCAAGAGCAGGACTGCGATGACCCCACCCTGACTCGCAGTCTACGATTTAACTGCAATCGACATCAGGCGACTCGCAAGATCCACGATCGTCGATAGATCCTTTCTTTGACTGCGCGACTTGCAAGAACCCGTACACCTGCCTCTCACAAAAGACTGAAAGCAGATCTTCTCGTGAGAAGGCCTTCAGTTCCTCAATATCGGTGGCATCTTTCAAATTCATCAGCAGCTGCTCCCTCGATGTATTTACGTACCTTTTGAAGAACCAATCGTAAAGCTCCAGTGAATCCCTCATCGGGGCTTTTAGCTGCGTGTCGTATCGGCCAAAGAACGTATCGGGATGGCTTTTACAGGCCCCCAGTTCCGCGTCAGTCAGTTCGATTGAATAGACTATGTTTTTGCTGTCTGGGAGTTCGAATACACAATAAGCTGACTTTTGTTGTTCGATCACGCTCGCGTGCCGCAATATCCCGGTTACCTCCTTACCGGTGTCGTCCGCAACGGCATATTTGTCTCCGATAATCAGCCGTGAAGTGGCTCCACCGAATGCGAACTCGGGGATCTCACCTTCAAATGTCGACGGAATAGACGAATGGTCCCGAATCGACTCCATCAACTCCAGGATCTCGCGGTGCTTCTCCCGCGAATTGATCATTTCCCGAAGGTTTGAAAATTGGGTCCCAACCTTCAGATCCGGAATCTTGTACCCGTGGGCCCCAAACCACCTATTTATCGGAGTGTCCGGATGGTAGGAATACGGATTGTTGGTCACGATCAAATACGCAGGCGGAAGTGGATTTCCTTGATATTTTAGATTCTCGCGTGAATCCAGCACCTTGACTACCCTGGCAATGAGGGCATCTGCGCCTTCGCCGATCATCGAATCAGCGACGTTCATTTCGATAAAGACCAGACGTTCGTAAGCCGCCCTCTTTCGGAGCGCACCATGCAACTGACTTCCTACGTCAAGATGAGGCTTTCCCTCCATTCGACGCTTTGCCTCGACAGAGAAATTCCGACCTGTCGCGCGACAGGTCGCTGTGAACTCGCAGTGCGTACCTGTTGAGTCACATTCGTTCTCAAACTCAATGGAGTAGCCTGCCCTGATCAAAATGCCAGCCACCAGGGTCTCGTAGAAAGCTCCGTCGAACTGGTCCCGCTGCCGCATCCTCTGCAAGAGCGTGGCCTGAATCTTCGCGTTGTGTTCAAGCAAGTAGAGGCTGTACGCAAGATCCAGCAGAAAGGCCTCAGTTCCAGTAGCGGCCCGAGGCACGACTCCGTTCGATTTATCCCCTGAGCGCTTTCGTGCATTTACAGCTCGTTCGAAATTGATCACCAAGGGATTACGAGATTCCTCCGGTTTTTCTGCCTCCGCAATCAGCCAATTACGGCCGAACACTTCTCGGAGATAGTCGAACAGAAAATCATGAAACGTTCTCCATTTGGCAGACGCGAGGACTTTACCGCCAACCGCGACGAACCTCTTACCCCCCGTGGCAGACGAAATAATTGGACGCCCCAGTCCTTGTTGCTTTTCGCGCTGCTTTTCCTGCGCGAGAGCTCGTTCCGCTAACAGTGCGGGATCCGGAAGATGAACCGGGGCTTTAGACTGCGGCGCCGGATTGCCATGGCACTTCTTATACTTCTTGCCGCTTCCGCAGAAGCACGGATCGTTGCGGCCCGGCTGGCCGATATTAGAGAAAGGAGCCATTAGCGAATCGCACTAGAAACAAGCTCGTTTGGGGCCACCGTGCAACTCTCCTCCCTGACGACACCTATCTACTGGCTTAAATTCGTAGACAAACTGTTCGACCGCCGATCCTACTTTAACGACGTCGCTGACCGGCCGGCCGGCGAGATAGTGCTCCCTACCCCACCCTCCCCTCGCCTCTCCATCATCAATGAGAAAGAAGCCGGCGCCACGGCAGTTCAAGCGTAAACGTCCAACGAAACCCACCTGCATTTCGTCGTGGATTTTGTTGAAGTGGGCGGATGAGGCTGGACATTCGACCGGCGCGTGCATTCAGGTTCATGATGGAGAGTGATCGACCCGAATTGCCTCGACACATTGACTAATCCGGCCAGAACTGGACTTCCGCAACGATGGGGCATCGCCTGGGCTCGGATGCAAGTGTACGGCGAGTGCCATTCTTTTCCGGAAAAGTACCAGATACTGTGGTTGTGGTTTGGTCGAGCAGCGGAGAGGTTGGCAGATGCTCTTCGACCAGAAAATCGCGATCATAGGAGGTAGTTCAGGAATCGGGTTCGCGGTGGCGCAAGCCGCAGCAGATGCGGGTGCCGAGGTAATAATCGGGTCGAGTTCTGAAGCTAAATTGAAGGGAGCGTTGGCCGCGTTCACCGAGCGGGTAGAAGGTCGGCTTATCGATGTGACCCAGGAAGAATCGGTCCGCGAATTCTTCGATAAAGTTGGGGAAGTGGATCATGTGGCGGTTACTGTTGGAGCCTCTTATGAGCCGGCTTTGGTCGTTAACTCCGATTTGCTGGAGAGCCAAAAACCATTCCTCTTCAAGTACTGGGGCGAGTTCCTTATCGCGAAGTATGCCGGGTCGCGCTTGACCAACTGTGGTTCAATCACGCTCACGTCCGGTATTCTGAGCCAACGTCCAGCCATGAAGCTCGCAGCCCAAGCCTCAGTAAACGCCGCCATCGAAGCGTTAGGAAGAACTCTAGCTGTAGAGCTCGCACCACGAAGAGCAAACGTGGTGTGTCCCGGATTTATCGACACAGGTAAGGTGTTCGCTGATGTGCCGGCTCCTCAGCGCGCCGCTCAATTGCTGGAGCTAAAAGGAACCGATCTGCCGGTGCAACGCGTCGGGCAACCAAAAGACGCAGCTGCTGCCTACATTTTTGCCATGGAGAACCCTTATGTGACGGGTCAAGTACTATTTGTCGATGGCGGGTCTGTTATTAGTTGAGGTAGCACACTCAAGATTTTCGTCAGCAACCCAATGCCGGCACCAGCTGTATCGGCGACCGGCCCAAGAAAAACCAACAGATGATTCATTCAAACACTTCCCGACGAAGTTTCCTAACTTCTACCTTGTTGGGCGGAGTAGGTTTTATGTTCGGAACAGAAGGAGCGCCCGGAGCTCCCAGCCCTGAGTCCGGAGGATATTGGCCGAACGGTGCCCGGCTTGCCGTCAGCTTGTCCTTGATGTTCGAGGGCGGTGGCCAGCCGATCTCCGGCGCCGGTGGCGTTATCCCCGATCCAATCGAGAAGGGCTTGCCCGACCTGCCGACCAACGCCTTCTTCGCCTACGGCCACTACGAGGGCATCCCGCGTGTGCTCGACCTGATGGACAAGCACGGCATCCAGCTCAGCTCGTTCATGATCGGCAGGGCAGTCGAGACCTCTCCGGACGTCGCCAAGGAGATCGTGCGCCGCGGCCATGAGGCGGCCGCCCACGGCCGGATCTGGAGCAACTCCTACCAACTCTCGAAGGACGAGGAGAAGCGCTTCATCGCCGACAGCGTGGAAACGATCCAGAAGATCACCGGCCAAACCCCGATCGGCTGGAACGCCTACTGGATGCGCAACTCCGTGCATATCCTGGAGACGTTGCAGGAGCTCGGCTTCGTGTATCACATCGACGAGCCGAGCCACGACGAACCGTTCATCGTGCCAGTACGGGGCAAGGACTTCGTCACCATCCCGTACACCTTTCACATGAACGACATTGTCTCCTTCCCGTTCGAGGGTTGGAACCCGGCTGCCTACGAACAGGCGCTGAAGGACGAGTTCGACCAGCTTTATGAGGAAGGGGCGAAGCGGCGGCGTATGATGGTGATCAGTCTGCATGATCGCATCTCCGGCCATGCCGGGCGGGTGCGCGCCCTCGACCGGTTCCTCGCCTACGCCAAAAGCAAGGACGGCGTCTGGTTCGCCCGTAAGGACGAGATCGCTCGCTACGCGCTCGCCAATCGGAGCACCACCCCCATCATTAACCGTGGTTCGCCAGACGTTACCGGTCTGCCGGGACCAACGGCGTGACGAGGGCGAATTCCGACAATTAGAAAGATGCACATCATGCGTGAACTGTTAGTAGGCGTCGCCCTCTTCGGGGCCTTGCTCTCCATGCCGGTGTTCGCCGACGAGGTGAAGATCGACAATCTCATTGTCGCGACGTCTATTCCACCCGTCCAGCGAGACGCCACCATCAAGGCCGCGAAAGCTTTCTACCAGTTCTGGAATACTGGAGACGAATCCCTGCTGAAGGCCGCGATGGCTCCGGACTTCACTGACCATACTCTGCCTCCAGGACGGCCGCAGGGACCGCAGGGACCGGCGTTTGCCTCTGAACACTTCCGGGCAACTGTTCCCGACCTAGGTCTCGAGATCAGGAAAATGTTAGTGGCCGATGACTACGTGACCGTGCACATGGAATTCAAAGGGCATTTTACGGGCAGCTTTGGCCAAACCAAAGGGAAGGGCCAAGCGATTGACTTCATCGCTACGGATCTCCTCAAGGTCACGAACGGCCGCATCACGGATAACTGGCATATCGAGGACAACCTGACCCTGCTTTCGGAAATGGGAGTCGCAAAGGTCGAGCGATGACCGGACAGCGGCGGAGTGGGAATTCCGCCTCGTGTCGCCAGAGAAGAACACGGCGATCGACCTTGTTATGGGGCCCAGAAGCCCATTAGCGTAATATTGTGAGGCGCAAAATACCGGTCTATCCGCTTTCCGATTATTCTGCCGGGATGACATCCACTTCCGACATTTTTGTCGGAACGTTCGAGGAATCGGTAAAGCAACGACCGAATCGGCTCACGATTCATCGCCACGACTATTTTGAATTGTTTTTCCTTGAAGGCAAAGGTGAACACTTCAACGACTTCCGGATCTATGCGATTGAGACACCATCAATTGTTTGTGTGAGTCCCGGGCAGGTCCACTTTTGGAGAAACGAAGGATCGCTTCGCGGTCCCATGATCTGCTTTACCCAGGAATTCGCGGAAAAGTATGCCTCGGTCGACTATTCAGTGCTGCAGCACCGATTCTGGTTTCCTGCCGGCAATTCACCAATCATTCAAGTTTCAAAGGAGCAGGCCCGGGAAACAGCATTGCTGATTGAGGAAATACAACGGGAATTCAAGGGCAGAGCGGACGGATCGGACCGGATCGTGCGTTTGCTCCTGCAGTTAATTTTGTTGAAAATGAATCGCTTTTACCTTCCGGAGAGTAAGAGCAGGAGCTTTCGCAGAGAGGCGCAACTAGTGAGAGATTTTCTGGTTAACTTGCAATTGAATTTTAGAGGGGCGAGCTCCGTGTCTTCTCATGCGGCGCTGCTCGGCGTGTCGGCGGAAACCTTGAGTGAAACGGTTAAGAAGGAAACAGGCAAAACGCCTGGAACGTTTATTCGAGAACGCATTTTACTGGAAGCGAAGCGCTTGCTGCTCCATACCTCTCTTAGCGTGGCCGAGATTGCCTATGAACTGACGTTCAAGGATCCGTCTTATTTCAATCGTTTCTTTCGACGATCCACCGGAGATACGCCGGCGGATTTTCGGAAGCAATGTTCGCTCCATGCAACCGGATGAAATCTGTGCTGAGAATCCGGCTCCGCAGCGCAGGTCGACGGATAACTCGAAACCCGACAACCAAGCCGTCGGTCTGACGGGCTTACGAAAGTGTCCTACAACTCTTCGAAATGGTAAAAGAAGACAGCATCCACTGAGAAACAACCATGAAAGCCGTAGCTCTTACCCGATATCTGCCCATCTCTAATCCTGAATCCCTGGTCGACGTCGAAGTGCCAAAGCCGAAACCTTTGGACAACGATCTCTTGGTTCCCATCGAGGCGGTCTCCGTCAATCCTGTCGACACCAAGGTGCGGGCTCCAAAGGACAGGATGGAAAAAGAACCCAAGATCCTCGGCTGGGACGCCGCCGGTGTCGTCGAGGCGGTCGGGAAGAGCGTCACCCGCTTCAAGGTGGGCGACGAGGTTTACTACGCCGGCGACATGACCCGGC
>Ga0210405_10006605_pt1 | contig 10315 bp, 6 predicted proteins | sample IncBWH11MmetaG_FD_155492 | JGI IMG/M metagenome (GOLD analysis project Ga0210405, IMG submission 155492) | Forest soil microbial communities from Barre Woods Harvard Forest LTER site, Petersham, Massachusetts, United States - Inc-BW-H-11-M | ecosystem: Environmental > Terrestrial > Soil >... | reverse complement strand
GATGATCTTCATCATAAATTTATAGCACAGGCGGCGGGCGCGTGGCGCATCCACAAAGCCGAGATTAACCTTCTTGGGGGGCCTACCCGTTTTTTGCAAAGGGTGGGCCCGCTCTTCGTCTCGGACACTTTCTAGCTGATTGGAGGGGGCGTGTGGAAGACGAATTGTTGAACAAACTAACTAAGTCCCACGTTTCCAGGGTGCTACTGCCAGCCGTACGAATTGGAGCTAAATAGCGTAATTTCACTCTAAGGCAAACGGCGCCACACCTCGCTCTTCTGCGCCGCCGAAAGCCCAAACCGTTTCCCTTGGGTCATAAACACCACCTTTGAAATCAGCTTTATACCAGATGGTGTTGCACCGATCGGTTGAACCTGCAGCGTTAATCAGGCAAGCGGAAATGAAGTCTAATACTTGCCCCAACGAAGAGGCAGGGCAAATAGCAAGCAGATAGCCAGTCGCCCCGTAAAGAGTTTGCGTTTTCGTTGAAGGAGAGTTCGCAGTGACTAGCCAAACTTGAGCGCGGCGCGCCCTTGTGGATAAGGCATTGCCTGTTCTGAACATCTAACGAGGAGCAACAGAAAAGACGCCCGGAAGGGCGGCTCGTGGAAGCAGAAGCTAACGCGATAATTTCTTCTTGAATGTGCCCAACAGGCCCAAAAAGCCTGTTCCCAGGAGAACTAGGCTGGAAGGTTCAGGGACCTGAAGAAGTTGAAACCCTGACCAGTTAGCTTCATTCGCGTTACCCACATCGCTTCCAATTCCTGTTCCCACTCCGGAGATAGTACCGCTAGCGTCTGAGACGATTTGTGCAAAGAGCACGCCGTCAGGCGGCTGGGAGCTGGTGCTCATAAAAGTCGGGATGTTGAGCGTAGTGCCTTCGATGGTCATATCGAAGCTGCGATTCTGGTCCGCACGGCTACCATAGATAAACAGGTCGAATGTTGAGTTGGGAGCCAATCCGGTCAATGTCCAACTAATTGACGTGCTTTCGCCAGCAAGCGAGCCTCCCGCGTTGCTGTTCCAAGCGATAAATGTTGATCTCAGCGGGTCTGGAGTAGGGATGAAAGGGAAAAGGTCAACCGGGAGGACAGTGCCGGTGATAGAAAAATTAACACCTGTCGCTGCGCCTGTGCTGGCGTCTAAATTTGTAAAGGCTGGATTAGTCGTGAGACCCCCGAAAGTAAAGTCCAGATTGTTCCAAACGTTTGCTGCACCAAAGAGTGGATTTGCACTTGTTGCCGCCGATTCGGGGCCACTAATATTCGGAGACTGACCGAACGAGTTAGGAGCTTTGAATGCTACACTGATCAGCGAGTCTGCCCTTAGTGATTGCGTGCTGGCGAGCATCAGAAGGGTTAGCAAAGTTACGCTGAAGCGTAAATGCCTTAGCTGATATTTGGAGTTGGAGAACATTCTGAACCTCTCAAAAGCGACCAGTTGTCAGCCCCAGAACGTGGCGGCACATTAACGGAGACAGTACATAACATAACCGACGAATGAATGGCAACTAGAACTTATTTTATAGATTAAGAAACACCGAAAATCGGTACTCCTAGTCCCTATAGTCCTCTACTGGGCGGGTGGGCTCCCCTTTGCTTGCCCGCCTTAGGAGGGCGGTTATGACCCTCTGCTCCATCCCGCTGATTTTCGGGATGAACGGGTGGCTCCCCTCTTCATCTTTGGCTCTCGCTGATCACTAAACTGGCGGGGGCGTGTGGAAGTCGAATCCACCATTCGACCCGCGAAGGGCCGAATCGCCGGCTTTGAAGGCCGGGAAGGTCACCGGACCCCTTTCGCCCCCGCTAGAAGAATAGCATCACCGCCAAAAACTCACCTGAGGGAGGAAGGGGCACGGCGAAAACGTGCCCATCAAGACGCGCGCTGCTGTTTGCAAGAATAGCGTTCAAGCCCGAGTGGTTTCGAGTGTCAACGCCTGGGTCCGCTTCAGCGCCGCCGCCAGGTCGTAAATCACGGGACTGGTGCACACCTCGTAATAGTGATGATCCGACGTTTTCCCGATTTTTCCGTCCGGCAACAATTCCCTTGCCAATCCCTCGCGCACCACCAGCAGCTCCACGGATTCGCCCATCGGCACTTCGCCGTAATAAAGCGCAACGTCCTGTTTGGCCCAGGGCATGTCGAGTTTTGTGACCAGCTTTTCGAGTGAAATTTCTTCCGACAGTTTCCGGAATCCCTCGTCGTTCAGCTCGATGCCGTTCATGTTGAAGCGCACCAGAAATTCGTCCAACTCTTCCGCCGACGCTCCTTCCAGAGCCGTCAAAAACTGGAACACGGAAAAGTGCGTCTTCTGTCCCGCCAGCATGCGTTTCGCCAGCTTGGCGCAGCCGGAAAGCCGATCGGAGAGGTTCAGCGCCTTCGAAATCATGATGCGCGCGTCTCCGTCGATCCAATACGTCGGCGCCGAACCCTGAAACGCCACCCCAATGCCAATTTCGAGCGCTGGCAACTGCGACGATGCCGCGCCATCGTTGTACGAATTGCAGACCGTCAGAATCTGTTTCGACAGAGCACAAGCCTTTGCCACCGGCCGCGCATCGCCCTGCGTCGCTTCCGTCTCAAAAATCGCCAGCACAATCGCGTCGCCTTCGATGAACACTTTCTTCGCAGCGTAACGATCCAGCAGCCTCTTCACCGGCTCGTGCAGGTTCAAGCTGAAGTGCGAAGCGGGGCTCAATCCGCGCGCCAGCAGGTCCTGGGTCATCTTCGTCGAACCGCGCACGTCCGCCTTGATAATCACGTGCGACACCACTTGGTCGTGTTCGGACTTCACTTCTTCTTTCAGCAGGCACTCATAGAGCCGGTTGTTCAGCCGCGAGAGCTCCCGAATCTTCTCCGCCGTCACCAGGTTGATCCGCTCCATGCAAGCCGCTAGGTGCTCCGCGTCGCGCAGGTCTCGCCGCAGCCTGAGAAAATCAATCGCAAAGCGCAGCACCGCCGCCTGGGTTTCCTCGCGCGAATACCGGCGGATGCGCTTCGATAATTCCTCCAGCGGCTTCATCGTCAGGCGCTTTGCCGGCACCTGCTTCAATATTTCTTCCACCCTCTTGGCTTCTTCCTTGGACACCAGCGCTTTGCGCAACTGCTGCAAGTGGACCGGTGGGCAAAAATCGCCAGCGATCGGGCGGATCTCATAGCTCGCCAAAACATGAGGCATCATTTCATGGTGTTCCAGCCGGCTGACGAGCTGCGCCAGCAGCTTCGCCCGTGCGGGCCTTTCGCTGTCCGTCGCGTTCGCCACGTCAAACAGCTTCCGTGCGTTGTCCGGCTCGTTCAGGTAGTCGCCGAGCTTCCCCTCGTAATCCTTCTGCACGAACTCCGCCTGCTTCTTCGCGCGATCTAGCCGCGGCCCCATGTCCTCCAGCGCCTTCTGGAAATGCCGCAGCCGGTTCTCCACGTCCGTCAACGAAGCCTTCACTTCCGCGGGATCTGCCGTCGAGCTAAGAAATTTATTCAGCAGCCCGTCGCCCTTCCCCAGCCGCTTGCGAAGATTCTCTCGCTGTTCCTCAAGAGACGCGACTTCGCCGCGCATCCGCTCCGCCTCGGCAAACAGCGTTCGATACTCTTCGGCTCCCTTGGCCGGAGCGCTATCCGGCGCCACCCGGATCCCGGCTTCCCGCAGGAAATCTTGAAACAACGCATCCATTGCTTCCAGCCGGTCGGGGTCGCGCGAATAATTTCCCAGCAGCACGTAATGTTCGAGGAAATAAAAATCGTCCTTGCCGCCGTCCAGAAACACCAGGCGGTTCTTCAGCATCTCGTAATAAGGCAGCTCTTCCCCAAAAAGTGCCCGCCGGGCTTTTACGATTACGTTCTCTTCAATGTCGATGAAGATTTGCGCCACCAGTTGGCCAATGATGCGCAGCACGTCTCGCCGCGCCGACTGCATCTCCGAAAGCCGCGCCTTGATGACGTGCGCCTGCTGGCTGCGTTCGAAATATTCGCCCCGCTTGCGGATGTACTCCTTCACGTCCAGAATCACGTTGCCGAACTGGTTCACCAGTTCGGCGGTCAGAAATTTCAGCAGCGCCAGCCGGAACAACAGATCAATCTCGATATTTTTCTGCTGTTTTGCCTTGCCCAGCGAACTCTGCAGCAGCTCCGTCAGCAGCTTGCGAAAGTTTGTGGAATCAACCGGCTTGGCATTGCGGAATTCGATTCCCGAAAGGTAGGTGCCGCTGGTATTTTGCCGGATCAGGTCGAACAGGTAATCGCGCGCCACCTGCACAAATTTCGGGCTCAGGAAAACGTCGTGGTGAATATTGTCCACGCCAATGGACAAAGAACCCATCGGCAGCGTCACGCTGTAGCTCTTCAGCGCGTCACGCGAGCCCTCCATCATCAGATGATTTGCCGGTTCGTTTGCCATCCGAGCAGCCGCACCCCGCCACCTCTCAACCTAGCAGCGGGTTTTGCACGTCGCAAGGAACCGAAAGTACAGTCGTGGCGAGATAGTTAGCGCGGGATTGCTCGTTTGGTCACTTAGAAGCGGCTAATTCGCCGGGCATCGCCGCCCAGGTGTTCCAGGCGCACGCGGATTTGGGGCCACTCGGTTTTCAGGGGGAATTTCTCCGACCATTCCAGAATCACGATCGCGGGTTTCGCAAAGACGTCTTCCAACCCGAGCGTTTCAAAATCGTGGAAGCTCTCTACGCGATACAAATCGCCGTGAAACACTTTGCTGCCCGTTCCGTATTCATGCAGCAGCGTGAACGTGGGGCTGGTCACTTCATCCTCAGTCGCAGCGTGCAGGCCGGCCACAATACCCTTCGTCAGCGTGGTCTTCCCGCTCCCGAGTTCCCCTGAGAGCAGCACCAGCACCGGCGCTTTCAGCGTTTCCGCGAACGCACGGCCCCAGGCCACCGTCTCCTCGGCCGAACGCGTGATCACCTCTTCAGCCACGCGCCTGCAGCTCCTGCAGCAATTTCCTCCGCGCCACGGGCACAGCTCGCGCCACTTCTCCGGCCAGCACACCCGATTCGTCGCTCTCCGCGCTCACCAATTCAGCGGCGCGGCCGTGCAGATAAGTCCCCAGCGCCACCACCCGATACAAATCCCGCGCGCCAAACTGCGCAATCAACGCCGCCAGCAATCCCGTAAGCACGTCGCCCGATCCGCCCTTTGCCAGTCCGGCGTTTCCGGTTGTATTCACAAACACATCGCCGTTCGGCGCGGCAATCACGCTGTGATATCCCTTCAAGACCACGACGGCGTTCCACTTCCCCGCAAACTCCGTCGCGATCCTGATTCGGTCCGCCTGTACCTCCGGAGTCGCGAACCCGCAAAGCCGTGCCATCTCTCCCGGATGCGGCGTCATCACCAGGTGCGCCGATTTCCGGTTCGACAGAATCTCCGCCTGTCCGGCGAACGCGTTCAACCCGTCCGCATCCAACACGATCGGCAAATCCGCATGCGCTACGACGCTGCGCACAAATTCCTGCGTCTCCGGATGAGTCCCGATTCCCGGTCCGATCCCCAAGACGGTCATGCCGTGCAGCAGCGTCGCGAATCCACCAAGCCGCGCCGCCTCCGAGGCAACTGTTCCCGAGGCCGTCGCCGGCAAAGCCTCGGTCATGTACTCGGCTTGTGCTGCCGCAACCGTTAGAAGCGCTGGCTCCGGCGTCGCTAGCGTCACTAATCCCGCGCCTCCGCGCAACGCCGCTTGTCCGCACAATATAGCTGCGCCCGTTTTTCCCACCGATCCTGCCACGAGCAACACATGCCCGTACGATCCCTTGTGCGCTTCCGCAGCTCGCTCGAGCGGAAGTTCCGAAAATTCCTCCGGCCCCGCCCAGCGCAACTTCCCCTTCCCGACCTCTTCCACCAGCGCCGCCGGCGTCCCAATTTCGCGTACCACCAGCGCGCCGCAGCTTCCCGCGTCCGCTGATACCAATTGCCCGATCTTCGGCGCCGTAAAGGTCACCGTGAGATGCGCACGCAAAACCGGCCCTTCTGCTGCTTCCCCATTCGAGGGCAATCCGGACGGCGTGTCCACCGCCACAATCCACGCCGGCCACGCGGCCTTGGCGTCCTGCGAAAACCGATTCACATTCTCAATCACCTGCGCCAGCAAACCGCTCGCTCCGCCGCGAATTCCCGTTCCGAGCAACGCATCAACGATGACTTCGCTTGAGGCCACTCCGGTCCAAGCCTTCTCCCACTCCCCTTCACTGCGCACCGGCGCAACTTCCTCGCCCAAATCCTTCCAGCGCTCGTAATTCTTCGCGGCATCGCCGCGCAATTCACCCGGCTCCGCGAACAAATAAACTCTCACGTGACCAACGTGCTCCTTCAGCAGCCGCGCAACAACAAAGCCGTCCCCACCATTATTGCCTTTGCCGCAGAGCACGGACACACGTCCAGGCGGCCTTCCACTGCGATCCTTATATTTTTCAAGGAAAACGTCCGCGACGCTCTTCCCGGCAGCCTCCATCAACTCCAGCCCGGGAATGCTAAATCGTTCCGTCGTCAGACGGTCTACTTCCCGCATCTCTGCCGCTGTCAGCGCTTTCATCGCCAGTCCCGCCGCAGGCGGCTCAGAGCATCCACCCGCCGCTCACGTTGAGCACCTGTCCGGTCACATACTCCGCTTCTTCCGACGCAAAAAACGCCACCGATGCGGCCACATCCTCCACCGTCGGTGGCCGGCCAATCGGATACCGCGCATCGCGCAGCTTTCGCGCTTCTTCCACCGTGAGATCCTTCTCGTCCATACTCGAAGGATTCACCACATTTACGGTGATTCCATTCTTCGCCTCTTCCAGCGCCAGCGAACGCGACAATGCTACCACCGCCGCCTTCGCAGCGGCATACGCGCTGATCTTGGCCTGGCCAAACGCGCGCTCGGCTCCCACCGCACCCAGATTCACGATCCGCCCCCAGCGCCCTTTGCGCATCACCGGCAAAGCCGTACGGCACATCAGGAACACGCTCATCACGTTCGAATCGAAAACGCTCTTCCACTCTTCCACGGAAGACTCCGCCAGCGTGTTCCAGCGGAAATCGCCCACGTTGTTCACCAGAATATCAATGCGCCCATAGCGGTCCGCCACCGTTTTCACCAGTTGCTCCGCGCGCCCCGGCTCCGTGATGTCCGTTTCCACCGCAACACAGTCCGCGCCCAGCGCCTGCATGCGCCGCAGCGCCGCCTGGGCCGCCGCCTTGTTCACGCGGTAGGCAAACGCAATGCGCGCCCCTTCCTGCGCCAGACGCAACGCGATTCCCCTGCCAATCCCCCGGCTTCCCCCCGTCACCAACGCAACCCGATTTCGCAGCGCCATTCTGCTCCTCGTCCACTTCGTCCTATCCTTAAATCACTTGCTTACTCTTCCGTCCACATTCTACTTCAGCTTCGCCACAATCACGGTCATATCATCCGCCTGGTCCGGGCTGCCCGACCACTCTTCCGCCGCCGTCATCAGCGCCATGGCAATTCGCTTCGGATCGGCTTGCCTTACTCGCTGCGCCGCCGCTTCCAGCCGCGAAACGCCAAACTCTTCTCCATACGCATTCTCCGGCTCAACCAATCCGTCGCTGTAGGCAATAAACACCGCATCCCGCGGCACATCCACCACGCCTTCCAGATAAGGATAGTCTTCCACAATACCTAGAACCATGCCGCCCACATCCAGGTGCATGGACTTGGAGTCGGAAAGGCAAAATCCCGGCAAGTGGCCCGCGTTGGTGTAGCGCAGCTTGCGCGTCTCCATGTCATACACCGCCACCAGAAACGTGGCGAAACGGTCCTCACCGGTATTTCGCACCAGGTGCTTGTTTAGGCGCCCCACGAGTTCTGCGGTGCTTAACTGCTCGCTGCCGGGTGTCAAAAGCTGGCTGCGCAGCGCCGCCTGCAAGCTGGCCATCAGCAGGGCCGCGGAAATTCCCTTGCCGGAAATATCGCCCAGCGCGATCGCCACGTGCGTCGGGTCCAGCTGGATGAAATCGTAATAGTCTCCGCTGACCGAGCGGGCGGCCTTGCAAATCGCCTCGATCTCCAGCCCCTCCACCTTCGGCAAACCGCGCGGGAACAACTGATCCTGCACCTCGCGCGCGATGGAAATCTCGTTCTCCAGCCGTTGCAACTGCTTCTGCTCGTCGATCAGGCGATTGATGGAGCTGGTCATCAAATTGAAAGACTCGCCCAGCACTCCGAGCTGGTCCTTGCGCTCCACCGCCACGCGGTGCGAAAAATTTCCTTCCCGGACAAATTGCGTCGCGCGGTACAACTCGGATATCGTCTTCGTTATGGCTTTGGCCAAGACGACTCCAATCATCAGGGCCGCCAGTTCAATCACCAGGAAAACCACCCCCAGCAGTTGAATCTGAAACACGCGCGCCCCGCTGAATTCGCCAACGGAAGCGAAAATCCGGTGATTTAGTTGCGAGCGCCGCGCCTTGTAAAACGCAAACACCGGATGCGCCAGCTCCACCGTCCCGTCGGGCGAAACATACACCGCCTCCAGCTTGGAGAAGCCCTCCACCACCGGATCCGGCCACGACTCCGGCGGCAGCAATCCCCGCTTGCGGGTCAGGATGTGATTCACGGCCATGTAGTCCTTCGTTCCGATTCGCACGGATTTCGCGGCCGAATTCCCCTGCACGGTCTCCGCCAGCGTAATATCAATCGGGCCGAGGTCCGGCGCGACGTTTTCAAGGATCTCCCACGTGAAAGGCGCGCTCACCTCGACAATTCGTTTGCTACCGGCGCTCTCCAGTTCCTTCATCCCCACTAGCCGCAACTGGCTTCCGTTCTGAATCAATCCCGAAAACGAGCGAGCCGCCGACCCCGCTAGCAGTTGCAAATACGCCGGTTTCACCTCAAAGTTCACTCGAACTTCCGGCAGTTGTTTTCCAACAGAAAGCTTCGCCTGCTGGGCGAGGATCTCTTGCCTCGCCGACGCCGCCATAGACGCCGGAAGCGTTGCCTCCGCCGCAACGAGTCCCGTCGCGGCGTCCGACATCATCGCGACGCGGTCTTCAATGTCGTGATAGAGGAGATAAGCGGCTAGCTGTGAATACAGGATTTGGCCCAGCATGCTCGCCAGGATCAGCAGCAGCGCAATCGGCACTACCGCTAGAAACAGGTAGGCCAAGATCAGGCGGTTACGCAGGCTCCACAGCAGCTCCGCGCGCCACCGACTCCAGAACCGGTACAGCACATAACCGGCCGCCAGCACCCCAAACAGCTGCACTAGGCCAGCTCCGCGATAAGCGCTCAGCGAATTCGTCGCCGCCGCAAGGGCGGCCACACAAACAGCCACTGCAAGCCAGTCAAGTTTCGACAGGCTTTTCCAAAAAGGTGTTTGGTGAGTTTCCGGTCCGCTCATGGCTCGAGTGTTAGAAAAGACACTTTACCCGATTCGGCGAGGAGGAACGAGCGCCACTTTGTGGATCGGCCCGGTTCGGGCACCGGACCTCAGAACACGTCCCCAGCACCAGCAGGCTTTATTGCCCGCCGGAATTTCGCACTTTGCTGTGCCTCACGCTGTAGGTGAAGTAGACAACCAGGCCCATTCCCAGCCACACAAACAGCCGTACGATCGTCAGAGCATTGAGGCTTGCGATCAACGCCAGCGAAATAAGGATCCCCATGATGGGAACAAACGGAACCCAGGGTGTCTTAAAGGGCCGCACCAATTCCGGCCGCCGCACCCGCAGAACCCAAACACCCGCGCACACGATCACGAAAGCGAACAACGTGCCGATGCTCACGAGCTGGCCGAGAGTGCCGATGGGGACTAGCGAGCCGACAATGGCCACCAGCACCCCAACAATCGCGGTTGACTTCCAGGGGGTACGAAAGCGGGGATGGATATCACCCGCCCACTTCCACAACAGCCCGTCATTGGCCATCGAATAAAATACTCGCGATTGGCCCAGCAGCATCACCAGCATGACCGTGCTTAACCCGGCCAGCGCCCCGGCATTAATCACATAGCTTCCCCATTTAACCCCCGTCTGGCGAATGGCCAACGAGACGGGCGCGCCGATATTCAAGTGCGAATAATGCACCGTTGCGGTCAGCAGACCGGAGACAACGATGTACAGGATGGTGCAGACGATCAGTGAGCCGAGCAGCCCAATCGGCATGTCCTTCTGCGGATTCTTAGCCTCTTGCGCAGCCGTGGAGACAGCGTCGAACCCAATGTAGGCGAAGAACACCACGCTCGCTCCGCGCATCACACCCGACCATCCGAACGAACCAAAGCTTCCGGTATTCGGCGGCAGGAAGACTTTCCAGTTCTCATGCGCGATTGCGGGATGCTTCAGAACAAAGGGCAGGGCCACGGCGATG
>Ga0210405_10006604_pt1 | contig 10317 bp, 9 predicted proteins | sample IncBWH11MmetaG_FD_155492 | JGI IMG/M metagenome (GOLD analysis project Ga0210405, IMG submission 155492) | Forest soil microbial communities from Barre Woods Harvard Forest LTER site, Petersham, Massachusetts, United States - Inc-BW-H-11-M | ecosystem: Environmental > Terrestrial > Soil >... | reverse complement strand
ATCCAACCCGGCCACCTACACCGGCGTCTTCGACAAGATCCGCACTCTTTTTGCGGCGACCACCGAGGCCAAGGTCCGTGGCTATCAACCGGGCCGGTTCTCGTTCAACGTCAAAGGCGGGCGCTGCGAGGCGTGTACGGGCGACGGCACCATCAAGATCGAGATGAACTTCCTGCCCGACGTGTACGTGCCGTGCGAGGTGTGTCACGGCGCCCGCTACAACCGGGAGACCCTGGAGGTGCACTACAAGGGCAAGACCATCTCCGAGGTACTGGACATGTCGATCGAGGAGGCTGCGGAGTTCTTCCAGCCGATCACCGGCATCCACCGCTATCTGCAGACTCTGGTCGATGTGGGCCTCGGCTATGTGCGCCTCGGTCAGCCGGCGCCCACGTTGTCCGGCGGTGAGGCGCAGCGCGTCAAGCTGGCGTCGGAGTTGCAGAAGCGCTCCACCGGACGCACCGTGTACATCCTCGACGAACCCACCACCGGTTTGCATTTCGACGACATCCGCAAGTTGTTGGACGTCATCAACGGCCTTGTCGACAAAGGCAATACGGTGATCGTCATCGAACACAACCTGGACGTGATCAAGACGTCGGACTGGATCATCGACATGGGGCCAGAGGGCGGTGCCGAAGGGGGAACCATCGTCGCCGAGGGCACGCCGGAGGACATCGCGGCGGTGCCGGAAAGCTACACCGGCAAGTTCCTCGCCGAAACACTCAGCGGCACCGGGGCATCGAGCGGCGCGCCTCGGCGCTCAAACCGGCGACGAAAGGTCAGCGCCTAGCTGTCGTCGCGCATCGATTCACGGATTTGGGCCAGCCGTTCGGCCGCCGCCCGCTGCCGCTCCTCGTATTGCTGCTCGACGTCACGGCCCTCGGGGCTTTCAGCATCCAATTCGGCTGCGCCGATTGATGTCTCGTAACGCGTCTCGATCTTCTCGCGGACCGAATCGAATGTCGGAATGCCCGAGCTCGTGTAGCCCGGGTCGACGTTGGACTCGGCAGCGGAACTCGTCGGCTCATCGGGCATGGTTTCACGCTACCCGTGGCGGTCCAGATACCGAACCATTTGCTGCCAGTACACCAGGGTCAACGCCATCTGCACCGCGGTCGCGACGGCGGCCAGGACGGGCCGATGTCGACGCGCCGCGACGATTGCCACGACGGCGACGGCCGAGGTCGCCACGCTCAACCCGGTGACGGTGTCTCTGGGCCGACGGGTGATCCACAGTTCTTCGCCGAGGATCGCGCGGGTTGCCCAATTTCGGTCATCAGTCACTTTCGGGAAGGCGACAGGGTTTACCGCTAACCACGCCCCGACGAACACCGCGTGGCTGCGACGGCGCGTCCACACCGGCAGCAGCACTAGTGGCGTGCTCGCCCAGCGGGTCCAAGCGCTCCACGGGTTCGCATGACGGGCGAATATCGCGCGGCGAACAGGTGCGACCCATGCCATTAAGCGGGCTTACCTGTCGACGGGCTCGGTGCGCGGTGCCCCCGCCGACATCGGCTGAGGCGACGCGGACGGCAAAGCGATCCATGGCACCTCAGGAGTGTCCAGCTGGCCGGCCAACCAGGGCAGCGCCGTCGCGAAAGCCTTACTTGCAAAAGGCCAGTCGTGTTTGCCGGGCTGGGCGACGATCGCGCAGTCGATGCCGTTGGCGCGGCCCAGTCTGCACAGCCGCTCCGCGGCGGCGGTCTGGTCGTTCGGGTTGCCGATTGCGTCCTGACCGCCCAGCCCGATCGCGCCGGGGCCGGCCACCGCCATACTGCGATACCGCTTCGGCGCGTTGTCCGACGAAATGTCGAACCAGCCCGACACGTCGTCGTATCGGCCGCGCCTGGTGATCACCGTGGCCGGGTCAAACGCGTCCCACGCGTCGGCACTGCCGCCGAACAGTCGGGCGATGGTCTGCGCCTTGGTTCCGGCGTCCGGGCCCATGTTGCCGGCGATGTCGACAAATGCGCTGAACAGGTCCGGGTGCATGACCGTGAGATCCACCGCACAGGTCCCGCCCATCGACCAGCCGACGATGCCCCAATGCGACGGATCGGCGCTGACACCAAAACTCGAGACCATGTACGGCACGACGTCTTTGGTCAGGTGGTCGGCCGCGTTCCCACGGGTCCCGTTGACGCACTCGGTGTCGTTGTTGAAGGCTCCGCCGGAATCCACGAAGACGAACACCGGAGCGTTTCCGTCGTGCGCGGCCGCCAGGTCGTCGATCGCCGTCACCGCATTGCCGGCTCGCGCCCAGTCGCCGGGCGTGTTGAACTCACCGCCGATCATCATCACCGTCGGCAGCTGTGGCGGCGGAGTACTGGCAAACCACGCCGGCGGCAGGTAGACCAGTTCACCGCGATGCTTGAAGTGCGACCCGTCGTCGGGGATCGCCACCGGCACCAGGCTGCCGTGTTGGGGCTCTGCGCCTCTGGCCGCCATCGCGTTGACGGTGGCCAGGTCTGTCTGGTCGGGCAGAGGTCCGGCGGTGAGCTGATTCAACGCGGTCTGCACGGTGGGGAAGTAGCCGACCCAGAGGTTGAGCACCAGTGCCGCGCTGAGTAGACACAGCGGCACGGCTAGCAGCGATGCGCCGCGCCGCCACCAGGCTGCGCTGCGCCAGCCCAGGATCACGATGGCGATCGCGGCGCCGCTGCAGGCGATCCACCACCACAGCAGGCGCGGTGCGGGGTCGTCGGCAAGACCGCCGGCGGTGATGTACCAGTGCGCCCAACCGGCCACCCCGGCTCCGACGGCTACCGCCGCCGGTAGCCACAGCAGCCGCCAGCGGCGCGATCGCCACCCGACCGCCAGCAGCAGCACCGTCACGGCGACGGCCTGGGCCGTGCCGGGGATCCAGCCGTGCATCAAGGAGGTGTGGTGCTCTGCCAACACCGCAAACGCGAGGCTCGTCGTTGAACCCGTCACATGGTCCATTGTGGTATTTGTTGCGCGCTTTTAGCACTGGATTCACCGATCGGTTGCTCAAGCGATACCGGCCCACTAGGCGGCGTTGGCTAACGCGGCTTGGCCAGGGGGAAGGGCAGCGTCTCGCGGATGCTGCGGCCGGTGATGAGCATGACGACGCGGTCCACGCCCATCCCCAGACCACCGGTCGGCGGCATCGCATACTCCATCGCTTGCAGAAAATCCTCGTCGAGCTCCATGGCTTCGGGATCCCCGCCGGCAGCCAGCAGCGACTGCTCCTGCAGGCGGCGCCGCTGCTCGACCGGGTCGGTGAGCTCGCTATAAGCGGTGCCCAGCTCGACACCCCAGGCCACCAAGTCCCAGCGTTCGGCAATGCCGGCCTTGCTGCGGTGTGGCCGGGTCAGCGGCGACACCGACAGGGGAAAGTCGATGTAGAAAGTCGGTAGTTCGGTCCGATCCTCGACCAGATGCTCGTAGAGCTCCAGCACCACCGCGCCGGCGTCCCACCGCGCCAGGTAGGGAATGTGTGCGGCGTCGCACAGTTTGTGCAGTTTGGCCAAGCTGGTGTCGGCGTCGATGTGCTCACCGAGCGCCTCGGAGACCGCGTCGTGCACGGTCTTCACCGACCAGACACCGGAGATGTCGACCGCATCCAGACTGTCATCGGCGGCGCCCGGGCGGGGCCGCATCACCACCTGCGCTCCGTTTGCGGCCTGGGCGGCGTTCTGAATCAGCTCCCGACAACCATCGATCCAATCGGTGTAGTCGGCGTGCGCCTGATAGGCCTCCAGCAGGGTGAACTCCGGGTTGTGGCTGAAGTCGACTCCCTCGTTGCGGAAAGCCCGGCCCAGCTCGAACACCCGCTCCACTCCACCGACGCACAGCCGCTTCAGATAGAGCTCAGGCGCGATCCGCAGGTACAGGTCGAGGTCGTAGCTGTTGATGTGGGTCATGAACGGGCGAGCCGTGGCACCGCCGTGAATTTGTTGCAGGATCGGGGTCTCGACTTCCAGAAAGCCCTTGGCGCTCAGGGTTTCTCTGATAGCGCGCAGCACATTGCTGCGAGCCGCGATCAGTTCGCGCGATTCGGCGTTGACGGCCAGGTCGACGTAGCGGCTGCGCACTCGCGCTTCCGGATCGGTCAGCCCCTTCCACTTGTTGGGCAGCGGCCGCAAGCACTTGCCGATCAGTCGCCAGCTGCGAACGATCAGTGACCGGGTCCCGGTCTTGCTGTATCCCATCTCGCCGGTCACTTCGACCAAGTCGCCGAGATCGATAGCCTTGGTGAAATCCGTGGTGCGCCCGTGTTCCAGAACTGAATTCTCCAGCAGCAGTTGCACTTCTGCTGACCAGTCGCGCAATTGGGCGAACAGCACACCGCCGAAGTCCCGGATCCGCAGCACGCGTCCCGACACCGAGACGGTCGCCTGGTCGTCAGTGCCCAACGCCTGGGCGATCGTGTGGCTGGGTGGCTGTCCCACCGGATAGGGGTCAATGCCGCTGTTCTGCAGCATCTTTAGCTTGGACAGCCGGACTCGCATCTGTTCTGGCAGCCGACGGTCGCCGTCGTCGCCGGCCCCGAGGTCGGTCTGCTGCAACGCGGAGACGTCGGGCGCCGAACCGTCCTGGTGCAAGAGTCCGGTCGCCAACAGCGTTGGCGGTACGGCCGCGTGATGGCCCGTGTGCTGTTCGTTGCGCCGGGTGAACGGCAGCACAAGGAAGCCCTCCGCGATCACCGAGGCGACGCCAACCCGGGGGATCAGCCGAGCGTCCTCGTAGCATGCGTAGCGGGGCACCCAGTCAGGTTGATACTTCATGTTCGAGCGGTACAGCGTCTCTAACTGCCACCACCGCGAGAAGAACACCAAGAATCCACGCCACAACCGGGCCACCGGTCCGGCGCCGAGTTGGGCACCCTGTTCGAACGCGGACCGGAACATGGCGAAGTTCAGCGAAATACGGCTGATGCCGATGCGTTCAGCGTGTAGAGCGAGCTCGCTGACCATGAGCTCGATGGTCCCGTTGGGGGAATCCGGCGAACGACGCATGAGATCCAGCGAAACGCCGTTGCGGCCCCACGGCACCAGCGAAAGCATCGCGACCACAGTGCCGTCGGGTTTGACGGCCTCGACCAGTAGGCAGTCACCGTCGGCCGGATCACCGAGCCGGCCCAGCGCCATCGAGAACCCGCGCTCGGATTCGGTGTCGCGCCACGTCTCCGCGCGCGCCAGCACCCGCTTCATCTCGTCAGGCTCGATGTCGTGGTGTCGGCGGATGCGCACCGACAGCTCGGCGCGGCGGGCCCGGGTCACGCCTTGGCGCACGCCGCGCATCTCTCGCCCGGACAGCCTGAAATCGCCTGTGTGCAAAATGGCTTCGTCGCCCAGCTCGAGTGCGTTCAGGCCAGCCTCGCGGAACGCTTTAGCCCCGGCCGAACTGGCACCCATATTCCCGGGCGCCCAGCCGTAGGTCTGGCACAGCGCCAACCAGGCGTCGATGGCCTGCGGCCACGCCCGGGGGTCGCCGATCGGGTCTCCGCTGGCCAGACAGACGCCGACTTCGACGCGGTAGGTGATCGCGGCCCGGCCGCTCGGCGCGAAAACCACCGACTTGTCTCGGCGAGTGGCGAAGTAGCCCAAGGAGTCGTTCTTGCCATACAGCTCGAGCAGCCCGCGGATGGCGGATTCGTCCTCGCCGGTCAGTGCGTTTTCGGCGCGCTGTGATTGGAACAGCACGATCGCTGCAGCAATCAGCGCCATCGCGCTGAACAGTCCCATAAGGGCGTTGAGGAAAACGTGCGGCCTGCCCTCAAATGAACCCGGGTCGGCGACGGCGAATCCAACCACCCGGTTCACCACGTAGAACAAGTGGTCGTCCTCCGCCAGCGAGTGCGGGAACGTTTCGACCAGCAGCCAGGACAGCCCGATTCCGATCGCCCAGCCGGCGATCAGGACTCCGGCCGCCTTAATGAGCGCACCCGACCGGACCTTGGCCCAAAACTCCCGGTAGGCCAAGACCAGCACCAAAAGCGCGGCCAGATGGAAACCGAGCCCGAGCGTCTCGCCGAGGGTCTTCAGCGGGGTGACGTGTTCGGCTGTCAGACCGGCGATGTTCAACCCGGCAGCCAGCAGGAGGTTGAGGACCAGCAGCCACCATGCGATGCGCTTGCGCCTGGTGAGCGCGCCGGCCAATAAGGCCAGCACGAACGACCACGCGAAACTGGTGTCGGGGAAGTTGAACAGGTAGTCGTTGATGAATTCCCGTGGCACCTTGATCGCCCACCGGACCACCGGCGACACGCTGGCGATCAGCGACAGCGTGGCGATGACGCCAACCGTCCACCCGGCGGCCGCGGGCACCCAGCGCAGCCGGGAAGTCGACCGGCTCCGCGGGCGAGACGCAGTGAGTGTCACAGACCGCGAGGATATTCGTTCTAGCTATGGAATGCCTATGTCCGGAAGGCATGAAATTGCACGTGTCGGCGGCTCGACCGGCTGGGCGTCGTCGCGCTGGCACGGCGGGAGGCGGCCACCTCGACGGCTGGATCACCGTCTGATGCGTCAGCACTGCTAGACTTACCTGCGCGACCGTCTCAGGCGAAGGCCGGAGACAGCAAGTGGAGTCCCACTCCCACCGTTGGCCACAAGATCGTTTCGAGGCTCAGCGGTCCGGTCATCGGCACACCAGCGGTGCCGGTTCTGCATTCCGCAGGCGGCTGTTGCCGTGACCGGTCGGCACCGGGCCCTGCTTAAGCAGGGCTTTTTTGCTGATGGCGTGGTATTCCCACCGCTGACTCCGGACCGGCCCGGTGTCGTTCGCAACCAGGAATACGACCCAGGGAGGCCCCATCAGCACTGAGACCCGCGTCAACGAACGCATCCGCGTACCTGAAGTCCGCTTGATCGGCCCGGGAGGGGAGCAGGTAGGCATCGTGCGTATCGAAGATGCCCTCCGCGTCGCCGCGGATGCCGATCTCGACCTTGTCGAAGTTGCGCCAAACGCCAGGCCACCGGTCTGCAAGATCATGGACTACGGCAAGTTCAAATATGAGGCGGCGCAAAAGGCGCGCGAGTCTCGCAAGAACCAGCAGCAGACCGTCGTCAAAGAGCAGAAGTTGCGACCCAAGATCGACGATCACGACTACCAGACCAAAAAGGGTCACGTGATCCGATTCCTGGAGGCGGGATCGAAAGTCAAGGTGACAATCATGTTCCGCGGACGTGAGCAGTCGCGGCCGGAGCTGGGTTATCGGCTGTTGCAGCGCCTGGGCACCGACGTCGCCGACTACGGATTCGTCGAGACGTCGGCCAAGCAGGATGGACGCAACATGACGATGGTGTTGGCACCGCACCGCGGCGCGAAAACTCGTGCCCGAGCGGCGGAGCAGTCCACTGCCCCCACGCCCCAGCCCGCGAACCCCGCACCGAACAGCGACACCGAACCGTCGCCGAACTGATACAGCAGAACTGAGGACATATGCCCAAGACCAAGACCCACAGTGGGGCGTCGAAGCGATTCCGGCGCACCGGCACCGGGAAGATCGTGCGTCAGAAGGCCAATCGCAGGCACCTGCTCGAGCACAAGCCGAGCACCCGAACGCGACGGCTGGACGGGCGTACCACCGTGTCTGCCAACGACACCAAGCGGGTCAACAAGTTGCTGAACGGCTGACCAACGCCCATAAAGAAGGCAGCGGCGTAACCACCATTACGTCCAGACGACGATAGGAACACCCATGGCACGCGTAAAGCGGGCAGTCAACGCCCAGAAGAAGCGGCGCACCATTCTGGAGGCCTCGAAGGGCTATCGCGGCCAGCGATCCCGCCTCTACCGCAAAGCCAAAGAGCAGCAACTGCATTCACTGAACTACGCCTTCCGCGACCGTCGTGCGCGCAAGGGTGAGTTCCGTAAGCTGTGGATCTCGCGGATCAACGCGGCGGCCCGCGCCAACGACATCACCTACAACCGGCTCATCCAGGGCCTGAAGGCCGCCGGCGTCGAGGTCGACCGCAAGAACCTCGCCGAGATCGCAGTCAGCGATCCCGCGGCGTTCACCGCGCTCGTCGGCGTCGCCCGGGCCGCCCTGCCCGACGACGTCAACGCACCTTCCGGAGAGGCTGCCTAACCCCGTCCGGCGGTTGTGATTTCGCACCCGGTGCTCACCGAACGATCGGCCCGGGTGGTCGCTGCGGTCAAACTTCACCGGCAGGTCGCCCGGCGCCGGGCGCAGCGCTTCCTGGTGGAAGGCGCGCACTTGGTCGAGGCCGCGTCCGGGCGCGGATTGGTCCGCGAGGTCTTCGTCACCGAGGCGGCTGCACATCGCTACGCCGATCTGCTCGGCAGGCAAGACGCGACGGTAAACCTGGTGACTGAGCGCGCTGCAAAAGCGTTGTCGGACACGGTGACTCCAGCAGGCTTGGTGGCGGTATGCGAGAGGCCCGAGCCGGCTCTCGACGATGTGCTGGCCAGCGAGCCACGGCTGGTCGCGGTAGGAGTGGAAATCGGTGAACCGGGCAACGCGGGCACGTTGATCCGCATCGCCGATGCGATGGGCGCCGCAGCGGTGATCTTCGCCGGGTACAGCGTCGACCCGTACAACGGTAAATGTCTGCGCGCGTCGGCTGGCAGCGTCTTCTCCATACCGGTCGTCGTCGCGCCGGACGTCGGCGCGGCTGTCACCGCGCTGCAGGCTGCCGGGCTGCGGGTACTGGCCACCACGGTGGACGGCGAGTTGTCCCTTGACGATGCTGAGCTCGCCGGACCGACGGCGTGGCTGTTCGGCGCCGAGTCCCACGGCCTAGCGCCTCAGCTGGCTCGACAAGCGGACAACCGGGTGGCGATTCCGATGTCCGGGGGTGCGCAAAGCCTCAATGTGGCTGCCGCGGCGGCGATCTGTCTCTACCAGAGCGCACGAGCCCAGCGGGCGGGCCCCAATCTTTAGGCGGCCTTGCCGCGACCTCGCGCCGGCCGCAGCCCGGCCAGCGAGAAAGTGGTGTGCACCAGCGATCCGGCCCGCTCGAAGATCGTTCTGCGGGGCGGGAAGTAATGCATGGGCTGCCCCCGGCGGTCCCGCGGTGGCGCCGTGAAGCTCGGCGCCTCCACCAGCGGGGCATCGCCTGCAGCCCGGCCCTCCGCCCGCCGATAGGCGGCCAATGCTCGAGGATGCAAACGGATTTCGTCAGGGACCGCCAGAAACGCCAGCTCGACCATTTTGCCGAATAGCCGCAGCACCACTTCGTCGCCGGGTGTCCACCGCATTCCGGCCTTCTCGCGAACAGCCGGCTCGAACAGCCCCGCCGCGATCCAGCGCTGCCCCGCGACCAGCGGCTTGAACAGCTGATCCCACACCGGGGTGGGCATCAGCACGAACTTCGGCTTGGGAATGCGAATCTGGAAGATGTCCAGAGTGGCCTGATTGATCTCTAGCTCGTCGCGGCAGACCCGCTGCCAGTACTCCTGGAAGTCCTCCCAAGACTTGGGTACCGGCCGCATGCTCATCCCGTACATCCGGTACCACTGCACATGCTCGTCGAACAGCTGGCACTTCTCGCCTTCGGTCAACCCGCCGCAGAAGTACTCGGCCACCTTGATCACCAGCATGAAGAACGTCGCGTGCGCCCAGTAGAACGTCTCCGGGTTCAGTGCGTGGTAGCGGCGGCCGGTCGCGTCGACTCCCTTGATGGTGTGGTGGTACTGCTTGATCTGCTCACCGGTCGTGGCCGCGCGGTTGCCGTCATAGACGACGCCCATGATCGGATACACCGAGCGCGCCACGCGCTGCAGTGGTTCGCGCAACAGGATCGAGTGCTCTTCGACGCCGGCGCCCAATTCCGGATACATGTTCTGGATCGCGCCGATCCACACGCCCATCATTCCGGTGCGCAGGTCACCGAAATACTTCCAGGTCAGCGACTCCGGCCCCAATGGGCCTCGCCGAACCGGTTTCTCGTCGCGCTGCTCGACCGGCTCGGGTTGAACCGACGTCATCGATGACATCACTGTCGTAGTCATCACGGCCTCCTGGTCCTGAGGAGCGATGAGTCTCACGATAAAGCTGACAACACACGTTGTCTACGATTTCGGGGCGTGCCGCGCGCGCCGTTACCGAGTGTCGACCCGAGCGTCGTAACGATGTGATCAGGCGGTTCGTCGCAGGTTTCCGGACACCCGGGGTGGCTTCGCGCCGGTATGCGGGGCACGCCAGCGCCGAGCGTCGTAACCGACACCACGACGACGGTCATTGCCGGTCTCTCCCGACACCACCTACCCTGGGCGCTGTGGAACTCGGGCCCCAACCGGCGTCCGGCGAGCCCGAGCAGACGGTGACCACGCCGGATTTGCCTGGTTCGCGACAGCGTTCTCCGGTGTCACTGCACAGTG
>Ga0210405_10006603_pt1 | contig 10317 bp, 10 predicted proteins | sample IncBWH11MmetaG_FD_155492 | JGI IMG/M metagenome (GOLD analysis project Ga0210405, IMG submission 155492) | Forest soil microbial communities from Barre Woods Harvard Forest LTER site, Petersham, Massachusetts, United States - Inc-BW-H-11-M | ecosystem: Environmental > Terrestrial > Soil >... | reverse complement strand
TGTTCGGCATGATGCTCGGCGATTTCGTCGGCGGCGGCGGCGTGGTGATCGCCGCCAAGACCGTGGTGCGGTCGTCCTATTCGCGCCGGGTCGAGGCGGCGGCCGACATCTATAGCGTCGGCCTGATGCAAAAGGTCGGCGGCGATCCGCGCGCGCTCGCCACCATCCTGGCGCGCGTCACGGCCGACAAAAATGAAGGCATAAAAATCCTGGCCGACCATCCCGACACCAAGGATCGCGTCATTGCGATCGACGCGATTGCGCCCGCGGGCGCCTCGACGCCGCTGCTCGGCGCCGCGGATTGGGCGGCGCTCAAGCAGATTTGCGCAACGGCGCCGGCCGGCGCGACAACGGCTCCGGCCGGCGCGGCAACGGCAGCAGCCAGCGCGACACCGAGCGCAGCGGGTGCGGCATACGGCAAAGAGCCGAGCAACGGCGCAACCGCGGGCAGCAAATGAAAACGAAGAGCCATGGTGCGACGCCGAACCATTGAGGAGCCGCCGTCGCGGCTGGCGCTGTGGGCGCGCCGGGTGGCGCTGTTCTCGCTGGCCGCGACCTTGATCGCCGTCATCATCGTGCGCTCGGGCGCGCTCGAAATCGTGCCGGCCCTGTCGACGCTCGCCGGCGCGCTCGTCCTCGCCGTGCTGGCGATCCTGCTCGCCCTTGGTGCGGCGATCGTCATCTGGTTCGAAGGCGTCGGCGGCGCCAAGGAAGCCGCCACGGCGCTCTTCATCGGCCTGGCGCTGATCGCGTACCCGCTTTACCTCGGCGTCAAGGGTTATCGGCTGCCGGCGATCTACGACATCACCACCGACCCGATCGATCCGCCGCGGTTCGACGCCATCGCGCGATTGCGGCCGCGCGACGCCAATCCGATCGCCTATGCGGGCCTCTACACCGCCGAGCTGCAACACGCCGCCTATTCCGACATCGAGCCCGACCTCACCGACTCGACGCCGCAGGAGGCCTACGACGCGGCGATGAAGGTCATCATCAAGCGCAAATGGCGCATCGTCGACGCGCGGCCGCCGCAGGGCAGCGCGGTGCGTGCGGTCGAGACGCGCGCCCCGCCGGGGCCGCCGCCGCGCGACGGATTCATCGAGGCGATCGCGCGCACGCCGATCCTCGGCTTCCGCGACGACGTGGTGGTGCGGGTACGGCCGACCAGCGACGGCACGCGCATCGACGTGCGCTCGGCGTCGCGTTACGGCCGCCACGATCTCGGCACCAATGCGGCGCGGGTGCGCAACCTGATCAGCGACATCGACGACGTGCTGGCGGCGCCGCGCAAGCCAGCGCCGGCGCCGGCTCCGGCAAAGCTTCAGCCGGCGGCCAAGGGCGCGCCGGCCAAGCGATAGATGCCGGCGATCGAGGCCGGCCCGTCGGTCAAGACGGCGCCGCGCGCCACCAGCTCTTCCATGTGCGCCAGTACGGAAAGCCCGGCGGCGCCGGTGAGGCGCGGATCGAGGCCGATATAGACCGCTTTGACGATGGTCGGAATGTCGGCTGCGCCCTTGCCGAGCCGGTGCAGGATCGAGGCCTCGCGGCCGTGGCGGTGCGCGATCAAATGCTGGACGTAACGGGGTGCGTTGCGGATCGGATTGCCGTGGCCGGGCAGATAAAGCGGCTCGCGCCGTTTGGCGAGCTTGTGCAGCGAGGCCATGTAATCGCTCATGGCGCCGTCGGGCGGCGCCACGATGGTGGTCGACCAGCCCATGACGTGATCGCCGGAGAAAATCAGATCCGATTGCGGAAACGCGAAGGCCATGTGGTTGGCGGTGTGGCCCGGCGTGGTCAGCGCTTCAAGTGTCCAGCCGTCGCCGCTCACCACTTCGCCGTCGGGGAGCGCAACATCGGGGCGAAAATCCATGTCGGCCGAAGCATCGAGCCGGCGCGTCTCGCCGATATGCAGCGGGCGAGCGAGCCGGTGCGGCCCTTGGGCGAAAACTTTTGCGCCGGTCGCGGCCTTGATCTTGGGCACCGCGGGTGAGTGATCGCGATGGGTGTGGGTGACGAAAATGTGCGTCACCGTCTCGCCGCGCACCGCGTCGAGCAGCGCCGCCACATGGGCGTCGTCGTCGGGGCCGGGATCGAGGATCGCCACCTTGCCGCGGCCGATAATGTAGCTGACCGTGCCCTTGAAGGTGAACGGGCTCGGATTGTTGGCCGCCACCGCGCGCACCAGCGGCGCCACCTCTTTCACCCGGTCGGGCTCGAGATCGAAAGACTTGTCGAACGGAACGTCGTCGGCCATGCGCGCACCTTGCTCAAACGGGCGGCAATGATGTGCACGGCGCAGGCGAGGCGCGCAAGCTAGGGTCCCGTCACCCTGAGGTGCGAGCGCAGCGAGCCTCGAAGGGCGACGGCATCCAAGTCGGCTATAGCCGACTTGGACACTAAACGTTCCGAAATCGGGCAAGCCCGATTTCGGTCGGCGGCTCGGCCGGCATCCTTCGAGGCCCGCGCTGCGCGCGGGCACCTCAGGATGACGGGACAAAGGTTCGAGGGGATCCATAAAATAATGGAGCCCCCGGTGCCGGGATCTCCGGGGGCTCCTGCAACCTCATTCAACACGACGAGTGAGACCGAGATCGCAGCCTAGTGTTATGCAAACCGCGGGCCAAGTTGCGGACGCGGCGGAATCGCGGGGATTTGGTTTTGATTTACCGTTCCGGGGCTTGGCGTGGTCGCGCGGCAGGCGGGCGGTGGCTATTTTGCAGGCAGTGATTGGTCTTGTAGCCCACATGAGCGCGGCGATATGCGGGGCCGGCCGACCCGGATGTCGCTTTGCTCATCCGGGCTACAGGTCAAAACGGCGTCCGGCTGCGGATCGCCGCGGCCAAAGTGCCCTCGTCGAGATAATCGAGCTCGCCGCCGACCGGCACGCCGTGGGCGAGCCGGGTCACCTTGACGTCGGCGTCGTGCAAGAGGTCGGTGATGTAGTGGGCGGTGCTCTGGCCGTCCACGGTGGCGTTGAGCGCCAGGATGATCTCCTTGACCTCAGGCGCGTGCGCCCGCTTGATCAGCGCGTCGATGGTGAGATCGTCCGGCCCGACGCCGTCGAGCGGGGAGAGCGTGCCGCCGAGCACGTGGTAACGCGCATTGAGGGCGCGGGCGCGTTCCAGCGCCCACAGATCGGCGACGTCGGCCACCACCACGATCATGGACGGCTCGCGCCGCGCATCGGTGCACACCGCGCAAGGATTTTGCGTATCGATATTGCCGCACACCCGGCAGATCTCGATCTTCTCCATCGCCGATTGCAAAGCCGAGGCCAGCGGCGCCATCAGCAACTCGCGCTTCTTGATCAGGAACAAAGCCGCGCGCCGCGCCGAGCGCGGCCCAAGCCCCGGCAGCCGCGCCAACAGCTGGATCAGACGTTCGATCTCGGGACCGGCGGCGATGGTGGGCATCAAAACAGCTTCAACCCGGGCGGCAGCGGCAGGCCGCCGGTCATTGCCTGCATTTTGTCCTGCAGCAGAATTTCGAGCTTGCGGCGGGCGTCAGCATGCGCGGCCACGATCAAATCCTCGACGATTTCCTTCTGGTCCGGCTTGAGCAGCGACTCATCGACATGAACGCCGCGCAAATCGCCCTTACCGGAAATTTTCAACGTCAGCATGCCGCCGCCGGCCGTGCCTTCGACCTCCATGCGGTCGAGCTCGGCCTGCATGGTTTCCATCTTCGATTTGAGCTCGGCGGCCTGTTTCATCAGGCCGAGAAAATCAGGCATCCGGGTCGCTCTCGTTGTCAGGTGTTTCCGGCACCTCATCGGTGCCCGCGGGCGCACCGGCCGGCGGGCGCACTTCGACGATTTCGGCGCCGGGGAAGCGCGTCAGCACCGCCTGCACCAGGGGATCGTTGCGCGCGTCGCTCTTGAGCTGCGTCTTGCGCTCTTCGGCCTGCGCGCGCAGCGACGGCGCGCCGGGCTCGGCGGAGACCACGACCATCCAGCGCCGGCCGGTCCAATCATGGAGCTTTTTTGATAGCTCCCCGACCAGCATTTTCGCCGCGCTCGGTTCGAGCGCGATTTCGAGCTGGCCGTCCTCGAAACGAACCAGCCGCACGTCGCGTTCCAGCGCGCTCTTCAACGAGACGTCGCGTTTCTCGGCGGCGAGCGCGATCAAATCCTCGAAGCGGTTGAGCGCGCGCGCCGGCGCATTGTCCTCGGCGCCGCGGGCGACCGGCTCCTGCAACGGCGCCGCCGAGGCGAGTTGGCTACGCGTGCCGCCACCGCCGCGCGGCGTGTCCGAACGCGCCGGCATGTCCGCGCGCGACGTTGGCGTTGACGGCGCCGTGCCGGCGCCGTTGCCGCGCGCGCTGTCGCCGAGCGAGCGGATAACTTCGTCGGGCGTCGGCAGATCGGCCGCATAGGCGATACGGACCAAAACCATCTCGGCGGCGGCGATCGGGCGGCCCGCAGCCTCGACCTCGGCGATGCCCTTGAGCAGCATCTGCCAGGCACGCGCCAACACGCGCATGGACAATTTCGCCGCAAAGGCGCGGCCGCGCGTGCGCTCCGCTTCGGTCAGCGACACGTCGTCGGCCACCGCCGGCACGACCTTTACGCGCGTGACGAAATGGGTGAACTCGGCAAGGTCGCCGAGCACCATGGCCGGATCGGCGCCGGTATCGTACTGGTCGCGCAATTCGGCCAGCGCACGCGCGACATCGGCGCGCATCAGCGCTTCGAACAGGTCGATGATACGGGTGCGATCGGCAAGCCCAAGCATCTGCCGCACGTCCTCGGCGCGCACCGGACCGGCGGCGTGCGCGATCGCCTGATCGAACAGCGACAGCGAATCGCGCACCGAGCCTTCGGCAGCGCGCGCGATCAGCGCCAGCGCCTCCGGCTCGGCGGTGATGCTTTCCTTGGCGGCAATACCTTGCAGATGCGCCACCAGCAACGCCGCGTCGACCCGGCGCAGGTCGAAGCGCTGGCAGCGCGACAGCACCGTGATCGGAACTTTACGAATTTCGGTGGTGGCGAAAATGAACTTGGCGTGGGCCGGCGGCTCCTCCAGCGTCTTCAACAGCGCGTTGAAGGCGGCGCCGGAGAGCATGTGCACTTCGTCGAGGATATAGACCTTGTAGCGCGCCGACACCGGCGCGTAGCGCACCGCGTCGTTGATCGCGCGCACGTCGTCGACGCCGTTATGCGACGCGGCGTCCATCTCGATGACGTCGAGATGGCGACTGTCCATGATGGCCTGGCAGTGCACGCCGAGCACCGGCATCTTGATGGTCGGGCCGGCGATCGAGCCGTCGGGCAGCTCGTAATTGAGCGCGCGCGCCAGAATGCGCGCCGTCGTGGTCTTGCCGACGCCGCGCACGCCGGTGAGGATCCAGGCCTGCGGGATGCGGCCGGCCTCGAACGCGTTCGACACCGTGCGCACCATGGCGTCCTGGCCGATCAGGTCGTCGAAGGTCGAAGGCCGGTATTTGCGCGCCAGTACGCGGTAGGAGCCGGGCTTTTCGTTGGCGGCGTCGCTCATTGTTCTTCAAAACTCCGCCGCCGCCTGCGAGGTTGCGAATGGTGCCGGTTCAAGATTCGCGCAATGCGAAATTCGCGCAATGCGAAAATAAGGGGTGGGAGGCTGACGAGCGACCCGAACCGCGCTCGTTAGGGCTGCTTCCTTCCGGACCTGACCCGGTTGGCGAGTGGCTCGTCCACCGCCAACCTCCCGGGGACTATATTGGCCGGGGAGGGGGAGAAAGCAAGCCTTGGCCTAAGGTGGAGGGCGGTTTGAGCGTGGCGAAATCCATGAGAGCATCGTTGGGTAGAAGTTGAACGGGGGAATAAAGGTGATTAAATTTACCGGCAGTTGATCCAATTCAAGATTTATGGCGCGAGAAGCAGAAAATATGCCCAAGAGACACTCCCCCGGCTTGGATAACCGACACCGCGATTCTGACGGTGAAATTCGCCACAAGCGCGGAAATACGAGTGTTGCCGCTTTACGCGAAACATATGGCAGCGATTTCGCCCGGGGTTATCGTAGCGATACTAAGCTGAGCACTCTGCTCGAGCGTACCGGACGCAAATCACTCAGCGAGTATCTGCTCTCAACCACTTCGAAGAGATTCGAGTCAGCGTTGAGGAATCTTGCCAAGAAATAAGCGCCATTATCGGGTTAAACTCCAAGAGGTTTTGGCTGCGCATGATTTTGCCTTGACGTTTGGGGGACTTCGAGGAATTCGCGATCTCGGAGCAATAGAGGCGGCAGTAGCGCGGCCATACTGCGGCTACTATCGATCAATCGCCAAGAAGGTTGCTGCACTCGTTCAATCGTTGGCATCCAATCATGGGTTTATTGACGGCAATAAACGTACAGCGTTGCTCATGATGAACTTGCTGCTCTTGCGGAGTGGTTATTTTCTTCGCGGCGAGAGCGAACAGCAGATCAACACCGACGTGGAGGCGATGATTCTGGCTCTTGTCGAGCATCACATGAGTTTCGACGACGTGGTTGCGTGGCTCGAACTGAGAATCGCCCCGATAGGTGGCCGATAAAATGCGGGAAATGTCGGAAATCGGGTGGTCGCTGCACCCTCAACTTCACGCCGATACGGTGCCGGTCTGCGACCTTGCCCTGTCGCAGCTTCTGGCGATGAACGATGCCAATTTCCCGTGGCTCATCCTGGTGCCGCGGCGCGTGGGCGCGAGCGAGATCATCGATCTCGGCGCCGAGCAGTCTGTGTTGATGGACGAGATATCGCGGGTGTCACGGGCGCTCAAAGACGAGACGCGCTGCGACAAGCTCAACGTCGCCGCGATCGGCAATATGGTGCCGCAGCTGCACATTCATATCGTGGCGCGGCGCAAGGACGATGCGGCGTGGCCGAAGCCGGTCTGGGGTGCGACGCCGCGGCGTGCTTATGAGGCAGATGCAATGACACGCTTCGTCACGGCGATCCGCGACCGAGTTGTTTCATCACTGTAGCTCGCGCCCGACGTCGTACTCGTAAAGCCAGCCGACCTTGAACGCGGTGTTGTCCTCGCCGCCGAAACGTTCGCGCAGCTTGAAGGTCAGGTCGCGCTTGAGCCGCGCCCAGGGCGAGGCGAGATGGTTTTCCTTGGCGCGGGCGCGGGCGCCGAGCACGGCCGCCTTGGTGCGCGGCACGCGGGCGCGCTCGTAGGTCAACAGCGCCGCGCCGAGATCGTCGCCGCCGCGCGCGATTTCGGCGGCGAGCACGCAGGCGTCCTCCAGCGCCATGCCGGCGCCGGTGCCGAGATAAGGCAACATGGCGTGGGCGGAATCGCCGAGCAGCGTGGCGCGGCCGACGCTCCATTGCTCAAGCGGGTCGCGGTCGTACAGCGCCCATTTGTACCAGCGCTCGCTGCACGGATAGAGCTTTGTCAGCGCCGGATTCCACGCCGCATAGGTCGTCATCACTTCGGACACGTCGCATTGCCGGGTCCAGGATTCTTCGGTCCAGGCATCGCTGTCGACATGGGCGACGATGTTGAGAAGCTCGCCGCGGCGTACCGGGTAATGCACCACATGGCCGTGCGGGCCCATCCACATGGCGCCGTTCTTGGTGTCGACGTCGGCCGGCACGGCGTCGACCGGCACCATGCCGCGCCAGCAGATGCAGCCGGTGAAGCGCGGCTTGTCGGCGCCGAACAAGCTTTCGCGTACCGCCGAATGAATGCCGTCGGCGCCGACCACGACATCGGCTTCGATGGTGGTGCCGTCGGCAAAGCGCGCCGTGGCGAGCCGCGCGCCGCTCTCGACGCCGACGCAGCGGGCGCCGAAGCGCAGTTGCGTCGTCTTGAGCGCAGCGCCTAAAACTTCGAGCAAGTCGGCGCGGTGCACGGAAAGATTCGGCGCGCCGAACTTTTGGCGGAAATCGCCGCGTTTGGTGCGTGAAATGTAGCGGCCGCTTTTCCAGCTGCGGATGTTGAGAAAATCGGTTTCCGCCGCGATCGCCTGAACCTTCTGTTCGAGGTCGAGCGCGCGCAACGCCTTGACCGCATTGGGCGTGAGATTGAGCCCGGCGCCGATTTCGCTCAACGCACCCGATTGCTCATGCACCGTCACCTCGGCGCCGCGCCGCTCCAGCGCCAGCGCCGCCGCGAGCCCGCCGATGCCGCCGCCGATGATGGCGATGCGAGGTGTGCGCGGCATGGGTGTTCCTTCCGTTTGGCCGACGTTGGTCCGGGATGTATAGCCGGGTCAAGCATGGCCAGGGCGGGCAGGTCGGCGGGATGACCGCCCTCGCGACTTGACCTTATTGAACGCCACGGCTTCAATCCGCCGCCAAGAGGAAGCCCCGGAATCCATGGGGGAAAAGCGCGATCAGGAGCCCGCCAGGAGACTGCAATGACCTTCCGCATCGCCATTGTGCAGCCGATTTCGCACCGTCCCGGCGAGGATGAGCGCAACGTCGCCGACGCCGTGAGCGCCATCGAGCACGCCGCCCATGAGGGCGCCGATTTCGTCTGTTTCCCGGAAACCTATCCGGGCCCGTGGCGCATGCCGGCAAGCTTCGATCCGACCGCGGCCATGGCGGAGGCGGCGGCGACCCACGGCGTGCACGTGGTGTTCGGCACCATCGAGCCGATCGATCGCGAAGCCGCCTACAACCTCATCGTCATGGCCTATCCCGACGGCCGCGCGCCGGCGCGCTACCGCCGCACCCATCCAAACGGGCCGTGGATCTATACCGGCGGCAAGGATTGGGAATTCCAATACACGCCGGGCAACGATTTCCCGGTGTTCGACACCGCCCACGGCAAGGTCGGGCTCGCCATGTGCAGCGAGGTCTATATGCCGGAAGTGTCGCGGGCGCTGGCGCTGCGCGGCGCCGAACTGATCTTCATGCCGGCGGGCACCGACAAGAATCGCCTATGGGCGACGTGGCGGACCTTGATCTGGGCGCGCGCCATCGAAAATCTTGCCATCGTGGTGACGACGCAAAATCTGTTCGATCACGGCCAGCGCGGGCTCGCCATGGTGGCGACGCCGGAGGAAATCGTGTTCGAGAGCACGGTCGCCGGCATGAGCCTGGTCGACGTCAGCCTCGAGCGCGTGCGCCAGCTGCGCACCGGTCGCGATCAGGTCGGCTCGTCGGCCGGTTGCGGCGCCAAGCAAGGCGTGCTCGGCCCGCAATGGCAGCGGCCGGAGCTTTACGACGCGATCTATCCGCGGCCGTTGCGCGAAGCGGCTGAGTGATTGACCGATCGCCGCATCGTGCCCGAACGCCCCGAACTCGGCCCGCGACCGCACCTCGGCTACACGGCGAGCGCCGTCGATCGCGCCGCCGACCGCCGCGGCGACGACGCGGCGCTGGCGAAATTCCTCAAAGACGATCGCGCCGGCGGCTACGTCATCGGCGGCGAGCTCGTGGTGATGAAAGCGCGCGGCGAGGCCATCGATCCGCTGTTCTCGCCCGCCGAAGCGGCGGTGCTCGGCAGCGCGCGCGACACGATCTTCCTCGGGCTCTTGGGCGAGGCGCCGCGCTTCGGCTTCGGGCTCGATCCGGCCGCGATCGAGCCGCTCAAGGCGCGCAACGACCTGAAAATCACCGACCTGCGCACCATCGCGGTGCAAGGCCTGGTCGATGCCCCGCATCTGCCGCCGCTCGCCGAAGCCAAGGCGCTGATCGGCTGGCATGCGCGCCACCGCTTCTGTCCGAATTGCGGCACGCCGACTCGCGTTGTGCAAGGCGGCTGGCGGCGCGATTGTCCATCGTGCAAGGCCGAGCATTTCCCGCGCACCGATCCGGTCGCGATCATGCTGGCAATTTCAGGCGAGCGCTGCGTGCTCGGCCGTTCGCCGCGGTTCGCGCCGACCATGTGGTCGGCGCTGGCCGGCTTCGCCGAGCCTGGCGAGACAATCGAGGAAGCGGTGCGGCGCGAAGTGCTGGAAGAAGCCGGCATTCGCTGCGGCAAGGTCAAATATGCCATGTCGCAGCCGTGGCCGTTCCCGAGCTCGTTGATGATCGGCTGCCACGCGCAAGCGCTGTCGGAGACAATCGTCATCGACCGCAGCGAGATCGAGGACGCGCGCTGGTTTTCGCGCGACGAATTGGCGCAAATGCTTGGCCGCCGCCATCCCGACGGCTTGACCACGCCGCCACCGGTCGCCATCGCCCACCATCTCATTCGCAGCTTCGTCGAGGACGGCTGTCATGTCCTTGATTGATTGACATGTCCTCGAACGCCGCGCCGCGCATCCTCTGCACCGGCATCATCGTGCTCGACGAAGTGTTTCGCGTCGAGCAATTCCCGCAGCCCGACGGCAAGGTGCAGGCCACGGGATTTTTCGTCGTCAACGGCGGCTGCGCCGCCAATGCGGCGGTGGCGATCGC
>Ga0210405_10006602_pt1 | contig 10318 bp, 3 predicted proteins | sample IncBWH11MmetaG_FD_155492 | JGI IMG/M metagenome (GOLD analysis project Ga0210405, IMG submission 155492) | Forest soil microbial communities from Barre Woods Harvard Forest LTER site, Petersham, Massachusetts, United States - Inc-BW-H-11-M | ecosystem: Environmental > Terrestrial > Soil >... | reverse complement strand
GTTGAACGGCTCACCAGGGCCGATGCCAGGCTGGCCCGAAGATGCTCCGAGGGTCGATCCGATCAGGCCTAGCGAACTGCCGACTTTAGCGCTGGGCGGTCCCAGATTTACGCGATTGAAGATGTTGAACATTTCCACTCGGAATTGAGCTCGCAGCCGCTCCTTGATCGGGATGTTTTTAAAAACGGAAAGGTCTACATTGGCGAAACCGGGTCCAAAGGCCGAATCCTTCTGCATCGTGCCGAAGGTTCCCACGGGCGGATTGACAAACGCAGCGGGACTGAACCAGCGCAGGTTCTGGCCCTGCGTGAACGCGTGATTCAGTCCCTGGAATGGATCGCCTACCTGGTTGGCGCGTTCGGTGCCTTCGAGGGTGCCGCTGTTATCCGACGAGGCTTTGATGACCACTGGCTTGCCCGTGCGTAGATACAAATTGCTGTTGGCCTGCCACCCGTGAGTAAGCCAACGCGGACCGAATGAAGCGCCGGGTATGTCGTAGATGAAGTAACCCTTGAACTGATGACGAATGTCATAGGACGCGTTGCCGTAATCGCCCTTGATGTTGGTGCTGTCTTGAGGTAACGTCGAGCCGCTGGCCAACTCTTCCAGATTGTGCGCCCAGGTATAGGAGTATTGCGAAATCAGCCCATGCCAACTTCTGGTCTTGATCGATACTTGAAGCGAGTTGTAATTGGAAGTGCCGCCGCTTTCGATGTCGTCAATTGCGCCGAAGTTCGGGAATTGCGAAAAGTAGGGGCGGGTCTGCTGCAGGTAACTAAAGCCGGCGGCATTCTTCGCGTTGACGTAGTTACTGCCGAGCGCGGGCTGGTTGATGTCTCTGATGAGAACCAAATGCCGGCCTTCGGAGCCCACGTATCCGACCTCCAGGATGGCATTGTTACCCAGGCTCTTCTCCACGTTGAAGCTGAAGTTCATAGTATCGGACGGAGTGAAGTTCGGACTAACCGAAAACAGGCCGAAGATGTTACTCCCGGAGAGGGAAAGGCTGGTGGGGAATATGGGCTGGCCGGACACGATTGTGTAGCCGCTTTTGGAGATGGCGTAGACGGGCAGCGTCCCGCCAGGATTGGCTTCCGCGCCAATGGCGCCATTGTTGGACAACGATCCTTGAGCGAGGAACGTATTGCCGGAGGGCGTGTCGTAAAACAGGCCGAACCCGGCGCGAATGACCAGTCCATGGGCCCAATCGGGCTGATACGCCAGACCTAGACGGGGGCTGATCATTTTAAAATCCGACGGATAAAGCTGGGAGATCTGATCGCCTACCACAGCAATGCCGCCAGGAACATTTGGGCGGAAGGTGGAGAGATCATGCTTATCGTCCCCCATTGGCGACAGGTAATCCCAGCGCAGGCCTAGAGTCAGGTTGAGCTGGCGCGTTACCTGCCAGGAATCCTGCGCGTAAAGATCGAAGCTGTTCAAGCTTACGTTGCGATTCACGTTACCTGCCTGGATGTTGGAAGAGAAGACGTCACCAGCCATGAAGTCGGCCAGGGAAACAACGTTGGTATCCTGGCCGGACTTGCTGAGCAGACTGGACCATGGACCTACCTGGCCATTGATCGTGAAATTGCCGCGTCCACCCCAATTGTTTCCGGCGCCTGCCCCGATTTCAAAGAATTGGGTGCGCCTGTACTCTCCTCCGAGACGTATCTGGTGTCTGCCTTTGACGATCGATACGGTGTCGCCCAAGTGGCCGGTATAATCCTGGCGTCCGGAGACGGGACTGAGGCCGGTGGGATCAAAGCCGCTGATAGCCAGGTTCGGAGCGCCGTTCAGATAAGGACCCGTAATGCCCGTGATGAAGCCGGAGGCGGCTGGGTCCATGCCGGTGTAGGCGTCATGAAAGGCCTGGTGGAAATAGTTCACGCCCAAAAGGAGTTGGTTGGTGATACTGGCGGAGGGAGTCGAGTTAAGGACCGTCGCAATGTTATGCACATGCATGGGGCCTACCTGGTAGTAATACGGAATGAAGCTGCTGAGCGGAGCAGTCTGGCTGCCTTGACCGATGTACCATCGGGCTGATAAGCGGTTCTTGTCACTTAGGCTGTGATCGATTTTGACGAGTCCATTATGGCTATAACCGGTTTCCGGAGTAGTAGCGTAGTAATTGTTGGCGGACGCTGGTCCGGTCAGCGCATTTGCGGGCCAGAGCGTGGTCAAAAGGCCAGTGGCAACCGGATTCACCGGGACGCCGAACTGGGTGAGCAGTTGTTTAGCCGCCGCCTGATAAGCGGTCGACGGTTCGGTGGCAAGAGTCTGCTGGCCGATGATAAACTTCTGTTCTTCGAAGGTCGCGAAGTAGAAGGTTTTGTCCTTGATAATGGGCCCTCCAAACGAGAAACCAAAGTGTTGATTGCGGAGCTCACTCTTAGGAGTTCCGGCAGTGGAGAAGGGCGAGCTGGCAGCTAATGCTTCGTTGCGGTTGTAGTAGTAGGCGCTGCCATGCGGCTGGTTGGTTCCCGACTTGATGATCAGGTTGACTACCGCTCCCGAATCTCTTCCTACCTCCACTCCGGCCTGGCTTTGTACGGAGAACTCTTCCAAGGCGTCGAGCGGCATCAAGACTCCGGGAATGCCTTGAACGCCGCCCTGATTGGCCGCGGCGGAGTTGTTCGCAGCGTCGTTATTATCGATGCCTTCGATCTGCTGGTTGACCTGGCCCGATCGCGATCCGTTGAACGAGCCGCTTCCGCCATACCCAGCGAAGCCAGGCGCCAGCGCAATCAGTTGGGTAAAGTTACGCCCATTTACGGGGAGATCCTGGACCGTCGTCGTAGGCACGACGTCGGTCTGCGCAGCGGAGGTGGTTTCTAACGAAACTGCCGCGGCTGACACCTCGACAGAAGAGGAGACCCGCGCCAGCTTCAACATGACCGGCAGGTTGTAGGTGGATCCGCCGGATACTCGCACGCCATTGACCTTGATTGCCTCAAAGCCGCTCTGCGAAACGGCGATGGAATACTCGCCCAGGGGCAAGTCCTGAAACGCGAATTCACCCGCACTCGAAGAAAGGGTCGCATACGCCAACCCAGTTGCCTCATTGGCGGCTTTCACAACAGCCGAGGCCAAAACGGCTCCCGATTCGTCCGTTATGACGCCCTTGATCCCTCCGCGGAAATTCTGCGCAACCCCTATGGCCGCAATCAGCACGGATAGGGAAAAGCCCACGAATACACGTTTCATATTTCACCTCTAAGGTCACTCGATGCATAGCGGTCGGACAAAATAACCGCGAGGAGATTGTTCAGGTGTTGTGGACGCCTGGGTCCGGCGATGACAGGAATCTCGAACTTCGGTGACTGACGTCGGTAAACGGGACCGATTGCCGCTACGATACCCAACAAATCGTACGGAAGTCCAATCAAAATCTACTATCGGGGCTAAAAATTTTTCCTATGCCGTGGGCAACTTTTCCTTCTGTAGTCTGAAATTTAATACTTTACATCTAAAACGTACCTGTGATACGCTTTCGGCAGACTCGGTTTGAATTTCCTTGTGCTTCGGTCAGGAGAGGGGTTGTGCTCAGAACACGCGCCACGTTATTTTTCGCGCTGATCGGCTTCGTGCCGCCGGCAGTTTACGCTCAGCAAGGCAGGGGAACCATCGTCGGTACGGTCACCGATGCAAGCGGGGCATCCGTCAAGGGAGCCAGGGTATCGATCCTTAACGTCGATACCAACAACCCTGTCAATACGGAAACAAATACCGAAGGATTCTTCAATTCGCCGCCGCTTATCGTGGGCCATTACCAGGTCACGGTGGAGCAAACGGGCTTCAAGAGAGACATCCGTTCGGGCATCAACCTCGAGGTGGATCAGCGCGCTGAAATCAACTTTCAGCTTCAGATCGGCGCCGTCGGCGAATCCGTTCAGGTAACGGCTGAGGCTGCGCTGGTCAACACAGAGAATGCGTCCATCGGCCAGGTGATCGAAAACAAACGTGTACTGGATTTACCCCTCAACGGCCGAAATGCGTTCGCTCTGGTGCTGCTGGCCCCTAACGTTCACTCGAACGCCGGCCCGGTGCAAAGCGGTTTCGCCGATCGCGGAACCAGCCTGAGCGACTGGAGCATCAATGGAGGCCCCAACGCCGCGAACAACATGCTGGTGGACGGAACGGTGGCTTCGAACAGCTACTACCCAGACCTTAACGCCGACCTGGCGGTCGACGCGGTGCAGGAGTTCAAGGTGCAATCGGGCTCCATGTCGGCGGAATACGGCTTCACGCTCGGCGGCGTCATCAACGTCGCGACCAAAGCGGGCACGAACCAGTATCACGGAACGATGTACGAGTTTGTCCGCAACAACATTTTCGACGCCCGAAACGCTTTTGCCGCGGCGGAGCTGCCGTTCCGCTATAACCAGTATGGTTTGGCGTTCGGCGGGCCGGTCGAGATCCCGAGAGTTTACAAGGGAAAGAACCGGACGTTTTTTTTCGGAAACTGGGAACAGTACCACTACATCAATTACAGCCAGAGCATCACGTCGACTCCCATCGCCGCCCAGCGAAACGGCGATTTTTCGACCTTGTTCGATGCCACCGGCAAGTTGATTCCCATTTACGATACCGGGACAACGCAGTTGAACCCCAACGGTTCGGGGTACATTCGCAGCCAGTTCCCCGGTAATATCATTCCGGCCAGCCGCCTGGATCCGGTGTCGCAGAAGATCAACCAGTTCTATCCGCTGCCCAACCAGGCGCCGAGCAATCCGTTCACCAACGCGAACAATTATCTGGCGAGCGTCAGCTTGAACACGACCATGCAGCAATACACCACCCGGCTCGACCACCGCTTCTCGGATAACGATACGTTCTTCGGGCGTTACACCTACTTCGTGAACTATTACGACAACGGAACGGCCGCTCCATGGCCGAATCCGGCGGTACGGGCGCGTTACGACAACTTCGAAACACGCAACGCCGCGATCGACGAAACCCACACCTTTTCGCCCACGGTGCTGAACGAGTTCCGCCTCGGAATCGCGCGCCAATTTTTCCCCTTCCAGGCGGCCAGCTACAACCAGAACTGGCCGCAGAAGCTCGGTTTTCCAGCAAGCGTTCCGAACACCGTGGTTCCTACCATTACTAACGGCTACACGGCCTTCAGCACCGGGACCGTGGGAATACGCGGCGCTCTCACCTGGGACTTTACGGACACGGTTACGGTCGTTCGCGGGAGTCATTCGATCAAGGCCGGCTTTGAATACCGGTTGCTATTCGGGAATAATTATCAGACATCCGCTCCTTCCGGCAGCTTCACCTTCGCCCAGACGCTGACGGGCAACCCGCAATCGCAAAGCGGAACCGGCAGCACGTATGCGGACTTCATGCTCGGCGCCGTCAGCAGTGCGACCGACGTGACGAACGTCGGTGAATCTGAGAAAGGCTACTCACTGAGCGCATTCGTGCAGGACGACTGGCGCGTATCGTCAAGGCTGAATGTGAATCTCGGTCTGCGGTACGACTTTCAGCAGCCGCCTTACGAGCGTAATTGCGGCACGTCCAATTTCAATCCGTACGCCGCCGATCCCAACACCGGACTCCTTGGAAGAGTGGAATACGCCTGCAAGAATTACGGCAAAACTTATCTCAATCCGCAATACACGAACTTCGCGCCGCGTGTTGGCATGGCGTACGATCTGACCGGTAATGGCCGAACGGTGATTCGAGCCGGATACGCAATCTACTATCCTTCCATTTTCAACCTCACGTATTTCGGCAATCTCGCGGGCTTCGGATCCACCACGACAACCTACAGCTCTCCTGGCGGCAATGCCAACCTGCCGGCGTTGACGCTGAGCCAGGGCTTTCCGACACCGCCCATTCAGCCGCTGGGCTCCGCGCTTGGGTCCTCCGCGTTTCTGGGCCAGGCGGTCAGCTACGATCAGTCTGTTCAGAGGATGCCGATGTCGCAACAGTGGGGGGTTTCCTTCCAGAAGCAGCTACCGGGAAGCTGGGTGGTGGACGTGAGCTACTCCGGCAATCATGGCACGCATCTGGTAGCGGGCAGTTATGGCCTCGACCAGTTGAATCCCCAGTCTCTGAATCTCGGAACAGCTTTACAGAATCCCGTGGCAAATCCATACGCGAACAAAGTGCCAGGATCGCTCGGCAGCGCAACCATCACCGCCCAGCAGGCGCTTCTGCCGTACCCTTACTATACGAGCATTAGCGTTCGCAATCCACACCTCGGCAATTCGATCTACCACGCCGGCTTGCTGACAGTGCATAAGCGATTCAATAAGGGACTGACGATCCTGGCGTCTTACACCAAATCGAAGCTGATCAGCGACAGCGTCGCCGCGCCGATTAATTTCGGCAACGTGGAGCAAACGGGGAGCACCGGTTATCAGAATGGCGCATACGACCGGGCTCTCGAACGATCGGTTGACCCGACCGACGTTCCACAGCGCCTGGCGATCAGCGCCGTTTACGAATTGCCGTTCGGCCACGGAAAGACGTTCGACATTCAAAACAAGGTGCTGGACGCTATCGCCGGGGGCTGGCAGGCTCAGGCCATCATGACGTTGCAGAAAGGACTGCCCGTGCTGATTACCGGCGCTAACAATAATTTGGCCAGCCGGCCGAATTCAACGGGACAATCGGCGAAACTCTCCAATCCATCGGCGGCCGAATGGTTCAATACCGCGGTGTTCGTCAACCCTCCCAACTATACCTATGGAACCGTCGGGCGAGCGCTGCCGGACGTGCGGACTCCAGGGTTCTTCAACATGGACTTCTCACTCATCAAGAACACGACGGTGAAAGAGCGGCTGAATGTGCAATTCCGCGCGGAGGCTTTCAACCTGGACAACCATGTGAATCTGGGCTATCCGAACACGTCGTTTGTGGCGGGGGCCAATGGCGCCAATGTGAGCAGCACATTCGGTACGATCACCTCGTCCCGCGCATCGCGAAGTATTCAACTGGGAATGAAGCTCATCTTTTAGCGATTTGTTGTGCGTCCTTTTGGTCCTACGTTCGCTTTGCGGCGCAGCAGATCCGCGTATGCCAGTGTATAGTTGCGCGCCGGCGCGTTCAGGGTTCGCTCGCCGAGAACATCCAGCGAATCGGCCAGCAACACCTTGGGCGCCGGGAGCTCGGCCGCCGCTGTCATCGCGTACCAGGCCAGTTGCGCTGCCCACTCGGGCTGGTCTTTCCGTAATGCCTCTCGCGCCTTTGCCAGCAGCGCATCCATCCCACCGGCAAGTTCGACCATGTGCCCGGCCTCCTCGCGCGGCGCCAGCCGATGCAGGTTGATCGGGTTGCCATCGAACCAACCCATGTGCCGCGAATAGATTTCACGGACCGTCTGCGGCAGGCTGCCATAATAATCACGGAGGTAATCCTTGTCGGTGAGATTCTCCGGCAGCCGCACATATTCGACCAGCTCGTCCGGGGTCATCCCCTTGTCGATCCCCTCAATCGTCTTGGTCCACGTCAGCCGCAACGCATCGCGATAGTTTGTCAGGACCTCGGCGACTAGCGCCTTGCCGCCGATCGGGCGGGTGTGGCCCCCCACCAAGTGTTCCGCGCCTTCCTTGAGAATCTTGTCGATGCTGTCAGCCCAATCGCGGACGTCTCGACGGGCCGATCCGCGGAGCGGGTACACGTTCGGGAATGACTTGTAGAAATTGTCGCCGGAAAATACCACCCTTTGTTCCGGAAGCCAAATATAGAGCGTGTCCTCGGTTTCGCCGGGGCTCTTAACCAGATCCATTTTCACGCCCGCGATCTCGATTCGTTTCCGCTCTTCGGAAAACGTGTGGTTTGGAGCAACTGTGGCGTTTCCCGCGCCAGGTCCGCGCTGGCCGCCTGGAGTCTGCTGCCCCAGCGGATACACGGCTTGCGCGATTCCGTTGTTTATGCGCTTCTCCGGCGGCAGGTCGAAGCCTTGCGTGTTCACGGGCCGTGCGCTCGGCGCGATGCCGGTCTCCTGATTCAGGCGACCCTCCGAGCCGAAGTTGCTCCGGGCCCAGATCTCGACCTTCGAGCCCTCTGTCAGGAAGGCAGGCGTTCCCGATGTGTGGTCTCCATGGCCGTGTGTATAAACGATCGCCTTGACCGGCTTGGTCGAAATCTTCTCGAACTCCTGCCGCACTTGCTTGGCCCAGACAGGGCTCTGGCCGGGGTCGACGATGATGACGCCATCGGTTCCGACGATCATGGAGTTTGTCGAGGCGCTCCAACCGATCGCCGTGTAAACACCTTCGGCCACGCGGATGACCTCTTGCTTGAACTCGCTGTTTCGCGCCTTGAGGAGCTTTGTCGCCGGCGACTCCTCCGTGAAGGCAGGCGATGCCGTCAGAACCGATAGCAGGCAGATGCCGGCTACTTGCGTCGCCGTTTTGCGTGAATTCATATTCTCGATTTCTCCATTTCAGTTTTGGCCAGTCCCGATCCGGCGTTCGGAGTCGAGAACGGAATTCGCATCACCACTAGTAATCCCGGATTCGCGTTCTCGGCTGTCAGCGTACCGCCGTGAACATTGACCGCCCGACGGGCGATCGCCAGTCCGAGGCCGACTCCGCCCTCCGTGCTGTCGCGCGAGGCTTCGACGCGGAAAAACGGGTCGAAAATCCGGGCCAGCTTCTCTTCCGGGACTCCCGGACCGTAGTCTCGAACCTTGACGGCGGCTTCGCTCCCGGAAACGCACAGCTCGATTTCGACGTCCGTTCCCGAAGGCGCGTAGCGGATCGCGTTCCGTGTGATGTTTTCCAGCGCCCGATGCAGCAATTCTTCGTTGCCCGGACAGGCGAGCGACGAATGGCTGGTGTACGAGATTCGACACTGCTTGCTTTGCGCATCGAGTTGGCAGTCTCCGACCACCCGCTCGAGCAGCCTGTTGATGTCAATGACTTCCTGCCGCCGCTCCGTCGGGTCGCCTTCGGCTCGCGTCACCTCGATCAGGCTGGAAACCAGTTCGGTGAGGCGATCGATTTCGGCCTTGATGCGATCGATCGCAGCGTCCCGGTCCGGCGCGGTTCGAGCCAGGCGAGCGGCGAAACTGAGCCGGGCCAATGGCGATCGCAGCTCGTGAGAGACGTCCTGTAGGAGCCGCCTCTCGGCAACCAGCAATGTCCGGAGCCGATCGGCCATCTGATTGAAGGAATCTCCGAGCGAGCCGATTTCGTCGTGGCGCCGGTGCTGGACGCGAGCGTTCAGATCGCCGCTGCCGAACTTGTCCATGATGGTCGCCACCTTCCGTAAGGGAGACACGATGCGGGAAGCCAGCAGCCACGACAGAAGGGCAACAGCAGCCATCACCACCAGGTAATAAGGGACGGAATTTGCGGCGTCGACAGCCGGCCCGCCCAGCGTGAGCATTCGATAGCGGCCATCGGCCGAGGCGCGCGCCGACATGTGCCGGCCATCAACCTGGTTCGGTACGCCCCATTCCCGGATCTTCTGAAACTGGCCTGACAGGTCTTCTCCGGAGATGAGGTCGCGGCTTCGGGCGTCGGCCAGATGGCGCTCTCCTCCGATGACGCGATCGGCCCGGTCGAGGACTACCTTCAGGCCCTCCGGCCCGGAAGCTTCATAAGTAGTCACGATCTGTTCGAACAGGAAACTGTTCATCCGGGTCCCGAGACCCGGTCTGCCATGTGAGAGCATGGGCGAGCTGATCAGCACAAAAGCGGACCCGGAGAGCGCGAGCACGATCAGGCTCCATAAGACGATCTTGGCGTAAAGCGACCTCATCGCCAATCACCGGTTCCCAGCATGTATCCGGCGCCGCGAATCGTTTTGATCATTGCCGGACCCCGCGCCTCGATCTTCTTCCGCAGGTGGCTGATGTGTACGTCAAGAGAACGCTCGTAGGCAGTCGGCTCCCGCTGGTGGAGGGCGGCGCTGATCTCTTCCCTGCTCACGATCCGGCCAGGCGCCTTGGCGAGGATATCGAGAATATGAAACTCCATGGCCGTCAAAGCCAAATCGTTTCCACCAATCGACGCTTCGTGCCGGTTGCCGTCGATTTCCAGCGCGCCGACTCGGAAGAGCGGTTTCGCGGGACCACTGGCGGGTTCGACCCGCCGCAAAACCGCACGCACGCGGGCCAGCAGCTCGTCCGGATCGAACGGCTTCGGCAGGTAGTCGTCGGCGCCGGTTTCGAGACCCGCCACCCGATCCGCTCCCCCTATTCGCGCGGTGAGCATGATAACCGGGACGCTCGACTTGCGGCGGATCTCCCGCAAAACCTGAAATCCATCCATCGCGGGCAGCATGACATCGAGCAGCACGAGATTGAACCGGCGACTGAGGGCCAGCGCTAACCCGGACCGGCCATCGTTCG
>Ga0210405_10006601_pt1 | contig 10320 bp, 11 predicted proteins | sample IncBWH11MmetaG_FD_155492 | JGI IMG/M metagenome (GOLD analysis project Ga0210405, IMG submission 155492) | Forest soil microbial communities from Barre Woods Harvard Forest LTER site, Petersham, Massachusetts, United States - Inc-BW-H-11-M | ecosystem: Environmental > Terrestrial > Soil >... | reverse complement strand
TCCGCAGCACGTTCGAAATCGATGCGCCGCCCGAGACAGTATGGCGCCATGTTGTATCCTTCGCCGACCTGCCGGCGCCAACGGAATGGATTTTCCATACCGGCATCGCCTATCCGATTCGCGCCCGCATCCAGGGCGCCGGACCGGGAGCCATTCGACGGTGCGAGTTTTCGACTGGACCGTTCGTCGAGCCGATTCAGGTTTGGGACGAGCCGCGGCTGTTGCAATTCGCGGTCACGCAGAACCCCGCGCCGATGGAGGAGTGGACTCCTTACAAGAACATCCACCCCAAGCACCTGGATAATTATCTAGTTTCACGCCAGGGCCAGTTCTTGCTGGTACCACTGGCGGGCGGCCGTACCAGGCTCGAAGGCACGACCTGGTACACGCATAACTTGTGGCCCGCCGCGTATTGGCAGGTGTGGTCGGACTTTATTATCCATCGGATCCATGAGCGGGTGTTGGTTCATATCAAGAAGTTGGCGGAGAATACCGATTTCAGTGGTCGCGAAAGAGGGCGCGAAATCCCTCTTGCTCAAAATGACGATCGTTGGTAAGTACGTCGCCAATTCCGTGACGGCGCATCGTCTGCATAGAAATACAATCGGTGAGGCTATAGCTCTTGTCCTGGCGCTGGCGGTATAGTTCGAGACCAGCGAGAAAAGATTCGCGGCTCTGCGCAACCACACGGACATCCGGCTCTTTGAGAAGCTTCAAGACAGTCTCAGCCGCACGGTTGCGCAGCCAAGCGTCAACAGCAAAGAAAGTCAGGAACTCTGCCAACACTTCGTCCGTGGTGAAAACGGTCGCTCCGGCGAGTAGGTCGTCAACCGCGTTTGCGTCGTGGTAACTGGAATCAGCGGGATTGGTGAGCGCAACCCAGTAGAACGTGTCGGCGAAGACCGTCTTCACTGGTCTGTCTTTGGGAGGCCGTGAACGTAGTGATCAATCTGGCTTGCGCCGTCTGTGGGGAGCTTCGCGCGCACCTCCGGTGGCATGTCGACCCAGAGTTCCCGGATCCTGGCGGAAATCGGCTTTCGGGTCTGCTCTTCCAAATCACGCCTGAGGACCTGCTGCGCGTAGTGCTCCGCGGAAACGCCATGAGCGTTGGCCTTGGCTTCGAGGGCCGTTACGTCCTCATCCGGAAGTTCGATGGTCAATGTCATGAATCTTGTTCCATAATACATTGCCAAGGAACACAGACGCTTGGAGCGGATACCCGAGCGCGTTTTGCTTCAAATAACAAGCTTGCGGAAAGTTGATCTTACATGCGGGATCGCCGCTAAGCAGAGCGGTGATGTCGCGACCTCGAAGCGGCGAGCCGCGTCTTACAATGTGACGATTTCCTTCAGACTCTAGATTAAGGAACCTAGCAGAGATGTCTTTTGCCAGCCATCGCTCAATCGCCCTGTTGTTTTTCTGTCTACCCGCGTTTGCCGGGTCAGCCCCTGGAATCAAGAACTTCGACCAAGTAGACTCGCACGTCTACCGTGGCGCGCAGCCTACCGACGAAGGTTTCCAATATCTTGCCAAGCACGGCGTCAAGACCGTTATCGATCTGCGGGAAGCAGATGACCGCTCGAAAGCCGAAGAGCGTGTGGTTACCGGCGCCGGTATGCAGTATGTCAATGTGCCGATGACCGGAATTACACCGCCTACCGAAGCCGAGATCACCAAGATCTTATCGATGTTAGAAGACAGCGCCACCGGACCCATATTTGTGCATTGCAAGCGCGGCGCCGATCGGACCGGCGCCGTGATCGCCGCCTATCACATCGATCACGACAAGTGGGACAATGCCCGCGCTCTGCAGGATGCAAAGGCACACAGCATGAGCGCCTTTCAATTCCCGCGCCAGAGGTACATCCAGGAGTTCCGGTCACGTGTTGTGGACGCGAAAGCCACGATCCCGGCCGATGCCGCCGCGGCGTCGGCGGTCAGTAACTGATGTTCGGAATTTCGGTGACGCACCAACCGCTCGCTGACACGCGCGGCTCTGTTATCATTCTTGACTCCGCCCAGCGTAATTCGATATCCTGATTCTTTCTGGTAGAGGCGCGGCGGCCATCATTAGCCGGCTAGCTTTTCCGATGAGCTTCGGATAGCGGGTGAAAGGGGCCGATCGGAGTTTCCGCCGAAATCGGCGCGGGTAGTTCAACCTGCGGCGGTTGGGGAGTCTCGGTTAACACCGGCTCACTGTCATTCGTTCAAAACGAGTGGAGCGCTATCGGGATCGAAGGACGCGCCTTTCATTCCTTGCGTGTCTTCCTTTCCGCGCCGCTCCCCGCTTAAGTGATTTTTATGAATTTATTCGAGCTGACACGCTCGCTCGTCGATATCGAGTCCATTACCGGTAACGAAGAGAACGTGGGTCTGTTTCTGTTTGACCATCTGTCGCGGCTCACCACGCGTTACGGCGGGCGAATCGAGCGGATGGACGTCGAGCCGCGTCGATTTAACGTGTTCGCGCAGTTTGGCGAGCGGCCCCTGGTGACGTTGTCAACTCACATGGATACCGTCCCGCCGTTTTTCCCGTCGCGGGAAGATGACGAGTTCATCTGGGGACGCGCGGCTTGCGACACCAAGGGCATCATTGCGTCGATGATCACCGCGGCTGAAAAGCTGCTCGAGCGCGGCGGAACGAACCTCGGATTGCTCTTCGTCGTCGGCGAAGAGCGCAACAGCGCGGGTGCATTTCGGGCTGCGCGGGACCCACGAGGGTCGCGATTTATCATCAATGGCGAGCCCACGGAAAACAAGCTGGCGCTGGGGTCGAAAGGCACGCTGCGGTATGAGTTGGTGGCGTCCGGCAAGATGGCTCACTCGGCTTATCCCGAATTGGGTGAATCGGCGATAGAAAAACTGCTCGATACGTTGGCCGATGTCCGCAAGATCAAACTGCCGGTGGATGAATTGCTCGGGGCCAGCACGCTGAATATCGGCACCATCAGCGGCGGGCGGGCGCCGAACATCATTCCTGACGAGGCGCGGGCGGAGATTCTCATCCGCCTGGTGGGCAATTCCGCAGGCGCCAAGGATGCGATGCGCCAAGCCGCCGGCGGCCGGGTGGCAGTCAATGAGGTGCTGGAGATTCCCGCGCTGCGATTGGGTTCGCTCGCCGGAATGGAAACTACGGTCGTCGCCTACACCACCGATATTCCGGCTTTCGGAACCGCCTGGGGACAGCCGTTCCTGTTCGGTCCGGGCTCCATCAACGTGGCGCATACCCTCGAAGAGCGCGTGCCCAAGCGGCAATTGCTGGACGCCGTCGAAATTTATCAACGCATGGTACAGGATTTATGGAAACGAGAATAGAAGTTGGCATTTTAGGCGCCACCGGCATGGTGGGCCAGCATTTCATCAAGTTCCTGCAAGGTCACCCCTGGTTCGATCTGACCTGGCTGGGAGCGAGCGAGCGCTCGGCCGGCAAGAAGTACAGCGACGCCGCTAAGTGGCATCTGGACGGGTCCACGCCGGCCAGTGCCGCTGATCTGACGGTACAGGACGCCAAGCCCGGCAATGGCGCGCCAAAACTGATGTTCTCCGCCATGGATGCCTCGGTCGCGACCGAGATCGAGCAGGCTTTTGCTGCGGCTGGCCACGTGGTGGTATCGAACTCCAGGAACCATCGCATGGATCGCGACGTGCCGCTGCTGGTGCCGGAAATCAATTACGATCACCTGAAGCTGATCCCCGGCCAGCAGAGATTGCGCGGGTGGAAGGGGCAGATTGTCACCAATCCTAACTGCTCCACAATCGTGCTGACCCTCGGCCTGGCGGCGCTCAAACAATTTGGCATTACGAAGATAGTAGCGACCACGCTGCAGGCCATCTCCGGCGCCGGTTATCCCGGCGTGCCGTCGATGGACATCAACGCCAACGTGATACCGTTCATCGGGGGCGAGGAAGAGAAGATGCAGCAAGAGACGCAGAAGATCCTGGGCGATTATGCCGGCGATCATATCGAGCCGCTAGCTGCCAAAGTGAGCGCGCATTGCAATCGCGTGCCGGTCGTGGATGGGCATACAGTGACGATTTCGGTGGAGCTTTCTTCCAAACCGAACGAAGCGGATATCCGACAGGCATTCGACAGTTACGCGAGCGTACCGCAGCAGCGCGATCTTCCGAGCGCTCCCAGGCGGCCCGTGATCTACATGACCGAGGTCGACCGTCCGCAGCCGCGTAAGGATGCCGAGCGGGAGCGGGGCATGGCCACTTTCGTGGGACGGCTCCGGCCCTGCCCTGTACTCAATTACAAGTTTGTCGCGTTGGGGCACAACACGGTGCGGGGCGCGGCGGGCGCGGCGGTTCTGAACGCCGAGCTGATGTACTCGGAAGGGCTGCTGGACTGATGATCGTCATGAAATTCGGCGGGTCTTCCGTCGAATCCGCCACCGCGATCGGGCGCGTGGCTTCCATTGTCAAAGCGCGCGTCGAACTGAGGCCGGTAGTTGTCGTGTCGGCCATGGGCAAGACGACCAATAAGCTGCTGGCTATCGCGGCGTCGGCAATCGGAGGAAAGCGGGGAGACTATATACAGCAGCTACATGACCTGCGGGACTTTCATTCGCGCGAGGCGCGACAGGTCGTCCCGCTGGCGGACCGGGCGGCGCTCGATCGCACGCTCGACGATCACTTTCAAGAATTGACCGAGCTGGTGAAGGGTCTGGCCGTGTTGGGTGAGCTGACGCCTCGGTCGATTGACGCGATTTCCAGCTACGGAGAGCGTCTCTCGAGCTACATCGTCACACTGGCGTTCCGCCACTTCGGCATGGATGCGGCGCACGTGGATTCTCGCCGGATGATCGTGACTGACCGGCGCCATACGCAGGCATCGCCGCTCTTCGCCGAAACCTACGCGCGTCTGGAAAGGACGATTCCGCCGCTGGCGCAAAAGCAGGTAGTGGTGATGGCCGGATTCATCGGCTCGACCGAAGACGGAGTGACTACCACGCTGGGCCGGGGTGGATCCGATTACACCGCGTCCATCGTGGGCGCAGGCATCGGGGCCGAAGAAATTCAAATCTGGACCGATGTGGACGGAATGCTCACGGCCGATCCTACGATCCTGCCGGGCGGACATCGCGTGAAGACGATTTCTTTCGCCGAGGCCGCCGAGCTCGCTTATTTCGGCGCGAAGGTGTTGCATCCGGCGACCGTTGTGCCGGCGATGGAGAAGAATATTCCGGTTCTCATTCTCAACTCGCGGCGCCCCGAAGTCGACGGCACGCGCATTGTACCGGAGATGGTTCACTGCGGAAATGCGGTGAAATCGATCGCTTGCAAGCGGAAGATCACGCTGGTCAATATTCATTCCACGCGCATGCTGATGGCGCACGGTTTTCTGCGGCGGATCTTTGAAGTTTTCGACCGGCATGAGACCGCCGTGGATATGGTGGCGACGTCGGAGGTGAGCGTTTCGCTCACGATCGACGATACGAGGCGGCTGCCGCAGATTTGCGAAGAGTTGCGCCAATTCTCGGAGGTCTCGCTGGAGGACAACCAGGCGATTGTTTGCTTGGTGGGTGAAAACATCCGCCATACGCCGGGCGTAGCTGGCCGAGTGTTTGGGGCGCTGACTGGAGCAAATATAAGGATGATTTCGCAAGGGGGTTCTCTCCTCAATCTGAGTCTGGTGGTGGCCGAGGCGGACTTGGTCAATGCGGTAACTTGTTTGCATCGTGAATTCTTTACCGAATTAGATGAGAATGTGTTTGTAGCATAGGCTTCAGCCTGTGCGTCTATGAATATTGCTTTAATTGGCTACGGCAAGATGGGCAAGCTCATTGAACAGCTCGCGCCGGGACAGGTTCGCCTGAAGCTGGACGAGTTCAACAATGCCGCCTTTGAAGGCATCACGCGTGAGAATTTCCGCGGCATCGATGTCGCGATCGACTTCTCGATTCCGGCTGCAGCCGTAGAGAATATCGAGCGGATTTCGGCGCTCGGAGTGAATATCGTGGTCGGCACAACGGGCTGGTTCGAGCACCTCGATCACGTCCGATCGGTGATCGAAAAGAACGGAACCGGCCTGGTGTGGAGTCCGAATTTTTCTATCGGCGTCAATGCGTTTTTCCGGCTGGTAGCGGAAGCTGCCGGGCTCATGGCGAACGAACCCGCGTACGAAGCCTGGGCTTACGAGATTCATCATTCGGCGAAAAAGGACTCGCCCTCCGGAACGTTGTGGAAGCTGGTGGAAGAAATGAAGAAGGCCGGCTATTCCCGCCAGATCGATGTAAGCTCGAATCGAGCGGGAGCGCACCCGGGCACGCATGAAATTGGATTCGATTCGGCCGCCGATACCATCACTCTCCGGCACGTCGCGAGAAGCCGCGAAGGTTTCGCTCAAGGGGCGCTGCGAGCGGCCAAGTGGCTGGCGGGCAAGAAAGGTTTTTACGAATTCGGCGATATTGTATTTGGTTAGGGAGGTGGTACATGTTTACGGGATGCGGCACGGCGCTGGTCACACCGTTCGCGCGCGATTTCACGCTCGATGAGGAGACGCTTCGGCGTCTGATCCGAAGACAGATCGCCGAGGGTATCGATTTCCTGGTTCCCTGCGGAACTACGGGCGAGAGTCCGACTCTGACACGATCCGAGCATCTGCGCGTCGTTGAGATCGCCGTCGAGGAGGCGCACGGCAAAGTGCCCGTGCTGGGCGGGGCCGGCGGCTACAACACCGCAGAGGTGATCTCACTGGCTCAGGAGCTGGGACATATCGGCGTGGACGGCATCCTCTCGGTCACTCCCTACTACAACAAGCCCACCCAGGAGGGACTCTACCAGCATTTCCGCGCGATCGCCGAGAGCGCCGGACTTCCGGTGATCGTGTACAGCGTGCAAGCCCGCACGGGCGTCAACGTGGAGCCGGCCACAATGGCGCGGCTGGCGCAGATCGAGAACATTATCGGCGTTAAAGAGGCTTCCGGAAACATTGCCCAAATGGCTTCGATCGTCAACCGTGTCCCACCCGGCTTCCTGGTGCTCTCTGGCGATGATGCAATCACGCTGCCTCTGATCGCGCTCGGGGGCAAGGGGCTGATTTCCGTGGCGTCGAACGAGATCCCGGGTGAGATGACTCAACTCGTACACTGCTGCCTGGAGGGAGACTTCGCGGCGGCTCGCGCCCTGCAACGGCAGTATCTGGGGCTCATGGAGGTGAACTTCATCGAATCGAATCCCATTCCAGTAAAGTCCGCGATGGGTCTTATGGGGCTGCTCGATCCGGTTTTTCGCCTTCCCATGGTCCCGCCCAAGGCGGAAAATCTGGAGAAGATTGCAAGCGTCCTGTCACAGCTCGGATTGCTTTCCGCCCGGAGCGTGCCGGTTGCCAACTGACGCGCTGCCCGCCGCCATCGAGGCGCTGTTCGATGAAAAACCGCCGGCTTACGCCGAGGATCACTTTCGCCTTTTCCAGGAGTTCAAGGACGCGCTGAACGCCGGCAGGGCGCGCGCGGCCGAGCCGGATTCAGCCGCCGCCAGTGGGTGGCGCGTGAATGGCTGGGTCAAGAAGGGTATCCTGCTCGGGTTTCGAATGGGAGCCGTGGTCGATATGTCGGTGGATCCCAGCCGGCAGCCGTTCATCGACAAAGCCACCTATCCGGTGAAGAAATTCAGCGTCGCCAGCGGCGTGCGGATTGTGCCGGGCGGCTCGAGCGTGCGCGATGGCTGCTATATCGGCAAGGGCGTCACCTGCATGCCGCCGATGTACATCAACGCTGGGGCTTACGTGGACGATGGCACGATGGTGGATTCGCACGCCCTGGTGGGCAGTTGCGCGCAGATCGGAAAAAACTGCCACATTTCCGCGGCCACGCAAGTGGGTGGTGTGCTGGAGCCGGTGGGCGCGCTGCCGGTGATCGTCGAAGACGACGTGCTGCTCGGTGGCAACTGCGGCGTATACGAAGGCACCGTAGTCAAGAAGCGCGCGGTGCTCGGCGCGGGGACTATTCTCACCCGCTCCACTCCGGTATACGACCTGGTGCGTGGGTCGGTCTACAAAGCGACCGATAACGAGCCGCTGGTGATTCCCGAAGAGGCCGTAGTGGTGGCGGGCTCGCGCGCCGTCACCAGCGGACAGGGCCGGGAATGGGGCATTTCGCTCTATACTCCAGTCATCGTGAAATACCGCGACGCGAAGACCGATACCAAGATTCAATTGGAAGATCTGCTGCGCTAGTGCGAGCTTGGATGAGTGGCAACCCCCGCGCTGACGCTTGGGGCTGTGGGTGGTTGGAGATACTGCACGATCACTGAGATTCGCCGATTGCTGGCATCGTCTGGCTGTTTGGGCTTGCGCAATTGCTGGTCGGCGAAGCCACGAACCTGTTTTATCTGGTCCGGGCGTAAGCCGGTTTCCTCCATATACCGGCGCGCCGAATTGGCGCGGTCGGCCGAGAGTTCCCAATTGGTGTAAGTTCCGCCATTGCTGAAGGGTTTGGAGTCGGTGTGCCCTTCCACCACAATGCTGTTTGGCATTTGGCCCATTTCTTTCGCCAATCCAACAAGTATTTCCTTGCCGATCATACTCGGATTCGCGCTGCCGCTCTCGAAAAATGTACCTTTGCCCGATTCGAGCAACTCGACGCGAAGACCCTCACCGGTGACTGTAATCTGCACCTGGTCTTTCAGTTGTTTGAATTTGGGGAGCTGCTTCATGGCCTGTTCCAGCTTTTCCTTTAGCTTCTCCATATCGTCTTTAGTGAGCGAGAGGGTTTCGCCGTAGCCGGCCATGGTCGTTCCCACCTGTTTTCCTTTTCCACTGGGATCGTTGAAATAGCCGCCTACAGCCTTCTTGACCTGCTCACTGCTCGAGAGCAGCCATAGAACGATAAACAGCGCCATCATGGCAGTGACGAAATCGGCATAGGCTACCTTCCAGGCGCCGCCGTGATGTGCGGCGTGGGCGGCTTTCTTGCGGATGATGATGATCGGGGCAAGCTTCTCGTCGTCTTCCATGGCGTTTTCTCAAGCCGCGGCTGCGGGCGCGGCCGGGGATGCTGCCGCGGCTGGATTGTTCTTGCAATTCTTCTCCATCTCGGTGAAGCTGGGGCGGCATGCGGATGGAATGCTGCGGCGCGCAACCTCCACCGCCAGGATGGGCGGAAAGCCCTTGATGAAGCTGATCAGCGCCACGCGAAGGACCGCATAGTATTCCATTTCGGCGTCGTTGTTTTTCGTCATCGCCGCGGCCAGAGGTCCAAACAAGCCGTAGCACAACAGGATGCCCAAGAATGTTCCTACCAAAGCGGCGGCCACCTTATGGCCAATCTCTTCGGGAGGTCCGCCGATAGCGCCCATCGTGATGACAACGCCCAGCACGGCAGCCACGATGCCGAGCCCGGGAAGAGCATCCGCCATCGTGCTCAGGGCGCCGACCGGCGCCGAGGCTTCGCGATGGTGCACTTCCATATCCTGTTCCATCATCTGATCGAGATCGAAGTGGCCCACGCCGCCGCTGATGGCCATGCGCAGCGTGTCGCAGATGAAGAATACGGCGTGGTGATCCTTGAGGAAGTTCTTATACTTGGCAAACACCGGGCTTTTGGCCGGCTCTTCAACGTCTGTCTCCAGCTTGGCCATGCCGCTTTTCCTGGCGTACGTGAAGACCTCGTTCAACATTTTCAGATTCTCGAGGTAGAAGGCCTTTGTGAATCTGTTCGAGCCGAACACGGCGCCTAGGCCCTTCAGCATCCTGATGACTACGCCGAGCGGATTGCCGATCAACAGTGTGCCCACCGCGGCGCCGAAGATGATCACCAATTCGGCTGGTTGCATGAGGACGAGCAGCTTACCGTGCTCCATCAGGTAGCCAGCGACGATGGATCCAAAGGCGACCACAATTCCGATAATTGCAAACATAGGTGCTATAAGGCTTATCGGGTGCGAGGTGTTAGAGCTTGAGTCTTACCTGGGGATATCCAGGCGTTTGGCGACACGCTCCAGCGTGGTCACCAGGCGGTTTACGTGATCGTCGGTATGGGCCGCGGTGCAGGAGATGCGCAGCAGGTTGTGGGAAGCGGCGGGGCGCAGCACTGGATTGATATAGATACCTTCCTCCAGCAGCGCTTTGCAGAGATGGCACAGATCCACCTCGTCCTCTATCACCACCGGAACGATAGGGGTTATACCGTCCAGCACGGAAAACCCACGCGACCGCAGTTCGCGCCGCAGTTGGCTCGCCACCTTTTCCAGCCGCTGCTGCCGCTCGGGCTCCTGGCGCATCACTTCCAGCGCCGCCCCGACGGCTGCAACCGAGGCAGCCGGAAGGCTGGCGGAGAAAACGAACGGGCGGGCGGTGTGCTTCAGGTAATCGACCAC
>Ga0210405_10006600_pt1 | contig 10321 bp, 8 predicted proteins | sample IncBWH11MmetaG_FD_155492 | JGI IMG/M metagenome (GOLD analysis project Ga0210405, IMG submission 155492) | Forest soil microbial communities from Barre Woods Harvard Forest LTER site, Petersham, Massachusetts, United States - Inc-BW-H-11-M | ecosystem: Environmental > Terrestrial > Soil >... | reverse complement strand
AAAGAGAAGAAAACTCCTGCCATTCCTGCGCAGCGCCAGAAGCCGCCTATGAGTCAGGATGTTGCACCAGTATTAAACTCAATGCTGGGAGCATACGACAGAATTCGCGAGTCGCTGGCTAAAGACCGACTTGAAGGTGTTGCTGGAGAGGCTGTCGCCCTTCGAGGCTCCATTCGTCAGCTAATCTCACTAAGTCCTGAACTGATGAAAGAGGATGGTTATCGCAACGCGTTGACCAAGTTGAGAAGGACCGCAGAAAGTTTTGATGCACGTAATCTCGAAGATGCCCGCGCCCAATTTGGCTTTTTCAGTGCGGATTTGATCGCCTTTATCAAGCTGTATCCCGCGCTGATCGACCACCCTCTGTACACCGTCACTTGCCCGATGTGGAAAGAGTCTCCGGCTCAGTGGCTCCAAACCACACCGCAGGTCAAGAACCCATATTTGGGAACGCAGATGCCAGGCTGCGGACAAGTTAACGGATCGCTGCAGGCTCGGAAGTAAAGAAAACGGATGAGCTCGCGTTCTACACCTCAAGCTGAGACGTTAATTGAGCGCACGATTGGTGTTAGCTCCCGTAACCCTTTCCTGGTCATCATGATCACGCTGTTTGGGCTTGCCGGTGGGATTTATGCGCTAATCCAGATCCCGCTGGATGCCATCCCGGACGAGAGCGATGTGCAGGTTATCGTGTACACCGATTGGGAAGGTCGATCCCCAGATCTTGTAGAGGATCAAATCACTTACCCGATCTCGACCAAGTTCATCGCGGCGCCAAACGTAAAATTTGTTCGCGCGGAATCGATGTTTGGCAAGTCGTTCGTGTACGTTATTTTCCAGGATGGGACGGATATTTACTGGGCGCGTTCCCGGGTAATCGAGTACCTCAACTCTGTCCGGGATTCGCTTCCTGAAGGTGTAAACCCGGTGATCGGCCCGGATGCTACCGGTGTGGGTTGGGTTTACGAGTACGCTCTTGTTGACGACACGGGTAAACACAATCTCGCTGAATTGCGATCATTTCAGGACTGGCACCTGAAGTATGCGCTCGAATCTGTTCCAGGCGTAGCAGAAGTGGCTTCCGTTGGGGGGTTCGTGAAGGAATACCAAGTCGACGTCGATCCAAATAAGTTGCTAGCCTATAACATCCCATTGAGCACCGTGGTAAATGCCATCCGTGCCAGTAATGCCGATGTCGGTGGTAAGACGGTTGAGGTCTCATCGCATGAATTTTTTGTTCGAGGCAGAGGCTACATCAAGGACGTCCGAGATATACAGGAGGCGGTGCTAACGACACAGAATGGCACGCCGATTTACATCAAGAATGTAGCCACGGTTCATCTCGGTCCTGACTTGCGTTATGGTGTCACGGACCTGGACGGCAAAGAGGAAGTAGTCGGCGGCGTGGTGGTCATGAGGTATGGCCAGAACGCACTTAAAGTGATCGATGGGGTCAAGAAGAAATTCGAAGAAGTGCGCAGCTCGTTCCCACCGGGTGTGCGCGTGGTTCCAACCTACGACCGCAGCACATTGATTTATCACGCGATCGATACGTTGCGTGAAAAGCTAATTGAGGAGAGTATCGTTGTAGCGCTGGTTTGCATCCTCTTCCTTTGGCACGTCCGCTCAGCGCTTGTCGCGATTATCACTCTTCCGATTGCGATCATTCTTTCGTTCATTCCATTATACGGGCTGGGATTGACCTCAAACATCATGTCCCTTGGCGGAATTGCCATCGCGATTGGTGCGATGATTGACGCCGCCATCATCATGGTGGAGAACGCCCACAAGGCGCTCGAACACTTCAAGGAGGAGCATGGACACGATCCAACCGGAAGCGAACGTTTCAATGTCATCGTCGACGCAGCTAAGAGCGTCGGCAGGCCGCTGTTTTATTCGCTCCTGGTGATCACGGTGAGTTTCATTCCGGTGTTTTCGCTGGAGGCTCAAGAAGGACGTTTGTTCCGTCCGTTGGCCTTCACGAAAACGTTTTCAATGTTCTTCGCCGCCATCCTTGGGGTAACCCTTGTCCCGGTACTCATGATCTGGTTGATCCGCGGGAAAATTACGCCGGAGACCAAGAACCCGCTTAACCGTTTTCTGATTTGGATTTACCAACCGTTTGTTAATTTCGTTCTTCGTTTCCGTTGGCTGACGATCTTACTTTCGCTCTTGGTTCTCGGCCTGACCTGGATTCCGTTTAGCCAATTGGGGAACGAGTTCATGCCGCCACTCAATGAGGGGACTCTGCTCTATATGCCGACGGCTATACCTGGCATGTCGATGACCGAGGCGACGAAGATTCTCCAGATCCAGGATCGCATCCTGAGAAAATTTCCGGAAGTTGAAAGTGTCTTTGGCAAAGCAGGGCAGGCGGACACATCCACCGATCCCGCCCCCCTCTCGATGTTTGAAACGGTTGTCCAGTTGAAACCTCCAGAGCAGTGGCCGAACGGCGTTACTTGGGACCAGCTTATCGCGCGGATGAATGAGGCGAGTAAGACTCCGGGCATGGCTCAGATCTTCTGGATGCCGATCCAAACCCGCACTGAGATGCTAACGACCGGATTCAGGTCAGTGCTGGGCATCAAGGTCTTCGGCCCCGATCTCAAGGGGATCGAAAACGTTGCGGTTCAAATCGAACAAGTGCTCTCCGATTTTCCGAACACGCGAAGCGCTTTTGCCGAGCGAACCACTGGGGGATATTTCCTGGATTTCAGTGTGAACCGAGATGCGGCGGCTCGGTACGGCCTTCAGGTCCAGGATGTGAATCAGATCGTTGAGAGTGCGATCGGAGGGAACACGGTCGCAATGACCGTCGAAGGTCGTGAACGCTATCCGATCAGCGTGCGCTATGCCCGCGATTTCCGGACTGATCTTGATAGCCTTAAGCGTATTCTTGTGCCGACGCCGAGTGGTGCTCAGGTGCCGATTTCCTTGTTGGCAGACATCAGCTATCGAACCGGACCTCCATCGATTCGGGAAGAGAATGCCCAGCTCGTGGGTTATGTGTTCGTCGATATTACAAGTAGTGATATCGAGGGATACGTGCGGGCCGCGGCAAAGGAGATCGCTCAGAAAGTCCATTTTCCCCAGGGTTATTATATTCAGTGGGCGGGCCAATTTGAGTACCTCAAAGCGGCCGAAGGACGCCTGGCGGTCCTCGTGCCGTTTACCCTATTAATCATTTTTTTCCTGATCTATCTGAACACGAGATCAGTCATAAAAACCTTTATCGTCCTTTTGTCGGTACCCTTCTCGTTGGTGGGCGCATTCTGGATGTTGTACCTCCTCCATTACAACATGAGCGTCGCGGTCTGGGTTGGCCTGATCGCTCTTGCCGGTCTTGATGCCGAGACCGGAGTGGTCATGCTCCTTTACCTCGACCACGCCTGGGAAAAGTTCAAGGCGCAAGGGCGTATGAACAAGATCGAAGATCTGTACGCCGCCGTCATAGAAGGTGCGGTCCAGCGAATCCGGCCAAAGATCATGACCGTATGCGCTATTATCTTCGGACTACTACCGATCATGTGGTCACCAGTCTACCAAGCTGGTGCCGATGTGATGAAGCGGATTGCTACTCCGATGATCGGCGGTGTAATCACGTCGGCGATTCTCAATTTATTAATCTATCCGGTGATCTACGTGATTTGGAAAAGGCGTTCACTTCCTGTGGAGCCTCCCGCCGCGTCGTCTGATGAATCCGCGGTGCCTGAATCCAGAGCTGTCGCCTCCGGTTCTCGGCGCCGGGTGCTTACTGGTTCCGTGGCCTTTTTGCTCACTGGAGTCGTGATCGCCAGCGCCTACTTCGCATGGGCCTCAGGGATCGGAAATTCGATCTTTAGATCGGCCGATCCAAAGATGCCTGTCGCCGAGGTAACTCAAGACGGTGTGAGGGTTTCCATTCTTAGCGCCGATGGTCAGATACACGCCAAAGACAACGCTTTGCAGATCGAGTTTCAAGATCCAGGGGGGCATCCCGTCGACGCGGAGAACGTGAAACTTGAACTGAACATGAACATGCCCGGAATGGTGATGCATTCAGGGGCGAAAATAAAAAAGGACGATCGGATGGGGGATTACAAGGCAGACCTCTCGGCGGATATGGCGGGTGATTGGAGCGTCGATCTTTCCTACCAGGGACCCCAAGGACCCGAGAAGCTAAAAGTCCCGGTTAACGTCAAGCAGTAGAGCGTCTTGGGTTCCTTGTTCCGGTTTCTCAGCTGTACTGGGGATCAACCTCCGGGCGAAGGCAAAGGCGGGAGGAGTGCATCTTCGATCTAACAGAATGAATATTTCCGGAAACCTACCGGGTATTAATCACTGGGGAATGTCTACATTTCGTGAGACTCTCTGACCACAACGACCCAGATCACTCGTGCATGGTCCGTCTGAGAGAAGGGGACGACCTTGCGCTTAACGAGTTAATGGAACGCTGGCAGAAGCCTTTGCACTCGTTCATTTTGCGATATGTCGGCAACCACGCAGACTCGATCGAACTTGCCGAAGAAACATTTGTCCGCGTTTATCATCATCGAAACCGGTTTAACTTCAAAAGCAAGTTTTCCACCTGGTTACTGACGATCGCCACGAATCTGTGTAGGCACCATGCCCGATGGCGCACGCGGCACCCGACCATCTCGTTGGATGATACTGCGAGAATGAATGAAGTTTCTGACGAGCATCTTTTAATCTCCGCTGAAGAAACTCCCTCGGCTCTAGCAGGTCGATCGGAACTCGCCAAGCTTGTCAAAGAGGAAATCGAGAAGCTCCCTCATGACCTCAAAACAGTCGTCCTGCTATTTGCGTACGACAATCTTTCGTACGCTGAGATCGGCGTGATTATGGGATGTACGCCAAAAGCCGTCGAAACGCGACTTTATCGTGTTCGAAAGCTGCTTGCGAAAAGGCTTGCCGCGATCTCTTAAGCCCATGGGATGAAGCTGTTGATCCAAGGGAGCGCCTATCTGAGTGCTCTGGAGGTTTTTAGGCGTGTAAGGCGGGTTTTCGCCGACGAACAGCAGCGCTGAGGGCTTCGGCCTCAGTGCTTGTGGTCCTTGCTCTTTGAGATGCACCTCACGCAGTCATGCACCGCCAAAGGACAGGCTCTTATAAATGTTTAACCACCTCTCGTCAGGTTTGTCTAAGTTGGCTGCCTGATGCGCGTTCTTTTGTCCAAGCTTGGGCGTAGTCTGCTTCTTTTCCCCAACACCTGTTCCGGATTTAATCACTCCGATCGTAGCTGGCTTCTGGTTGTTTTTACTCGAGTAAGATCCGGGCGGCACAAGCCCTCTTACCTTAAAATAATCTAACTGCTGGGCCCTAACCCAAACCAGTTGGTCGGCTTTAGCAGGAAGGCTAACGCCAAAGAATGCTCCCGCAGCTAGAGCCACCAAACACAACTTAGCAAATAATTTCGTTTTCATGACTGGTACATCATGTCTCAGGCGCCAAAGTAGGTGATGGTGAGCGGCATCGAAACGATCCACTCAGTCCAGCGCTGTACTGTTGGATGCGCTCGGATCATGTTATGGCCAAGAACTGATTAAATTAGGACCGCGTTTAACCTTAAGAATCCCTCTTTGCAGAGCTAATGTGCTGCGTGTTCTTTTTCGGAAGCTTAGACGTTGTCTGTTTCTGCTCCCCGACACCCTGTCCTGCTTTATTCACTGCGATGGTAGCGGGTTTCTGGTTCTCATTGTGCGAGTAAGATCCAGGTGGCACAAGGCCTCTTACCTTAAAATAGTCCAACGGCTGGGCCCTAACCCAAACTAGCTGGTCAGCCTTGACGGGAAGACCAACTCCAAAAAATGCCCCCATCACGAGAGCTGCGACTCCAAATCTGACGATAGTTGTAATTTTCATGACTTATCTGGCGAGGCCTGTTGCCCCTTCATAGATTTGAATCCCGGCGACAGCGAAAACCCTTAAGAAAAATCAGTTTTCATTCTTGTTTTTTGATTACGCCTTGTGCTCTTGCAAATGCGCTGAAACCTGCAGGAGGGAGCGTTTCCAGTCATGGACAGTGGTCAATAATGAACCGCCAGTTGCTTTATCAGTACCCTCAGTCACGACACTACCAGACACGGCTCCTGTTTTCTGGCTCTCGCATGAATCTTGCTTACCAATCGGGAGATGCGCTTCTTTCTGTGTACTTCGCTCGCGGCATTATTGCTGCCTCTTTCTGCCCGATCCGAGGTTCTAGGCGAAATTCATTGCCAGTACCGCGATGGCTTAATTTGGCTGAAAGTAGACGTCAGCGGGAAAAGCGAAGCACTGAACTTCCTGTTGGATTCAGGTGCTGGGATTAGCGCTATCGATCTCCGGACAGCACGCAGCCTTGGAGTATATCTGGGCAATCGACAGATAGTTCAGGGCGTGAACGGGCAAGGTTTTGCTTATCGCGTAAACGATTTGCAGGCGGTATGCGGCGGTATAGCTCTTCCAAAATCGGTCTTGGCTGTCGACCTCCGTGCGCTCAGCGAGTGCTGTGACCAGCCTGTCGATGGGATTTTGGGTGTCGACTTTTTCCGCAGCCGGATCGTGCAAATCGATTTCACCGAGGGCAGACTCCGAATACTGGAAAAGTGCGATCCAAACCTCGCAAACTGCGAGATACTTCCGATCAGAATGTGCAACGATGCGTTCTGCGTCCCAGTGCGAGTCGCCGGAAATCCAGCGCAATGGATGAGACTTGATACGGGCTGCGATGCGTCTTTGGAGTGGGTGTTTAACGGGAAGCAAAAGTGGCGGACTGTCCGAAACTCAATCGGTCTCTCAGGCGTATCGGTTCGTCACATCAATACTTCCGTGCAGCTCGGGAAGCAGTGTTTTAATGCGGTCACCACGGGCGTTCATCGGGAGCAGATCTTCCCAGGTGAAGCCGGCTTGCTCGGTAACGGTTTGCTTTCAAAGTTTCGCCTGACGATTGATCAACCGGCAAATAGGGTGATTCTCGAGAATCCAATATGAAGTCTCAGGGCGCCCGGTCTTCGAACGAAATAGAAAACTTTTAAGCAAATCCTTACGATCTACCGTCCGGGAGAATCAGATCTTCGGGAACGAGCCTTCGCTCCCTCCAATTGAAGGTGGAGGAATGAAACGACTTGCGCCGAAACTACACGAACGCAAGAGTGAAGGAGACAGGTCATGGGATTCTACAATAACGTAATCCTACCAAGGCTCTGCCATCTCGTGATGCGCAACCGGCGCCTGGTGCCTCATCGAGAAAGGGTGATCGCCTCGGCGGAAGGACGAGTGCTGGAGATCGGTATCGGATCGGGGCTGAACTTGCCGTTCTACGGGCCCCACGTGCACGAAATCGTGGGCCTGGAGCCGGCGCCACGGCTCATCGCGATGGCCCGGCAAGTCGCAGAACGTATGCCTATGCCGGTGACGTTCATGGAGGAATCTGCTGCGGCCATCCCACTGGACGACAACGCGGTTGACACCGTGGTCATGACCTGGACGCTTTGCACTATTCCTCAAGCTGATCGCGCGCTCAGCGAGATGCGCCGCGTGCTCAAACCAAATGGCCGGCTGCTGTTTGTCGAGCACGGATTGGCACCGGACGACGGCGTGCGGAGATGGCAGGAGTGGTTGACGCCACCGTGGAAGCGTATCAGCGGAGGCTGTCATTTGAACCGCCCGATCCGGACAATGGTCGAAAGTGCCGGCTTCCGCTTCGACCGGTTGCAGACCGCCTATATGCCAGGTCCAAAACCCATGTCCTTCATATACGAGGGAAGCGCCCGATCAGGCTGACAGAACCAATGTTCAACACACGGCACACTTTTGTGTTGGGCGCTCAGATTTGACCACGACGTACCCTGCAACATTAGCCGATTCTCGGAAACCGGGAACCTGCCGGCAACTCAAGATCCGGTTCGAGGCTATATTTGCTCGGTCTCGCCGGGCTTGCCGGACTGCGCGATCAATCGGATCGCTGAATTGACCCCTGGCGCCTTTGGGTGGCTCGAAACTAACCGTCGGACCCGTAGTCGAATATGAGATACACCCGGCTTTGCGCCGATCACCATGAATAAATGTCTCAGACTTATTTCCGGGAGAGAACAATTGGTCCTCAGTCAAACCGATGGCAACGATACTCTTGCCAGGGCGACGGACGTCTTCAGCTACATTGATTCAAATTTTAAGAATTGGGCTTGTGATGTAGAGGGGCAAGCGACCGAACAAGCCCCTGTCCAGGTCTACGAAATGGTGGAAAACGTTACGTTGCACAAAATGTTCGGCGGTTTCGAGGTGGAAGCCGACCGCCTGTCTCTTACACAGGCCCAGATCAAACAATTCGTGAAACGCTATCCCGACTGGCTCAAAAAAAGCGGTAACGGCACATTTTTTCTGTTCAAGGTTGGCAGTGAATTTTTCGTTGCGGCCGTGTATTTTTTCTCAGACGGTCGCCTCGGGGTGCGCGTGCGCCGCTTCTCGCTCGATCGTATCTTCTTGGCCAAGAAGCGTCATCGACTAGTGGTTCCGCAGTTGGCCCTCAAATCAAATGATTCCTATGTCCCCAATAATGAAAGATAACCTCCACTCAATTAGGTTGATAGCGCTTGTTGGCGCATCGGTGATGGCGAGTTTAACTCTGAACGCTGAAGCGGCCAATGTGACTAACAGAACAAATTAGTTCCATCGGTCTCTTTGCGGCCACCCCATCCCAATGCACCGAGGACGAGGACGACGACGACGACGAGGACGATTTCAAATTTCGGAATTTGGGTTTGAGCGGGCGACCCATAAATTTTGTAACTGCGCTTATCGAAAACCGAGCCTTCGTCAATCCGATATTACCTTCCGACCTGAAGTTCACTTGGGTGCGGTCACATATTGAGCTTCACCGTTACCGAACGACCAGTTTTCCTTAGTGACCTCCACCAAGCTGATGAATACATCCTCGCGCCGCAGAGCAAGACGTCGGTGAAGACCATCTGCTACCGCTTTGTAAAAGCGTTGTTTCTGTTCGACGGTTCGCCCTTCGTTGAGCGTCAATTGAATGAATATGCAATCGCTGGATCGCTGGATGTCGAGATAAGTGGGATCAAATAGGAATCCTTCGACTGGATGCTCCGTGATCACCTGGAAACGATCGTTCTTGGGCACGTTCAGGATTGCGAGCATCGCTTCGTAAATTACTTCTCCGATGGCTCCTTTGTAGTCGGATGACTTGCCTTGAATGAGGTCAATGCGAACGAGAGGCATAAGTAGATTCCATTCTTGCGCGTAATCGCGCGGGTTACGGTTTTTCTTGATTCGCTGTAAAGGCTTTCGTGACGGCTGATTCCGTCGAGGCAAGAAGCGCTCTGAGCTCCTGCAAGGAGCCGATCTGAGAAAGAAATTGACGTTGTGCTTCCTCCCACAATGGCAAACTGCGCACCAGCTTCCGCCTTCCTGCTGCTGTTAATTGAAGCAAGTGTTGCCGTCGATCCTTGCCGGGCCCGGCGTCAATCCATTTGGCCCTCGTCAGCGGACGCAGATTGCGCGTCAACGTGGTGCGTTCCATCCCGACCTTGTCGGCTAGGACCGTGTGGCCTACCTGGCCGGCGCGCTCAATGTTCGCGAGTAACGAATACTGCGTGATGGTGAGGTCCTCGGGAGACAAAAGGGTGTCGTAAAGGGAGGAAAGTTTCCTCGCTAATCTGCGAACCTGAGAACAGACGCAGGGACCAAGCTCGGGCGCATGCAATCTTTTGTGAACTTCTTCTTGCATTAGGTGTAATTACACTTACCTGGACCAACTAAGCACAGATTGTTCAGAGGACAACTAAAAATGAAAAGAGGCATAATCGCCCAGCCGTGAAAGAAGCTGATACGTTGTCTCATGAACCATTCCGCTTGGAGAACGCCCTTTGCTCTGGCCCTAAGCCTGAAAGGAGTCGTGCTGGCTGGGGTGGAGCTGGGCAACGAGATCAATTGGACCGATTTCAACGGGGATTTTCCAATACCCGGCCAAGGGAAGTCGTTCACCTTCGACGATCTCTCCCGAGATCCGGAAGCAAGGCAGGTCGCCCAAGGATTCCTCCAATATTTGAAAGTCCTGGCGGTCCTGAAGGAGGTGCGCGACCATTCCAAGCTGAACCAGCATAGGATGAAACCCAAACTAGCAGCGTTCCCTAAGTGCTACCTGGATGAATTGTGTGTGCACCGGACAATGACCCCTCGTGATTGGATTGAAATTGGCGCAACGTTAGGAGTAGACGGTCTTGAGTTCTTCTCCGGATTCATTGAGGATAACGAGGCATTTTTGCGCGAAACGAAGGCATTGCTTGAAAAACACGCGCTTGAGATGCCGATGATGTGCTGC
>Ga0210405_10006598_pt1 | contig 10323 bp, 10 predicted proteins | sample IncBWH11MmetaG_FD_155492 | JGI IMG/M metagenome (GOLD analysis project Ga0210405, IMG submission 155492) | Forest soil microbial communities from Barre Woods Harvard Forest LTER site, Petersham, Massachusetts, United States - Inc-BW-H-11-M | ecosystem: Environmental > Terrestrial > Soil >... | reverse complement strand
GGGGCGCGGCTTGTCCTCCCACGCACGCTTGCCCGGACCGTGATAGACCAGCGCCTTCATGGTCGTGCCGGTGCTACGAGTCGCGGCACTCGTCGTCGGCTGTTCGAGTTCAACGGTTTTCATTGAAATCCCTTGAAAACGACAATCGTAGAACGATTCACAATGCTGCGGCTGTTCCCAATGACACACTTTTCTCGCCATGTTGATGAGCGGGTACGTTCTGGGTCGCATTGCACGAAACACAGCCACTCTAGCTTGTGAGGTAAGTTCTGTTTTCTGCGGACCTTCTGGGCAAGCGAGACGCTTCAACGGCTTAGACCGTTTTGGGAACGCGTTCCTCCACAGGAGTTTGAAATGGAGACGCCAAGTAGCTGCTAGTGGATGACATGGCCCGGAGTCGCGGACCAATGCCCAAGAAGATGGCTGAGTACTAAGCCCTCTCTCGATGTGTGCCTTAATAGGTAGTGTTTTGTTCGCATTTGGAACTGCAAGAACCTAAGGATTGAACGGCGATTCTCAGGTACTTTAAGCGGAAGTAACACGCATTACCCAGGAGACAAGAAATGAAGAACGGACGAAAGCTATCGCTCGCAATTGTTGTGGCAATCGCGGCGGGTTTCGTCTCCCCGTCCGCAAAAGCAACGTCTGCGACCGGAACGGTTGCGGTCACTGCAACAACCGTGGCCTCGGTGAGCATAACATTTGTCACCGACGGAGCTGGCATCGCCCTAGGCGGCAGTGGAACCTCCGCGGCGACTGTCGCATTCGGTTCCGTGCAGGCATACGGCGGCAGCGTGCCGGCCAACGTGACGAAGAGTTTCAACGGAACCACGAGTTGGTCGTTGAGCACGCCGATCGACGTAGTCGTTGAGGTCGCCAATCAGACAAGTGGCAACTATACGCTCACTGCAGCTCTCCAAACCGCCGATGGCACAAATACGTGGCTGCTCGGGGCTACTTCTCTCTCGACGGGTGCCGCAACGCTGACGTCGACTGGCGCCTATGGCAGCACGTCCTATACATTCAAGCTCACGATTCCCTTCTCTGAAGCTGCCGGAGCAATTAGTAACACAATTAATTTCACCGCCACCGCAAATTGAAGAAGCAAAGTTGCCGATGCCCGGGCCGCCGTGGATGGCAACTACCCAGGGGTGCGCGATTGCATCGGTATTGGCTAGCCCTGGCCGTATTGTTGTTTTGGTGCCGGCCTGCTGGAGCTCAAACGACGCTGGTTATGCAATTGGTTCACGACCCCGCCGGCATTGCGCTTTCCGGCAGCGGCACGGCAGCAGCCTCGGCCAACTTTGGTACGGTTGCGGCCTTTGGCGGAACCGTTCCCTCAGGAGTCACAAAGACAGCGGGCGCCAGCAGCTTCACGCTAAATACAACCATTGACATCAACGTCTCAAAAGGACCGCTGGATATCCTGGACCTGCTTAGCTCGAGCTACACACTTACTGCGAAGTTGCAGGCGGCGGATGCCCAAAACATTTGGAAATGGAACTCCATGACTCTTTCCACCACCGCCACCACAATCACCTCCGGCGGGACCTACACCAGCACGACACCGTATACTTTTAGCCTCACGGTCCCTTTCTCCGCGACGGCCGGAACCATAAGCAACACCATCCAAATGACCGCCGTCGCCAATTGAGGAGCCGATGCAACGAAACTGGATCGTCGCCGCCCTAATGTTTTTGGCGACGGTCGTTTGTAACGCTTCAGCTGCCCAGCAAGATCCGCCGAATCCGCTAACTTCGAAAGCGGAACCTCCCTCGATCGCACTCTCTCCCGCGGTGATCATGTTGAAGGCTCAGCCGGGCGCAAGCAGCACACACGAGTTGACGATTACAAACCTGACCTACAGCAGAATGAGCTTTGCTTTAGAAGCTTTGGATGTGGTGATTCGTGACGAGAAGCGCGTATTTGTTCCCGCAGGGGAGACGGAAGGCGGGATCGCCCGATCCGCCATCTTCGATCCGTCGACCATCGAATTGAATCCCGGCCAGGCAGGGCAGGTAAGAGTCACGCTGACGGTTCCTCAGCAGCCCACAGTTCGCGCAGTCGTTGCGCTGTTTCACGGACAGACCGCGATTCCCGGAAACGGATCGCTGATGGTCACGGGCTCGCTGGGAACCTTGATTACTTACAACCTCTCGTCCGACGTCGTTGTCGCTGTGGATAAACCGGCCGTCACTCCGCAAACGGAAACTTCGAACCTCACCTTTTCCGAAGAACTGAAAAATACAGGCACCGAACCAGTCGTCCCGCACGGTACGCTCGCCATCCTTGATGATCAATCGGGGAAGTTGATTGGTCGCGTGGATATCGAGCCCCATCGATTGCTGCCCGGGGAAAAGTTCAATTGTGCGGTCGAATATCCGAACAGCCTGAAGAGCGGCGACTACCGCGCCATGATCTCCTTCGAAGACGAAGGCGGTGTGCGGACAAGCGCGATCAAATTCAAAGTTCAATGAAGCAGTTTCTCGGACTCCTCCTGGTGATCGCACTTCTCAGTGCGGTGCCTCCCGCATCCTCACAAACACATGATCCAGAGACGCCAGAGCCGCTTCCGGTTCCGGCTGATCCATCCAGCGGCGCTACCAGAGTGACGGCGACGATGCTGTCGGTGCGCGAATCTACGCAGATTTTGGCGCCGGCCCTTGGTGCGAGAGCCGCTTATTCGCTCGATTCACAGGTTGCTGAAGCCCAGATCGCGGACGATCAGGTCCGCATTTGGGGTCGAGCACCTGGCCACGCCGTCATCGTGCTCGTGTATTCCGATTTCTCCACAGACAGCGTTGAGGTAACGGTCACGCAAGCGCCGCCGATTTTGCCCGAGCGCCTCTGGAGCGGCCTTGACTCCGCCGGAAACTTCAGGGGCTATTACGAAGTCCGGGCGTCGACCGACCCAACACAGATCGGCGAAACCCTGGATTATCAAACTGGACCGATGCAAGTCCATTTCACCAACGTCACAGCCCCGAACCGAAACCTTCCGGGAACGTCTTCCACGTGGTTCCCGTACGACTATGTTCGCGTTACGGGCGAGCGCTGGAGGCTGACGCTACTTGATGAGTCCGGGGACAGCTCGCCGATATCCGTTGGCTCTGCCTTGATTCGAGGCATTCACTTCGATGCCGGGAAATTCGCGATTCATGCCGGCTACGCTTCCATTGCGGGATTCAACTCGCTATTTCTGCCAACTCAGAAACAGATGATATCCGGCGCCAGCGTCTCACAGAATCTGTATCCTTACACGCAGATTGGCGCGACATCCTATTTCATTCAACGCGATCCTCTGGCGCTGACGCAGCAAACCGCGCAAGGCCTCGGAACCGTCTTCCTCAGAAGACATGAGCCCCCTGGAAGTTGTAATCAGGTAAGGATCCGCTGCAGCGGAATCGACTTCGGGCTCGAGCTGGGATACAGCCAGGGATTCGGCGGTGCCTTCGATCTTGGTCGAGATACAGAGAAAGACCAGTTTCATATTGTCGGGCGCTATCGGCCTCGAACCTACGCATCGCCGGAAGCCGACAATCTCAAGGGCCTGCAGAGCCAGGCGAACTGGGATCATCTTTGGAACCGGGATCTCCGCACCTCTCTCTCTGGCTCCGAGAATCGCATTTTCACCGTCACGGGCAGGCAAGACATAGAAGTTGCCACCGCGAACCTCCGATACGCGACCGTAGCAGGAATTGCAATCTCTCCCGGAGTCTCTGCATCTCATTTTTCGCAGGATCATACCCTTTCCCCGGACGTAAACCGCCTATCCGTGCCGCTCACCATCTCGCACGACGGCAAGCACTTCGGCGAGAGCGTGCAATATAGCTATTCAGTCACCAGCCATTCGTTTTCCGCAGGCCAGGGATACGAGGGTTCGGTCCATTGGAATGGACAACGCTTTCACTGGAACGTAGGTGCGGGTTCCCAGACGGAGGCGCTCGGCATCGATTCCGTATTCTCCGCATTTCCGGAATTGAACGTGGAACTCGCCCAACTCGGCTTCGGCACCACCGTCAGCGTCGGCCAGCTTGCGCAACTCCTCAACAGCCGCGCATTTCTCAGCAGTCTGGGAATCGCGCCCAGTGCGACGCTCCAGTTGGTGCCACGCAACTGGCACGCAAACATCAACGCAAGCTGGAACTGGTCGCGGCAGACATTGGAGCTGGACTCCAACTACAACCTCAATTCGTTCCTCACCAGCCGGAACACCACTGTCCTGCAGAGCGCGCATTATCGGCGGGGACTTTCGAACTCCACCGAACTGATCGCATCCTTTACGATGCTCGAATCGATCGCGCCCATCCATCACCTGAATCCGATTGCGGAGCTGACCTTGCGCCACGAGGTAGGAAAAAGTCTTTTTCCGCACTGGCGCAGGCCCCAAGGAACGATTTCGGGCGCGGTACGCGTTGAAGACAGCGGGGGAAGTCGCTTTCTCGCCGACGTCTTGATCCGTCTGGACGGTGTCCGCCAGACGAGGACAAACAGCTCCGGATCCTACTCCTTCTCAAACGTAGAGCCCGGAGTGCACACCGTGCAGATGGAATTCAACTCCGAGCGGCCATTCTGGTATACCACGCCGTCAAAGGTGAGTGCCGAGCCGGACTCGGTTGTAAGCTTCGGGATTGTCTATCCCTCGGCCCAGATCGTTGGCTATACGGTGGATGACACAGGGGCGGCACTGCCTGGCATCGCCGTTTCGATTCGTGGGCCCCAGGGGGAGACTCGTCTCACGGCAGACCAAACGGGAAAGTTTGTTGCTCCCGTCACGCAGAGCGGCACGTACGTTGCCGAGGTGAATGTCGAAACGGTCCGAGCAGGCTACGCGCTGGACGACCTTCAGCCACTCAGCATTGCGTTGGGCGATGGCGAATCCAAAAGGATTAGCTTCACCTTGCCGGCGATTCGGGCTCTGGCGGGGAAGGTGCAATCATACGATACCTCTCAAGGAGAGTACGTCGCAGTCGCAAACGCAGTCGTGCGGCTGGAAGAATTGAATCGGCAGGCAATCTCAGACGGAAGCGGCCGCTATTTGTTCCGCAACCTGCCCGCGGGGCTTTTCACCATCACGGTCGACGGCCAGCGATACGATCAAGTGGACGTGAGCGCGAATCCCCAACTCTTGCGAAAAGACATCCGCCTCAGCGGAACGAAGATTCAGGACCGCAGCGGCACGCTTACAGAGATCGGCCCCACGGAAGGACGTGGACCTTAGAGAAGACACTTGGGCACCAGTCGGGACGAAACCAATCCAGAGGCCGGTTGGGCACTGAACTCCATCTCTCCAAGCCTATTAGAAGATACCCATGAGGACGAAGATGATTGCAAGTTGAATTACGCGGAACGTCGACCATTCTTTTCGCACGGCCGAACGTAGCTGGGTGCGATGCCAAATCCACGCTGAATGCCGATGCAGGAGACTCCGGCTCTGGCGCAGATTTGAAATACTTGTGCTTCTGTTTCGGGGTCTTATGGCCGGGATCTTAGGGTTCCGTTAGTTCACCCGTTTTCGACCGATGGATGATTGAATTGAAGCCCGCCCGCCGGAGTCCGTCTTGGGCGATTCGCGCCGACTTTTCGTCTGCATATGGGCCTACGTGGACCAGGTTGAGCGCACCGTCCCCAGAGCTAGTGATGAACGCGGGGAAATTCTGTTGCCGCAGGCTTTCTGCCAGCTTCTCGGCGTTGGCCTCCTGCGCGAATGCCCCGACTTGCAGACCAAACAAGGCGGCGCCTGGCGTGGGCGTGATCCATTGTTCTGGAGCTACTTGCGTCGGCGCATCGTCGATCGTAGATTTCCCAGCAGACACATCGCCAACGGGCGTGGTCGCGGGGGCGACAGCATGCGGTCTGCTTTTCCCGAACGTTCGCGCTAGCCAAATCGGCCCCCAACCGGCGTCGCGCAGGAAGAGTATTGCGATTATTACCGCCAGAACAGACACAGAGATTGCCCTGAGGGAACGTCGATTCGGTTTCTCAAAGGAGGATTTCTTCGGCGACCACAGCGCGTATCGGGAGGTTTCAGGCCAGGGGATCTCGGGATTAGGGGAAGCATCGGAACTGAGTTCGGGATCTGTGTTTGTTGCGTTTGTGATCGAGGCGCTAACTGCGGCGTCCTCACCGCTACCAAGTCGTCGATCTGATTCATTTAGCCAGCTTCGGATTTGGTCGTGAGTACTGGCGGGCAGCTGAGTAAAGCGTATGCCACCGGTCTTCTTTGCTTTGTCGATCCATACCAATTCGCCGCAACCTGCTATTAGGTTGGAATTGGCCGAGAACCAGAAAGGCACTAGCCGGCTTTGTTTCACGGGAGGGACGGCGTGAAAGCCGAGACCTCCTTCAGAAACATTCAGCACAGTCGCGCCGTCGACGGGTCCAATATGACCGAGTTGGCCGAGGGTCTTCCGCGCACTCAGACGACGTTCGAGCTGTATGGTCACAGGCGCGCCTCAAACAGGCTGATCGAAAAGTCCTTGCACGGGAAGAGTTTAACCTATACCTCTGCCCACTGCAGCTAATACCTCCGACGAACCCATCGGCAGCTTAACTCTCCTCCCGCCCCAAACCCAGGCAAACAGCGCATCTGGTACTCCCGCAAAAAAACCTCTTTGCAATTTTGTTAAGCTCGCTGCTCACTCGCTTTCCTCCTTGCGGCTAAAATTAGCGGACGATATTTTTCTCTAACGTCGGCGATAGCCGAAAGCAGTTGCTCCAGGGTGGGCATCTGACCTGTCTCGATAAGGCGTCGCTGTTCCTCTCAAGTCCCGATAAGTCCGGTGGATTCAATGTCACCGTAATACGAAGCCAGTTGCTGGGCAGGTTTCCCACGAGGGAGCCGCCACGCAGCGTAGTTCTTGCAGCCAGCCAAGCCGAGATTCTAACCTAAACGTTTTAACGATTGTTCCCAAAGGCTGAGTCGCGTAGCCGAAAACTGCACTGCGTATTCCAGCAAGGCCTATTTCAACGCACTCTTCAGCCGTTTGGCGCTCTTCCGCAACTGCCTCTTGAGTGCGTCTACCTGCTTCGTCAGATCGACAAGTTCTTGTCTCGCAACCTTTGCCGCTCGGGCAGCTTTACGAGCTGCTTTGTGAGCAGTGCTATCAACCTTACCAACTGCAGAACCAATTTTCACCGCGGCATCTCTAAGTCTATTTTTCGCCATGTCTGCCTCCAGAAGATTAAAGATGGCAGATTCCCCGCGCCGTTGGCAAATCCAACTCCCGAGAAGTCGGGTTTTCGGAAATTGACTTTTCCGAACGCCAGTTTCCGAAAATCACCGCTTTTCGGGGGAGTTGCAGGTGTCCTTCTAATGCGTGGTTTAGGAGAAGGTGCTAGTTTGCCAAAGCGCCCGGCCCGTTGATTTGTGGGGTTGGCTCATAAATCCACAGAGCCCATAGCCAGGCAACCATCATCGCCATAAAACTCAATGGTCGCAAATAGAACCAATACGGCAGGAAAGAATTGGTCAGCTCCGCCATGGCGCTACTAGCGGTCGATATCGATAACCATCCTCCAAATGCAAGGGCTATTCCGCGGACATTCCGGCCGTACTTAACGCCATGGTAGCGAGCCATAAGGAGCGTACCCAAAATCATGACGGCCTGAACAAAACCAAAATTGCGATCCACGGCTAGATGGATGGAACGGAAACTGATGTAATTCTGATAACCCCAAAACGTGGCGCCGCAAGCAAATGCGAGAAGAAGAAAGGCAACTATCGCCAAGCTTTTCGACAAGCTCCCGTTCAGGCCCGAACCCTTTGGAAACGTTTGATGAAAGACTTCCCAGACCACGAGTAACCGAAGGACAACATCGATACTGTCGCTGTGCCAGTACAGGTGTGGGTAGAGAGCCGGGAAAAGAAGGTAAGTCGCGAGAAGGGTAAAATTCTCCAGTGAGATCCAAATTATGTAAATCGACAAGAAGGGGTACATCCGCCACAGGGTGTTCCGCGCCATAAGCCAGAGCACACAAACTTGAAACACAATGCTCGCGAGGAATATGGCGAGCGATAAGGCCATGGCGGTTCACAGTATACATGGGAGTGGAATTAATGGACGGGGCTCATCAGCTCACTGTGGTGCAAGGCTTAACGTACCAAGGTACTAATCTTCTGGAATCCGATTTGTCGGCCACTGATCTCAACTCCTGAGAAGTCTTGCCGGCTCAACCGGTCGATGCAACACCACCTGGTATAAATCTTTCCTCTAAAGGTGGTGTTCATGAAACACGCGAGACGATGGAAGCTGTCTGCCGCCCAGCGGGCCGATATGTGGAACCGTTGGAAAGCTGGGCAGCCATTACATGCGATTGGTCGAGCGCTGGGCAAGGACCATGTGGTCATTCAGCTTCTGTTGGCGCGTCATGGGGGAATCGCTCCGGCCGCTCGTCGCCGTTCGCGGCGGGTACTCACCCTGGCCGAACGCGAAGACATCTCCCGCGGAATCGCCAGCGGCTGTTCGATGCGGGTCATCGCCCAACGTCTGAGTCGCGCTCGCTCCACAGTAAGCCGAGAGGTAGCCGCCATGGCGGGCGCGCGCAGTATCGAGCCAACCAAGCCGATCAGCGGGCTTGGGAGTCGGCCCTACGGCCCAAGCCGTGCCTGCTGGTCACCCACAGCAAGCTGCAAGAGATCGTTGCGAGTAAACTGATGCAAGACTGGTCGCCGCAACAAATTTCCGGATGGCTGAAGCAGCACTACCCGGACGACGAGAGCCTGCGCGTGTCGCACGAAACGATTTATCGCAGCCTGTTCATTCAAGCACGCGGAGCGCTGAAACAGGAGCTGGTTCGGCATCTGCGATCGCAGCGGCGGATCCGCGCTCGCGGCACTCCAGCGTTCACGGGCACTCCCAAGGCCGGATCGTCGATGCCATCTCCATCCGCGAAAGACCTGCGGAAGTCGAAGATCGTGCCATTCCCGGTCATTGGGAGGGCGATCTGTTGCCCGGCGCGCGCAACAGCCACGTCGCCACACTGGTAGAGCGTCATTGGCGCTTCTGCATGCTAGTGAAGGTGCCCGGCAAGGACACGGCTACTGTGGTGGCCGCCCTGAGCCAGCACGTGCGACAACTCCCGGTGACGTTGCGGCGCTCGTTGACCTGGGACCGCGGGCTGGAGATGGCCCAGCACAAGAGCTTCACGATGGCTACGGATGTACAGGTCTACTTCTGTGATCCGCAAAGTCCCTGGCAGCGCGGCTCGAACGAAAACACAAATGGGTTGCTGCGACAGTACTTCCCTAAAAGAACCGACCTCTCTAGCTACTCCCAATCCGAGCTGGACAAAGTGGCACTGCGTCTCAATCAACGTTCACGAAAGACTTTGGGGTTTGAAACTCCGGCGAGTAGACTCCAAGCCGGTGTTGCGTCGACCCATTGAGACCACCCTCCTTTTCGCAAACTGGCTTTACGCAGATTCCCAGTTTCCGAAAATCCCGTTTCTCGGGTGCCATTCCAAGAGGCCCGCGCCTAACGTCAAGTAGGGAGCTACTCCCAATAGACTTCGATCCCATAACCATCGGGATCTGTGCATCGGAAGGTCTTATAGCCGGGGTATTCTTCAATATCCTGAACTTGCACACCCTTGGAGCTCATGTAGCCATGTAGTGTGTGCACGGCGCGCGCACTGCCCAGGCGAAATCCAAAGTGAAACCATTCCGGAAACGAGAGTGGCGTTCGATCAGGGACGAGCGCCAGATCGAAGCCGCTTGTATTCCTCAAAAACAAAATATCCCCGTGACGGACACGTTCCCGGAAGCCAAAGTAGGACTCGTAGAAACGCTTTGAGCGATCCACTTTCCTCACGTGCAGGTGGAGGTGGTTGAGATCCATTTTTCCAGCCGGCTTTCGGCGATTTGTCATTTATTGCCTCACCTAGAGAGTCTCGAATCGTTAGGAACTATCTCCTTCGCGCATGTCACCATCGGGTCCACGCAAATATACTCGATAAGTACGCGTGGAATAGCAGCACGAGTGTGCCGATGGAAGCGAAAGAAACCGAGAGCGCGAACTCGGTCCCTATGTCTGGGTGTGCTCCGCGCAACACCATTCTTTTGCCCGTGTATTCGCTTCCCGACCTTGGAGTATTCGAGCAGCTAAACATTGATCTCCGCGCCGGATTCCGAGGATGCCATTTTCGCAGGATTAGGCAAACGCGAGTCGAATCCGTGGTACGAGTTGATCGCTCTAGCCAGCCGCTACTTGACCTGCCACACGCCTTAAGCTAAACAGCGAGGTTGCCCGAACCAGTTTTCAACTTTTCAGAAAGTGTTGCTATGCTTATTGGCGACCGACTCTACAGGCCCTGCGAAGACGA
>Ga0210405_10006594_pt1 | contig 10325 bp, 6 predicted proteins | sample IncBWH11MmetaG_FD_155492 | JGI IMG/M metagenome (GOLD analysis project Ga0210405, IMG submission 155492) | Forest soil microbial communities from Barre Woods Harvard Forest LTER site, Petersham, Massachusetts, United States - Inc-BW-H-11-M | ecosystem: Environmental > Terrestrial > Soil >... | reverse complement strand
TGTCGAGAGCCCGGCGGCGACGACTTCCGGCATCGCGCTGACCTTGCGCAGCAGCTGATTGAAGAACGCCCTCCTGGCTTCCCACGTGGTGTAGGTGTTGTCATGTACGGGGATGCCCACCGACATGATGTTGTGCGGATCGTAGCCAAGATTCACGTTCATCATGCGCACGAAGCCTTGCATGGCTACGCCGGCTCCGGCCAGCAACAGAAGCGTCAGGGCGATCTGGCCGGCGATCAAAATGCCGTGAGTCCGGCGGCCGTGAACACCAGCCGTCATTTTGCGAGTGGTCGATTGCATCACCTGGGCAATGTCCGGGCGCGCGGATTGAAGGGCAGGCGAGATACCGAAGGCAATCCCGGTCAAGAGCGCCAAACCTACGCTGAAGCACAAGACCGGGAGGTTGATGCTGATGGCGGCTTCATGAGGGAAGGAGAATTCCGGGAGCCAATTGACGATGAGCTTCACCAAGCCATTTGCCAACGCTACGCCGACAATTGCTCCGGTAATCGAAAGCATCAGCGATTCCGTGAGCAGTTGCCGCAGGAGTCGTGAGCGCGCGGCGCCGATGGCCGAGCGGACCGCCAGCTCGTGCTGGCGGCCCGTGGCTCGGGCCAGCAACAAAATCGAGACATTGCCGCATCCGATCAACAGCAGTAATGCCACGGCAGCGAGCAACAGGAATAGCGTCCCGCCAATGTCAGAGACGAAGTGATCGTTCAATCCTTCCAGTGTCATGTGGAAATGTTCGGGGAAGTGGGTCGGAGTTTGCACTGCGAATTGCTCCAGCAAAGATTGAAACTCTGCATTTGCCGCGGCGCGCGAGATTCCCGGCTTGAGCCGAATCATGGGGAAGTACGTCCGCACCGGGTCGGCTGTGAGCTTGAGCGGCAGATAGACTTCGCCATCGCCCCAGGTGAAGCGCGGCGGAACGACTCCCACGATCGAGTAGCTCTTGTGAACTAATCGGATTTTCTTGCCAACTATGTCGGGATCGCCGTTGTAGTGCCTCTGCCAAAACTTATATCCGAGCACGGCCACATTCTCAGGATCCTGGCCTTCGGGCGCATCCGAGGGCAGAAGGCCGCGTCCGAGCAGCGTCGGCACGCCGAAATGAACGAAAGAGTTGGGCGTGAGATAGATAGCTTGCACGTCCTCGGGAAGATCGCCTTCGGTGGTGGTGAGATTCCACTCATCCATGGCGGCGGCGCTCTCGATGCAGCTGGCCAGCCCCAGTTGCTGGAGTTGCGGTCCATTGAGGTTTATAAAACGGCGGTTGCCGGCGGTGTCGTGGGCCACCAAGTGCACCATGCGATCGGAATTGGCGTACGGATACGGGTTCATCAGAACGCCGTAGACTACACTGAACACCGCAGTGGTGGCGCCGATGCCCAGCGCGAGCGAAAGAATGGCGACGATCGTGAAACCGGGACTTTTCCGGAGCACTCTGGCGCCGAAACGCAGGTCCTCGTACAAATCCGCGAGCCAGCTCCAGCCCCACATCTCCCGCGTCATGTCCTTCACCAATCCCATATTCCCGAATTCGCGCCTTGCCGCACGCGCTGCCTCTTTCTCCTCTTCACCTCGCTCCATGCGCTCGCGCGCCGCCATTTCCAGATGGCTGTGCACCTCTTCCTCAAGTTCCTTGTCGCGCTTCCGTCGGCCAAAGAGTCCACTTAGCCAGCTCATAGCGACTCCTTTACCACTCGCAATTTCTAAAATCTATTTTGAACGCCTATTCGTACCTCAGCGCCACCACGGGATCGACCCGCATCGCGCGGCGCGCCGGAACGTAACACGCAGTTAACGCCACAACGGCCACGAGGATCGCGACGCTGCAAAACGTCAGCGGATCCGCTGCGCCCACACCGTACAGTTCACCCGACAGTACGCGCATGACCGCAAATGCGCCCGCCAGTCCCAACACAATCCCAGCTAGAGACAACTTCGCCCCCTCCCCCAGTACGGATCGCAGCACGTCTGTTCTTTGGGCTCCGAGAGCCAAGCGGATGCCGATCTCGCGAGTGCGATTCGAAACGAGAAAGGAAAGAACGCCATAAATGCCAATCGTACCGAGGACCAGCGCCAGCGCAGCAAAGACGGCGAGAAGGGTCATCGTGGAGGCAGGCGTGGATACAGCTTCGGAGACAACTGCATCCATGCTCTTCACTTCGCTGACAGGCACTTCCCTGTTTATGGAGGCAACGCCGCTGCGAAGCATCGTCGCGATTTGTGAGTCATCCGAGGCAGTCCGGATGGCTATGGTCATTTCCGCAGGTATTCGCCGATCTTCGAGAGTTGCCGCCGAGTTGTACGGCACGTAAGCAGTGCCGTTGATCCACTCGGGAGCGTTTCGCCGAAGATCGTAGGCGCGCACATCTGCAATGACGCCAACGACGGTGCGCCAGTCTTTGTCGTCGAGTAGCCGGATATGTTTCCCGACGGCGCTCTGACCCGGCCAGTAGTGTCGGGCTGTCTCGGCGGTTACGACCGCCACCGGAGCTCCCGAAATATCGGAATCGGCGAACCCTCTGCCAGATAGAAGAGGGATGCCCATGACGCGAAAGTATCCGGGAGTTACGACGTTGAGCCAGAAAAGAGGAGAGTCTTCGCCTGGAGGAAGATCGTGATCCTCCACGACAAGAGAACGCTTGCTCACCCTTCCTCCCAGCGGAAGGGTGTTGACAAGGGCGGCGCCGTGATTGCCGGGAAATGCTTGAACCTGATCAAGCACGCTGCGATAGAAAGTCAGGCAGCGCTTCGCGTCGTTGCAGAACGATTCATTCGGTGTGATGCGCGCGGTCAGAATGTGTTCGGGATGAAACCCTGCATTCACGTGCGATAGCGACCAGAAGCTTCGGATCATAAGGCCGGCGGCGATCACCAGCAGTACAGCAAACGCCACTTGGGCGATGGCAAGCCAGCTTCGCAGACGTTGTGACACGGATACAGCGGTGCCGCGGCCGCCAGACTTCAGTGCTTCCGTGAGCGCCGCGCGCGAAGAGTGAAGAGCCGGGGCGAGTCCGAAGACGACCCCCGTTAGGATTGCAAGCGCGCCCGTGAATAGCATTACGCGCCAATCGATATGGGCTTCTGCCAAACGAGGCATGTCCGAAGGCAACGTCATCTTGAGTAAGACAAGCCCCTCCGTGGCAAAGGCTAATCCGAGTAATCCCCCGAGCAACGCTTGCAACACGCTTTCGGTAAGGAGCTGCCGCGTAATTCGCGGCCGTGCGGCGCCCAGGGCAGTGCGAATGCTGATTTCTTTTTCGCGTGTCGCGGCACGGGAGAGCGCCAAGTTGGCGACGTTTGAGTATGCGATCAACAGAACCAATCCAACGGCTCCGAGCAGAATCAGGAGCCGCTCGCGCACGTCGGCGACCATCCCGTTCTGGAGCGGCACTACACTGGCGTTGGCGTTCCAGCTCGCGGGCATGGGCCAGGGGAACAGGGCCCCCACGTGCGACTGAAACATTCGAACTTCGGTTTGCGCTTGCTCGAGCGTCGAACCTGGACGAAGCCGCCCGATCGCGGGCATGAAGTCGCCAGCCCAGAAGCTCACCGCGTTTCGCGGATCGTTTTGGAGGGGAATCCACACCTGCGTTTTCGTGGACGGAAAACGGAATTCGGCCGGCATCACCCCAACTACTTGGCGGCTCTCCCCGCCCAATTCGATCGAGCGGCCAAGGATGCTCGCATCGCTTCCAAAGCGTTGCTCCCAAAGGGCGTGGCTTAGAATCACGAAGTTGCCTTGGCCCGGAACGTCTTCGCCTGGATAAAACGTTCTTCCCAGATCCGGCCGCGCACCGAGGATGGAGAACAATTCCGCGGACACCGAAGTTGAGGCTAAGCGAACGGGCTCTCCGAATCCGGTCAGGTTGAGTTCGTGACCTTCAGCGTATGCCCCGACATCCATAGTGCGAAGCTGCTCTCGCATCGCGACGAATGCGCCTTTCGGATAGGCACCCGTTACGCTGACAAGCTGTTCCGGATGGGGATACGGCAGGGAAACGAGCAGAATGCCATTCACGAGACTGAAGATGGCAGTGTTGGCTCCGATGCCCAGCGCGAGGGTCAGTACGGCAATTGCAGTGAACCCGGGAGACTTGCGCATCCTTCTTAGCCCGTACCGCGCGTCTTCGACGAAGTCCTCCAGCCACCGCTGCTTCCACTGGTCTTGCGTCACTTCGTTCACCAACCCCACATTTCCAAATTCACGTCGCGCCGCGTTCGCTGCTTCGTTTTCGTCCTCGCCTCTTTCAATGCGCGCCCGCGCCGCCATCTCCAGATGGCTTTGGAGTTCTTCGTCCAACTCTTGCCGCCGCTTGCGGCCCCACCAAGGAAATCTCATGGCTCGCTCTCATCCTCGAGCGGGTTTAGCACTCCCGCAATCGCGTCGGAAAGCTGCGCCCACTTGGAGCGTTCTTTGGTGAGCTGCCTCTTACCGGTTGCCGTCAGGCGGTAATACTTGGCACGTTGCTTGTTTTCCGAGATTTTCCATTCGGACTTGATCCATTTTTGTTTTTCCAGGCGGTGCAGCGCGGGATACAGCGAACCCGTATCCACCTGCAAGATCTCCCCGGAGCGATTCCGGATGGCTACGCTGATTCCGTAGCCGTGCTGCGCTCCCCATTGCAGGGTCTGGAGTACCAGCAGGTCCAGCGTTCCTTGCAGAAGTTCGATGCGGTTCTGGTACCGTTCTCGCTTTTCAGCCATCACCCCTCCCCGTCTGATAACCACCCCGCCGGACTCTCGCGGACCCAGGTCCCTCAACGCTAATGCGCTTTTACTTTGTTCAGACGACGGAGCCGGCGTTTTGTCACGTCAAGGGCTGCAGAAATTCTACGTTCAGCCCGTAGACCCTCTACATCCTTGCCCCATGCAACTTTCGTGCCGCTTAAAATCGCCGCCAAATCCTTTTCACGCACGGACTTATCCAAATATCTTGTCTGCATGCGATCAACGCCTGGCCCGATTCCGCGATCTTTCATCCCACTTTCGAACACCGGATTGGGCCTCTGCAGCCCCCGCATGGAACAGCATCTGCGGTATCATGGAGGTCTGATCGACTTGGAAGATTCTGAGGCTTGTGGTCGCGCGCTTTAGGAGAAGGAATTGATTCCACGGTATACACGCGAAGAAATGGGGAACGTCTGGAGCGACGCGAATAAGTATGCGAAGTGGCTGGAAGTCGAGCTGGCTGCCACCGAAACGCTCGCGGAGGCAGGCCAGGTTCCGAAGGAAGCCGCGGCCGCGATTCGCGCGCGCGCCAAAGTGGATGTGGCGCGGATCAACGAACTCGAATCTCGCGTGAAGCACGACGTAATTGCTTTCACCATGGCCGTTGGCGAATCGATCGGCGATCCCGCCGTGGCGCGCTGGCTCCATTACGGCCTGACGTCGAACGACGTGGTGGACACGGCGCAGGCGCTACAGGTTCGCGATGCTTCAAAACTGATCGAGCGCGGACTTGTGCTCCTTGGCGAAATTCTCGATGTGCGCGCGCATGAGTTCCGGCATACGCCGCAGATCGGGCGCACGCACGGCGTTCACGCGGAACCGATCACCTTCGGATTGAAAATCGCCAATTGGTTCGCGGAAAACCAGCGCAACATCGGGCGATTCCGCGCTGCTGCCGAGCAAATGGCGGTCGGAAAAATCTCCGGAGCGGTTGGCACTGCTTCGCACCTCGGCACGGAGATGGAAGAGCGCATCTGCAAAAGATTAGGGCTGCAGGTCGCCCCGGTCGCATCGCAGGTCATTCAGCGCGACCGGCACGCGCAGTACCTCAGTGCACTTGCGCTGATTGCCGCGACGCTTGAAAAAATCGCGCTGGAAATTCGGCACTTGCAGCGCACGGAAGTGCGCGAAGCCGAGGAGCCGTTTGGCGGCGACCAGCGCGGGAGTTCCGCCATGCCTCACAAACGGAATCCCGTGAACTGCGAACAAATCTGCGGGCTTGCGCGGCTGGTGCATTCGAACATGCTGGCGGCGTTCGAAAACGTCGCGCTGTGGCACGAACGAGATATTTCTCACAGCTCGGTCGAACGCGTCATTCTTCCCGACTCCACGATTCTTGTGGACTACATGCTCGCCAAAATGACCGCGATCCTCGGTCAGATGCGGGTGTTTCCGGAGCGCATGATGCGCAATCTCGAGTCCACTCAGGGGCTGATCTACTCCGGGCAACTGCTCCAGGATTTGGTGGAGAAGGGCATGCCGCGCGACGACGCTTACAAGGCGGTGCAGGAGAACGCCATGGCCGCGTGGGAGTCCGATGGCAACTTCCGCGGGCGTGTGGCCAGCGATGAGCGCATCACGAAGTATCTTGATGCGAAGGCGCTCGCTCACACGTTCGATTTGCAGCGGCAACTGCGCTATGTGGATGCTATCTTCGATCGCGTTTTCGGTGCGCATCCTGCCGGCGAAAAGTCCGTCGCAGGTTCCGCAGGCAAGCACTAACTCATAAAAAGTATCGGCGTGAGTGTCTCACGCCACAGAAAGAAAAGGCGTCCCGGTGTGAACCGGGACGCCTTTCTGCCTCTTCTAATTCCGGCTTGCGCTGAAATTAGCTGCGGAGGCGGAAAACCAAGAGCCGAAAATCAAAACTCCAAAATCGAAATTCGGAATTCGCAGCTTTCCATGTCAAGTCGCCCATCGTCAACTAAAAACTATTCGACGCGCTGGACGTAACGCGCTTCCGAGGTGTCCACCCGGATTCTATCGCCTTCGTTTACGAACGGCGGCACCTGGACCACCAGGCCGGTCTCCAGCGTCGCGGGCTTCATTACCGCGCTGGCTGTGGCTTTTTGCAGCGTCGGCTCGGTCTGGATCACTTTCATGTCCATGGTGTCGGGCAGGTCCACGCCGATGGCCTTCTCCTCGAAAAATTCCACTTTCACGAGCGTGCTGGGAATCAGATAGTAGACGGACTCGCCCAGCTCTTCGCGGCTCATTTGCATCTGTTCGTAATTCTTTGTGTTCATGAAATGAAAATCGTCGCCCTCGTTGTAGAGGTATTCGAATTCGACTTCATCGAGGATGGCGCGGTCCACGAATTCTTCGGCGCGGAACCGGTAATCAATAATTGCTCCCGTGCGGAGGTTGCGCATGCGCGTTTGCATGGAGCCGCGTTTGTTGCCGGGTGTGCGGTGATCCACGCTAAAGATGGTGAATAGCTGGCCCTCGTGCTGGATAACCATGCCGGGGCGGAGTTGTGTCGCCTTGACGCTGCTCATAAGCTCCCTGGAACGATTGCAAATTTCGGAAATTCAGGCGGGCCCGGAACATAGCCGCATCCAGAATGACTCGAGGCACGCGGGGACGAATAAAGCGTCCAGCGCGAAACTCCAGTATAAAGGCGCGGAATCGGCTGGGTCAATCTGCGCTTGGTGTTTTCTTCTTCAAGGAAGCGATGAACTGCCGGGAATTCCGCAGCCGGAAATCGCAGCCGTGTGCTCGATCGTTTTCTTTCGTATTACTCCTCGGCATCTTTTGCGCGCTGTTGTGCTGCGGCTGCCATGATTCTTTCGATTTCGTCGGGATCGCGGGGCAGCCGCTCGCTTAGAAACTTGTACCCGGTTTCGGTAATCAGCACGTCGTCCTCGATGCGTACGCCGAGATTTTCTTCGGGAATGTAGATGCCAGGCTCCATGGTAATTACCTGGCCCGGAACCAGGGCCTTGCAGCCATCGCCGGGGTCGTGCACGTCCAGGCCGATGTTGTGGCCCAGGCCGTGGATGTAATACGGCCCAAGCGATTTTCCATGGAGATCCTTGCCGTGGGAATTGATGTAGTCGTAGGAAATTTTGTAGACGCTCTTGTCGCCCTTCCGGCACATGTCCATACCGGGTCTCAAGGCGGCGAGTGCGGCGTTTTGCGCGCCAAGAACAATGTTGTAGATCTCGCGCTGGCGAGGCGTGAATTTGCCATTGGCGGGGAGCGTGCGCGTGATATCCGCGGAGTAGCCGGAATACTGCGCGCCAACGTCGAGAACCACGATGTCGCCATCCTCGATCTTGCGCGAAAGCTTGTCGTAATGCAGCGCGGTTGAATTCGGCCCTGCGCCGACGATGGGCGCGTAGCCTTCCGCTTCGGAGCCGCCCCAGGCGTGGACTTCCACCATCTTCGCGGCGACTTGATACTCGTAAAGGCCGGGGCGCATGAGCTTCATCGCTTCGAATTGCGCGTCGAGAGATACAGCGATCGCCTGCTTCAGGAAGGCGATCTCGCCGGAAGACTTGACCTGGCGCATGGCGCCGATCTGCGAGCGAATGTCCTTCAGCTTGAGCTGCGGCGCGGCGAGCTGCAGCCAATCCACCACGGCCTTTTCGTGCGGGTAGCCGCCGTTTTCCTTTTCGTAGGGAAGTATCGTGTAAAGATCCGCGTATAGCTTCGCTAGCCGCTCTACCGTTGCGCGCATTTCCGAGAATGCCTTGACTGCCGCGAATCCACTGCGCGCTTCAATCCCGGGATCGGAAGGCGACATTCGAATCCCGTTCCATTTTTCCTTGGTAGGGGCCTTTGCAGGAAGGAAAAGAATCTCGCGCGGGCCGTCCCACCCGTCGCTCACAGCACCATTCTTTGGCGTAGGAAGAACGATCATTCCGGCGCCTTCTTCGTTGTGGCCGGTTAGGTAGTAAAAGTTGTCTTCCTGGTGAAAGATGTAAGCTTGCGAGGACTCTTCGCGCCCCGTAAATCCCCAAAGGACAATTGGGGCGTCCACTTGTGCCGCCAGCGATGCGCGGCGTTCGGCGTAGACGCTATTCGCTTCCCGTTCGCGGCGCTCCTGCGCGCTGACGATGGTGGCGACCCAAGTCAAGCAAAGCAATGTGAATGCCGCTATCGCGCATAAATGCCAAAGGCCAAGCGGCCTCAGCCGCCTTGGGCAACTGCTCATTTTTTTCACCTCGAACCGCTGACTGGTGGTTGCATCCACAGGGCATGCAGATCTGCGGCATCAACTGCAGCCCAGCGATTGTATCCGAAATTCTGCGCGGGCCGAAATCAGCACAGGCCGGCGAGCGAGTACATACCATTTTGGCAGCTCGATGAATCTAATCCAGTATGAGAAGAAGAGCCGGAATTGCCGCTTTTGTGAGCGTCATTCAAGCCATTTTGTTCCTGACGCATTTTTTCATCTACGAGACCTGGACATTTGCGCCCCCGGGCAGTGAATCGGATTCCTTTTTCTGGCTGAAGGTGACCGTGGCTTTGTTGTCGGTGAGCTTTTTGGCGGCATCGCTGCTGGCTTTTCGCTACTTCAATCCCGCGGTGCGAACTTTGTATCGAATTGCTGCCGTGTGGCTTGGGATTGTCAGCTTCCTGTTTTTTGCGGCGGGCGCGTCGTGGATCGTTTTCGGCGCGGCGTGGCTTGCCGAAATGAACATAAATTTCCACAAGACCGTGGAGGTACTCTATGCGGCCGCTGTGCTGAGCGGACTTGCCGGACTGCTGAACGCCGGTTGGACGCGCATCCGGCGAATCACCGTCCGACTCGAGAACCTGCCGGAAACGTGGCGCGGACGGACGGCGGCCCTGGTCAGCGACCTGCACCTGGGACATGTCCGGAACGGCGGCTTTCTGCGGCGGATTGTGGCAAAAGTGATGCGTGAAAACCCTGACGCTGTTTTTCTGGCGGGCGATTTGTACGACGGGACGGCGATCGATGCGGCCAAGGCTGCGGAGCCTCTCCGCAATCTGCGGGCGCCGCAGGGAACCTACTTTGTTGCGGGAAACCACGAACAGTTTGGCGACGATTCCCGGTACCTGCAAGCCGTCAGCAACGCGGGAGTGCGCGTGCTCCACAATGAGAAAGTGGAGGCGGATCAGCTTCAAATTGTGGGCGTGCCTTACAATCACGCCACGCAAGATGAACATTTCCAGTCCGTGCTTCGGCAGATTGGCGTGGACCGCAATCGCGCCAGCATTCTCCTGACGCATGCTCCGGACCGCCCGCACATCGCGGAGCGGGAAGGAATCTCGCTGCAGGTTTCGGGACACACCCACGTCGGCCAGTTTTTCCCCTGGACTTGGATGGCGCGAAGGATTTATCACCAGTTCGTGTACGGGCTCAGCCGCATTGGCAAAATGCTGATATATACCAGCAGTGGCGCCGGCACCTGGGGACCGCCGCTCCGTCTGGGATCCAGCCCGGAGATTGTGCTGCTTCAGTTTGAGTGAGAGGAAGAGTCACCAGGACGTTGACCGACGCAAACGACTCTCAGCGCCGGAAAAATTCAACTAACAATTCAGAGACGCGCGCGGGCTCTTCGTGCTGAAGCCAATGTGTGGCATCCGCAAAGGTGAAAAGCTCGGCGTCGGCG
>Ga0210405_10006593_pt1 | contig 10326 bp, 10 predicted proteins | sample IncBWH11MmetaG_FD_155492 | JGI IMG/M metagenome (GOLD analysis project Ga0210405, IMG submission 155492) | Forest soil microbial communities from Barre Woods Harvard Forest LTER site, Petersham, Massachusetts, United States - Inc-BW-H-11-M | ecosystem: Environmental > Terrestrial > Soil >... | reverse complement strand
CAACCCCGCCCCGATTCGCAACGTGAGGCCCGCGGAACCGGCCAACCCGAGCATCGCCGGAGTGACCAGCAGTGTGATGCCGAGCATCTTTAAGAGCGGGTGAGGAAGCTTGGAAAAGATTATTCCCACGATTAGAGGCCCAATAGCGGCGGCCAATCCGATGAGTGAGATTCTCACCGGCCGACGGTAATGCTGCCGGGCTCGTTCCACCAAATCGGGAAAAAGCGCCTCGGCCAGGAGCCAGTAACTCACATAGATGGTCAAAATGCCGAGAATAATCAGGAAGATCTTAAGAATGTCGGCCATTATCATAGTCGTTCAGAGGTTAAGGGTTGACGGTTTATGTTTGAGTCTGGCCTTCAACATTCACCAAAAGTGTCGGTTTTTCAATTCTGTTAATACAACACAGACCGGCCTGGTTTTGTTTCAAATTTCCCGCCTAGCGCGGACGACCGATAATACGCAATTCGCGTTATCGCCTTGCTTCAAACAGCTTCGGGCGCTAATCCTGCCAGATGTTGACACTCGGTGGACGGCCCGTCATGAACCCCGTTTTGATCCTCCTTGCGGCATCGATCAGCCTGTTCCTGGGCTGTTCGCCCAGGTCCCACGATAAACTCATCGTCGGAATGGAACTAGCCTATCCGCCATTTGAAATGACGGATGAAAAGGGCACTCCGACCGGCGTCAGCGTTGATTTGGCGCAGGGACTTGGCAAGTACCTTGGCCGGGAAGTGCAAATCGAAAACATCCCGTTTGATGGCCTGATCCCGGCGCTAAAGACAGGGAAGATCGACCTGATCATTTCTTCCATGACCGCGACTCCCGAGCGCGCCCAGTCAATCGACTTCTCCGAGCCGTACCTCAAGACCGGCCTGTGCCTGTTGGTCGGCAAGAATTCCACGATCCAGTCCATTCAAGACCTCGATCAACCCGGCAAAACCGTCGCTGTGAAGCAGGGCACGACCGGCCATACCTATGCCGCGGATCACATCAGGCAGGCAAAGGTACTGGTTCTGGACAAGGAGTCGGCGTGTGTGCTCGAAGTCGTCCAGGGCAAGGCGGACGCGTTCATTTACGATCAGATGTCCACTTACCAGAACTGGAAGCGCAACGAGGATTCAACGCGCCCCATGTTGAAACCGTTCAAGGAGGAGTCGTGGGCAATCGGAGTGCGCAAGGGAAACGACGAACTGCGCGACAAGGCGAATCAATTCCTCGCCGACTTTCGCGCGAAGAACGGATTCGATGCGCTCGGCGACCACTATCTCAAGGAACAAAAAGAGGCTTTCAGGAAGATGGGCTATCCCTTCTACTTCTGAACGTGCGCTGGTGGAAATATTTCCTGGCGTCGAACGAGCCCGGGGCCGCACCGCTGGCGGCGTCGGTGCGCGCCTTCAATTTTGCGCTCGCGTTTCTCCTTGCTGCCGCGGTGTTTTATTTTTCCTTTCTTCATGTCAATTACACATGGAACTGGAGCGCCGTTTACAAGTACCGCCAGAAATTTATCCAGGGCTGGCTGGCGACAGTTGCCATTTCTATCGCCTCGCTGGGATTGAGCGTGGCAATCGGTCTCTTCTTCGCGCTGGCCCGGCGAAGCGCGTTCCTGCCGTTGCGCTACTTCAGCAAGATTTACGTGGAACTCGTGCGCGGCACGCCGTTGCTGGTGCAGATTTTGATTTTCTTTTACGTCGTGGCCGATGCGTTCGGCGTATCGAATCGCTACGTGGTCGGCGTGTTGACCCTTTCTTTTTTCAGCGGCGCCTACATCGCGGAAGTCATCCGCGCGGGAATCGAAAGCGTGGGAAAGTCGCAACTCGAATCCGCCAAAGCCATCGGGCTGACCCGCGCGCAAACGTATCGACACGTCGTTTTTCCGCAGGCGTTTCGGCAAACGTTACCGCCGCTTGCCGGGCAATTCGTCTCGCTCATCAAGGATTCGTCGCTTCTTTCAATCATAGCCATCAGCGAATTCACCTTGAACGCGCGCGAAGTCAACTCCTACACCTTTAGCACGCTGGAAAGCTACATTCCCCTGGCAATTGGGTACTTGGTATTGACATTGCCGGTGTCGCTGTTGACACGGCGCTTGGAGCAACGGTTCAGGTATGAGACGTGAAAGGGGAAATGGAGTGATGGAGTGGTGGGGGACGAGGCGTGGAAAATGTTCAATGAACAATGTCCAATGATCAAAGAAAAGCCAATCGCCAAGCTTCAAAGCGAGACCGAAAGGTTCATAGTTGGACATTGGGGATTGGACATTCTTTGGTCATTGCTCATTGAACATTGGTCATTACCCCGGCGTCGTGAAACTTAGTCTTCAGCAAATTTCCAAACGCTTCGACGGGCATGTCGTGCTCGACGGGGTATCGCTGGGTTTGGAAAACGTTCACACGCTTGTTTTGATCGGCCCGTCCGGCGGCGGGAAATCCACACTGCTCCGAATCATCGCCGGTTTGGAATTCCCGGATTCGGGCGAGGTGCAAATCAATGACGAGCCGGTCGCGTTTCAGGAAGACGCTTTACTTCGTCATCGGCGAACAATCGGCACCGTATTCCAGGCGTACAATCTTTTTCCGCATCTCACCGCGTTAGAGAATGTCACGCTGCCGCTGGAAAAGGTTCACGGCCACAGTCCGGCCGAGGCCGAGGAAATCGCGCGGCAATTCCTCGCTCGCTTTAAACTCGAAAAACACGCGTCCAAACGTCCGGCTGAACTTTCCGGCGGACAACGGCAACGAGTAGCCATCGCTCGCGCCGTATCGATCAAACCTCGATTGCTCTTGTTTGACGAACCGACTTCGGCCCTCGATCCCGAGATGACCGCGGAAGTGTTGGATTTGATCAAGCAATTGCGCGACGAAGGCCGCGATTTCATTTTGGTCACTCACGAAATGGGATTTGCGCGCCAGATCGCGGATCACGTCGCGCTGCTTGCGGAAGGTCGGATCGCCGAGTCGGGCGGTGTTAAGGCGGTATTGGACCGCCCGAGCAGCCCGGCGGCGCGGGAGTTTTTGTCGCGCGTGTTGAAATATTGAAGCGGATGTCTACGCACTAGCTCAATTCGCGTATCCCAAACAACTCCTTCACCGATGGCCGGATCAGAACGATAATTGTAAATACCCCAAGGATGGTACCGAAGGGCATAAACAGGCACTCGACGCATCCCACGACGAAGCAAAAGGTGTGATGCGCGCGGCGGGAAATGAATCTGCCGCAGAGAAACATCAAAATCGCTTGCGTCCAGCCGAGGAGGATGATGAAGCTGGCGATGAGAACAAAGAACATTCCCAGGAATTGCGGGGGCCGATTATTGGGGGAGCCGAATTGCTGCGGAGCAAACATCAAAGCCAGCCCTATCGCGAGATGGATAAAGGGAATGCAGGAAAAGAAAGCGGCGAGCCCGCCGGCAATGTAATGGAATATTGCCAGGAGCTTGAGGTGTTCGTTGTCCGCGATTTGTTGCTGGACGGCGGCGTAGGTGCTGTCCATAACGGGAGGACTCCCGTGTGTGTTTGGTGGTTCGTTCATTTTTCGAGATGCAGGCGCGCCTCGGCAAGATCCAAATCGCGCTCGATCCGGCGCATGACTTCGTCGTTGATGACGCGCTGATTGCGCAGCCCAAGCACCGCCTGTCGTTCCACCTTCAAAGCTTCCTGCTGGAGACGGCGGTAGGGTGAGCTGAACAAACCGGGGGGTTCGTTTTCGGTTTCGAGATGGCAGCCGTGCAATTCCTTGACTCGTTCCTCGTATTCACCGCGCAGGCGCTGGACCATTTCGTGCGGGATGGAATCCTCATTGGCCAGTTCCTGCAAGCGGGCCATTGCGGCCTTGTTGGCTTCGAGCCGCGCCTGGCGTTCCTCGCGTTCGGCTTCGTCGCCGCCATGAACTTCGAGCAAGCGAATGAGGAACGGAAGGCTAAGCCCCTGCCCCACCAATGTCGCAAGGATCACACAGAAGGTGAAAAAAATGATCAAATCGCGACCGGGAAAGGGCCGGTTGTCGGCGATTTCCATTGGCAAGCCGAGAGCGGCGGCGAGCGAAACGACCCCGCGCATGCCCGTCCAGGCGACGATCATCATGGGCCGCCAGTTCGGATACGGATCGCGCTTGCGCAGTTCTGGGCTCAGGAAGCGGGGAAGGTACGTTGCAGGATAAACCCAAATGATTCGAACAACGATAACGGCCAAACTGACCAGCGCGCCTTGTCCGACAAGTTGCCCCATGGAGTCTTCGGTTGACGATGACGTGACGTGTTGTCGTAGAGACTCAATGACCTGGGGCAGTTGCAGCCCGATCAAGATGAACACCACGCCGTTGAGCAAATAGACGACCATTTCCCAAAATGGATACGCTTGCAGGCGCGTTTTGGCGTCGGCAATTTCCGGGGATCGCCAGCCGACGTACAGGCCGGCGGTTACGACACCCAAAACGCCCGAGACACCGAAGCGCTCGGCCGGCAAATACGCCGCGTACGGCGTGAGCAACGAAACGATGATCTGCACCGGCGGGTCGTCAATCCATTTTTGGATTTGGACGGAAACCCATCCCACTCCGAGCCCAAGCGCGATCCCGCCGATACTGACAAGCACGAAACTCATGCAGGCCGCCGGCAACGAGAATGCGCCAGAGGCAAGGGCGACGATGGCAAATTTCAACGCCACAAGCGCCGATGCATCGTTTACCAGGCTTTCACCTTCAAGCACCGTGACAATGCGACGAGGAACGCCGAGCCGTTGTGTAATAGCCGTGGCGGCCACGGCGTCCGGCGGCGAGACGATTGCGCCGAGCGCGAACGCAGCCGCCAGTGGCAGGTCCGGCACCAAATAATGCGCCAGGTAACCGACGGCGACAGTCGTGAACAGCACCAACCCGACGGCCAGCAGGAAGATAGGCCGGAGATTGGCATGAAAATCACGCCACGACGTGAGTAGAGCGGAGGGAAAAATCAACGGCGGCAGGAAGAGAAAAAAGATCAGCTCCGGCTGAAGCCGCAGGCGCGGCAATCCGGGAATCAATGCGATGCCCAATCCGCCAATGACGAAGAGAATGGGATAGGGAACTTTGATCTTGCGCGCGAGCAATGCCAGCGCCGCGATCGCAACCAAAAGCCCTAAAAGCAGATCGATCCTGTGCTCCATGTCCCGGCGAATTTAGTCATGGCCGGTGGAATTGCAATATCTGCGGTTCTCTTCCTTTCGTGCTCGTCCTCGTCCTCGTCGTCGTCCTCGATTCCTAATGCGTCGAGCGGGGAACGAAGACGAGGACGACGACGAGGACGAGCACGAAGGAGAAGCGACGGTTCTCAAACCGCCTGCCCCGCCGCGTGGCTCGACGACCAGGCCCATTGAAAATTGTAGCCGCCCAACCAACCGGTGACGTCCACGACCTCGCCCACGAAATACAATCCGGCAACCCGGCGCGTTTCCATGGTTTTGGAAGATAGCTCGCTCGTGTCCACACCTCCCAGCGTCACCTCGGCTTTGGCGTAGCCCTCGGTGCCCGCCGGCTGGATTTCCCAGCGATGCAGCCGCCCCGCGATTTCATCCAGTTCCTTCGTCGAGAAGCTGTTCATTGGGTGTGAGGGAACAAACTGCGCGCACCACGATTGCACAAAGCGTTGTGGAAGGCGCAACGCCAGCACGTTCTTTAGTTCCTTGTTCGTTTGACGGCTTGCCGCGAGCAACTCGACCGCCTTGTGATCGGGCAGCAGATTGATTGCAATTGGGGTGTTGGATTTCAGATAATTGGAAATTTGAAGAATGGACGGACCGCTCAATCCACGATGCGTGAAAAGGATATTCTCCCGAAAGGACGCGCCGTTCGCGGAAACAACGGCGTCAATCGAAACGCCGCTCAACTCACCGAACGCCGCCTGATCATTCGAATTGAAGATGACCGGAACGAGACCGGGCTGCGTGGCATTTATTTTCAAACCAAACTGTTGCGCGATTCGATAACCAAGGTCCGTCGCCCCAAGTTTCGGAAAAGAAAGGCCGCCTGTAGCCACGACCAAGGAATCGCATTCGAAGTCGCCCTGGTCGGTTTCGACCTGGAAACTCAGCGTTTTTGTCACCCGGCGAACGTGGCAATTGAGGCGAATCTCGACGTTGGCCGCGGCGCATTCCGCGCGCAACAATTCAACGATTTGCCGCGAGCTGAAATCGCAGAAAAGCTGGCCGAGCTTTTTCTCGTGATAAGCAATGCCGTGCTTCTCGACCAGCGAAATAAAATCGGCCGCGTTGTAACGGGCGAGCGCCGATTTGCAAAAGTGTGCATTGCCGGAAATGTAATTGTCCGGCCCGGCGTTGAGGTTGGTGAAATTACAACGGCCGCCTCCGGAGATGAGGATTTTCTTGCCCAGCCGGTCCGCATGTTCCAGCACGATTGTGGATCGTCCGCGCTTGCCGGCTTCGATCGCACACATCAATCCCGCCGCGCCGCCGCCGATCACCACGACGGCGAATTTCATTCGGCCTGCGGTCCCGGGCCCGGGCCGCGGTTCATAGCCTCCGCCTGGTATTCCTCGACCAACGCCTTGATTCGCTGTGCGTCACGTTTGGTGTGGCCGTGGCTCGCCAGTGGATCAGTCCCGCCCGAGGATTCAATTAGGATGTCCGACCAGATGAAACCGGTCCGGATATGCACCGAGGCAACTTTAAAGATGCTCATGCTGATTTCGTCCTTTTTGATCCAGGACCGTTTGTGGCGGATAACCGCGCGGTCCGTGACTTCGATTACGGTCGGAAACATAAAATTTCCCCGCGTCCAGCGACTGGCTTTAAAGACCTCGGAAGGCATAATTTAATTGAAATTTGTTATGGAACGCCGCGCGAAAGCAATCCAAAACCGGCGGGAGAATCTCCCGAATATACTTCAAAGTCGTCTGGACATCCCTCTCCTCTTCGGAAGGGGAGAGGGAGAATACCCCGCTTTCGAGATGGCGTTATTCCCGGAAAAAGATCCACCAGACGATTGCGAGCACCGGCAGCATGAAAGGCAGAGTGTACCGGAAAATGTATTCCGGGAAACCGGGTGTGCTTACCTTTTGCTGGTCAGCGATGGATTTGACCATAAAGTTGGGGCCGTTGCCGATATAGGTGTTGGCTCCGAAGAATACTGATGCCACGCTGATGGCTACGAGATAGGCATTGAATTTCAGGTGCCCGAGGAGGAAAGCAGTTTCGATCTGGTCCGTGCTGACGACGCCGCGCGTCAATTCCGGCGCGTAATACTTTTGAAGGGTCGCGTAGGTCTGCCTGACGTCCTCGGTGTGCGTTCCGATCAGACCGGACAGATTCGCCCCGTGGCTTTGCACCAGGGCCGCCACCTGCGTCGCTACATCGCGGTCAACGAACCTGCCAAACATGGCTTTGAGGAAACAAAGATACGTCGGCGCATTGTCGAGGGCGCTGGAAAGGCCACCGCAGCTCCAGTAAAAAACGCCCGGCGTGGTTTGTTGCAGCGTGTGCGCGTTGCTTTGCAACCAATCCAGCGCGGGCATCATCGTGGCAAAAATTCCGATGAACAGTACCGCCACTTCCTGGATCGGATGAAAGTTGAAATGGTTCGATTCATGAACTGATTTGTGCGTCAGGAGATACGACCCCGCCGCCGCTGCCAGCATTAGCGCTTCACGCAGGAATGCCGGATGGTCAATAAATACGGCCACGAGAATGATGGGTAGAAACAACAGGTTTCTGAGGCCGGCGAACTTCCACGCGTCGTGGTGACTGGTTTGTTCCGAGCGAACCTGTTTGGGCGCGCGCGTGTAATTCCGATAGTCCACCACGAAAAACATCACGAGCAACAGGCTCACGCCAACGGCCCACACCGGCAGGCAATGTGTGGTTACCCACCAGAAGGGAATTCCCGCGAGGTAACCGAGAAACAAGGGCGGATCACCGATTGGAGTCAGGCACCCGCCCACGTTCGACACGATGAAAATGAAGAAAACCACGTGATGGCCCGTGATGCGGTAGTGATTCATCCGCAGCCATGGCCGTATCAGGAGCATCGACGCGCCGGTAGTGCCGAGGATGTTGGCTGCGAGCGCGCCGGCGAGCAGGAAGATTACATTTGCCAGCGGAGTGGCTTCGCCCTTGACCGAAATGTGGATTCCACCTGCGACGACGAACAGCGATCCTATCAACGCAATAAAGCTGACGTATTCGTGGATGGCATCCCAAACACGGGCCGGCTGCCTTAACCCGACGAAGTAGTAGCAAACGACGATAGCGCCCAGGAAATAAGCGACCTTGGGATATTGCCGGTTCCACCAGGCAGGGAAAAGCAGCGGCCCCAGCGCAATCGACGCCAGCAAAATGCCGAACGGCAGCATCATCCAGGGATTGACCGGAATCGAATCGGCGCCCATTGGCAGCAGGCTATGGTGCGCGCGGAAAACGGGTCAATTGAATTTAGATCCAGAATAAAGGATAGCTGATAGCATTGGAAAACGTCGCTCTCGGAAATTTCAAAAGTGCGATCCTGCTATCGGCTATCCTCTACCTGGCATTTTTGTTGCGAGCGCTCATACCGCGAGCGTCAGCACGCGGCTGCGGCGACGAATCTGTTGCTGCCGGCTGAATTGACGCCGCGCGACGGCGGCCTTTTCCTCGAGCAGAGTCGGGAAGAAGAGCAATGGATAATTGGTCGCCCAGGCAATTGCCTCGGCGTCGTTCGCGGCCCGGCGAAAGAGCGCGTTTTGCTCGGCATCCGCGGCCTGAGCCAGGAGCTGGAGCAACAATCTGTCCTTCAGCCGATCCAGCTCGGCTGTTTCGCTGGCGCGGAATGGCACGGGCGGCACCTCGAAACGGGTTTCGGGCGCGAACCGTGTCCGCAACTTTCTAATTTGTTCATTCATTTTGTTCTCTTTCAGTTTTGAGTTTCCGCCACCATGGCGAAAGCCCGGTTAAACAAAAAACCCGCGACTGACTGGCAATCGCGGGGTTTTCGAAATCTCTATAGAATGTCGTCTAGACCATTCCTCCCACAATGCCGGCGTTCCGAGAGGCGCGGTGCCAAATGCAGTACATTTGGCGCGGGCTACTCGCAACGCACAGGTCTTTGGTTGTAAACACAGTGTTCATTCCAACTTACCGAGCGCTATTAGACACCATCTCCCGCGTAATGTCAACTGAGTTTTTCCGCGAACCGGCGCATCCCCCGTCCTCGAAAGGCCAGGACCGAGGAGGACGACGAGGACGAGCACGAGGAAATGATCATGACGTACATCTCAACGCGCTTGCGCCGTTACGGCCGTCATCTGGGTCATTGGGGCGGCGATTGCAAAATCAGCAGTTGCCGGCGTTGCGGGTTGAACAGTGATGAATTGGATTTCGCCGGTATGATTGCCGTGGGTTTTCGGATGATAGGCTTCGATGAGGTAATTCCCCGGCGGCACATTCGTAATCGTGTATGCGCCGTTCTCATCCGTTACGGCGAAAAATGGATTGTCCGTCACGCATACGTAGGCCGCCATCCAGGGATGCGCGTCGCACCGTAGTTTTATCGGAATCTCCCTGGCTCGGAAACTTTCGTCCTTGGCCAATCCCTGAGAGCCCGTCCAATTGAAGCCCTGGTTGCGGCGATTTTGGGGAATCGCATGAACGTTATGCCGAATCGGGTCTGAATTTTTGATTTCGAACGATTGGTTAATCATCAGGCCGAGAACGTAAGGTTCGAATTCGCAGCCTTTCTGGTCCAGCACAGGTGTTTGGGGAGGCATGCTGAATTTTTGGCCTTCCAAACTGCTTCTGATGAAAACAAAAACGTCAGCCAAACCGCCATTGGTCGAGACCATGTAATGACGGGTCGTTTTCGGGAGCGGGTGAGCCCTGCCACAAAACGCATCGAGCGAGAGCACGGTTTCTGGCGGCGGGATGCCTTTCAAGGTTATTCGTCCAGTGATCGTCGCGGGCGAGCTATTGGTTGGTTTGAGATTTGTCAAAGGCGCCAACCCGGCCGAAGCCTGCCATTCGGGCGAATGAACTTCGGGACCTGATGGTTTTTCGATTACTTCTGGCGGAGTCGGAGCCTGTTCCGGTTGAACGGGCGCGGCGTCGATTGGTTTGGGAGCGCGAATGACGGGCCGGTCAAGTTGCGGTTTGCGAAACATCGGCGGAACCGGCCTCGCCTGAATCGGCGTGGTGGCTGGCGTCTGCGGGGCCGGTGCCGTGGAAGCCATGTTTCGAGGTGGTTGAACGATTTGTCGCGACACCATGATGACCAGGCAACCCGCAATGAGGAGCAGCGCGAATGCGATTACCCACAATGCGCGGGTAGCCGGCGAACCAGGCCTTTGAGAGCCGTTCATTCATTCTT
>Ga0210405_10006590_pt1 | contig 10328 bp, 4 predicted proteins | sample IncBWH11MmetaG_FD_155492 | JGI IMG/M metagenome (GOLD analysis project Ga0210405, IMG submission 155492) | Forest soil microbial communities from Barre Woods Harvard Forest LTER site, Petersham, Massachusetts, United States - Inc-BW-H-11-M | ecosystem: Environmental > Terrestrial > Soil >... | reverse complement strand
ACTGGTTCGGGATTACCTAGCGGCGGTGCACTTGGATCGGGATCCGCGAACAACGACAGTTTCGAGCAGGAAGCCGGATACCAGATCAACGCGGCGGGACAGCGGCAGGAAGACAACGAATACGACGTGGATGGTTCGGGCCTAAATAGCGCTTCGCGCGACGGCGTGGTCAACTTGTCTCCTGAGCCGGACTTCATTCAGGCCGTGCGCGTCTCCGGAGCGACCTTCGACGCCGACAAGGGCCGGTATAGCGGGGCGTACGTGCAAGTTTTCACCAAGCCAGGCACCAATGATTTTCACGGCACAGTTTCTGAATACCACACCGATAACGATCTTTCGGCCCGGACAATCTTTCAGAATTGTGCGCAAAGAGGTTGCCAAGCGTTCCGGCGGAACGAGTTCGGCGGGACCCTGGGAGGGCCAATCTTGAGGAATAAGCTGTTCTTTTTCATTGGCGCCTTTGGACTGCGTTCTTCCAATGCGACAACGAACGTGGTAGCCGTCGAAACACAACAATTCGCGCAGTTTGTCCAGCAGACCTTCCCGAGCAACATCTCGAGTACTTTTTTCAAACAGGCGCCACCGGCGCTATATCCTACGGACCCGACGAGTATCAAGACGGTAGCTCAAGTCGAGGCCCAAAATCCTGGATTCTCCTCGAGCGCCGCGTTTCCGTCGAACTTGCCTGCGGTAGGCACGGTCAACGTTCCCGAGAGCTTGACCCACAACGCCTATCAGTGGCACGTCCGAACCGATTACAACATCGACCCGAAGGACCGCTTGTTCTTCGATTTGTTTCGCACCTTCTCCAATCAATTGCAGTCGGACGCACGAACGATCTACCAGGTTGTGGTTCCCAATACCGGCTTCTACGCCAAACTCGATTGGACACGCACGTTCTCGCCCACGCTCTTGAACGAAGCAGGGTTCACGCTGGTAAGGGCAGTTGGCTCAAACCCAGCCACCACCAATAACAAGGATCTTCCCAACGTGAGCATTAATGGTGTTTCCAACGGGTTTTCTCAATGGGGCTCGGCCGGATGGGTTCATGAAAATTTTAACTGGCACGACGTGCTCACCTGGACGCACGGGCGGCACACCATCTCCGGCGGCGTGGATATTGACCGTCACCACGATGACGACAACTTCACCAACGGACTCTTGCGGCCGGGTTTTAATTTTGCGAATTTGATTGATTTTGCTCAAGACACGCCGTTTTCCCAGAACGGTCCCGCGCTGACGGTGGCTAATAGCGCCTTGGCCAGTAATCTTTACCAGGTACTTCGCTGGGTCTACATCGGAGGATTCGTCAAGGACGATTGGAAAGTGAATAAGAAGTTTACTTTGAATATCGGGTTGCGGTACGACTACTTCGGTCACTGGGGCAACTACCACAATTCGACAACGCCCTTCCCCTTCTTCACTCCCGGCACAGGTGCTGATTTTGCCGCACAGGTTACCAGCGGCGTCATGTCCGTACGAGGCGGTAATAGCGCCTACGTCGTGAACAACACTCCCATGGGTGTAGGACCGCGCGTTGGTTTTGGCTATGACGTTTTCGGAGATGGGAAGATGGCGATACGGGGAGGTTATGGCCTATTCTACAATAACGTTGCGGATGGCTCGTGGTCGTTTCCCTCGCGTGCCAATCCGCCCGTCTGGGCTAACCCTTCCTTCAACCTGAACAGCACCTCGCATCCCTTCAGTTATTCTTTGGGGAATTCAGACGGAACGGTCTGGCCCGTTCCTCCGGGCCTTACCTTCAAAACGAACTCCGCTGGAGGGATCGTGGGCCTTCCTGTCCTCACGTCGGGCGTGCAGACGCCTCTTGACCAGCCTCGAACCCATATCTGGATGCTTGCCGTGCAGAGGGATCTGGGACACAACCTTATAGCGGAAGTGGATTACAACGGCTCGCATAGCGACCATCTTTACATTCAAACGGACGTGAACCGGTTCCCAGGCGATCTAATCACAAACAAGGGCGTTCAGACCCGCCTGAACTCGAACTTCGGCCCGATCATTTTTGGCCGCACTATCGGCATAGCCGACGGCGACTACGGCACGTTTATGCTCACCAAACGGATGAGCCACAACTGGCAAATCAGGGGAATCTATACTTTTGGCAAAGCAACTGACGACATGAGCAGCAATGACAATGGGACCGCGAACGGTGAGGCGATCTTCAATCCGCTCAACATTGCTTCTCAGCATGGCTTGTCGGATTTCGACGTTTCTAGGCGGTTCACTCTTGATACCCTCTGGGCCTTGCCATCGCCCTTCCAAGAGGGAATCGGGAAGACCCTGCTTGGCGGATGGCGAGTGTCGGGAATCATGGTTTTACAGAGTGGATTGCCGTTCACCGTTTTTACCAACGCCCCATTTAAACCAATCTTCGATTCCAGCGGGAACGTCATCGGGCTGAAACCCGGTAGCGGAGATTTCAACGCCGACGGCTACGGTTACGATGTGCCGAACCGGCCAACTGCCGGAACCGTGCAGACCGGAAGCCGCAGCGACTTCATCAAGGGCTTCGCTTCCGCCTCGGCATTCCCGACACCAGCCTTGGGAAGCCAGGGAAATTTGGGACGGAATACTTATATTGGTCCCGGATTGGCGAACGTCAACATGCAGTTTTCGAAGGCGCTCACCTTCGAGCGCTACAGCTTCGAATTACGCGCTGACCTTTTCAATATCTTCAACCGCGTAAATCTCACGCAACCCGTCAGCAATCTTTCGAGCAGCCAATTTGGCCACTCGACGGGGCAAAGCTTTCCACGCTATGCCCAGTTCGGGATTCACTTCAGCTTCTAAGTTTTGCTTGCTTCACGGCGTCCCATTCGGCAAGGCAGTTTTACCGGATGGGACGCACCCCTTTATGGGGATAGACCTTCCATCCCTCCCGCATCACAAATCTTATTCCGTTTGATTGCCGTCGTTAGGAAGCACCACAGAATTGCGGATGCGCAGTTCCGTGGGCAGGACGATTTGCTGTGGGCGTCCTTTTTTGCCGCTGATGCGTTCGAGGAGAAGCCGCGCCGCCGTCGCACCCATTTGGTAACCGGATTGGTGTACGGAAGAGAGGGCCGGGTCGGTGAACATCCCCAGATCCAAGTCGTCAAACCCAATGATGGACACGTCCTTGGGACAGCGCAGCCCCAACTCGCGAACGGCAAGCAATGCGCCCAGAGCGACCATGTCGTTTGCGGCAAAAATTGCCGTGGGACGAGGCAACATGTTAAGCAGACGCAAGGCACTTCGGTAACCGCTGTCTCTGTCGAACCGGGTCTCCTGCACGTATTCGGGTGTAATGGTCACCTTATGTTTTGCAAGGGCTCGGCGAAATCCAGCGAGACGCTCGACCGCGTTCGTCACGTGAGACGGTCCCGACAGCATCGCCAATCGTGTGTGACCCATCTTCAGCAGGTATTGTGTAGCTTGAAAGGCGCCTTCCTCATTCGCAACCATGACAGCATCCCCTTTCCAGTCCGAGGGCCGTCGGTCGAGAAAGATGAGCGGGATGCCTTGGGGAATCGAATAACCCAGCTCGGAAGAGAGGCCGCGCTCCGAAGCTGGAATAATAAGCAGGCCGGCGGGGCGATAGGAACGCAATTCGTCGATATACGCTTTCTCTTTCGCTGGGTCGTTGTCCGTATTGCAGAGCACCACGCGATAGGATTTGTTGAAAGCGACGTCTTCCACGCCGCGCACGACTCCCGGAAAGAAAGGGTTCGTGATGTCCGGAATCACCATACCCAGCATGTTTGTCGAATCGCGCCTGAGTCCGCGAGCTAACTGGCTCGGCTGATAGCCAAGACTGGTGATGACATCGAGGACCCGCTTTCGTAGTTTCTCGCGAACGGGCGCAGTGCCATTGACGACGTGTGACACCGTGCCAATCGAGACTTGGGCTCGTTCGGCAATTTGTTTCATCGTGGCCGGTTTGGTCATAAAGAGCGAATCAGCTCTGTTTCGGCCGTTGGGGCCATTTTGCAAGCCTCTTTGCGTGCTGTGTGCCTAGCTATCGAATCTTCTGGCAACTCACTGTGCGTCTTGCACGCAGCGGAAACCCAATGCTCCGGAACGATCCACGCTGGGCGCCATCATCAAGAGTTTACCGTGTTCTGTCAATTTATATGCTTGGGGGAAATACCAGATGGAGCCCTGCGGCTGGTAGTAACTTCCGCCTCGCAGAATTCCGCCGCGAGTATGCTCATCAAGAAATTCATCTGTCCATTGCCACACGTTGCCGACCATGTCCATCACGCCGAAAGGGCTTGCTCCTTTTGGATGAGCGGAAACGGCATCGGGACCGCGCATGGCGCGGCCCTTGTCCGGAGCAGGGACTGCAGAAGCACTCCACTGATTTCCCCACGGATAGAGGCGGCCATCGGTGCCCGCGGCGGCGTATTGCCATTCCCATTCGCGCGGCAGACGCTTTCCGGCCCAGGCGGCATAAGCACGCGCGTCTTCCAGGGAGACCCAGGTAACTGGCTTGTCTCCCCAGCCCTCCGGATAGGTGCCTTTCTGCCAGTCTCGAAGGAAGTTTAAGTCATCCTTAGGTTGATACTTTGTCGCGTCCAGAAAGTTCTTAAACTCGGCATTAGTCACGGGATATTTGTCCATCCAGAATGACTTCACGTGCAGAACATGCTCGTGGTATCGGCGCGGCGAGTCTTCCCATGGATACTGAACATCGACGCCGATGTCGTCGAATCCTTCGATTTCAATGCCGTGAACTTTGAAGAGAAAGTCCGCTTCGGGAATTCTCACCATTCCGGCGAGCGTGCCGGACGCGGGCTTCGTCGCAGCGACCTCGACCATTTGCTGCGGAAGTATCGTCCGTCGGTCCGACAGGCTGGAAAGCGGAGTGGCCGTCAGTGTCTTCAAGGTCGACATCAGAGTCGCTCTGTTTTCCGTGAGCGGCAAGTTTGTGGCGAGAACCGCGCCGTAGTCTTTGGCTCCTAGCGAAAATGTTAGTACTTCTTTGTTACCGCGGCGTTCTGGGGTGAGCTCCACTCCGTGGTACAGATCAAAGTAATGCATTCCTTCCTGAGCGGGCAATTCCATTTCCGGGCCCGTAATGTTGTACTCGTTGCGGTTGATGATTGTCCAAACCGTTTCATCTCCCATGGGCCAACGGCTCGCAAACACCCCAAACGGAAGCATGGGAAAAAATGGCTCCCAATCCTTACTCACAAGAAACGGGGCAATTCCTCGTTCAATTGTCGCTACCCGCCGCGCAGCTTCGCCGTCCCGCGGCGTAATCCCATTCCAGATGCCCCAGATATTTTCCCAACTCTCCCAACCGATTCCGTTAAAAAACGCAAACTGCAAGTCATCTGTTTTGTTGCGGTTCCAGCGGTCGGAGATGTTCACCATGTGACGCGTTTCAAGCCATTTATAACGATCCACGCGTGGCGCGAAAGGGAATTTGTATTGGCCCCAGGTTAGTACGTCATAGCTCACCGCCTCATCATGCGGTCCGCCCTCGGGCTGAAACGCCAAGGGATGGCCAGTACGCTCGGCGGCTTCCGCGTAGGGGCGAGGCACGCCGTCTTGTGTGTCACCGTTGATGCCGTCCGCTCCGATCTCCGCCATCAGGGCCGCTATCGCGTCGGGCCACGATTGTCCCGGCTCGCGCGTTCCTTGGTCCCACATCATCATAGGGAACAGAACGCGTACTCCTCTCCGGTGAAAATCCGCAACCATCTGACGAACACCGCTAACGCCACCGGGCATGCATCGAATCATATCGTGCTGATTCCGATTGTCGATGCCCATGTTGGGATAAGTGGGCCAGACCAGGACGGCGTCGATTCCGCCGTAACGCTTGACTGTGTCATCGACGTAGCGGTCAACCGTGTAGCGGTGTGCGACCGGATCGTACAGAAAGCGGTCTTGGACCATCATTTGAGGCTGGATGAAACTCGATTGTGTCCATTTCAGGGCCGGCAAATCGTAGCGGAAGTCGTTGTAACCGATGCGAATGCGCCTCTCGGTTCGCCAATGTGTTACATCGGCTAGCCAATTCTCGTGATCTTGCGGCGTGCATGCGCTCGATCCACCCTCCCAGGCACCTCTCATTTCGAGGCATTTGGGGCCAGCGATCTGTTGCCATTCCGGATCCCAGGCCGTCGCGCCGCCTGAGACATAGGCCGTATCTTGTGCCAAAACAGGAGCAGTGCAAATGAGTATAAGGAAGAAAAATTGCCGAAAACGATAAGGCATACAGGTCTCCTGGTTTCATGCCCTGGCAACGACCGTAAACAAACGTCAATATAAAACGTTTAAATTGCTATGTCCAGCCAATCTAATGCGGCTTCACGCCGTGATGTCAATCGTGACAAAAAGGTCTGTAGTTTTCGGATTGTGCAGACTTCTTAAAAATGACGACACTGATGCGCACTCTTACGCCCCCACGCAGTTCGGATCTTCGCACGAAACGACAGGCCCGAACGTCACGTGCGTTAGCTCGCGCACTTACTCATTCGCGGATGCAATTGCACTTCTGATCTTTCTTTCAATTCCATCGGTCATGTAACCGCAATCCAGCCGCAAGAAGACGGAGGTGTAGGGGATCGTCGTGTTTGTCTTGATGAATAAGACGCGAAAGGTTTTCCCCGCTTCGTCAATTTTGGACAGGGCTTCCGCATGTGGAATACTCGACAAGCTGCTTTGACCGAATGCGCCGCTGATTTCCTCGCGCAAACGCGTGACCCCTGGGTAGTCTTCTTCCGGTACAAACTTAAGTTCCTGGTCCACGAACGCGGCAGCCCGCACATGATTTGACGAAGAAATGGCCTTGGCCACGTAGTTCAGCACTGAGGGCAGATCTTGGTTCACAACGATCGTTTCGATGCCGCTTTGCGAGTAGGCCGGGAAAGCCGCATCACTAACGACGATCCAATTTCGGTGGCCATAGAGCGGCAGCCGTTGTTGCAAGGTTGTCTGCCATTCTGGGGTGGCCGTGCTGGGGGCTGCCGGCCCCATCAGTTCGCTGGAGACAAATAATAGTGCCAAGGTGGTGCACATTAGTTGAAGCTTGGACGTCTTCATACTCTTCCTCCATTCGACGGAGTTCAAAAGTCTAGGGTGCGCCTCTGTTCAAAAGCGCCCAGAAGGTCTAGGAAATCTCATATAAAAACGTTTCAATCCCTAAAAAAACACCCTCACCCTATTCTGTCGCTTCTCAACTGTCAAGCTTCCCCCCGCAGTTCCATGCGATGAGATTCGACTCGTATTGCACAGCGAGCATGTAACACAGGAAAGCTGAGAGTTCCTCCTTCAACCGGCTGCGGGTCAGCAGTGCTCCAGATTGGCAATATTTCTGATATATCTGCGCGTGGCTGAGGCAGACTGCGGCCTCCATAGAGATGGGCATCTTGTCGGGAACAGGTCAGAGAGAAGCTTGAGGTGAGAGTGCTCAGGCGCCGATTTGTAGCGCTAGACAGATGTCCTTTGGGTGCATGGTTCTCCCTGGCGCTGGGCCTTTATGGTTTCGAAGCCGACATGTCATTTCAAGGATTTCGGTGTCCCTTTGAGGTATATTAGCCTCGAAAGATCAAGGCCGAACAGGGTGCCCAATTCCGGCCACTTGCCGAAATTGGGTCCGGTTGCTTGGAGCTTTCTGGTTTCAGCCCGTGAATGCGCCAAAGGGTTATGGTGTGCGCAAGTTCCGATCACGCGTCAGGAATTAGGAAGTTCGGACCGGCAGGCGGCCTTTTGGCTTAAGCTATGTCGATGCATTCACTTACGCGACCGACATTCATTAGAGATTTTTGGATTTAATCGGTACGGGACTGCTTTGGCTTCTAAGACTCTCTTGGAAAGTCAGAGGCAAAGCACAATGGATTTCGACGGGCTCGCGACTGCAGGAGTATGAGCTTGGAGAAGTTAGGCAAATATTTGATCCTCGGGGAGTTGGGCCGCGGTGCTGGGGGTGTCGTCTACCGCGCGCGCGACCCGATCCTCAATCGCCTTGTTGCTCTGAAGACGATCACAACAGGCCTGGCCGAATTTCCCGATTTGCTTCAACGCTTTTACCAAGAGGCTCAATCAGCCGGCGGCTTGCAGCACCCCAACATTGTCACCATTTACGATCTCGGGGACGAAGCGGGCATTCCGTACATCGCTATGGAACTGTTGGAAGGTGAAAGCCTAGATCAATTGATCGGCCGTCGGATCCCCCTGCCCGTTCCCCTAAAGCTCACTTACGCATTGCAAGCGTGTCGTGCATTTGATTATGCCCATAAGCGCGGAATCATTCACAGGGACATCAAGCCCGACAACATAATGCTTACCAAAGATGGCACGGTGAAGGTTGTCGACTTCGGAATCGCTCGAGTCCTCGAAACCTCCAAAACGCAGACCGGGATGCTACTCGGTACCTTCGCTTACATGTCTCCCGAGCAATACCACGGCGAGCACGCCGATGCGCGCTCCGATATCTGGTCGTTCGGCGTTCTACTGTATGAGCTATTGGCCTACCAGAGACCTTTCAAGGGGCAGACGCCAGCAAGCCTGATGCACGGCATTTGCCAGCTGGAACCTCTGCCCTTGCTCGAGGCGGCCCCCGAATGCCCTCCCGCCCTCGAAAGAGTAATCCAAAAAGTCTTGCGAAAATCCGCGGACGAACGCTATCAGTCGATGGAAGAACTCTTACTCGATCTGGATCCGATCTGCAAAAGCCTCCAATCGGAGTCCGTTGTCGCCTTGGTTGTCCAGGCCCGAGAGTTGTCCGAGCAGGGCGACTATTCCCAATCGCGGGACCTCCTCCGTCAGGCTCTTCAGATCGATTCAACCAACACGCAGGCAAGGAATCTTTTGGATAAAGTTAATGCCGGGCTCAGGCGCATCCTTATGCGGCCGAAATTGCAGCAGCAAGTCGAAAAGGGCCATGCCTTACTCGCGGAGGGGAAAACTCAGGAAGCAAGGGCAGAAGCGGAGATTGTCTTGCAATTGGACTCCAGCTTTGAACCGGGTCAGGCACTGCTGAAGCAAGTGCAACAAGAGATCAGCCGAGCTCGGCAATTGGCGGAATGGATTGAAGCGGCCAAGCAACGCCTGGCGCAGGGAATTCTGGAAGAAGCCGAGGAGCTGCTTTCCAAAGCTCTGGAAGTGGAACCCGCTAACCCGCAAGCGAGGGCGCTCCAGATTCAGGTAAGCAATGAAAAAGCCGAGCGTCAAAAGCGGTTGCGACTATTCGAGAAAATGCAACAAGCCCGCGGCTTGTGGACACAACAGAATTACGCGGAATGCATTCAGCTTCTGATCGAACTTCGAAAGGAATTTCCCGACGAAGAGGAGATCCCCCGTCTGCTTGAAACTGCACGGGAGGATCAGGCAAACCAGCAAAGATCGCAAGGGTTGGCGGATGCCCGTAGCATGCTGGCGAGTCGGCGTTATGACGAGTGTAAGGCGCTTCTCGTTGAGCTTCAAAAGCAGTTCCCTGGAGACGATGAAATCCTCGGACTGCAGAAAAAGGTGCTCGACGATCAGAGAAAACAACGAAGATCGGAGGCCGTCGCCGAAGCTCGAAGCCTCCTAGCCGCAAGGCGCTACGACGATTGCAGCGCTCTGCTGAATTCTATCCTGAAGGAGTTCCCCGGTGACAAGGAAGTCCTGCAACTCCAAGAGCACGTCCTCGACGATCAGAGGAAACAGCGAAGGTCGCAGTCCGTTGCGGAAGCTCGAAGTCTTTTTGCCGCAAGGCGCTACGACGATTGTGGTTCTCTTCTGAATTCCATGCTGAAGGAGTTCCCGGGCGACGAAGAAGTCCTGCAGCTGCAGAAGAGCGTCCTCGACGATCAGAGAAGACAACGAATGCTGGAGTCTCTGAGCGAGGCGCGCAATCTCTTGGCAGCGAAGCGTTTCGACGAAAGCATTTCCCGGCTTACTTCTCTTCAGAAAGAATTTCCTGAAGAAGACGATATTTCCAGGTTGCTCGAAACCGCCCAGGCGGATAAAGCCGAGCAGCAGCTGCAACAAGGGGTCGCGAAAGCGAGGAAGTTACTGGCCAGCCGGCGGCACGAAGAGTGCGGCGCCCTGCTTCTGGGTTTGCAAAAGCAGTTCCCCGCGGACGACGAAATTCCCAAGCTCCTGGACGTTGTCCGCAAGGAGCAAGCGGAGCAACGGAAGCTGCAGGGTCTAACAGAAGCCCGGAGTCTTTTGGGCTCGCGGAAATACGAGGAGTGCATGGCACTGCTCGCCAGGCTTCAGAGCGAGCATCCGAACGACAACGACATCACCAGGCTCCTGGATACAGCGCGCGAGGATCAGGCCGAGCAGCGCAAGCTGAAAAGTTTGGCGGAAGCCCGGAGTCTTTT
>Ga0210405_10006588_pt1 | contig 10330 bp, 9 predicted proteins | sample IncBWH11MmetaG_FD_155492 | JGI IMG/M metagenome (GOLD analysis project Ga0210405, IMG submission 155492) | Forest soil microbial communities from Barre Woods Harvard Forest LTER site, Petersham, Massachusetts, United States - Inc-BW-H-11-M | ecosystem: Environmental > Terrestrial > Soil >... | reverse complement strand
GACCACCGGCAAGAGAAATGCTCTGTCGGTCGCCATCAGATGGCAGCGATCGACCGCGAGTTTCCACTCGAGACGAAAATACCCCTCGTCGCGAGCGTGCGTGTTGCCGGAGATGACCGGGAGGAACAGCGCGCAGGTCTTGATCTGCTTACGGATCGACTGGTCCCAGGCATCCCCGCCCCGCAGCTCGCTCTGATCGAACCAGACCTCGATGCCGGCCGTGCGCAACGCCTCGCAAATTCGCTGGGCCGCCTCCGCATCCTGCGAGGCGTAGCTCAAGAATACCGCGTGCGATGGTTCAGTCAACGGCTAGATCACCCTGGGGAGGTCTTATAACATGGGTGCCGTATGATCGGGATTATGAATCTCCGGTTAATCTGAAAACCCCGCCGATTCTCATCGCACGCGCACTCGGCCGGTGCCGCGGAAGCGGCAGCGGAGCCGCCCGTGTACAATCTTGAGCGGTTTTGGAATTGGAGTGCCGCATGAAGAAAGGCAGCGAGAGTTACTCAAAATCCGAAGCCGAGCGGTACATAAAGGACCGTTCAAGCGCGTGGGCAGAAAGCGTTGCGACGAGCGATCCCGCTGTAGTCAAGGAAATCTTGGCGGATGATTTTGTTTGGGTGCTGGACGGAAACGTCCTAGATAAATCCCGCGCGGTGATGCGAGCGCAAGAGGGTCCAGGTGATTTCCTATCGAATCATCTCGACTATGCCAACGTGCGTTTTTTCGGCGACTTGGCGGTTGCTCAAGGTAGCGAGACGTGGACGCGAAAGGGCGGCCACAAGGGCCACTCTGTCTGGATTGATACGTGGGTTCGACGCAACGAAAAATGGCAAATTGTAGCGGCCGCCGATGTGTCCGTGCCAATTGAAGAGTAGTAGCGACCGCGAAAGATGATGCCGTGACGGCGGTGCCCGGCGGTCGCCAGTCATATTCGAAAATGCGCTCGTGCGCGTCTTGGAAATCACCGTGCCGCCCCCCGGCAAAACGGAGCCCTAGTGCACGTTACATAATCACCGCTGGAGAGGGCAACCGCCGTTGACAAGGCCACAACCGCTCCCCATTCCTCGGCTGAACGCTTGTCGCCAAACAATTTCGAGAGGACACTAACCGTAAGACAGGGAGCGAGAATTTACCACGCGATCCGCCCCAAGAGCGGAAAGAATTCCAATAACTTCCGGACGGGATACCCAGGGAGAGGACGATGCGTTTGCGCCATGAGTTATTTGCTGGCTTGGTTGTACTAGCCTCGACAGCATCGACCTCCCTGGCCGCCGATGGTCTGACCCTGCCGAAGGATGTGGTGCTACCGGCCAATGTCGCGGTGGCCATTTACTTGCCGAATCAAGTACGGGAATTTCGCAGCGTTTTCCGTTCGGCGAGCGGCTTTCAAACCACCGACTCCGTGCAGCTGGGAAACACGTTTGAGGAAACGACGCTCGAATCAGCCCGCCACTTCTTCAGTACGAGTTTCATGTACGAAGCAGCAGGCACATCTGGATATGGGTTGCTGATCGCTATGCATCCGACCGTGAAAAGCGAAGATCGGCAGCAATTGGTCGCCACCGCGCATTACGCGGTTTTCAACTCCACCGGCGTTTCCGTACTGAAGGGAGATTCCGTGGTCCGCTGGGCGCCGGGATTTGGAGGGTATAATCCCGATGTCATGGGTCGCCTGACGGAACAGGTGATCAATCGAACCCTGACCGATATCGTCGCCCAATTGCGTCCGACCGCCGATAAATTCCCTACGGGAGAGAAGACCCCCGTCAACCTGGATTTGCTGGTTGACAAGGACCACGCCGCAATGAGCGGTACCGGCTTTTTCCTCAATGGTACCGGCCAGCTACTTACGGCAGCGCACGTCGTGCATAACTGCACGGTTATCGACGTGCGCCTCGGAGGTAACGCCCTCCCGGCGACCGTGACTGCGAGCAGTGCCCTATTGGATATGGCCGTGCTTGACACCCATGTAAGCAGCGAACATTTCCTTCCGCTGCGTCACGAGGGTCGCCTGGAATTGGGTGAGAACGTCGCCAACATCGGATTCCCGCTCCAATCCGTGATGACCGACGCACCGACGGTCACTCGCGGCACTCTGAGCTCTCGCGCAGGCCTGACCGGTTCCTTGGGTCAGTTCCAATTCTCAGCACCCATCCAACCGGGCGCCAGTGGCGGCCCGGTCATCGGCGCTCGTGGGGATGTCGTGGGAGTGGCTGTGGGCACCCTCAATGCCCAGGAACTGCTCAAGCAGGGCGTGTTACCGCAGAACGTCAATTTTGCGCTCGAAGCGCAGTACGTTCAGAAATTCCTGCGTAACAACGGCGTCGCTTTCACCGAAGGGGCTGCCGATCCGCATGTCTCCGCCGACGTTCCCATCGACAACGTGCTGCCCGCGGTAGTGGGCGTGAGATGCTACCAGTGAGGAAAACCACCGTGGAACGAGCTCTTTCCGTTACTTTCGCACCTCACGTGATAGTGATGCTTTGCCTGGTTTCATGGCCGGTCGTGGCCGACAACACCGAGGCAAGCGCCGCCTCGTCACCCGCAAACCAGGCCGGCGATCAGGCGGCCGTGCTGCTCCCTACGATCGCGTTTCGAGCCGATGCTGCGGGGGATGAACTTTTCGATGGGCTGCAATCCGCTCACCTATTCGCGCACCTTTCCAAAGAAGCCCCGGGCTCCCCGATTCAACTGCGCATTTATCACACGGTGCACCCGGCGAACGTAGACGCAAAAAATTTCTTCAGCGGGTTGTTATCGGTGGGCACCCTGGGGCTTTCGCCGGTGATCATGAGCGGCGAACACACCATGCACTATGAAATCTATGTCAACGGCCAAAGAATATCGCGATATGAATACAGTGCGAAACTATCGCGCAGCGAGTACATGCACAGCAAAACAGCAGATGCCACCCATGGGCTCGGGCCGGAAGGAGTGGTCTGGGCGAAGTCCACAGTCAATCTTTTCCTGAACGATCTCGCGCATGACAATTCCGTGCGCGCGCTGAATGGCGAGTATCAGGTGTACTTCGGCGCTCTCGCACCCGCCGCGGGCATTGCCACCACTGCACAGCACTAGGTGGATCGACGACGCGTGCCGGCTACTCTCCAGGCTCGTATCGCATCGCAACCACCCCCGAGCCGAATTCCAACCGGCTCACAAGCTTCAAGTCGACACGCTTCGATAGCCCCGCGAACAACGTCGGCCCGTGGCCGGCCAGCCTGGGCTGTACCATGAATTCGTACTCATCGATCAATCCCATCTCCACCAATACCAGCCCCCGGTCAAACCTAGATTGTTGCCAACGCGCGGCGCGTGGCCGAATATGCCTCAAGGGATGCTCGATGGAGTGCTCGACGACGACGATGAGGATGGGGATGGGGACGCCTCGAAGTACAACCACACCGGTATACCGATGACGCAGGTTCGGCGACCTACGCTGGCCGATTATAATTTCACAAGCTAACTGTTTGGAGTCGCGCATGGCAGCTTATCTCATCGTGGACACCTTACTTGATGACGCCGATTTGTATGAGGAATACAAATTGAAGGCCAGGCCCTTGATTGAAAAGTTCGGGGGCGAATATTTGGCCCGTGGTGGACGCATGACCCTTCGAGAAACCGATCTTTGGTCACCCAGCCGACTGGTGCTGGTCAAGTTCTCAGATGTTGAAACCGCAATTCGGTGTCTCGACTCGTTCGAATATCAGCAAATCCTTCCGATCAGCAAGAAATCGGCGCGTAGAACAGCGGTCGTTTTGGAGGGCGAGTAATATGCACCCGGTTCGCGCTCTCGCCCCTCCCGCCTCGATATGAGGTGGCGTCCATTGAGCAACGGGGAACGCACCACTATGATTCCGAGCGTCTTGCTGTATCGGGCGCTCAAGTTCTGATCCCAAGGAATAAGCTTGTAGCCTGCATTGCACCGATCTTGCCTCACGTGCAAGCCCGAAGGGCGGCCCTGGCGGCAGCCCGCCATCCGTCTTTTGCTTGTCCTCTGCGCCGCCTGAGCGCAATCGGTTTCTGATTTAACTTACAGCGATTTTTCGTGGAATGCGCGTCGCAGTGCTCGTATGTCCGTACCTGCAAAGGGGGCCTGTCTGCCACACTGAGTCGCGATAGGTTTCGCGGATGGCATTTCCATCGCTGTAATTTAAGTATCGAACATCTTGGAGATTGTCTGGAATTCGGTTCAATCAGAGGTATCTAAATACTTTTGGAGAGTTGAATCATGAGTTGGACGCTGGTCTTCCTGATCTACACCGCACACGGAGCCGTACACCGCGACGTCCTGCACGGGTATGGCAGCAAAGGTGACTGCCAAACAGAGGCACGGGCCTTTGAGCGCCGGTTTGATTTGATCAACTGGGAATGCGTTCGAGAAGAGAGCGCCTTGATCGCGGCTCTTAAGCATTAACTGCGCTCGTGACAAAGAGAAGGTGGGAGCCCACCCGGCTGCTCGATTCACCTTCGGTGGTTACTAGGCTTACTTAGCGCGTGAAAACCGCTCCATGCGGTTTTGCCGCTCCCTTCCAACCATGCGGCCAATCTCGCTCTGCGAAGCTGAAGCCGGGTTTTCCGTCTGTGTCGCGAAAATCGGCATCCACCGAGATGGCGCCGGTCGTCTCGTCCAACTTCAACAAATACGTCCGGTCGGCTGCGCTTTCGTAGGGGGTCACTACCAGGCGTCGGGTTTTCGGGTCCCAGCCCGTCCAGTGCGACCCAAACGTATCGCTGAGCGTGAGTCTTGAGACTTCCTTTGGCTTTTCCGCATTGGCGATGTCGAGCACAATGAAGCCGTGCACTTCCGGAACGCTCTGGACCAGATAGTGCCCGACGATTGTGGGAACACCGCACCAGTTTCCAGGAAAAGTGTAAATGAGCTTCGACTTTGGCTCGCTCGACTCAACGCCGGTGATACGTTCGATGCCGCAGCCAAGAGTTTGTACAAATACCGACCCGTCTGGGCCAAGGCGCGGCTCTTCTGGGCTGATATGAGCATAGCGGTTATCGCCCACATCAAAGAACGAGGTTTTCAAAAGTTTGAGGTCGGACAGACGCCACACTTGATACGTTACGCCGCTAAAAATATCCTCATCGTGCATGGACGAGTTTGTGGAGACGATGCGGTCGATATCGGGAATAACTACAAGGCTGTAAGGCATCAGCAGGGCGCCGGCGAATGCCGGATCCGCATTGCTGACGGAGCGGACCACTTTGCCCTGGTCATCAATTTCCACCAAACCTCCAGTCTTGCCCATCTGCCCCTCGGGTCCTGCATGGTGAACATGCTGGAAGGTTGCAAGTACGTTCCCGTTTGGCAGCCGAAGGAATGAGTGAGGATGCATGTAGCCGGCCATGTCGGTAAATGAAGCCGCAATCTTGGGATGTAGCGGGTCCCGCACGTCGAATATGAAGGTGCGACCGACGTCATGATCGTTAGCGAAGAGCATCCCGCTTGCCGGCATGGTGTATTCCGTGTGATGCACGCGCTCGGTTCGTTGATCCGTTGCGAGGGTCGTCACGAGGTGTCCATATCCTGGGGAGGATGGATCGGCGTCAATCACTGCGAGAAAGTCGTTGCCTACTTTTGCGCGATCGCCCGCCCAGACAAGCAAGTAGTGACCCTTATCGGAAGCTCGCGGCTGCGCGGCCCGGGCCCAGCCACTGGCTGCGCAGAGCGCAACGATGAGCAAGACTAGTACGCCCTTGACTGAAAGCCGAGACATAGGCTCACCCCCCCCAACATCTACCAACCGGACAGCACCTCTGTCGGTGGAGAATATCATCTTGAATCGATGTGCGAGATCCCGGACTCGAGTCTTTCAATCGTCGGACTCTGAGCGGGCAACAACCGCAACCCAAGACATATGAATAGATACGTTAAACCGGCCACTCGCGCTTTACGCCGAGATCGGCATAGACTGCGCGGCCGGTGAGCATTAATGATGCGGATCGGACGTTGAGCTGAATCAATTTCGTGCCGGAAAGGCTGACCGACCCCGTGATAGGAGTGACACCTATGACAATGAAGTGGACCGCGTTACCAACAATTGGGATTTTATTTCTGGCGAACTTCGCTCTCGCGGAAACGGTGGTGGTCACCGCCGATCACATGGTAGACGTTGTTGCCGGGCGCATCGTAGCCAGGCCGCAAGTTACCATCACAGACGGACGCATCACGGCGGTGTCCGGCCAGGATGACCTCGCACTCCCAGGGGTGCGCCGAATTAACCTGCCTGGAATGACCTTACTTCCAGGACTGATCGACATGCACGTACATCTCACTGGTGATCCGCGGTTCAGCGGCTACAGGGGTTTGGAGTTCACTGACAATTTTTGGACGGTCGTCGGTGTGGCCAACGCCAAGCGTACGCTGGAAGCGGGCTTCACCACGGTTCGCAACGTAGGCTCGGATAACTTCGATGACGTGGCCCTGAAGCAGGGTATCGAACAGGGTTACGTGCCTGGACCGCGTATCGTGCCGGCGACCTATGCCATCGGCGCGACGGGTGGGCATTGCGATTACACCGAGTTTCCGCCATCAATCCGCACACCGTCCGCGGCCATTGCCAACGGACCCGAGGAGTTGCGTGCGATGGTGCGCAAGCTGCGCAAATACGGTGCGGAAGTCATCAAGTTTTGCGGTACTGGTGGCGTATTGTCAAAAACGGATACCGCTGGAGCACAACAATATAGTCTGGAAGAAATGAAGGCAATCGTCGATGAGGCCCATATGCTTGGGCTCAAAGTGGCCGTCCATGCCCACGGCACGTCGGGAATCAAAGATGCGATCCGAGCCGGCGTCGATACCATCGAACATGCCAGTCTTGCGGACGATGAGGCCTTCGCACTGGCCAAGCAGCACGGTACTTATTTCGACATGGACATATACAACGACGACTATATTCTGGCCGAAGGCGAAAAAAACGGCATGTTCAAGGAATCGCTGGATAAGGAGCGAATGATTGGCCGCAAGCAGCGCGAAACGTTCCGCGCTGCGCAGAAAGCGGGCGTGAAAATGATCTTTGGCACCGACGGCGGCGTTTATCCAAACGGCGATAATGCCAAGCAGTTTTCCACCATGGTGGCCTGGGGAATGTCACCAATGCAGGCAATACAAGCAGCCACAGTCACGGCGGCCGAGGCCCTCGGCCGATCGAAGGACGTTGGCGCCATTGCAGTGGGCCGTTACGGCGATTTGATAGCCGTAACCGGGGATCCGTTGGCGGATGTCGGGAGTCTGCAGTCCGTGTCGTTCGTGATGAAAGGCGGCATAGTCGTCAAACAGAATTTGCAAAGGCCAGCTCCGTAAGCTTCGGTGGCCCGCCGAACTAGCATTCGACCCATGCAGATCCTGATTCTCTTCTATGCCGTCGTATGCATCTTCGGCGCCGCCGTCGTCCGAGGCTACAGCGGATTCGGCTTCTCGCTGCTCGCCGTAATATCACTCTCCCTCCTTCTGCCGCCGACGGAGATCGTGCCGTCAATCTTTATCATGGAGGTCGCGGCAAGCCTGCATCTCCTGCCCGGCGTTTGGCGTGATATCCACTGGCGGGCGCTTCTTTGGCTCGCCGTTGGCTCCCTCGTGGGCACTCCCTTTGGAGTCTATGCGCTCGCTCATGTACCAGCCGCTCCCATGACCCTGGCGCTCGCTGTCTTCGTGCTTATCGCTGCGATCCTCTTGGCCCGAGGCTACGCCCTAAAATCACTGCCCGGTCCCGCTGTCACCTTCGCCACGGGCACGGCATCAGGCCTTTTCAACGGCGGTTTTGGAATCGGCGGCCCGCCGGTGATCTTATTCTTCTTCAGTTCCCCCGCCGGCGCGGCGGCGGGTCGTGCCTCGATGATCGCCTTCTTCTTGATGACCGACGTGACCGGACTTGCGTGGCAGAGCTGGAGCGGGCTGCTCAGCGTGACGACGCTTTGGCGCGCCCTGCTCTTTCTGCCGGCGTTGACCGGCGGAATCTGGCTGGGAAATCGCGGCTTTACGAACGCGGACCCAGTGGACTTTCGACGCTGGGTCTTGCGCCTGTTGATGCTGCTGGCGGTGCTGGCCGGCGGAAGAGCATTGAGCCAAATACTGTGACGCCACCGCGCTCGGTGATCGCTCAGATCGGTGCCGAAGCGCAATCAGTGCGTTCGCTCAATCAGCGCCAGCTCCGAGCTTGCCTGTACGCGATCGAACACAATTTCCGAGCCGGCGGCTGAGATGTCGAAGTCGCGAATGATGAAATCCTCCGGAAGCTCGGCGAGCATGTGCCGGGCACCCGTTCGCAGATCGAGGAGCCAGAAGTTCTTGTGGGCGATTTCACAACACAGAATCACGAGTGCCTGTTCGTCATGAAAAAACGCAACCCGTCGCGCGCCACGCGTCAGCATCATCCCCGGCAATGGATAGGGCCGGCCATCCGTGGCGGCGGCTCGCAAAGGAAAGGTCATCCCGACGTCCGCACCTGAATAGACCAGGAATCGACCATCCGGCGACCAAACCGGATCAATGGAATACTCGGACACCAGAGGAAGCGGCGAGTCGCCATTCAGGAAGATTCGCGTCAGGCGCGGCTCACCCTCGCGGACAACCGCGACCACGACCGATTGCCCGTCGGGTGCCCAGGCTGGATTACCCCGCAACGGGAGGGAATCGGCCAGGACTCGGACATGTGAGCCATCACTGTCCATCATGTAAAGCAGCGTTCTGGCGCCGTCATCGACCGAGAAGGCGATGCGGCGCCCATCGGGTGCAACGGCCGGCCCGGCAACGATATGCGCATGTGGGCTGCTCCAGATCTCGCGGGTGGTCCCGTGCGTCTGCGCCCAAATGCCTTGTGTTTCCCCTCGCCACGAAACGTACAAGAGAGAGTCCGCACCCAGCCGCGGTGTGACGCCAGTTGCTGCAACGAGTGACGGGCTGCCTGCGGTAGTCGCAGCGGTGCTATCCCCGGTGAGCGACACGCGCCAAACGCTCGTGCGGGAATTAGCAATCGTCGCGACAAGACGCGCGCCGTCAGCGCTTGCGGCAAGGGAGGTATAGCTCTCCAGCCCCGTGCTGATGCGATGTGGAATGCGCCGCTCGACGTCCATGGAATACATCCACGGCCCGGAGCCATCCGTATCGGTCGCAATGTAGACCAGCGTGCGCCGATCGAGCATCACCGGATAGGCTACGCGCGTGTTGTGGTTTGTTATCCGTTCGAGCCCTGCGCCGGAGGGTTGAATTCGCCAGATGTCCCAGTTATCAGGCGGCACACCACGCACAAAATAGATGAAGGAATCGTCGGGAGACCAGAGTGGAAAGTGGCAATGCACCCCCGCCGGCGCCACATAAATCCTGCGGTCCGTGGGCTTTCCAGGCTCGCGCACGAACAACGGATCGCCAGGCGCGGTCGTGTGGTAGACGAGCCGCTTGCCATCGCGCGACCAATCGAACTCGGCAGCATCCCGCAGGTACGGCCGTAGTGGACCGCCGCCAGTCGGCGCGGCAAAGACATTCACGTCGCCGGGTTGCGAGCCGCCCGCTCGCCTCGTCCAGATTGAAACGAGCGACGAGTCCGCAGAGAAGCCGAGCGTTCGGATCAACGGATTGACGAGGTCGGGTACCTCGCCATGCGTCAGATTGCGGTAGGTGCCGCTGCCTGCCTCGCGTACCCAAACGTCGGTTTGCCCGTCCCGCTCCGCCAGAAATGCCACGAATTTCCCGTCGCGAGAGATTGCCGCCGCCTGCGCAGTCCCGGCGAAGTCCGAAAGGCGAACGAATTTGGCATTGGCAAGAGGACTGCGCCAGGAGTAAACCGATCCGGCCGCGAACCAGGCCAGCGCGCCTGCGATCAGCACGACTGCGGCCGCAAGTACCAGCACGAGCCTGGTTGGCCAGGCACGCCGTGCAGTCGTGCGCGAAGCAGCCTCGGCGCTTGGCACGATTAGGGCGGTTCGGTCAACTTCACCCGCGGCTTCCTCTATGAGTCGCGTGCGACGACTCTCCCACCAGGCGTCGAGCTCCGAGCGGAATGCAAAAACGGATCCTTGCTTGTCGTGCCGATGGCGATGAACCGGCATCGCCTCGCGTCGTTCCCACCGCTGTACGGTACTGACGTCGCGCTTCAGATATGAGGCGATTTTCTTCCACGAATCGAGCCGGTCTTCCTGCTGGCTGCGAATGGCTGCCCCGTTTGCGCTGTTCTTAGGATCGTCCAAAGGGCGCTCCAGCTGATCGCCAGATGACCGACCGCGATTCTCGCACGCAACCTAGGGAGCAGCAAACCACGGCATTGCACGGCGCACTGGTGGATTTGCGCGGTCTGCCGCGCTTTGCAGCTTGCTGAGG
>Ga0210405_10006587_pt1 | contig 10330 bp, 11 predicted proteins | sample IncBWH11MmetaG_FD_155492 | JGI IMG/M metagenome (GOLD analysis project Ga0210405, IMG submission 155492) | Forest soil microbial communities from Barre Woods Harvard Forest LTER site, Petersham, Massachusetts, United States - Inc-BW-H-11-M | ecosystem: Environmental > Terrestrial > Soil >... | reverse complement strand
CCGCATGCTTTCCACCCTGCTGGCAGGCGGTATGCCGCTGGTGCCGTCGCTGCAAACCGCGGGAGCTTCGATGAGCAGCCGGCGCATCCTAGTTGGCATTTCCGAGGCCGCTATTCGGGTACGGGAGGGGCAACCGCTGGCCAAGAGCCTGGAAGAGCAAAAAATGTTTCCCGAGTTGTCGGTGGAGATGATCGAAGTGGGCGAGTCCACGGGCGCCTTGCCGGCGATGCTGAACTCGGTGGCAGAGTTTTATGAGGAGGACGTACAGAACGCGCTGGGCGCGGCCATGGCCCTGATCGAACCGGTCATCCTCATCTTCATGGCAGTGATTGTGGGCGGAATACTTATCTCGCTGTATTTACCCATCTTCACTTTGGGATCTACGATTCACTAGGTTACTAGACGAGAAATAAGGCTCTGGCCTGGGTAGGTAGGTTTAGCAATGGCAACAACGACAGAAAACAAAGCAGTATTCGTGGGCGGGAACGGGACGGCAGCGCCCGGCACCCACGCCGAGGAACTGGAACGGGCGCAGGATATCGCGCGGCGTTATCGCTGCCAGTTCGTCGACCTGCACAACTTCCAACTGCACCACGATCTGTTCAAGACAATTCCCGTTCACTTGATGTTCCGTTACAACTTCGTACCGCTCGAGGAGACGGAAGACGGCCGGCTCGCCATCGCCATCGCCGATCCCAGCCAGTTGATGATGATCGACGAGATCAGCCTGCTCCTGGGCAAGCGCATCGTCACCAAAGTTTCGACTCTGGCGCAGATCACGGAAATCCTCAAGAAGACGGAGCAATCGAAGCGTGTTCTCGAAGACGCCAGCGAAGGCTTTGCCCTGGATGTAATTCGGGAAGATGAGTCCGGTTCCGAAGAGAGCATTTCGATCGACCGGTTGGCCACGCAGCAGGGTGATATCAGCCCCATCATTCGTTTAGTCGATACCACGATCTTCACCGCGCTGCAACGGCGGGCCAGTGATATTCACATCGAGACTCGCGATGATTCGGTGTGCATCAAGTTCCGCATCGACGGCGTGCTTACGCAAGCCATGCCGCCCATTGCCAAGGAGCACCACTCGACCATCATCTCGCGTATCAAGGTGATGAGCGAGTTGGATATTTCCGAACGCCGAGTTCCGCAAGACGGCCGTTTCCGCGTGCGCTATGGCAGCCCCGAGCGGCCTATCGACTTCCGCGTGTCGATTATGCCGTCGATTCACGGCGAAGATGCCGTGCTGCGCGTGCTCGATAAAGAGTCGATGAGCGAGAAGTTCCACAAGCTCACTCTGGATGTTGTCGGCTTCGATGAAGACGACCTGCGCAAGTTCCGCCGCTACATCAAAGAGCCGTATGGCATGGTCCTGGTCACGGGTCCAACGGGCAGCGGCAAAACCACCACGCTGTACGCAGCCGTCAGCGAGATCAAGACCGACGAAGACAAGATCATCACTATTGAAGACCCGGTCGAATACCAGATTCGCGGCATTACTCAGATTCCGGTCAATGAGAAAAAGGGCCTGACTTTCGCTCGCGGACTGCGATCCATCCTGCGTCACGACCCCGACAAAATCATGGTCGGCGAAATCCGCGACACCGAGACAGCGCAGATTGCGATTCAGTCCGCTCTTACCGGCCACCTGGTTTTCACCACCGTCCACGCCAACAACGTGGTCGACGTCATCGGGCGCTTCCTCAACATGGGCGTTGAGCCTTACAACTTTGTTTCTGCTTTGAACTGCATTCTGGCGCAGCGGCTGGTGCGATTGATTTGCGAATCCTGCCGGACAGCAACGCACTATGCCCCGGAGGTTCTCGAGGCCAGCGGCCTCGATCCGAAGACTTGGTCGGAGGTCAACTTCTACGAAGGACAGGGCTGCATTGAATGCGCCGGGACGGGGTTCCGGGGGCGAACGGCGATTCACGAATTGCTCGACTTGAGCGATCGTATTCGCGAGATGATTCTGCTGAAGAAGCCGACCTCCGAGATCCGGCGAGCTGCCCGCGATGAGGGTATGCGATTCCTGCGTGAGTCCGCCCTGGATAAAGTGCGAATCGGGCTGACGACGTTGAAAGAGATTAATAAAGTCACCTTCATCGAGAGCATGCGATAAGACTCATGCCGGATGGTGGGCGGGCGGCGCTGTTGGAGCAATCGACTTCCTGTCATTCCGAGCAAAGCGAGGAATCTGGGTTTTTCGCTAGCCACGCAAGAACCTAGATCCCTCGCTTTGCTCGGGATGACAACGGGTTGGGACTCTGTCAGAAATCTGGCTAACCTTTCGGCCAGTGACTCTAGTGCTCTTCCAGCTATTGCATTTATGAGCGGCTGAGGGTTTTACTTGTATTAGGGCTGCTGGGAGTGGTGTCGGAAATGCGTCCTAGTTTCAATTCGAGTTCCAAACCGAAGCTGGCCTGCGAGATCGCCGCCGATCGTGTGCTTGCCGGCCGCATTTCGGAGCGGGGCGATATGGTCGAGATGTGCACCGCTGGGGAACTGGCCAAGGGGAGCGTAGTGCCCGATTTACTCGAAGCCAATGTGCGCGAGCGTAAGGGCGTCTTCGACACCATAAGGGAAACATTGGCCAGCCTGAACAGCCGCTCGCGCGATGTGATTGCGGTGCTGCCCGACGCCGCCGTGCGCGTCATGCTGCTGGATTTTGAGACTCTCCCCGCCAAACGCACGGAGGCCGAGAGTGTGGTCCGTTTCCGGCTGAAGAAGTCGCTCCCCTTTGATCTCGACAAAGCCAAGATTTCCTACCACGCGCAGCCCGCCACCAGCGGACTCAGGGTAGTGGCGGCGGTAGCCCTGAGCAGCGTGATCGAGGAGTACGAATCCGTTTTCCGCGAGGCGGGGTACAGCCCCGGCATCGTGTTGCCTTCCATGCTGGCTGCGCTGGGCGCGGCCAACGCGGACCGGCCGACCCTGGTGGTAAAAGTAGACGCGCGCACCACCAGCATTGCCATCCTCGACAAGAATCAATTATTGCTGTTCCGAACTTTGGAAAACCCGCGTGGGGCAACCATTACCGGAGAGCAACTGGCGGAGGAGGTCTATCCCTCCGTAGTGTTTTTTCAGGATACCTACCATTTGAATATTGAGCACATTTTCATCGCTGGCCTGTCGGATCCGGGCGGGGCTGTTCCTGCGTTGCGCGCTCAGACCGGAGCCGAGGTAACGGAGCTGGTCGGGAATGCGCAGTTGGGGGCCAGCGTGGGTTCGATTCCGAAGTGGAGAATGGCGGGGGTTGTGGGGGCCCTGCTTTCGTAGATGCGTGTCGATATCAATCTCGCAAGCCAGCCTTACGAGGATGCGCGGCTCTTCTGGCTGCGCTGGGGTGGAGGCCTGGTTGCGCTGGGCATTCTGACTTTGCTGCTGCTCATTATCACCGTGAACGGATGGATCGGCGCGCGCAAAGACCATCAACTGATCAGCAAGTACGAGGCCCAGAGTGCGGCTCGAGACAAGGAAAAAGCCGACGCCCAGGCGCTATTGAATCTACCCCAGAATAGCGTTACTCGCGACCGGTCCCAGTTCCTCAATGATCTTTTCCAGCGGAAGGCTTTTTCCTGGACCAAGGCCTTTGAAGATCTGGAGCAGGTCATGCCGCCACGGCTGCACGTAATATCGATTCATCCCGAACTGGCTCCCGATAATGAGTTGGAGATCAAGCTGATCGTAGCCGGAGACACGCGCGAGCATGCTCTGGACCTGGTAAGCAAAATGGAGGCTTCGAAGCACTTCCATGAGACCTACATTGAGGAGGAAAACTCCAACCAAGGCAATGGACTGGGAACGGACGCGGTGCAGTTTCACATCAGTGCGCTTTATGTGCCTGAGACAGGAAGCACCAGTCCAGGAGGGGCGCAGTAATGCCTGATCTGCGAGATACTCGGCGGAAAGTGAAGATCGCGCTGGCCGCGCTGGCGATCGTGGATGTAATCGCAATCGCGGTGTTTTTTTCCCCCTTGGTGGGATCGGAAGCATCGAGGCGCGAACAACTCGATCAAGCCTGGAGGGAGTTGCAGCAGAAGACGCGGGAGGTCGAACCACTGCGCGGTCTGGATAAGAAAATTCCTGTCGCGCGAAAACAGATTGCCGACTTCTATGCCCAACGGCTCCCTCTGCAGGACTCTGCGATTTCCGCCGATCTGGGCACGGTTGCGGCACAAAGCGGCACCAGAATCGAAAGCATTAAATACACCATGAAGGATCCGGAGACTGCAGGCGTGCGGCGCCTGGAAATCGACGCGGATCTCGCCGGCGACTACATGCAACTGGTGCGTTTCGTTAACGCCCTGGAGCGCGATCAACTGTTCTTCCTGGTGGATAGCGTGGTGCTGGGCGGAGAACAGGGCGGCATCGTCAAGCTGCAACTCAAATTGGAAACTTACCTGAAGACGGGTGCTGCCTAAGTGGAAACAGGTGCTAAGTGAAGGTCGGAGCGGAAAATCGGACGAAGCTGTTTGTCGCCCTTGGGCTGATGCTGGTCGCCGTCGTGGTGTTGCTGTTCAATCTTGGGAGTTCATCTCCGAAGGCCGCAACGGTCGCGGCTCCGCTGACGCCGCCGATTCCGACTTCTCGGCCTGTTGCTGCTGCGACGGGTAAGGCTCACGGCAAGAAGGTTAGCCCCGCGACCCGTTCGCTCGATCCCACCCTGCGCTATGACTGGCTGAAGGCCAGTGAAGATACCAAGTACGAAGGCACGGGACGGAACATCTTCATGACCCAGGCGGAGATTCCGCAGCCCGTAGTTAAGCCACAGACGGATGAGGAAAAAGCGGCAGCAAACCAACCCCCTCCACCACCGCCTCCGCCTCCCATCAACCTGAAATTTTTCGGGTTCGCCAGCAAGCCAGGCGAGGCCAAGAGGATTTTTCTGTCGGAGGGCGAAGACGTCTTCATCGCGGCGGAAGGAGAGGTCGTCAATCGCCACTACAAAGTCCTGCGCATCTCGCCCACCTCTGTCGAAATAGAAGATGTGCTGAACAACAACCGCCAGAGCATTCCGCTAACCGCGGGGTGAGTACAATTGAGTAATTGGGGAATTTTGTAATTGAGTAAATTGAGAAAGCCGCAGTCCTTGAATTACCTAATTACGGAATTTCTCAATTACAAATCTCAAATGACTTTGTCCGCTCGAAAATCCGTTCCCCGCCGCCGCACCGAGCGCGGATACATTCTGATCACTCTCATACTCTTCGTCGCCCTCCTTGCCATCGCCGCCGTAGTCATGGCTCCCGTCATCGCTTTCCAAGTGAAACGCGATCGCGAAGAGGAACTGATTCATCGCGGGGTCCAGTATTCGCGGGCGATGAAACATTTCGTCAAGAAATTCGGCCGTTATCCAACCCGCATCGAGGAGCTGGAAAACACCAATCAGGTCCGCTTCCTGCGCAAACGTTACAAAGATCCGATCTCCGGAAAAGACTTCAAGATTCTCCACATGGGCGATGTGCAAATGTCGTTCGGAGCTGGGTTGGCAGGAGCTGTTCCAGCCGGCGGCCTGAATCCCGGTCTGAATCCGGGTGGTCTCGTCACTCCGGGCATAGGGGGCCCCGGCGGGCCCGCAGGACTCCCCAATGGCGCCATGAATACGGCGGCCATGGCCGGCGGTCTCGCTTCCGCTATCAATGGAGGCCCGGGTCAGGCCACTGCAGGAAGCACATTTGTAACCCCAAGTCCGGGGCAGAACTCAGCGGACAACGCTGACAATGAGAACGCAGCGACCGGGCCCAATCAAGGCCCAAATCCAGGGGCCCCGGGTCCGGGCGCATCGGGTCCCGGCGCTCCCGGAGCCTTCGGCGCAGCTTCCACCACCGGCGGCGGCCCTCAGGTCTTCGGTGGCGGACCGATCGTTGGAGTCGCCAGTACAAGTAAAGACAAAACCATCCGCGTATTTAACAAGAAAGACCACTACTATCAATGGCAATTCATCTACGATCCAAGCTCTGATCGCGGTGGACTTCTCACCACGCCCAACCAGCCATCACTCCAAGCGGCAGGCGGTGCCATACAGGCGGGCGCTCCCGGAGCCGCGGGCACGCCGGCAGCGCCTGGCGGCGGACTCTTAGGACAGCCCGGCCCCGGCGTGCAGCCCGGCCAGACTACACAACCCGGTATGCAAACTCCGCAAATGCCTCCTGAGCAAAATCCCTAGCGTCAATTGAAATCTGCCCTGAAGTTGCCGCAGCCAATCCTCCCGGAAACTGGCGGTGCGAGACGAATCTTGTCACGATTCGAGCCTCTTTAGAATTCCATTCGCCGAGTTGCTACACGCGGAAATAGGTGTACAATCGCTGCCGCTTCCCAGACCAGAAAGATTCTGGCGGAAGTGTGCCAATACAATCCGATCCCAGGGAGAGAATAATGAAAATCTGCAAATCGGTACTGCTTGCGGTATTCGCGCTGATGTTCATGATTGCGGCGACTGCAGCCGGGGCGCCCACTTTGACTTTCAAGTTCAAGACCATCCGAGTGCCGGGAGCGCTGACTACAACTGTCGGAGGGATTAACAACGCGGGCGCGATGGTCGGAAATTATCTGGTCAAGGGCGGGGGAAACCCACACGGCTTTCTGGTAATGGATGGCAAGTGGACTCACATTGATCACCCCAAGAGTCCGTCAACGGTTTGCAAAAACATCAATTCCAGCGGCGCCATCGTAGGCAACTACCAGAAAATAAGTACGCTGCTGCGACCTTCGCGACCGGCATTAATAACAACGGATATATCGTGTTTTATTGGCAGGACGCGCAGCAAAATAGCGAGTCGTCTATTTGGAATGGCAAAACCTACAAAACCATTGACGTTCCCGGCGCGACGAACACGTTCGCCATGGACCTCAATAATGCAAACGACGTTGTCTTTCAATGGTTCGATTCGCTGTCCCATCCGCATGGCGCGCTGTTGCATAGCGGCAAGTACTATACGGCGGATTATCCCAACAGCGGGGGAACATATGGCATGGGAATCAACGACAAAAACACGCTGGTCGGATTTTATGTGCCCGACAATAACTACCAGGGTGGTTTTGTCGCGACGTACTGATAGTGCGGTTCCACACAAAAGTAAAGCCTCACCGCTCATGGCGATGAGGCTTTTCTAGATTGGAAGTCTTCCCGCTTACACGCTGAACGAAGATCCGCAGCCGCAGGTGCTCTTCACGTTCGGGTTTTCGAACTTGAAGCCGGCGCCCTCGAGGGTTTCGACGTAATCAACGATGCATTGATTGAGGTACATCAGCGAGGTGGCGTCCACATAGACTTTGAGCCCGTCCATGTCGAACACCTTATCCATCATACCCGCGCCGTTTTCGAACGACATCGAGTAGGAGAAACCAGAGCACCCGCCGCCCACAACACCGACGCGCAGGCCGGCAGGCACGGGATTCTGTTGCGCCATAATTTCCTTAACTTTGGCAATCGCATTGGGAGTCAGGCTAACCGGCGGGGTTTTGGGCGTGACTTCTGGAACGGTTGTCGGGACAGTAGTCGTGGCCATTGGTATCTCCTTGAAATTACTACCCGTTTATTATAACAAAGCCAGGCGCAGGGTCGAGGCAAAAATCCAGGGTCCCATCCTATCAAAAATCCGGGGTCCTACCCATCTTGGATCAGATTTAGATGACCGAAACTCCTCCCGGGTTGCGGCCAAAAAACAAAACCTGCCGGTACTTGCATTATCGAGCTATAATTCGCCCTTGAGGGCCCCTTACCTGTGTCGGTTGTGGCCCACAACCAACATCGGCAAAGCTTCGGGGTTCGCTCAAGATCAGCACCGAGGTGACATCATGTCTATCATGTGGCCGCTGGGTATCGTCTGTGGAGTTCTCCTCACGGTTTTCATCATCCTCCTGATCTACCGCAGCACGCTCACCATGCAGGAGGATGATCAACTGTTCCTGGGTGAATCCGAATCCCACATGGAGAAGGAACAGATCGAGATCATGGCCAAAGTCAACAAGATTACTCCCGTGGTGAAGTGGCTGGGAGCTGCCTCTGGGGTGTTGATCCTCGTGATGGCTGGCCTGCTGGTCTACCAGGGGTTGCAAAACGCATCCCAGTAATTCTTGGAGGCCATGGGGCCGGGCCGGCGGATTCGTAGTTAGAATCTGCGGCTGAACGCCATGCACCTGAAGAATGTAAAGGGCGAGACGCTGCGTCGTCTCGCCCTGGATGTCTGGTGCCGGGAACAGGACTCGAACCTGCACGCCTTGCGGCACTGGATCCTAAGTCCAGCGCGTCTGCCAATTCCGCCATCCCGGCAAGACTCTACATGCTGCTGTTAAATGTTTATCCTGCTGTAGCCGCATCAATTTCGGAACCTCCGCTTGAGCTGGGCAGGCAGATGTGGCAGTTGATTCCGAAAGCTAAGCCGCGCCCCGTCTCCAACCTTCCTATATCTTGGTTACCGCTTCTGTGATGTCGGCTTTACAGACGATATTGTAGCGCCCAAACACTGAGCGTGTCTTCCAGGCGCCAATCCACCGCATGCATGCCGTCAATGCTCACCAGCAGGACGTAGCTAATTTTGTTCTGCTTTCCTGAGTCTTGCGCAACCACAGTCTGTACCAAGGCCGCAGCTAGAAATAGAATCACGACAAAGGCCCGTGAAGTATAAACAAAACAAGAAAGGAGTTCGACTGACTACCGCGTTCCAGCTAATCAAACGTAGTTGCTTTTGGGTTTTGTCCCGCTGTGCACTAGCCGCCTATTCCCGGCTTCCGCTCTTCGGCTGGCTACACGGTTCTGTCGGAGTGATCCGAAAAGGTCAATTGGTCCTGGTGATTGATCGAAGCGACAGGCAAGGCTTGTCGTTTCCGGGTGGTCTCGCTATGCCATGGGAAACGTCTGAAGAGGCGATGAAGAGAGAAGTTTCGGAAGAGACAGGTTTGGCAGTCAAACACTCCGCACAGCTCTTCGAATATCGGAGCTCAGCCGATGTTCCGGCGATAATCGCTGTGTTCGCGGTAGAAGCCGAGGGCGAGTTGAAGGATTCCTGGGAAGGCTCCCCGATTTGGTTGCCATTCGCCGACATTCGGCGGCGTTTGCTCCCTAGTCAGAAGGAAATCGTGGACCGACTGCTTTAACTGAACATCGATAGTTTAGTCGTGTTACCGGCAGTTGAGGACGATGCACCGTCTCGCGGATGGGAGCAACCGGCTATTCGATGCTGGGTCCGCACGGGCTAGGAGGACGGCCAGGAGACACGATCCCGTACTTCCGGTCCAAGAAAACTTGGAGTTCGTCCGGTAACAGCTCCGCGAGTTCTTGCCAGGTTAGAACCTTGCACCTGGTTCTCAGATCCGCGAGTCTTACGCATTTCATTACCGCAAACCACGCCTCGATCAGATCCGGACGCCGCGCATCCACGAGCACGCAGAAGCTCATACCAAGATGGTGTGCAGCTAGGACGTTCCGAATGAGTTGGTAGGAAACGTATCGCCCCTTCAGTCGCGGAAGCAACTCCCCATCAAATACCTCACGTAGCTCTCGATAGGATTCGACGATCTCCGGGCGCTGATTCTGGAAATCCGTTTCGGTAAGCTTGGACTCAGCCAGAAGTGTTCCGAGTTTCATGTCGATCTCGGTGCGATCCAACCGGCCTTCATCACGCGGGATGCCTGCTCGAAATCCGAACTCCGGAACCTCGCCAACTTCGAATCCTAACTTTAGTGCCAGAGCCAGGCTCTCGGTCACGCCGGGACAACAGAATACATTCATGAGCAAGGCATCCGAACTCATTGAGGAGTCGAGTTCTTTCCAACCCTCATCGCTTCGAGGCAGCGCACGACGGGCCTGCGCGTGCACTTTACCTAGTCGATGTTTCCATCCGGGTCGATTGAGAATGGACCTGTAACTGGCGTCGAAGAAATTGCCGTGCCTCAGTTCCGATGGCCGATACACCACCACGGGCATATCTCCGTAGCTGGTGACATGGGACAATCGAAGCGAGGAGGCGTAGATCGCATTCCGCGAACTCAACTCGCGACGTAACAAAACTGCGCATCCTGTGTGCGTGGGGTTAACGTTGCCACCTATTCATCTCAGCTTCTGAGCCTCATTCACTCGATGCGCGTCGACGATCGGTCCTTGAGTTCACCGCAGTGCTGGGTTTTTTCGAGCTTCCTTCCGTTAAGCTCAAGAAGGTCACCCAGGCACGCCCCGCATAGGCATCCGCGTTCAGCATCAACATTCGGGGAAGCACGAGCCAAGCGAAAGGTAACCACAGGATGAGCAGAACAACGTTCGCCCAACAGCCCACCGTGAAATTCCAATGCGGCCAATTGCCTTTAAATCCGAGACAACGAACCCGCCAACAGC
>Ga0210405_10006586_pt1 | contig 10331 bp, 9 predicted proteins | sample IncBWH11MmetaG_FD_155492 | JGI IMG/M metagenome (GOLD analysis project Ga0210405, IMG submission 155492) | Forest soil microbial communities from Barre Woods Harvard Forest LTER site, Petersham, Massachusetts, United States - Inc-BW-H-11-M | ecosystem: Environmental > Terrestrial > Soil >... | reverse complement strand
GTCAGCATGACCGGACTCCGGTCACAACGAAGCATGAAAAGAGGCATTCGCCAACCCCCTGTTTGCAGTGAGTTACGGCTCTTTTCAAGGGAGGCCATAGCGCTCATAACCCGGTCAATGAGTGCTGTAGCAACGTTTCAGCAACGATCAGCAAGTGCCGGTTTTGACTAGTGAGCCGGTGGCGCAACAGCTGTGACGCGGGTCACATACGACTCGTCTGCGGCATCCTAAACTCAGCGCAGATGTGAGGTGAGAGGGATTCATGCCCTCCATTGTATTGCACACTGCAAGAGTTGCGACGCCATTAGTTCATCTCTTTATGCGGCTTACATGATTCGTACCGGAGCGCAAGTTCAACGCGATGATGACAAGTTCAACGCGATGGTGAGACGATTCGACCGCACGGAGTGGCAAACCGCGAGAACAAGCGAGATCAATTCCGTGTGGCTCTGCCGTTGAACAACCAGACCCGGTCGATGATGCCGAACATGAAAGCGGTGGTCAGGCCAAACACCAGCATCCCGTTCAATGCCTCGATAGCTCCCATGAGCTGCCAGTGCTTTTCCAAAACCAGATTCGCATGCCCGTAGCTTGTTATCGCGCTCAGCGAATAGAGCATCGCGGACTTGTGGTCGGGTAAAGCGCCGAGAAGCCGGTAAGCCACAGCCCAAATACCTGCTTCTATCCCGTGGAGGCAAGTGGCGAGCAAGGTCGTGGTACCCATGACTACCACGAACAGTGACTTGGGGTGGCGACGGCGCACAACGTCGTCGGATACGCGGACGGCTTGTTGGTTAATGAGGCCGAGACCTACGACATGTAAAAGCACGGTCAGTACGATCAGCGGCAAGCCCCATACCCAGTCGGCGCTCCACATAGGGTTCATCGCGACCTCCTTCAGTCGTTCAACCCAACCACTACGCCGCGAACTCTCGGCATCCTCTAATCGCAAGTGTGCGACCTTATCCCTCAAGTTTTGAACTAGAAGTATTGCCAGTTGCTCGGTCGGACCGTCACCCTTGGGAAGCTGAACATCAAGAAAATCTAGGGAGAGGACTAGCGGTTCTCCAGTTGTATTGAGCTGGCGGCGCAGATGACGTTATCCCTCCTACCGAAACATAGTCATGCCAACCCGTTCCCCATCAGTCACACTGAGGTGGGGACGGGCTTTTATCCCGAATCGCAGTCGTGACCCCACCCGTCCTCATTAATCCTCATTCTGCATGACTTCGCCGTCCGCACCTGTGCTCCTGGTACGCAAGCGCAAAGCCCAGGCGCTCCCCGGTGTGACGGTCGTCCCGACCTACGCCGCGTCGATCCACCGATCTACATCCACCCATACACCGCCACGTCGTTCTTGGAACCTGGTGATCGCGCCGAGAACGGATATACCTCGGCTCTCCGGGCAATGGTGGATAATAAGCGGCGCAGCGTCTGGCACACGTGCTTCGGAATCAACCCGACACTGAATGCGACAGCGGTCACACTGAAAATAATCAGTGCCCTTCATGCCTACATTTTACCCGGTCCTCAGACTCACAACGCCTCATCAGTTCCATCTCTTCGCGCTGTTTACGTGATTCAGGGCCCCGTTCGCCGTGTCACCGCAGGACGAGTACATAGATCACGCCAAGGACACAACCCAGCAGAGCAGCCGTAATACCCGCCATCAGCCAAAGGTTGTCGGATATCAATTTCGCCGACATCGTAGCATCGCCCCAATTTCCGCGTTAATCCTGATCGTCCCAAAAGTGAAACAACCCACATGTCCTCGCCCGTCAACACCCAGATCATTTTATTGAGACCACGCATCCCCGTGCTGGTTATTCGCCAGTCCGGTATCGTAGACGGCTAGCGAATCGGGAAAACTTCGGATCGTCAGGCTCCATTTCTTGAATTGCTCGATCTCCCGGTAAATGGCACCGGCTAGGTAGGGGGCCCAGCACTAGCGGGCTAAGGGCAAACAAGAAAGCCGGACGCTGGGGGCTGTCCGGCCTGAAACGTAAGTTGTGGTAGGTGCGGTCGTGAGGGTCCGAATGTCGGGGCGAATGAAGTAATGACCTTGCCGCCGACGCTTGCCCATGACCGGCCAATGAACCGTACACCATTAGGCTAATGTGCACGTCGAGCCCTCGTGCGGGAAACTTTCGGTGGCGTGACAGACACTGAGCGTCGGGAATACGAGCAGAGACAGAAGCGCATTGATGAGCTATACGCCGAAATGCACCGCTTAAACCCCGCCGCATAGCACTGTGGAACCTCGCCGGGATGAGAAGAGGGCAGCCTCGCCTGTGTGACCGCCCTCGTTCAGTGTGGCCATTTCGCCCGCGTGTCTCCTCGAAGACCCCTTTTCGGGATGCCGCGCAGGCGTTCGGGGGGAGCGCCAGGGGCCACACTATTCTCAACGACACGCGTCCTACTACCGAGTCTAGTAGTAGGTAACAAACACGGTATATCACTTCTGTTAAGCGGCAGCAAGTCAACTGTTGGCTCGGTACAATACCGGCATGAAGATATCCGTAACACGAAGCAGCGGCGGGAAAGTGAGATTAATCGTCGGCGATGTGCTGGAGGAGCTAAACCTAGCGCGCTGCGTTTATGGACCGTGATCCGTGAATCTCTCGCTATCGCCCTCGTTGCCGCTAAGGCGCTGGAGATTTTAAGAATGGGCTGGACGTGGCTGACTTCAAGTTAGCCCGGCGGCAAGCCGCTCAGCAATGGACGACAAGTGAGCGACTCTGACGGGAATCGGCGGAATAACGGCAATGCACGACAAGTTAGCCCGGCGGCAAGCCGATCACAGCTCACTATTGAATCTTTCGCTAGTGCCCTCGTTGCGGCTAAGGCGCTATAGATTTCAAGATGGGCTCGACGTGGCGGGACTGTAGGGTAACGTTGTCACAGTTTTGCGCTGCCAACCTAACCTCATTCTGCCTCTGCGCTGCTCGATAAGCCTGGGTATATCTCCTGTTGCACTCCAGGCAATACCGACCGCCTTTCCGGCGCTCGTTAACCCCGCAGTGCGAGCACTTGCCATTGCGAAACGTTGGTGGCTGACCTTTCAGCATCGGTGTGCACCATTCCTGTAGAACATTTGTTCCCGCGGGAACAAATGTTCTACAGGTTCGTTAAACAAGAAACTCTTCTGTGTCCCAGTTTCCGATTTCATTTGCTGTTTGGTTGCTGTCGCTTTGCTCCATAGTGGATCGCGGACGTTCATTCATCTTGTTGAACTTGTGTAGAATCAGTGGCGGGTTGGCGACTCATAATCCGTAGGGCGTTGGTTTTTGAAGCGTGTTCAACCGTTGCCGGCGTTTCGGCTCGCCTTCGCGGCGCCACTTGGCCACGTAAATGTGAACCATAGGCTGCCTGAAGCGATTGCCGTGCAGGGGACACTTTACTTTGGCACAGTGGCCTCGATCTTTGCCAGTCGCTCCTCAATCGGACCTTGTTCCAGTAAGCGCAATAGGACGCTGGTCAAGTAGCCCATAGCATTGGCGACGCGCGGGTCCAGTTGTCCTCGACATCGCTGGATTCGGCATCGGCTACTTCGCTGCCGCGGATGAGGTCATGATGCTTTGGACTTCGTCGCCACTTAGTTTTTTAGTCTTGTACAGTTCAGTTGCAATTGCTTCCACCTTTGGCCAGTTGCAATTGATGATTTCGTGACCTCGCTGTGCCAGCGGCCATAACAAGTCAAAGATTGTCCTGTCTACGAGCGGACGGACTCCGTCGACCTGTTCTATTGTTTCTTCGTATTCTTCTATGTCTTGAAGTGCCCTTACGCGGTCAGTATGCTCTGCGCGTAGGCTGGTCAAAGCATGGCGGACTACAGCATCTTTTCCCGGGAAAATTGGGTTGGGATCGCGCATATCGCGCAGCAGAGAGCCACAAACTTGCCTCACAGTGATCTGCCGGTACCAGCCGGCGGCATCAAGAGTCGCTGCTCGACAATATTTTCCCAAGGAAAACCATTCAGGAATTTTCGTTCTACCAGCGTCTCGACCTTTGTTCATTTCTGGACTCTCGGGAGAAGTGAGCACTACGCTGCACCGTTCCCAAAATTACCCATGAGTATTTTCTTCTCTGTTGCCAAACCCTCGACGTAGTCGCCCCAGAACTGGAGCATCTTTCGCCTTTGGTCAGAATACTCAGCGCGATTGTAGACGCCCCTTACGCCGGGGATTGTGTGATTCAAGGCTTTCTCGATGACGTCGGAGGGGAAACCTTTCTCATGAAGAAGTGTGGATCCCGTCCGGCGCAAATCGTGGATGGTGAAGGGATTAATAGCTAAGGTTATGCTGCCCATGGCTTGATTCATGGCGTTGTGGGAGAACGGCTTTGCTAAGCTGTTGCGCCCGGGCATCACCCAAGGTGATTCACCGGCGAGAACTTTGAGGCCCCGAAACAAAACAATCGCTTGTTCGGACAAATAAACGATATGTGGCTGCCCCGTTTTAGAATTTTGGGCCGGAATCTGCCATTCACCGGCGTCGAGATCAACGTCTTTCCATTGCGCCAACAGCATCTCGGATTTTCGGACAAGCGTGAGGAGAACGAGGTGGAGCGCCAACTTGAATTGACGACGAATGTTTGAGCTGTAGAGCGTGTGCAGATAGGTACGAATCTCACTGGGGGACAACGCTCGTGTCCTGGCTCTTGCCTTGGTGATGAATCGGAGCGGAAGCGCAAGGGCGGGGTTAATTTGTGCCGCACCACACACGAGGGCGTAGTCAAAAATACGTTTTATGAGGTTCCGCATTTGCGCGGCGGCGGTCTCTTGACCACTATCGCGCTTACGAAAGACCAACGATTGCACGTCCGTCGCGGTGACTTCACTGAGCACCTTCTTGCCGAGTGCCGGAAGAATTTCGTTGTCGAGATAGCGGCGGAGGTTCCGAGGGTCCTTACGATTACGTAGCACTACTTCTCGGTAATAGCGTTCGGCGAATTCTCCCATGGTGCTGTTGCTTGCGACAGCCAATTTTGCAAGTCGCTTTTCGCGCGCGGGTGACTGGCCGCGCGACACGAGTCCTGCGAGGGTGTCTCGCTCGTTCCGCGCGGCCTTGAGACTCAAGTCCGGATACCTCGCAATGACGACCTTCTCTGCCCTACCCTTCAGGCGATAGCGATACAACCACGATAGTTTTCCAGTTGGCAGAACTTCTAAACAAAGCCCTCTTTCGTCCGTGACTACGTACCTTGTCTTCCTTGGTTTCAGCGCTCTGATCCCGGTGTCTGTGAGTGCCATGAAGCCCTTTCCTGTGTACTCCAGATGGCGACGGATCGATAAGTCGTCCGGAGTACACGCTGGAGTACATAATCTCACTCGGCTGCCTGTGTACTCCATTGGACAGTACTGGAATATAAGTCACAGGTAAAACTAGTACTTGTGTTAGTTATTACATTTCTCTGGACGTCCTAAAACATACTACTACTTTCCAATGCAGAATGTACTGAAAATAAGATTCAGAATATCGTCGGTGGTTGTAGCCCCCGTGATCTCATCGAGCGCCCGCAGGGCACTGTAGAGATCAAGCAGAAGCATTTCATGGGGGACTTTGCTGTCGATCGCCGCTCTGGCTGCCGCAAGCGCCGTAACTGACTCCCGCACGCGTTCCTGGTGACGCAGGTTAGTGAGGAATCCAGTCTCGGTCTGAGCGTTGGCCTCCCCGCCGACGTGACGCAGAATTTCGCTGCGGAGTTCCGGGATTCCTTCTCCCGTGGTCGCGGAAGTGCGCACTTGAACTCTCCTACCCGTTAGGTCTTCGGCACCAGCGAGGGAGTTGCCTCTCCGATCTGCCGCGCTTTGCACGGCGGGACAACCGGGGGGGGATGTCCCCAGGCGATGATTATTGATGAGATCGCATTTATTCGCGACCGCAATCGCCGGGCGTCCCGCGACTTGCCCTAACAGATCCTTGTCTTCGTTGGTGAGCGGCTGAGAATAGTCGAACACAACGAGGACGAGGTCAGCGTCGGCCAGAGCTTCCATGGATTTTCGGATACCGATGCTTTCCGCCTCGTCGAGGGCGCGACGAATGCCCGCAGTGTCGACGAGTTGGATGGGGATGCCTCCGATGGCGACGGTTTCGCTAACCAGATCGCGAGTAGTGCCGGGAGTTGCGGTCACGATCGCGCGTTCGCGCTCGACCAGGCGATTAAACAAGCTCGATTTGCCGACGTTAGGCCGACCCACGATGGCGAGCGTAAGACCTTCATGGACGATCTTTCCATAAACGAATGAGGCGGCAAGCTCTTCAAGCGGCGCGCGGATTGCGGCGACGCGCTGGAGTATCTGATCAGCGGGGAGAACCGAGATGTCGTCCTCGGCGAAGTCGATTCCGGCTTCGAGAGTTGCGATCAGCTCGACCAATTTTTGTTTGATGGGTTGCAGGCGGCGTGAGAGTGCGCCTTCCAGTTGCTGCGCTGCAATCTTGGCCTGGTAGAGAGTTTGCGACTCGATGAGATCGCGGACCGCTTCCGCTTGGGTGAGATCGATGCGTCCGTTGAGGAAGGCGCGCATAGTGAACTCGCCGGGCTCGGCGAGGCGCGCACCTCGAGCCATTGCAAGCTCAACAACGTACCGCAAGATTACGGGCGATCCGTGAGATGAGATTTCTACAACGTCGTCGGTGGTATAGGAGTGAGGCTTGGCGAAATAAGTCACAACGACTTCGTCGATGCGGCCTGCTGCGCTTTGCGCGGCAGTCCCCACGTGTTCATCCGGTTCGACCAAGTCTCCGAATACGGCGTGTCCGGGTTTGAGATCGTGTTTCAGGCACAGCATGGGCAGGGCAATTTTCTTTGCGTCCGGCCCGGCGAGACGGACTACGCCGATGCCACCTCGACCGGGCGGCGTAGCGATGGCGACGATGGTGTCGTCGAGGTTCACCGGAAGATTGTAGCGGTTTTATTCTGGCGACTTGCTACTAGTACGGCTCACGGGAGATTCCGCGACGCAGGGCTGCTCGCGGGCTTGTAGTTCTTCGGGTAGACCACCAGGCATCGTCGCCCGCCTTCGCCCTGGCTTTCGGTGTGCAGGTCAGCATGATCGCGCAACGCCAAGTGCACAATGCGTCGCTCGCGCGAGGACATAGGCGCAAATTCGTATGGCAGATTTGTCTTGCGAACTCTTTCCGCGGCTACCCCAGCAGCCAACCGAAGTTCCTCCAAGCGCATGGAACGCTGATTCATGCAGTCGAAGCTGACTTTCTCATGCTCGTTGCCGGGCAGGCGGAGCATCTCAATCGCCAGGGTTTCGATGGCGCGCAGCAGTTGTCCGCCTCGTTCCAGCACCAAAGGGGAATCGGGTCCGGAAAGTTCGACTAAAATCTCGGGCCGTTCCCAATCGCGCTCTTGGGAGAGTGGCGGATCCACGGTGATCCGATACTTGAGATGAAGGCCGCCGTGGGTGACGACAATACGGAGAAGTGCATCAATTTTCTTGGCAGCTGCGATCTTGTCAGGAATGGGCACTAGCTTCTGGCTCCTAGCTGTTAGCTTCAACCTCGGACTTGTGGCGTTAACATAAGCCAGAAGCTAGAGGCTAGAAGCTGAAGGCGTCACTTCTCTTTCTTCCTAGCTCTCTTCGCCGCCATCTCGCGCATTTCACGCCCCAGGCTGGTACGGTTCATGACCGCCTGTTGGGCGATGGCAATCAAGTTCCCTTCCGACCAGTAAAGACATAGCCCGGAAGCAAAGTTCCAACTGAGAAACCCCATCATGACCGGCATCATCACGTTCATCATTTTCTGCTGGGAGGGATCCATTCCCGCCTGCGGCGTCATGCGCTGCGTGATCAGCATGGTGATGAAGATGCCGATTGGCAGTATATGCCAGGGATCGGGTGACGAGAGATCGTGGATCCACAACCAGGATGCGTGGCGCAGATCGAGCGCCGAGCCCAGCATGCTGTAGTAGGCGATGAGGAATGGCATCTGGATGGCCAGCGGCAAGCATCCGCCGACTGGGCTGACGCCTTCCTGTTTCATCAACTCGCCGATTTCTGTGTTCATTTCCTGCCGCCGCGGATCACGCATGCCGTACTTCTTGTATTTTTCCTTGATCGAGTTCATCTGCGGCTGGATCTTCTGCATCTTGAGCGCCGACTTCATGCTGGAGATGCGCAATGGCATCAGTGCCAGATTGATGATCAAAGTTTGCAGGCAAATCGCCCAGCCCCAGTTCCCAACAATGCCTTCGATCCAGCGGAGCCAGATGAAGAGTGGACGCGCAATCACACCCCAGAAACCAAAGTTGATAAGCCCGCGCAAGTCCGGGTCCGCACCGACGACGGTGGGCACCGGCACGGACTCCAACGTCGCAAGTGCTTTAGGACCTACATACATTCGCGCAACCGTCGAACCTCTGGGGTTGCCGACTGCCGCTCCCAGCACGTCCACGGGAGCCGTTTCCAGCGGGTTGGGGTTTTTCGGATTCTTGGGAACGTTGAGCGGGTTGCGCAGAGTGACCAAAGCGGAGTTCTGCGAATCGTCCGGAATAAAGACCGCGGCGAAGTACTGATCGGTCACTCCCGCCCAGTTGAACGGTATGTGGAGCGTGTTGCCCCCACTGATTTTCTTAATGGCCAGCCGTTCTGTGTTGTTGTTGTACTGATAGTCAATTTGACTGGCCGCGTAAGAAGAGAGGGTGGCTTCGTCCCCGAAGCCCGCGGGCCACGCGGGGTAAGCCGCGACCTGACTTCCTCTGGACCCTACCGAGGTTTCGACGCGCACCACGTAGGTATGGTCGAAGCTGAAGCTCTTGCGGACGGCCACATCACCGTCGGCATATTCAAATGTAATAGTGGCTGGGGCTTTCACCAGCGCCAAGCCGAGCCGGTCGCGGTCCCCATTACTGGTCGAAGAAACGTAGAGCGCGGAATTCAGCTTGTCGCGTTGGCTCTCGTCGTAGGTCCACAAGGATAGCGGGTAGCCATATTTTTCCGCAGCGAGCTTATTGACCAGATCCAATGGCTGTTCTTTATCGTCAGTAAATTTCTTCAGGATCCAGGACTTGACCTGCGCGCCACGGTTGGTGAAGGTGATGCGGTACAGATCGTTCTCAACCACAGTTTCCGATTCGGAAGAGGCCTCCTTGGTCGCGCCGGCATTGAGCGCAGGAACTGCCGGTTGCGCTGGCTGGGCCTGATTGATGGCAGCAGCCGGCGTCGCGGTCTGAGGCTGGCTCTGAGGTTGCTGTGCAGGAGTCGAAGGTTGCGGAAGATACTTTTTGATTATCGGCTGGAACAACACGATGACCAGGAAAGTCAAAGCGAAGACGAGGAGCAGCCGGCGCTCCGTGCCTGGTTCTTGCTGAGGATTTTGGAATTCTGCCAAATTTACTTTCTCAATGACTGCAAAGCTCGGTTTCGCTACCGCCCTGAACCGGCACGCCGCAACCCGTCGGCTTACGAACTTCCAGCTTGATTACAGGATCCAGTCCGCCCTTCGCGAACGGGTGGCATCGCATTACTCGCCAGATTGCCTTCACGCTTCCCCGAGCAACCCCGTAACGATCGATCGCTTCCATCGCGTACTCGGAACATGAGGGCACATACCGGCAAGCGGGCAATAACATGGGCGAGACAGCCCATTTGTATGCTCGGAGAATGAACAGCACGACCGTTTTAGAGATCTGGCTCATTTGTATTCGTCAGGGAAAAAACAAACCCTGTCGAGCTTTGCTCGGCTTAAGAAACCAACGAACTATCCTGTCATTCCGAGGACCGAAGCGACGAGGAATCTTGGTTTTCGCCGGACCGGCAAAGAACCCGAATCCCTCGCTTCGCTCGGGATGACAACAACTCGACTACGTGGTCCGTTTTCCCAGCGACTTTTGAATTGCTTCAAAAGCGCCGCTGATCTCATTCTCCAAAACGGCAAAGTCAACTTTGAGCACTGACTTCTTTGGATTGATCACCACATCCACCGGAACCGGAACTTTCGGCCAATGCAAGCGGACCGACTCTCGCAATCGCCGTTTCATACGATTGCGATCGACCGCCCCGCCGAGCACACGTCCCACGGTAAACCCGATACGAAGCCCTTCGCCCTGCCCCCGCAGCAGATAAAATACCGTCATGTGCGCGGCGAAGTGGCGACGGCCCTGTTTGTAGACCCGCTCGAAATCGGCGTGCCGGAGCAACCGCATGCTGCCCGTGAACCGCGCTCGTTTGCCGGGGCCGGGCAGATTGAGACCGCCGTTCGGAGCGAGACCGCTCACAATTCACGATCCAGACTCAGGTTGCGGAATTGCCGTCAATTCCGGAAAAGGAAATCGGCTACTCACGGAAGCCGGGCTTTACCGACACCCGCTTGCGTCCCTTG